>Ga0265297_10001566_pt1 | contig 52730 bp, 37 predicted proteins | sample Munlanlwell13791_FD_192502 | JGI IMG/M metagenome (GOLD analysis project Ga0265297, IMG submission 192502) | Leachate microbial communities from a municipal landfill in Southern Ontario, Canada - Leachate well 137-91 | ecosystem: Engineered > Solid waste > Landfill > Unclassified | place...
TGACTTTCTGCAGCCTGTTCTCGACGTCATACTCGAACGTGTTCGCTCCCTTCGCGGTCATATTGCCGTTGTAGTCGTATGAAACCGATACCACCTCGGAGGAGGGATTACTTGAACTGGTCCCACCTCCGAGGTGGGTCACTTTTGTGACGGCGTGAGGGCCGGCGGCCTGGCCGTATTCCATGGTCATCGGGCCTTTTTTAAGAAGGTTGCCTATAGAATTAAATTCGTAATCTATCTGGCCGTAACTTACGCCGTTGGCCTGGACGAGGCGGTCCAGGTTATCATACAGGAAATGCTGGGTATTAGTGTGGACCGAATCAAGTATTGAGGTGACATTCCCGACAGGATCGAAGTTGTATATCAAATTCTGTATTGTTGAAAGCTGGGGGCCGACAGTCGATAGCTCCTTCATCCGGAAATTATACGGGTCGTATACGTAATCAGTGGAGGTGCCGTTGCCATAGACGATCCGTTCCATCTGGCCGTTGGCGTTATAATTGACAGAGGAGACGTAGATTGCTTCGTCGGCACCTCCGGTGCCTCCTCGCAATGACGAGATGCCGCCTTGTTTGTTATAGCTATAGCCGACGACGGAATTGTCGGGATATTTTACTGTAGTGAGGCGGTCAAGGGAATCGTAAGTGCGTTCGACTGCATACAACTCGTAGGAGTTATCACACTGACCCGTAACACCTACGAGGTGTTTAACGGTCTTCGTCTCGCGGCCGAGGATGTCGTAGAAGAATTCGGTCGAGCCGCTCGTATCCTCGACGCGCGAGAGCCGGCCGACGCAGTTCGGCTTGGCGGGATCATCGTAGGCATACATTACTTCCGAAATGTAGGGGAGGTTTAAACCTCCCCTACATTTCTTGGATGTTAATCTATTAATCGGATCATAAACAAATTCTATTATTTGTCCTTTAGCGTCTGTCTGGCTGGTCAGGTTCCCGGTTTTATCATAATAATATTTCCAGCTCTTTCCCGCAAAGCCGCCCATGTCGGGATCGGTCATGGAGACCTTCCGCCCCAGGGTGTCGTATTCCATATGGACACGATTGCGGGGCGTCGCGCTATCATAAGTATCGGTAAGATTGCCGAGCGTATCATATTGATAATTGGTAAGGTCGCCGGTCTCCTCTTCAACCTCTACTATCCTGCCGTAAGCGTCTTTCGTCTGTCTTGCATGCTGGCCGTTCTCGTTCACCGCCTCAGCTGTGTTCACGCCGTAGACGGAGTAGCTCACCTTGTTATCGGGCCTGATCGTCTTGATCAGCCTTCCCATTGCGTCGTATTCATAGCTGACATAAGGCGTCGTATTCTGCGGCGGCATATAAGCGTCCTCCGGACTCGGGACCGCGATATAGTAGGGCAGATATTTACGCGTTACCTGGCCGCGCGAGTCGTATCTGGCCTCACCCGAAACGATATGCATCGCCGTACCTTTATATTCAGCTTCAACGCGCGATAGTATCTGGCGGCCGAGACCATCGATGAAACTATACGCCTTAGAGTAAACCCCATCCGCAACCTTAATTGTGGAAGTAATCCTCGACGGGCTTACTGTCAGATCGTACGCATACGTTGTCTCCGATATTCCCCCCGGGCCGGTAACGCGGACCTGCCTGCCGAACCCGTCGTATTCGGACGCCGTTGTCTGGCCGTTCGGATCCGTAGACGTAAGCATCTTGCCTGTAGCCTTATCATAAGTAAATGTTTGAGTATGGCCAAGCGCGTTCCGGACTTCAGTCGGAAAAGTCTTCGTCGGATCATACATAGTTACCGTGATGTTGCCGCGGGCGTCCGTGACGGTTTCAACATTGCCGGCCGCGTCATAGGTAAATTCAGCCGTAGGATTGCCAGCTCCACCCCATCCAGGCCCTTCCCCCGCCTGCCCCAGCCATCTTTCTTCTTTTTTGAGAGACCCTTCCGGATAATACTCATATCTTGTCGCAGCGACGATATTGCCAGCCGCGTCCTTCATCCTGCTTTCAAGGGGCTTCGACAGTATCCACCTGGCGGTATCATAATAATAGGTAACGCTCGACTCGCGCTCGTCCCCTGCCGCATCGAGGAAGCCTTCGTCTCTGACATTAGTCGCGTTGCCGTAATCGTCATATGCAAGCGTCGATTTAACGCTTTTAGTGGTACCGGTCGCGGGGTCATAGGCGACTGCTGTCTTGTCAAGCAGATATGGAAAATCGACCTTATCATTAAAGAATTTGCGGTCCTGCCAATTATATGATGTTTCGGAATAGACTCTGTCATATCTGTCCCGCACAACCTCTTTGGACGGTCTGCCCTTGTAAATATTATCCTGATTGAAATACGTCTCTTTATAGCTTCCTTCAGCGTCAATCACTTTAACATAACCGAAACCGCGGAATTCGCGCACGCCGGCATCGAAATATCCGTCCCGATAGAAGTAGCTTGCCGTGTAAGCGCTGCTGAGCCCGTCAGACTGCGTCACGCTCGACACGACGCGCATCGAGAACGGCAGTGCCGGCATGCCGTCAGAGCCGTTATTCTCGTAAACGACCGAATCCTTATACGTTATATCCGTCTTTCCACCCATACCGTTATCTATCCCCACCAGCAGATCGGGGAATTTCGAATGGTGCAGCTTGATAGTCCATTCATGGTCATTCTTGTCAAATACCGCAACGTCGAACAGCCCATCGCCGTTGAAATCACCGGTCATGAACGATCCCTCGACCGTATCCGAAATAAACGTCCGATATACATACGCGTTTCCGGCATTCAGGTTGAATTTCTTACCGTCCGAAAGAGCATATTTTATCGACCACTGTCCTCCGTCCTTATCCATGTAGCCGACGTCGGTCAGTCCGTCGCAGTTGAAGTCGCCCATCACAGGGTCCTTTTCGGCACCGAAATCGTTTATCCACTGTGCGGCGGCCTTTATGTCGTCTCCGCGCGAAATGGCTACGATATATCCGCCGCTCTCCTTCTTAAAACAGCCTATGTCGGCCAGCCCGTCGCCGTTAAAATCCGCGGCCATGGGCGTAATGCCGGTCATGATAAGTCCGCAGGACTCTGCCCACGGCCTCATCGCTGCAGTCTGAAGCCCATCGAGGGTAAGCCCCATCGAGAAAGAGTCGACGTTATCTATATCAACCTGTCCTATATCCGTAACGCCGTCGCCGTTAAAATCGCCGCTCACGGTCGCAAATCTCCAGATTGTCTCAAGTTTTCCGTCGGCTGAGGCGCGCCAATTGCCATCCTGCACGTCGAAACCTTTGCCGCTCGACAAAGCTATCCTTATATAAGCTGTCGTATCGATGCTCGTCGATACCCTAACAAACCCCACATCCGTCTTTCCGTCGCCGTTCCAGTCTCCCGTTATCGGATAGAACCACTGGCTGTCCTTGCCAAAATCCTTGTCCTCCGTTATCCAATATTCTGCCGGGCCGAGTGTGCCGTCCTTAAGGGCAAGCTGCACCTTCCATGTCCCATCAGACCGGTTGTAGGTGCCGGCGTCTGTCAGGCCGTCGCCGTTAAAATCTCCTGATATTGGAAAATAGACATCATCCGGAGAGTTATCATCCACCATTATCTTCAATGACTCTGTGGCCGTATTCGGATCCCCCAAAACACCGGTTTCCTCAACAGCAACATCGATATTGTAACTCCCGATGCTTGTGATGGACATAGTCTTAGTATACGTCTGGCCTTCGAGGACTATATTCTCACAGCTGGGGATCGCGGCGCCGTCCTTCTTCAGTGTCAGCTTCAAGGTATCGCCGTTCGGATCCTGGGCCAGGACGAAGATCGTAAAATTTTCATTCGGTAATACGGTCGTCTTGTTCGCATAGACACGCAGTATTGGCGGAGCGTTTATGGCATTTACCGTTACATTAAAATCTTTCGTCGCAATGAGATCGCCGTCTGAGGCTCTCACGGTAAATTGATAAACGCCGGCGTCCTTATGCGTCGTCTGCCAGCTGCCGTCCTTGTCAAATGGTGACGGATATGAAACGGTAACGTTATTGCCGTCAGGATCGCGCGCTACTATATTTAATTTGATCATGTCGCCTTCGTCGGCGATGATATCCGCGATCTCGCTGATATCGGGATGCCTGTTCACATTTTTAACGGTAATGCCAAACGTCGTTGAGGCCTGAAGAGTACCGTCCGAAACGGTTGCCGTTACCTTATATGTCCCTGCGTCGTTGTAGGTAGTCTGCCAGTTGCCGCTGTCATCGAGCGGCGATGAATAGGTCATGGTGAGCGTGTCGCCGTCCGGGTCGAATATCGTCGGAGAAACATGGACCGGTTCATTCTCAAACAGATTGATGTCGCTAAGAGGAGATATGATTGGCGGATTGCCAGATGGCGCTTTGACCGCAAGTATTACGAAATTGCTATTCGTCCTGTTCCTGTTCGCGTCAATAGCAACGAACCTGACTGCCCGCGAGCCGTAAAATTCCGTATCCTGAGAGAAGCTTGCCACATGCGAAACAGGGTCTATGGTGGCCGTTATGCCGAATGCCCCCTCCACCTCATATGTAAGCGCTGAATTATCCGGACTTGTAAAATGCGAATCAAGGGGGATCGTTGCAGAACATGTCTGCCCTTTGTCCCACACTATCCTCATATTCGCGTCCGGTATTAACGATCTCAGCACAGGCGGATTAGAAGAGATGGAATTTATGTAGCCGAGAGAGGCTTTGTAGTTCGCGCTCTCGACAATCCCGGCGGCTTCTCCCGCGATATTCGAATACGGAATTTCGGCCGCTAAGCTGACATTCTTGCCGGCGCCGGAAGAAAGAGCGCTCACGTCGACTATGAAATTCACGCTCTGCATAGCGTATGCTTCGGGTAATGGCGCTGTTAACGCTATATGGCTAATGACAAGAAACGCCGCGAAGCATCTCTTGACGAACCTGCGTATTTTTTTGGCAATATTGTTATTCATTTTTTTTACTCTATCGTCTGATATCTGAATTTCTTTGGCGGAAGCGAATTACCCGCCGCGTCAAATAGCGTCACCTGCGCCAGAAGCGAACGCTGCGTGTCAACGCTCGCGGAATAGCCCAATTCATACCGCCACACCAGGACACCGTCCACCTTTACCCTTATCTCTTTTAAACGCTTCGCAGTGTCTACTTGCCAACCGCTCCTATAATTACTGACCACATCCTGCCTTCCTGTCTCGTAAATAATATCAACCTCTTTATCCCCCGTGAGCGGCGGCGTTACAACGGAATTAACCGCATACTCGACCTTCGACAGGTATATCTGCCCCGCGTCTTTTTCATATGTAAACACAACGGCGTTCCCATATACATCTTCGACTCTGTCCAGATACCACGCAAAGATTTTGGTTCCGTCGGGACTTACAATCCTGGACGCCGCGGAGCTGCCGAACGTATACTTATTGCCCGTCTTGTCCCATACGGTCCATTTTGAGTCGGCGCTGTCAAAGAGATACTTCATGAATGCCGTCTCTATCTTCTGACGATATTCGCCGGCCGCCGGATCGACCAATACGAGCTCTCCGCTCGAGCCGCTTGAACCAAAGACGAAAGTATCTGAATTGTCGTATTTCGGCGTGCCTTTCTTCGTGGATCGCTGGATGCTGGAACTTGAGAGGGACCACCCTACTCCGCAAACGCCGTTCGGGTTATTGTTTGAGTAGGAAAGAGCTAGGGATGGCTGCATGTTTTTCCTGCCGGGAGGCACTGTGATCGGAATACCCGCGGTAGCGCTGCCGGTAGCGAGGTCGGTCTGGAATGACTCACTTAATAGCGGTGATAGGCCCAACCCCTTCCCCACGGAACCTGACGAGATATCCCCTTCCCCGCCCATTGACGCGAGAGACGCCGTACTCATTAGCTTTAAACCCGGTCCATCCGCGTCTATCGCGGAGGCGTCTTCAGTTTTTGGCGCTGTTCCTGATACCGCGTCTTCCGCATAAGAATACGGGCACGCCATGTGTATGGCCATGCATATAAGTAAGACCACTATTAAAAATATCCTGTTCATTTGTAGCCCCTCATCGGCTTTCATCATTGTGGCTGCTGCGGAAGCTCGATCGTCTTCCGCGCAATATAAATAGAAACGTTCTTCAAACTTTCATTTCCCCATACATCCCTTACATATATAGTCGCCTGTTTAGCGCCCGGAGACTGCGAGGCTGTCTGCCATTCGCACGCAGCGGAATCGCTCCAATCGCTTACCGTCTCGTCGTCCGCCTTTACCTTATATTGAATAGAGTCCTGCTCGCCGTCGACCGCGGTTATGTTAAAATTTACAGCAGTCCCTGCCTCAAACACGCTGCCTTCCGCAGGCATAAAACCGTTTATCGAAGGGGCTGTCTGCATAAGCGTTATCCCGTCGCTTGAACCAGGGCCGCTCCATAGCCCTGCCCCGCTTCTGGCCATCACGCTTATATAATAGGTATGGCCTGCCGTGAGATTCAGGCCTGTTGCGGTAACAGAGGTAGCCGTATCCGTCGAGGTCCATGGAAGAATATCCGACAACCCCTCTGCAGTGCCGACGGCATACCGATATTCGGCTATACCCGTCTCGTTGTCTTGAGTAAACCAGACAGCATTCAGCCTGTCGGGGATTGTGGTACTGCCGCCGTCATCTGTCACAACAGGCATGCCAGGTGGTGTCGTATCGAGAAATATATCGACGGTTGCGGACTCACTTTGCATGCCGCCGCCATCCATTGCTGCCACATTTAACGTATTAAGCCCCTCTGCAAGCAATACAGATACGGCCCAAGTTGGCAGGCAATCCAGCGGTATATTTTCGCATCCATTTATCAATATGGATGTGTAAATATCCTTTGAACCGGATAGTATCGGGATAGTAAGGCATGTGGGACTTTCCACGGCATCGATAGTGGGTGGTAAAAGCGCCGTCGTGCAGACGCTCACGGTATTTGAATAGGGCGAGCAGCTTGCTTGTGAATACGCATACACTCTGAATGAATAATTCTTATGAGAGGCAAGATTGACGGCGCAAAACGCCGATGTACCGCTTGCCGTCTGGCCTATCAGGCGGAATGTCGAAGCACCATCGTCGCTGATTTCTATCTTAAACCCATCTTCGCCTTCCGAATTATCCTGCCAGGCCAGGTCGATCTTCGTGGACGAGACTGACAATACCGAGAGGTTAGACGGCGCATTGAGCGGAACCGGCAAGGTCAGATCGACACCGTTGCTCTCTCCTATGGCCGTGATTATCTTTACGGTATGCTCGCCGACGGATACACTGTCGAACGCTACTTTACATTCAACATTCTTATCGGACCAGGAGATGGATTTCGCTTTAACAGAATCGTCAAGCATAGCATACGAATATTTGCTTTTGTTATAACTGAAATTTGTTCCATTTATGCTAAGAACATACCCATCAGGAGAACATTTGGGACTTGCCGAAAGAATGTGAGGCGTCATGTCGACCGCAAGCCATAACCCGTACTGCCCGAAGTCGATCATGATCTCATCTTTGCCGTCGCCGTCGACATCGCAATTTATCATGTATTCGGGGTTCAGACCGCTTAAAGGGATCCATGGATAGGTGTTATCACGGTCCCACGTAAATACGCCGCTCCCGCCGTAATCAAAAACGCCCTCGTCCCTGCCGTCCCCGTCGAAGTCGGCTGATATTATGCTTTCGGGACTTAATTCGTGTATATACTGCCACGGCTCGGCATTATCCGGGTCCCAGGTAAATACGCCGTATCCACCATAGTCGAAGATCACTTCATCGATCCCGTCACCATCGAGATCGGCAGATACCATTTCATCCGGACTTTCGTAATTAATCTTCTGCCAGGGATATTCATTTTGCGGATCCCAGGTATACGTGCCGTATTCACCGTAATCGAATATGGCCTCGTCCTTGCCGTCCCCGTCGAAGTCGGCTGATATTATGCTTTCGGGACTTAATTCGTGCATATACTGCCACGGCGCAGCATTATCCGGGTCCCAGGTAAATACGCCGTATCCACCATAGTCGAAGATCACTTCATCGATCCCGTCACCATCGAGATCGGCAGATACCATTTCATCCGGATTCCCTGAATGTACCATCTCCCAAGGGCATTGGTTTGCGGAGTCCCAGGCATGGGTTCCGTCTTGTCCGTAATCGAATATGGCCTCGTCCTTGCCGTCCCCGTCGAAGTCAAGCGGCACTATTGATTCGGGGCTCAATTCGTGTATATACTGCCACGGCGCGGCATTATCCGGGTCCCAGGTAAACACGCCGCTTTGACCAAAGTCCATTATGGCTTCGTCATGACCGTCGCCGTCAAAGTCGATCCTGGCCATCTTATCCGGTGACTGAGGATGTAAACATACCATCGAAAAAGTGTTTTGGGGATAGTATTTCCAAATATATACTCCATACTGATCGCCGAAATCTATGAGGGCCTCGTCCCTGCCGTCGCCGTCGAAATCTCCTGTCGAAAGGTGATTTGAAGGGGTAGGATTGACAGATTTCCATAGCTCAGGAGTATTGCCATCATACATCCAGATACCCCATTCGGAGCCGAAGTCTATCATAGCCTCGTCCTTGCCGTCCCCGTCGAAGTCGCCTGTGGAGAAATGAACTGATGGCGTTGGGTTAATGAACTTCCAAGGTTCTTGGTTATCGCCGTCCCATATCCAGATACCCCATTCGGAGCCGAAGTCTATCATAGCCTCATCCTTACCGTCACCGTCGAAGTCGGCTGTTGAGAGGTGGTTTGATGGCGTGGGGTTCACGAATTTCCATGGTTCCTGGTTATCGCCGTCCCATATCCAGATACCCCATTCGGAGCCAAAATCTATCATGACTTCATCTTTACTGTCGCCGTCGAAATCTCCTGGAGAGAAGTGAATTGATGGCGTGGGATTCACGAATTTCCATGGTTCCTGGTTATCGCCGTCCCATATCCAGATACCCCATTCGGAGCCGAAGTCTATCATAGCCTCGTCCTTGCCGTCCCCGTCAAAGTCTCCCATGGTGATGGATTTTGAGGTGGTGGGGTTTACCTGTCGCCATGGATCGGCGTTATCGCCGTCCCATACATATATACCCCGGTGTTCTCCGAAGTCGATCATGACTTCTGTGGGGCCGCCCCCATCGAAGTCTCCTGTGGCGAAACTTTTGCAGGATTCATTATGAATTTGGGTCCAGGTGTAGTCTTCGGCAAATAAAGACGTGGCGGTAAATAGCAAGAGAGCTGTAAAGAGGGTTATAAATAAGTTGAGTGGTTTCATTTTTTGTCCTACCGCATTTATTATACTGCTACATCCGTACGTTAGCTACACAAAAAGTATACCATGCATTTCCAGATTTGTCAAGTTCATTTTCATCTTTTATCAAATCGGATATTGGTGAAAACCGCAACTAAATTTGACAAAAGTCGAAACTGCGTGTATACTTTTCATGAACGAAAGGAGCACGATATGCATGTCGGTGAAATAATACATAAAGCCCGTAAGGAAAAGAAGATGACTCTCGTCGAGCTTTCCCAGAAGTCCGGCGTCGCCCTCGCTACGTTAAGCCGTATCGAGAACGGCAAGATGACCGGCACCCTCGACTCCCACATGAACATCTGCAACGCCCTCGAGGTATCTCTCCCCGACCTTTACAAGAATCTCGTCGCATCTAAAAAGACTGTCGAGGTACAACCGAAAGGCGCCGCCGCTAACGTATCCGTCCACAGTAAAAGATTCTCGTCGGAGGTCCTCGCTTCGAACCTTGCCGGCAAGAAGATGATGCCTATCATGATCAAGATCAGCAAAGGCGGATCTACTTCCCGCGAAGAGACTAGGCCTGGATTTGAAAAATTCGCATATGTCCTGGATGGAAAAGTTGAGGTAGATATAGGTGAAGAAAGATACAATCTGACCAAGGGGGATACGCTCTATTTTGAATCCTCTGTCCCGCACCACTTTAAGAATACCGGAACAGGTGAAGCGCACCTCATCATCGTAACCAGCCCGCCAATACTCTAAACAGACACACCCCTGCCGCATACAGCTTAACTGCACGTCAGATCCCATCGGGCGTTGGTTTCGGAGAGTATCAGGTCTGCCTGGAGGGCGGATAGGTCTTCTTCGACTACTTGGCGTTCGACGATGCCGTTCCTGAAAGTGAACTCGACTGCCTGAGAATGTTTCCTCATTCTGATAAGGTCTCTCAATTCGTCTATCAGGGCTTTAGTAAAAAGATTTACTAAATACCTATGCTCCGGACTCCGTTTTAACATTATAAGAACTCTCATATCTATTCTCACCTTCTTTCTCAGATGAATTTACATCTGCCAAGCATGAGAATATTTATGATGCCTCGAGCCCGGGGCATCAGTCGCACATTAAAGTATAGCACATATTCCCCGGTTATCAATGCTGTCAAGCTAACTTTAATTAAAACTAACAAAACAAAATACGCAACCTATTAAATTACAATAAGTTACGCATTTGGTAAAGTGATAAAAAAGTTATATTTCTTGGGGAATTTCTTTTATCTTTTGTTGTTCATGTCGTTGTGAGGATTTTGTCACAGTAGAATGTCACAGTATGTCACAGTAAAACGTAGTGTTTTGTAGGATCGGTGGCGCTTTTTGCAACCGTCTTGACGACCCCCTTATCAACCATGCCTTCCAGATCTCTTTGGGCTGTCCTTCTTATGCACTTAACGGCATTTGCGTATTCATTGACGCTAATCTTGCCGTTTCTAATGAGATATTTAACACCCTTTTCCTGACGCGTATTCAGCCCTTTCTTCTTGAGTTGTTTCAGAAGCGAGTCTTGTTTAATTATCTTCTCACCCCTCTGCTGAATTTCGGACATCTGGGAATGAAGGCCGTTAACAAAATATTCAAGCCATGACGTCATATCCATATCATTCTGTCTGACCGTTTGAATGGCCTTATAGTAGCTGGGACGGTCTTTATCGTAATATTCTGATATTGTAAATAGTTTTTTGAAATCATACCCCGTTTTGTAAAGAAGAAGTGTTGATAATAGCCGCGCGGCCCTGCCGTTGCCGTCTACAAAAGGGTGAATATGGACAAACTGGAATTGAGCGATACCTGCTACAAGTATCGGCGAGGTTTCTCCGGCGCCATTTAACCATTGCACAAGCTCTTTCATCCGGTGCGGCACTTCTAACGGCGGCGGCGGAGTATATACGACTTCCCTCGTCTTTGAATTAACAACGTAGTTCTGTATATGCCGGTAGTTGCCGGGATCGGCATTTTCACCGCGCACTCCCATAACAAGGATCTTATGAAGTTCTCGAACAAGTCCTTCCGAAACAGGATCATCTTTACCAAGGTATTTTGATATAAAATCCATCGCCTTCTTGTAGTTCAATAGTTCTTTTTCATCGTTTCTATCGACGCCCGCTACTTTCTTGCCTTCAAGAATATCCTTTGCCTGTTCCAGGCTTAATGCGGTGCCTTCGATATGGGTAGAATGGTGACTTTCAAGAAAAAGAGCGCGTCTCTGCATATCAAAAAGCCAGTCACCCTCAAGCTCTATGGCTTCAAGAAAACCCCGCACGCGCTCGATCTCAGCGAGGTCTTTATTAATTTTTGGCGTTATTGTGAACCTTGGATTAAACGACATGTCCCTTTGCCTTTATGGGATTATCTTTTATTGTTCGGATCGTTGTAAGGATAGTAGTTCTGATTGCTGGTCGTTATTATATTTCCTTTTTCGTAAGCCAGGAGGAACGCGCTAACGATGACCGGGTCGAACTGCGCGCCGGAGCATCGCTTTATCTCCACCAATGCCTCCTCCACGCTCTTCTTCTTTTTGTATGGCCTGTTCGTCGTAATAGCATCGAACGCGTCGGCCACAGCGATTATCCTGGCTATGAGCGGTATGTCGGAGCCCTTCAGCCCGTCAGGATACCCGGATCCGTCAAAGCATTCCTGATGATAGCGGATCTCTTTCGCTACGTCACCCAGTTCTTTGATCGGATGGAGGATAGTCGCGCCTATTATCGAATGCTTCTTAATCTCCTCGAACTCTTCGGGAGCGAGCGGGCCGTGTTTATTCAATATGTGGTCGGGCACGCCGATCTTGCCAATGTCGTGTAGTAGCGCCGATATTTGGAGCGTCTCCCTGAAATTCTTGTAGTGTCCCATCTCGGGTATGCCTTCGAGCTCTTTAGCTATAGACAGGCAATAGTTAGTAACGCGTTCCGTGTGGCCGTGCGTATACGGATCCCGGGCGTCGATCGCGGCCGCCATCGCGATAGACGTATGTATAAATATGCGATGTTCGCGGACATACAACTCTTTTATCTCGTCGATCTTCTGCTGGAGATTTTCGATGAGCTGGGCGTTCGCTATAGCCATCGCGGCGTCGTTCGCCAGCGTAACGAAGAACCCCATCTCCTCGCGGCTGAAAGCAGTGCCGTCGATCTTCTCGCCCAGCACCAGTATGCCCAGAAGCTCTCTCTTGAAATAACATGGCACGCAGAGGCTCGCCTTTATCAGGTCGAGCTGCTTCTTTATCTGCAGGAGATTGTCATAAAGGTCAGGCTGCTTCTCCAGTATCTCCCTGCTTCGGAGGCCGTTTATCACGTCCTCATAACGCAGGATTCCCGTCTCGGAGATGAGATAACTCTGTTTATCATTAAATACCTTAATAAGCAGGTTATCGACCGTCAATCGTATAAAGCCAATCGGTATCTTCCTGCCTTCAGCGCCTTTCGAATCTATCAATATGTAAGATTGCTTGTTCTCTTTATATAATAGTACAGCCGTATGCGTTATCCTAAGCTGTTCGTCAATGGTCTTTACTATCATCTTGATAAGGTGCTCGGGCTTTTTGAACCTTATCATCGTCCTGGAAGCCTTTTCCAGGAACGCCTGGTAGTCGTACTTAGGCGCAGGCGCTTCTTTGGGCATAGCGTCTTCCAGCGATCTCTGCTCCGGAGTGAGCGGCGAGAGCCTGCCGTCGCGCCCTATAGATTTCTCGACGAACATATTTTGCAGATTGTCCCAGCTCGGCGTCTTCTTCTTATTATTGCCGCCGTTCTTATTATTCTTTTTTTCGCTCATAAGGACACCTTCAGGTTTTTTTCCACTGTCTGTTCCAGATGGTCGAGCATAAGCGGTTTCGTTATATACTCGCAGGCACCGAGCCTGCAGGCTTCGTCCATCTTATCCTGGTCGCCGAGAGCCGTGACCATAATGACTTTTATGCTCTTATCGATATCTTTAATATGCTTAAGCGCCGCTATGCCGTCCATCCCCTTCATCTTTATATCGAGGAGGACAAGTTCCGGCTTTTCGTTCTTAACGACCAATAGCGCGTCATCGCCGTTCAACGCCGTCAGCACCGTATATCCGCGCTCCTGGAAGAAGTTCCTCACAAAATCGCAAATATCCTGCTCGTCATCAACGACTAAGATTTTCCGCATATCTACTCCTCTACCCTACCGTTATGCGACACTACTACTCGCACCTGCACGATTTATAGTTTCTTCCAGATCCTTCAACGACGGTATAGGCTTGTCCAGGCACGCGAACGCGCCCATCTTCAAAAGCCTCGCCTTCGTCTTCCCGCCGTCGTCATAAGCCGTGATGAAGATGACTTTAGGCGACGGTTGGAGGGATTTCAATAGAGTAAGCACCTCATCACCGTCGATCCCCGGCATCTTCAGGTCCATCAAAACAACGTCGGGTTTCTTCTCTTTGACCAATTCGATCCCTTTAGCGCCGCGTATAGCGACTTCCAGGTCGTATCCCCGCGGTATAAAGTAATTCTGAAGCATATCAATAAATTCCGCTTCATCATCGATAGCTACTATAGTCGGCTTTGCCATTTCTTGCTCCTCTGCAGTATTTACGCTTTAGCCTGGGTCTGGGCGTACCTCGCCATTGCGATCTCAGCGATAGGAAACTCGAGGGAAAACGTCGTCCCTTCACCTACTTTCGACTCTTTGAGAAAGATAATGCCGCCATTCTTCTCCACGACCTGGCGGACTATGAAAAGCCCCAAACCGGTACCTTTGCCCGGCTCTTTAGTCGTGAAGAATGGGTTGAATAGCATCTTCACTTTGTCTTCCGGAATTCCCGAGCCCGTATCTTTGATGTCAATAGTTACAGAGTCTTTCCGTCGGCCGGCCACAACTGTGATCTTGCCCTTCTCCCCTATTGCCTGGCCGGAGTTCCTGATAAGGTTAAAGAGCACCTCCTGAAATTGCTTCTTATCGACAAATACCTGCGGCAGGTCAGGCTCGACCCTCTTATCGAACTCAATCTTCTCAAGCTTCAGCTCATATCCGACAAGGCCCAGGACTTCGTCCAATTCCTTGCCCACATCTACAAGCTCCAGATCACCTCTTGCCGGCTTCGCGAATGTCGAAAGCTTCTTTGTAATAGCTGTCGCCCGGTCAGTCTCTTTTATGACTTTAGCCATGATCTCTTTTGCTTTGGTCAACAGCTCTTCGGTAGTCTTAGCTTTATATAGCCCATCTTTCAGATTCAGAAGGAATGCCTCGCACTGCCCTCTGGCTATTCCGAGCGGATTGCATATCTCGTGGTTTATCCCGGCGGAGAGTGTCCCGATAACCGCCATCTTCTCTTTTTGCGCGGCTTCAGCTTGTGTCTTGCCGAGTTCTATGAAGAGTTCCGCGTTCGATATGGCTATAGCGAGAGTTTTTGCCAATGGCAGTATTATATCCAGGTCATCCTGGGTATAATCTTCGTCGGATTTTTTCTTACCTAATGATAATACGCCCATTACCTCTTCGTGTAATACCATCGGTATCATGAGCTCCGCGCTAAGTTTATCTATAATATCCTGGACATTGCTTGGGACAGATATCTTCTTATCGTGGAGCTCTTTTACCAATAAATATCCGTGAGTCTCCTCCATAAAAGTAACTACCCCGTCCGGCTTTACCAATGTCACTGACGGATCCTTCACTCCTCGAGAAGCCACAATGCTAAACTGCTGATCTTCTTCTATAAACAGTAATACTGCACATGACTTCAGTTTAATAATATCCGTCAGCTTGTCTACAGTCAGATTAACAAGATTGTTTAATTCCAATACCGTCAGAACTTCTGCCGTAAAGGTCTTCAGAAGCTCCTTGTAGTCGTATTTCTTCTGGAAGAGGTATTTGTCAGTGACGTTAACCAGAAATGATTCTATCGTTCTCATTGTGTAAATAATTATTATTCCGCTTATAGCTAAGCCCACCAACCTTCCACCGCTTCCAGCGCCTCTGAACAGGTATTCCTGAATAACCAAGGTCGGCAGAACTAATATTGTAAAAACTGAAGCAAGAAGCCCCGCAAAAACAAGGGTCTTCTTAATAATAACTTCAATATCTAAAAACTGATGTCTTACGATAACAAAACCTGCCGTAGCAACATAAAGTAAAACTAAAATGTTTGTTACAGGCGGATATGGAAAATTATAAAATAAAAGGTGATTAACCGAACCACCGAAATAACCAATTGCCATTCCAAAAAAAAGATATTTTATTTGATTTCTTCTATTATCAGATTCTGCTTTTTTATAGTTTTTATACAGCAAATAGCAAGCATAAACTGCATAGTAATGGAAAAAAATAATATATAAATGATAAAGAGGTCCTGCTATTCCCCAATATTTGAATACTGAAACGGGACGCATACCTGTAATAAAATATGGCGTAAAAATGCCAAAGGTAAATAAGACAGCGAGAACATACCCAACTACAACTGCTATTCTTTTTCTATCATTTAAAAAAGTAGTAGTAAAATAAAAAAAAGTTGGCGGGATAAATATTGCGCCAATATGCAATATTCGAAACCAATATAATGCGGTTACTGCATCCTGATTGTTTGATGGCCAAAATGCAATCGCATACGCTCCTGACCATGCAAATTCTCCAAGGCAGAAAAGCCCATATGTTTGATTTAATAAGTTTTGTTTATTTCTATAATAAACAAATAACCCCAATACAAGCGATGTTATTGCTATCGCTGCTCCACTAAATGACAAGTAATAATACATAGCATTCATATGATATTATATTCCCTTAAATTCATTTTTAGATTCTCTTTTTTTATTATAATTTTTGCCACTGTTCTACCAGAATGAGCTACCCCGGAAATTCCTCCCTGACCAAGTCCTGTGGTTACCCAATGACCTGTCATAAACAAATTATCAATACAAGTTTGATATGGCATCATATCTCTATCATTTTGAGTAAGGGTAGAAGCCCACCCATATAATGCCCCCCTAGTATTCAGTGTATATTTTTCCAGCGTATAAGGTGTTGCTAAAAGCTTGACTCTAATTTTCCCGACACTTTTTAAAACAGCTTTTTTAGCTCGATTTATTAATATCTCCGCTACATCTTCTTTCTCTTTATTCCAGTCAAAAATACGGTTCTTATATTCATATGGAGCAGCTATTATAATACTCATACATTCGCATCCTTCTGGCGACAATGTATGATCATGAAAGGACGGAAATGTACATATTAAATAATCATCAAGAGGGCTTATCTCATTATTAAGCACTTTAGTATATATAGCATCTACATCATCTACATTAAAATACCATACACTGCTTGAATATTTAGAAATCAAAGACTCGATTCCAAGATAAACAATAAACGCAGAAATAGATGGCTTCAATTTTTCTAATCTATTTTTGAATTGGTCGGGAAGCATCTTCTTATCATCTATCATAGAAAAAAGTTTTAGTGCATCGGAATTAGATACAACATATTTTGTATAAAAAATTTCATCCTCATTTGTAATCACGCTAAAAATATTATTGTTTTTGTTGCATAAAGATGTAACCTTGCTTAAAAATCTAATGCTCCCCCCGTTTTTTTTAAACATGCTTACTAACAAATTGGGTAGTGTCTGCATTCCTCCCGATGGATAATAACCTCCATCAAAAACAAATTGCCTGTACATTACTATGGCAGTTAATGCTGCAACGTGCGATGACGGCAAACCAATATTTCCTAATAAGACTTGAAAAGATGCCTTGAGTTTACTATCTTTAAAATATTGATCGAGCACATCCTTGAAAGTGTTGTTTTTAAATCTATGATATATCTCTAAAAAATTTTTCTTGTTTACCATGTCTATAAATTCAATGATGCTATCCTTTTCCTTAGGAAACCGGATTGCCAGCTTTTCCGCAGTTTCATAGCAATTATTTTTAATTGGAATTTCAAAATCCGGTAAAACAATAACATCCGATGGATTTATCCTTTTCAATTTTAATTTATCAATTAAATCGAGCTCAAAAAATATTTTGTGAAGTACTCTACCTGTACCGCAGCTCCCCAAATAATGAACACCAATATCAAATGAAAATCCACTCCGCTTAAACGCGGTGCAATATCCACCTGCCGCTGAATGCTGTTCAACAATTAAAACCTTCATCCCTGCTTTTGCTAAGTAACAACCGCAAGTTAACCCGCCTATCCCTGCTCCTATAACAACAACATCATATTTATTTTTAATTTTCATATTTTTCTCATAACCACACACGCATTATTTCCACCAAACGCAAATGAATTATTAAGCACAATCTTAACGTCTTTTTTCTTTGCCTTATTCGGCACGCAATCTATATCGCAGTCTTGATCGGGTGTTTCATAATTTATGGTCGGCGGTATCATGCCTGTTTTTATTACTAAGCAGCATGCTATCGCCTCTATGGCGCTTGCTGCTCCCATAGTATGCCCAAGCATTGACTTAATTGAGCTTACTGAAATACATTTCTCAAAATCTCCAAATACTTTCTTTATGGCTTCGCATTCAGTTTTATCATTCGCCGGCGTTCCCGTCCCATGGGCCGATATATAACCAACATCCTTTTTCTCTATATTGCTGTTTTTTATCGCTCGTTCCATAACCTGAACTATGCCGTCAACTTTTGGCGCTGTCATATGATGGGCATCGCAGCTAAGCCCATATCCCAAGATTTCGCAATAAATGTCGGCTTTCCTTTTTTTAGCAGCTTCAAACTCTTCAAGCACTAAGATGCCCGCACCCTCTCCGATCATCATCCCTTTTCTATTTTTGTCAAAGGGCTGGCATTTTTCTGGAGCCATGGCGAAAAGGCGGCTAAATCCCGTGAACGTAATACGCGAAAAGGGGTCCGCTCCGCCTGCTATCATCATATCTGCTTTGCCCTGTCTTATAGTATCGTACGAATACCCGATAGAATAATTGCCGGCAGAACATGCTGTAGGTATGGCATAATTCAATCCTGTAACTTTGAAAAAATATCCGATATGGTCGGCTATCGAGTTGCTGGGATATTTAATTATATTTAATGCCCATACAGCATCCTGGCCATCCTTGATCCAGTACTTATCGATCTGCTCAAGCGACTGGATATCTGCCATCGTGGTTCCCATCATCACACCTGTTCGCGCTCTCTTAATTTCGTCCGTCTTTAATCGGGCGTCATCTAAAGCCGTCTTCGTAGCGGCTACGGCAAAGCGCGACGCTCTAGCCATATCTTTTAACCCGCTTTTTGGTATAAAAGTCTCCGCATTGAAATCTTTTATTACTCCTCCTCTATGAGATGGATAATCTGAAGTATCGAAAGTGTCGACTTCACTAATCCCGGATTTTCCAGCTATTAAATTTTTCCAAAAATCAGCTTTTCCAATACCGATTGAGGATACAACGCCTAATCCCGTTACAACAACCCTTCGATTATTCATAGTATTAAGACTTCTCTGCTACGGCTACATTGGCCTGGTTTCCAAATGACCGATATGTATTTATGTTAACAAATCCCGCCTGTTCCAACAATTTATTAAGCTCTTCCTCACTAAAAAAATGATAGTGCCCTTGTTTTTCTTTATGCCTGATTTTCCCTGCGCTGCTAAGCAGTTTCCTGCCCTCTAGAATATCTTCTTCACTCAGGTTTTGATCCAAATAATTTTTGTACACTAAAGAGAGGTCGTTATAAGGTTTTAGAGAACTGACAACTATCTTCCCGCTTTTTTTTAGCTTAGAATGCATGTTTTTTAAAGCCTTACTATAATTTGTTACATATGATAGAACCAGGTTACAGCATATCTTATTGAAAGAATTATCACGCAGCGGTATTTCCTTTTCCAAATCCGCCATCACATATTTGAAGGAAAATCGTTCCCGTTGTTCTTCCGATGGTAATATCCTATCCAAGATATCCGTATGCACGCGCTTAGCATCATTAACCGCGGATTCGGCAAAATCCAACCCGGTATATGTAAAAGAAAATCGAGAGTTCCCAAGTTTAATTCGCGATTCCATATTACACAGTAACCATGCGCCAAAATTGCCGTTTCCGCATCCGGCATCCAGTATTTGGCTATCCTCCTCTATATCGCCCAGTAGTTGGGCCACAAGCGATAAAAGGTTTTGATAATCCTTAGATTTTATTATTACGAAAAACTTTTCCAGGTAATTAACCCAAAATTTTTTTTCATCTTCGCCCGTTACGGAAAAAATATTTTTAAGATTGACTAGCTCTATTTTATTTTGAACTACTATATCGTGAATAGCTGGCTGCTGGATAGCCGTGCCTTGTCGCGCTACTAACCCGCTATACTCAATACAAACCTCCGCGATCTTCATTATAGCCTGTTGCGCCAATTTGGGATTTTCCTGTATCTGATGGAGAGCACCTGGAATTTTCACTAATCTACTTATCCTATTTTTCGTATGACGATATACCTCTTCCATATCGTCATAACTGATCCAGGCATCATCTTCTGCTACAAGATAACAAATAGGAGCGTCAATTTTATTTATGTCTTCAATGGTAGAATTCAAATCATCATATTTATTATTGATCGATTCTTTCAAAAAATCATCTTTTAACTCAAAACCCATCATATCAATAGCGCCCCATCTCTTTCCGTCCTTATACTCTCCTATCAAATCTTCTTTATATACCAAAGAAATCGTATCTCTCAAATCTACAACACTAGTGAGCGCTACTATATATTTTATTCTCTTATCACTTGCCGCGATCTTGAAAGCCGTTCTCCCGGATAGGCTGGATGCAACTATTCCTATCTCCTTAACTCCAAATTCATTTTGCACATAATCCATTGCTGCAAGGATGCTAAATTCCATATCCAGAAGCGTAAAGTTTATTATCTCCCCATCACTCTCTCCAAGATGGTCGAGACAATCATATCGTAAAACGGTAAAATTGTTATTCGCAAGATAATAGGATGTGGATATATAATCGCGTTTTGTTTCAGCATAGCCTGGCGAAATAATCACAAAGGTCTTATGACTATCGTTACCTTCCTTTTTATCAATATACCCCTTGATGGACCTGTTATCCTTGCTTTTAAATTCTACTTTACTACTGGTAATCTGCGTTTTACTGTTTTTAATCATTCGTTATCTCAGTTATGTTTTTTTAAGAATCGTTTTCGCAATCTCTACCATGCTATTCAGACTACTCACTTTTGTAAGATATTCTTCAGGTATTTTGATCTTATATTTTTTTTCAACAGAAGCTAATATTTCAAGCGCCATCATGGAATCCATACCAAGCTCCTCAACAAATCTTGCGTCAGGAGAGATCTTTCCTTCGTCTATCTCCAATATCTCAGCCACGAGTGAACGTATCTCTTTCTCAAGATTGTCGTTAGACAACACCGGATCCATGTTCCCCCCCCTCCCATTATATCGCTAACCCACCGTCGATTTTAAGTACCTGTCCCGTAATATAATCAGATCTATCACTCGCCAAAAATGAGACTACCTTCGCAACTTCTTCCGGATTTCCAAATCTGCCGGAGGGTATCATCTTTAAAAGGTTCTCTTTCTGCTTTAAATCTTTTGTCATATCTGTTTCTATATATCCAGGAGCTACTGCGTTTACTCTGATATTATATGCGGCTACCTCCTTAGCCAATGACTTGGTAAGTCCGATTATCCCTGCCTTAGCGCTCGCGTAATTAACCTGTCGTGGAATCCCCACCACTCCGGCCACTGATGAAATATTTACTATATTACCGCTCTTCTGCTTCAGCATAGTAACTATAGACGCTTTCGACATATTGAAATAGCCGGTCAGGTTCGTATCGATGACCTCTTGCCATTCTGATGGCTCCATCAACATAAGCGCCTTATCTTTTATTATCCCCGCATTGTTCACAAGAATGTCAAGGTGTCCGAACTTCTCTAGCGCTTCTTCGATAACCGCTTTAGCTTCGCTAAAATTGCGTGAATCCGATCTCACAGCTTCCACTTCGCCGCCAAGCTCTTTTATTTCATCGAGAGCCAGCGATGCGGCCTCCTGGCTCTTCAGGTATGTGAAGACAACCTTCGCTCCGCAGTTGATAAGTTCAAATACAATCGCGCGGCCTATACCGCGACTCCCGCCTGTAACTATAGCAACCTTATTTTTTAATATACTCGTCAATTTGTAATCGCCCCTATAATTAAACTCGAATTTACCCCCGTCGGCGTAAAAGAATCGACCAGGACTTTTTTTAGTTTAGCGCTTCGCGAACGGTTCGGCACATAATCGAGATCGCAGCGCTTGTCCTTGACCTCATAATTCATGGTCGGAGGAACGAAACCTTCGGTAATCGCGCCGATGGCGCCGGCTAAGTTCATGGCCCCGCCCGCACTAAAAGTGTCCCCTATCATCGACTTAATGGAACTAATGGGGATCTTTTTTGCATTATCGCCAAAAACCCTGTTCACTGCCCTGGTTTCCATCACGTCGCAATCGAGCGTCGAGTTACCGGAAGCCGAGATATAATCTATCTCATCCGGCCGCACACCGGCATCCTCCAGCGCGAACCTTATCGCTTTCTCGGCGCCTTCGGCTTTCGGGCTGTAAATATTACGGCTATCCGGATCAAAGCTCGTCCCATATCCTAATATCTGGGCGTAAATATGCGCCGACCTTTGTTTTGCATGCTCCTCTTCCTCCAGAACCATAATGCATGCGCCCTCGCCAAAGACTATGCCGTTCCTTCTCTTATCGAACGGACAATCTATCTCGGGTTTTCCTTCGCGCGAACCGGCCAGGTGTCCTATTCTGTTAAAACCGAGGAACGTCTGCAGACAAAGCTCTTCCGCTCCGCCAGAAAGAACAATGTCATAATCATATAACTTTATCATACTAGCCGCGTAATCTATTGCGTCAAGGCTCGCTGAAAATCCCGTCGATATCGTCGTATTAAAACCCTTAATATTATATCTAATGGATATCTGGCTCGCCGGCGCGTTTATGACAGTATTAGGAAATAGCGCCGGATTAACTGATCTCGGCCCTTCCCTCAAGCCCTCTTTATCAAACTCGCTTATGGACCAAACGCTGCCCAGCGTCGAACCAAGCGATACACCTGTCCTGACCGCTGTCTCTTCATCCAATGGGTGTTTTATCCCTGCGTCGTCCAACGCCAGTTTTGCGGCAGATAATACCAATTTCGTAGCCCTGTCGAGCGTCCGCAAGCCTTTATCTCCCAGATAGTTCTCAGCGTGAAAACCGGTGATCTCTCCAGCCGTCTTAGCTCTGGCCGTTGCCGTATCGAAAAGCGTCACCGGCTTGATCCCTGACCTGCCCTCTCGCAGAGCCTTCCAGAAATCGTCCTTGCCGATAGCGTTTGAGGCTAGTATACCTATACCCGTAACCACGATCCGCTTGTCCATAGACTTATAACACCCCTAGACCCGCCAAGATCCCCTAAAAACAATAATGCCCGGCTTCTTTTTAGAAACCAGGCACTATCTTGTATGGCCGTTATTCTCTTTTTCCTGTTCAGATATCCAGCGATCTATCGTAGACTTCTTAAACCGCCAGTTGGCCCCTACCTTAAAACAAGGAAGCTTGCCTGTCTTTGCATGCTTATATATAGTGACAGGCTGCATCCTAAGGTATGTGGCCAATTCCTGAACCGTGAAGACATTGTCTTCTGGCATAAGAACACCACCTTCTATATTAGTTATACTGTCTTAGTATAGACTAATACGCCCTTATACACATTTATATAAGGGCGCACCTATTTATGCTAGGGTGATTTAAAGTATACCTGATAATGTTGCTTTGTCAATAGTTAGGAACTAAATAGTCGGCAGGATCCACCCTAATAGCCTGTAAATAAAAGGGTTACGAAGCTGTAATACGGTAATATCTATAATTAAAAGCTATATCCAAAACCTACCCCTAGCAGGTCAGCGGCTGCGCTTATCTTTGTTCCGCTACCATTTTTGCTATAAACATCCCCTTCGCCATTGTCTGTTTTAGTAGCCAGGAAATGGTGCTCCCAAACGAAATCAAGGGATAAATCCTTTGTCAGAAAATAAGAAAAGCCGGTGGTGAGATGGTGCTCTATTATAACCGGCAGAAGGGCATTTGCGAATACCACATGATCCTGTATTGGAGACTTACCATAATTATAACCCAGGCGCAATTTTAACTTATCTTGCTCTTTCTTGTCCTTGAAAGTATATTCGCCGCCTGTTGCGAATACCCACTGGTCCCCCCATCCAAACCCCCCGCTTTCCGGACCGTTCCTGGCAAGCTTTACATTGGTCCAATTTATATAGCGTGTATCGAATGTCCATTCAAAGTTCTTGATCGGCTTTACCGACACACCCATATTTATTATTGGCGGCTCATCTATATAAGGCAGGCAGTCTTTGTATTTATAATGGTGGCCCATCCAGGTCTGGCTTTCATACGATACGCCGAGATTAAGCATTTCATTAAATTTATAAAGAAGTCCCAGCGTAAAACCTCCACCCGGCGCGAAATCCCAATCTCCGCCGCCGGCTGTTTGCAGATACCGCCCACCGACTAAATTGGTTGTCGCTAAATTTGACCTTAATCCCTGTATTCCAATGTTAGCGGTAGCGCCAAAGGATAATTTATCCGTAAATGCCGCTGCTATGCCGGGCGCAATACGCATACTCCTCAAATCTACCATCTTATCATAGTCGCCTGTAAGGGCTGAGTTAATACGGGATGACGGATAATTTACAGCCAACCCCGCCATTGTAAATGCTCCTACTCCTACTGATACGGGATATTTATCAGTTCCCGGGATACGATAACTTATTCCACCGTTACCTCCCGGTAGATAGTTAATGGTGCTCTTCTGGCTTAGCCCGGCATTCGTAAATGAAGCACCGCCGAGCGATGTAAGGCCGGGGCCCTCCGTGCTCATCGTCCCATCGTGAAGTAATATATTCTCATATTCCAGGTCTATCCTGTTCCCTATACGCACAAGTCCCGCAGGGTTTCTTACAAGACATGATGTATCCTCCGAGGAGGCCGTTGTAGCGCCTGCCATACCCGAATCTCTCGAGCTGAACCCCAGCATGCGTGTTCCATTAGCTGCGTAAGCGTAATCGTTTAAGGTAAGACATACTGCGGTCACTGCTATGGCTACTAAAATGATAGCGTAATATCTCTTAAACATGCCCCCTCCTTTTAATTGACTTTTTTCCGGAATTATTTGACTTAAGTATACCTGATAACTCCGCTATCGTCAAATCCCCGGCGAAAAAAATCATAGACAACACTAATACCCTTAAACAGGTAATGTTTACCATGAAATTCTAAATTGTCAATATCACTTTTCATGATACTCAAGAGAGCCGTTGAGGAATTCTAGGTTCCCGGCCAGGGCCTGGGCTGTACAGCTTCCCAGATCACCCTGAAGCTCTATCTCGGGACAACTCTCCCTTAGGTCTACCTTATTCGGGAGCCTGATAACAGGTTTTATCGCTTTATAGAGGTAATCCCTCTGGTCCGGTATATCCGGCACCCAACCGTAGTTTTTTGAGTCTCGTATCATGTTTTCCTAATATACATTATGTAGTCGTTTATATACATTTTGTAGTCAATTGTCAAGGTCAAAAATATCAATATAAAAGAGTTTGGCTTATAATATCATCTTTTTTAGAAATCCCCTCTTATCCCACCCTCGAATGTTCTGCCAGGCTCGGGAGTAAAATAATTTGTCCTTCCGCTTTTATATCCGGAAGAATTATATTCTTTGCCGAGTATATTATATGCGGCAAAGAATATCTCGGCCCATTTATATTTATATGATACTTTCATATCCAGGGTATTATAATGGCCAAGCACATCGACATTAGCCGAATCGATGTATGCCTTTCCGACCCACGTTGATGCCACATAGGCTTTAAAGCCGAAATCCGTATATATGTTCATCCCGATAGTTCCCTTATTAATCGGGACATTGGTCAAAAATTTATTCTTAAAAACATCGTCGCTATCATCCACGGCTCTTGTGTATGTATAATTACCGAAGACCGTCAAAACGTCCGTCACCTTAAAGTCTGTGCTCAATTCCAGCCCATCGTGAAAAGTTCTGCCATAATTTTGATACTGCCTACTGGCGTTGTCATACCAAATTTCATTGTCGATCTTCATCCAATAGACACTCACATTCGTCTTGAGACGCTCATTAAAACTATGACGCGCGCCTATTTCATAGTTTGTAGCTTCCTCCGGCAATAGATTAATATTCGCGGAGCTTCCATAAGTAAACATCTGGCCGATAGTAGGAGTCCGAAATGCCTGGCCGAAGCTTCCATAAAGTTCGGAATCTTTCTGATAGGTTAATACTACACCGCAGCTGGGTGTTACCTTCGACATCAGCTTATCTTTAGAATTTGACCCTACCCTCCTATCATTAAAGTTAAACTTTACCCAATCATAACGTACGCCGTAAATTACCTTCAGGATTTCTAAAAGATTGATCTCGTCCTGGAGATACGGACCGAGCCTGTTTCTTGCGACATCGTAGCTGGCGATCGGCGCTGCCGCGAGCCTTTGCTGAAATGGCGCGCTGTTCTCTTCGTAATCAAAATCATTTCTTTCAAGGTCGATCCCGATAACAAATGAATGATTCATGCCTAAGATCTCTGATGTTGTCTTTAAACGAATTGGTAAACCGAATGTATTCTCGGCTTCAATCTGTTCTCTGGTGGTATTTTGCGAGGTACCACTAGTGTAAAACGATTCCATCCCTTCAAACCAATAATAAAATACCGTGTCGATATCGGAAGAAGCCCCTATATTCCAATGATGAGTGAAATCCATTGAAAACTTATCCGCGCCGGTAGAGTCATTTTCTGTTCCGGGTCTGGCCTGACGCCTGTTTTGGGCAATTTGGGCTGCCGACAATGACCACGGGAAAGCCCCTTGAGTTTTAGCGGTGTAATCGAAATTAAACTTTAAATTATGCGCATCGTTTATCGAATAATTTGCCTTACCATAGACCTGGATATTTTTATAACTACCGTGCTCACGAAATCCATCTGTTAACCTGCTGGCTACACCCAGATAATACGCGAAACGGTTAAATGTCCCTGAGAGATAAGAAGTATAATTCTGCGTATCATAAGCGCCGTAAGAAAAAGATACTCCGGCGTGGGGGGCGCTGCTTGGCTTTTTGGTTATGACATTAATAACGCCTGACATAGCATTATCGCCATAAAGGCTTGAGGCAGGTCCTCTCATGACTTCTATCCGTTCGACATTGTCGATAGGTATCATATCCCAATTCACAAGCTTATCTTTACCCTTGTTCTGAGGTACGCCATCGATCAGGACAAGCTGATGACTCGACATTCCGCCGTAAAAACCACGCATATTTATCGTTCCCCCGACCCCTACCCCGGTTGCATCATAAGCATAAATGCCCTCTAGGTTCTTAAGGGCTTCGGGAACAGTCTTAGCGTCTGAACTTTTTATATCTTCTTCCGTAATAACGCTCACGCTGGCGGCGACATCCGATAATCCTTTTTCTATCCTGGATGGGGTTACTACAATACGCTCGAGATTTATGGCATTTGACGCAGACGATTTATCTTCGGCAAGCGCCCTATCGGCTATCGCCAGTAAAAATAAGAATGCAAAAATATATCTCTTTTTCATTAATATTTTATACCTAGCGGCAAATTTTCCCCGCCTTTCGCCTCTCCTCTTCCGATATAAGCAAGATATACGGTTTTAATGAAACCGGATTCTTTTCAACAACTACTACGGTCTTATAGACATTTTCAATTGTCTTATAATCCAGAACATCTTGGGGCAATCCTTCTTTATAAACAGCGCCTTCCGACAATAAAGCTACCCTATCACAATATTCGCTTGCGAGATTCAAGTCATGCAAAACTATTATCACAGTAAGAGATAGTTCCCTGTTCAGTTTTTTCAGCAAATCGAGAATGCGGACCTGGTGTGTTATATCAAGATGCGACGTAGGCTCGTCTAGAAGAAGGAACCTTGGTTCTTGCGCCAGAGCGCGTGCGATCAGGACAAGCTGTCTTTCGCCACCGCTTATCTCTGACATTGACCTGTCCTTAAATTTAAGTGTATCTGTCAGCGCCATCGCCCTGTCGGCAATCTCCTCATCATGTTTCGTCTCTAGGAATTGAAGTCCTCTATAATGCGGTATCCTCGACAAAAGGACAAACTCCTCCACGTTAAGATCGTCGGCCGAGACGCTCTGCGAAACGACCGCTATCTTTCTGGCGAGTTCCTTGAAATCCATCTGCCGTATATCTTGCCCATCAAGCAGCACCTCTCCTTTTTCAGGTTTAAGCGTCCGCGTTATGGCTCTCAGCAATGTAGTCTTACCGGATCCATTCGGGCCTATTATCCCGAAGAAGCCGCCTTCCTCGACAGCAAGGTTTATCCCATTTAGATGGAATCTCTTATCATAACCGCATGTTAGATCTTTTATCTCGAGCAACTTATTTTCCTCTCCTGGTTAACGCGTAAATGAAAAAAGTCCCTCCCAGTATACCGGTGATTACGCCTACGGGCAGTTCGGAAGGCGCGATTATTATCCGTGCCAGGGTATCGCAGAAGATGAGAAAGCCCGCTCCGCATAAGAACGAGCCTGCAAGAAGCACCCTGTGATCGGAACCTATAAACATACGCACAAGATGCGGAACGATCAATCCGACAAAGCCGATCATACCGCCGATCGACACCGCACATCCGGTAAGAACTGATGCCAGTATAAATAGCATCTTCTTCACGCTCTGCGTATTTATGCCCAGATGAGCCGCCTCCTCTTCCCCTAATCGTAAAGCGTTAAGATCCTTCCAGAAGATATATGACAAGACGAGACCCGCCAAAGAGACGAAGAGCATCAATTTTATAAGAAACCAGCTCGGCTCTTCCAGTGAACCCATTATCCAGAAGACGATCCCGTGAATATCTTCCGCGCGCGAAACTGCCATAACAAGCATTATCAGGGATGACGAGACAAAACTTATCATTACGCCGGTCAATAGGAGCCCCTGGATCTTTAACGCTTTTTTTCTGATATTTATAAAATATATCAGAATGATGACAAGAGCCGAGCCCAAAAATCCGGCAAACGGCAGGGCCAGAAGGCCCACCGAACGGCATAACTTTAAAACGATAGCCAGACTTACTCCGAGAGCCGCCCCTCCGGAGATGCCCATGGTATACGGCTCTACGAGCGGATTCCTAAAAAGCCCCTGCAGGATAACGCCGGCAAGGCTCAACGCGCCGCCAATGGCAAACCCTAGAATAATGCGCGGCAGGCGGATCTGGAATAAAATATTGAATTCTGTAGAACCTGACCCGATAAAGATAGTGTCGATGGCTTTTTGGATCGACGGAGCGGTAGAGCCCAGACATAATGACAGCGCGGCTATTGTCAGAAGCATCCCGGCCAATACCAAAACCTGCGCTATCCATCGGATCGTAGTTTTGCTCATTGTTTGCGCCTCGAAAGTTCCGGGTGCAGAAGTCCTGCTATTTCATTCAACGTTTCGACAAAAGTTACAGGAGTGGGGCTGCAAACTTTGCGCGAATCGATAACATAAATCCTGTTATCCCTTACGGCGTTCAAGTCTTTAAACTTCTGCCATACCTCTTTCTCCTTTTCTACGGCAATGCCCATCATTACGATAATTATCACATCCGGATTTTTTCTTAATACTTCCTCCCTGCTGTAAGCCCCCAGCTTCGCGTCTTGGGCGATATTCACCCCTCCGGCCATGTCTACGAAATCATTAATGAAGTAATCCTCGTTCGCTGTAAATAGCGGCTTTACCCCTATCTCAATGAAAACTTTCGGCTTGCTAAGCTCGGCCATACCGGCCTTTATGGCCATGACCTTTTCTTTTGACTTGGCAATAATCGCTTTCGCTTCGGACTCTTTACCCACCGCTTTGCCCAATGTCAGGAATTGATCGCAAAGATATGCGTAATTTTTCGGCGCGGGAAAGATCATTACTTCTATCCCCAGGTCCTTAAGTTTTTGTATCGCCTTGGAATTTGTCAGGGATGTTGCCAGAACAAGATCCGGTTTTAGGCTGACTATCTTTTCCAGATTGATCCTGGTTATGTCTCCGATCTTTTCTTTGGCCACGGCATCGGGCGGTGTCACGCAGTATGTTGTATCAGCGATAAGGCTATCCTCCACCCCCAGCAAATACAGCTCTTCGGTCACGGATGGCGCCAGGGATATTATTCTTTTCGGTCGGCCTTGTAAAGCGTAAGCGTCATCAGCGAAGGCGCACCAGAGAATAGGCGCCACAAAAAGGATTACAAAAAGAAGTCTTCTCCCTTTCATTAACGAATCTCCAAAAACCATCGATCATCCAGTAATTTCCTGCCGCCTTTTTTGAATTTTACCTTTTCCTTAAAGAGCGGGCCATCATAAACAAATGTGTGAAATTCGCCTTTCTCTCCACATAGATCGAAATTTCCCAGGGCCTTCAGGTCTTTTACGAACTCGCCGTTAATTTCACGGCCCAGCCATTCTTCTCCGAGAATGTCTTTCCTCGCCGACACAACGATCGACTTAAATCCCGAATCGATGATTTCCTTAACCAATTTCTCGGTATCATTCGTCCATATCGGCAAAATCGCCTTCACCTTCAGTTCATCGCATACCTTGTCTATCCAATCCCTGTGTTCCTGTAAATAAATGTCCCCAAAAATAATGCCCTCCATACCCTCCTTCGCTTTAAGCCCCTCAACCAATACTTTAAATGCATCCGTGTAGCCCTTCCGGGGCATGGATTTTTGTAAAAGAGGAATATCAATCAGGCTTGCCTGTCTTTGAATAATATCTGCTGATAAACCATGAGATACAGAATCACGCCCATCAGAGCTTGTAAAATTAACTACCGAGACTATTTGATAACCTTGTTGTTTCGCTTTATAACAGGCAAAACAACTATCTTTTCCTCCGCTCCACAAAGAAATTACCTTCATATAATTTCCCCCTTTTCTATTAGCCACAATAAAAGCAACCCTGTGCCTACAAATAAACCTGATGTGATGTATGCAATCTTGATAGCCTCCTTAATGTGTAACCTATCCAATTGATTAATGTTGTCTCCTATGTATGGTTTCTCGGCTGCAATCGAATTATAATAATTCAATCCTCCCAACCGGACGCCAAGGGCGCCTGCAATCGCCGCCTCAGGAAAGCCGCTATTAGGGCTCGGATTCTTTCTTCCGTCACGTAAGGTAATATTCCATGCATTGATTGGATTATGGCCGCTCATCCAGCTTGCCAGGGCCAAAAATATTATCGATAGTCTAGCCGGGATAAAATTAGCGATATCGTCGATCTTTGCCGCTGCCCATCCAAAATTTATATACCGTTTATTTTTATAGCCAACCATGGAGTCCAGCGTGTTGACAGCCTTATACGCCATAACAAGAGAGGCGCCACCCAAAAAAGCGTAAAACAAAGGCGAGATTATCCCATCCACGATATTTTCGGCGATCGTCTCTACTGTAGCTCTTACTACTTCCCGTTCGTCCAGATTCGCCGTATCCCTCCCTACTATTTTAGAAAGAGACACCCTCGCCTTCTTTATGTCGCCTTCTCTTAATGCTCCAAAAACTGCCAGACTTTCTACACCCAGATCCTTTACCGATAATGAGGTATAGATAATTATTATTGAGATAATAACACCGAGGTAATTATTAAAAAAATATGCGGTTTGCGTTACCGCGAAAGTTATGAGCCATATCGACATTATTATTGTACAGGCGAAAAAAGCGCCGGCTATGCGTTCATTTTTAACAAGACATCTGAACGGCCCCTCTAATTTCTCGATAAGAGCGCCGATTCCCTTTACCGGATGCGGAAATGAAGGCGGATCACCAAATACAAGATCTAATAGATATGCCGCAAGAATACAAACGCCCCGCATATTAGACTCCGTTCTTCAATATTTTATAGAGATATTTCATGTCCGTGTTCTTCCGGATAAGGCTGGCTAACTTATCCAGCTCACGGTCGGGATTAAAGCTGGTTTTATTAGATACTGCATCCCATCCTTTTTTTAATCTTATTCTGTTCAAAAATTCTCTTCTGAATGTATCCGCGTCAAATATGCCGTGTATGTATGTTCCATATATCGTTCCATTCATCGCAACTATGCCATCGGTGTCCTGAGCAATCCTTCCTTCTCTTTCTATGATGTTGAAAGCCGGGGTATAACTTCTGATATTCCGCGATTTGCCATGGTGTATCTCATAACCTGCTATATCCAACCCTGAAGATACTTCTTTTGCCTTAACCTGCGAAAGGACTTTTTCTTTGCCGAAGATCGTTTCCATCTCCAGCACCCCCAGTCCGTCCGTCTCTTTTTGACGGGACTCAGTCCGGTGAGGATCTAACATCCTCGTGCCCAGCATCTGAAATCCACCGCATATCCCTATTAAAACTGCGAATTTATCATTTTTCATGATACTACTTATTTTTCCCGCAAACCCAGATTCCTTTAGATACCGCAGGTCACTTGCCGTATTTTTTGTGCCAGGAATTATAATAATATCAGGGCGACTTAACGATTCGGGACTTTTTATATACCGTAGATTTACATCCTGCTCTTTCTCCAATGCGTCGAAATCCGTAAAATTAGAGATATGCGGAAGACATATTACATCAATATTCAGCGTACGCAGGCCGGCTCTATCTACACTTTTAAAATTATCTAGCGGTACCGAATCTTCCTCTGAAATCTTTATGCCGTTTCGGCCCGATGGATGAAAGTACGGAATGACCCCAAGGACTTTTATGCCTGTCTTTTTCTCCAGAAAATCTATCCCGGGTTTCAAAAGCTTTACGTCTCCCCTGAATTTATTGATAATAAAGCCTTTTATCTGCTCTCGTTCTTCCTTCTCCAGGAGCTCAAGTGTCCCGACAAGCCATGCGAAGACGCCGCCTTTATCGATATCGCCGACTAAAATCACAGGCGCATCTGCGTAACGCGCCATTTTGAGGTTAACTATATCATGAGATTTCAGATTTATCTCGGCGGGGCTTCCCGCACCCTCCATTACTATCACTTCATATTTCTTATTAAGCCTGTTGAATGATTTAAGCACCTCTTTGGATAATCTTTTCTTATGCTGCACATAGCGAAGCGCACTCATATTTGCTATGGGTTTTCCATGAACTATCACCTGCGCATGCTTATCAGCCGTAGGCTTTATTAATATGGGATTTATGTCAACGTGCGGCTCGATACGGCAGGCCTCGGCCTGAAAGGCTTGGGCCCTGCCTATCTCACCGCCCTCTTTGGTAACAAAAGAATTGAGGGCCATATTTTGCGCCTTGAACGGGCAGACTCTGTAGCCATCCTGTAAAAAGATCCTGCACAATGCGCTTACGATAACACTTTTGCCTACGCCTGAACCTGTTCCGCAGATATGTAATGTTTTCGCGCGGTTCATCGGAGTACCTTTTCCATGCTACTTATTAGCCGATCATTATCATCTCTTTTTCTTACTGCTACCCGGAAAAATCTGTTATTTAATCCTCTAAAGTTCCCACAAGCGCGAATATAAATGCCGTCGCGCAATAATCTTCGTGTCAGCTCGATTGAGCTTTTAACCTGTGTATTTCGCAACTTGCATAAAATAAAATTCGTTGATGACGGATAAACTTTTAATCCTTTTATACTGCCTAATCTTTCGGACATATACTGCCGTTCTTTGGCGATAAACAGTCGGGTTTGACCCATATAAACTTTATCTGCCAAGACTTTCTCACCCGCAAGTTGTGCTAGGCCGTTAACATTCCATGGGTATTGAAGCTTAACAATCCTTCCAATTATACTTTTATGTCCGATAGCGTATCCCAGCCTTAAGCCCGGAATGGCAAAGAATTTCGTCAGCGATCTTAAGATGATCAAAGATCCGTTTTTGACCGCGTCTGATATGATAGTTGTACCTTTCGGCTGTTCAGTAAACTCGATAAATGCCTCATCAATTATTAAAAGGCCCTTGTGTTTTCTACAGAGCCGGGACAAATATAGGACATCATCACTACACAACATAGAACCTGTTGGATTGTTTGGATTACACAAGAATAGGGCGTCGCAACGCGGTAATCGTTCTGCAAGTTTGCCGCAATCGATTTTGAAACCGCCTTTTTCGGAAGTGCTGAAAAATGTGGGCATTGAGCCATTAGATTTGATGGCGAATTCATATTCACTGAATGTCGGCGTAATTATAAGCGATCTTTTAGTTTTGAACGCCCTGGGAACAAGATAGATAAGCTCTATGGAACCGTTGCCTATCACGATATTTTCCGGCCCTACAGCATGTACTGCCGCTAATTTTCTTTTTAATTGTTCCGATGAAGGATCCGGATAACGCAAGACGCAATCGATATTCTTTGAAATAATATCAGGTAATCCTTTGGGTAAACCCAATGGATTCGTGTTCACGCTGAAGTCGACGATGTTTCGCTTTAAACAATTTCCGCCATGGGTTCTGTCGATCATATTTTATAACTCACTAATATTAAGCTGAAGAAAAGCGCCGAGACTTCAGCAATTTCGTTCGTGGCGCCAATCGTATCTCCCGTCATACCACCAATTTTTCTTTTCACATATTGTATGAATAAAAATATCGTGGCTACTGAGAAAGCGAACAGTATAACGCCTTTTGTGCCCATTAGAAACCAATTTAAAATTAATACAAATAAGGCCCCTATGAACATATCGCTCTTTTTCGCGTATTCTATAAAATATTTTGCCTTACCAACACCGCGCGCATATTTAGATGTAGCACATACGAGCACTTGAGACCATCTGGCGAATACTACCGCTATTATCAAAACCTTCCATAAATCTTCCGAACAGATGCTCGAGAGTATCGCGAATTTAAAGAGTAAGAGCATCACAACGCCTGCAGCACCCATGGTTCCGATGCGACTATCCCGCATTATTATTAAAATGTCTTCCTTGGGGCGATTTCCGTAAAAACCATCGCAGGTATCCGCAAATCCATCTAAATGTATGCCACCGGTTATGATTATCCATCCGGCCAGAATTAAAACGCTTTTAACCGGCGTTGAAAGAAACACTGAAATATATGCTATGCCGGCCAGAAAAAGACCTATTAAAATACCCACTATCGGGAAATAGATGAGGGATCCGCCAAAATCTTTCTCCTCGATTTTTCCCTTAATATTAAAAGGAAGAGTGGTTAAGAACTGTAAAGCGATTAGAAATCTTTTCATTCGCCCTTTTCAGAAACACCGGCGCTTTCGAACGTCGCCATCTCATTTAATATTTTAGCGCCGGCTTCTATTATGTTCATAGCCAACGCCGCGCCGGTTCCCTCTCCCAACCTTAAGTTCAAATCAAGAACCGGTTTAAGTCCTAAAAATGTGAGCGCGGCCTTATGGCCTTGCTCAACTGAGCAATGGGCGGCTATCATATGATCTTTGGTTTTCGGCTCTAATGTATATGCTATCAATGCAGCCGCTCCGGAAATGAATCCGTCTATCACTACCGGTATCCTATGCGCCGCGGCGGCAAGAATCACCCCCGTCAACCCTCCTATCTCAAATCCACCCACTTTAGACAAGACATCTATTCCGTCTTTTGGATTAGGTTTATTTATTTTCAAGGCCTCTTTGATAGCGGCAATTTTGATAGCCAAAGTTTTATCATCGATGCCGGTGCCCCTTCCTGTCACCTCTTCTACTCTTCGACCGGTTATCGCAGCCACAATGGCGCTTGAAGGAGTAGTATTCCCAATACCCATATCCCCTGTCCCGACTATATCTATTCCGTTCGACAACTCCTCTTTAAATACCTCTATACCATTTTCAATGGATTTGATAGCCTCGTCCTTTGACATTGCGGGGCCCTTTGTCATATTTTTAGTGCCATGATTTACCTTTTTTATGATAAGCGCCGGGTTACTTTTAAGATCACATGCAACACCCATATCCACAATAACGACTCTCGCGCCTACGTGTCTTGCGAGCACGTTTATCCCCGCTCCGCCATTTAAAAAATTATACACCATCTGAGGGGTTACTTCCTGAGGAAAGGCGCTCACATTGTCTTCAACGACGCCATGATCTCCGGCCATCGTGAATATGACTTTATGCTTCAGTTTTGGATTCTTGGTTTTTGTTATTTCTACAACCTGTTTAGCTAAATCTTCCAATCTTCCGAGGCTTCCCTGTGGTTTCGTCAAATTGTCGAGCCTTTTCTGCGTTTCATCGGATAATGAATTGTCTATTTTCTCAATTTTTGAAATTGTCTCGTTCAATAACTTCATATACCCGCCTCTTTTATGCTTCGACTTCGCTCAGCATAAAACCCTGAGCTTGTCGAAGGGTTTTATTTTTACCGGTATTCCTGCCTGCATCATAATAACTTCATCGGCCTTCGCCGCTATTATTTGATTTGCCAATCCTACCAGATCACGGAATCTCCTCGACAAATGGTCGCCGGGAACTATCCCTCCTCCTACTTCATTCGATACTATTATAACGAGAATGGCCTTAGCTTTTAGAATACTGGCGGTCAGTTCTTTTATCCTTTTCTCTATTACCCTGTCTGTCATACTGGTCATTAAAAAGTTGGATACCCATAATCCCACGCAGTCGATTATTACTACATCATATTTCGGCTTCAATCCGAGAATAACACCGCTCAAATTCACAGGCTCCTCTATAAGATCCCATTCCTTCGGCCTTGAAATCTTATGAAGCCGTATCCGTTCTTTCATCTCCTCATCCAACGCGGTCGCGGTAGCGATAAATACGGTCTTCTTCCCCAGCTTTTTCGCTATCTCAGTGGCGTATCGACTCTTACCACTACGCGCGCCTCCCAAAATAAAAGTCGTTTTACTCATTATTCACCTTAAGATGGGTTATGTCGTTAAACTTTTTTAATATAGGTTTTCCTTTCTCGTACTCTATTATCGTGACGCTTGCCGGCGATGGCACACAACGCCAAAAATTCCTGCTTTTTAATACCCCATTCACAAATATACCTATCACCCCGCCGTGGCAAACAACGGCAATCGTCTTACCGGAATTTGACCGAACAATATTCGATAGGGCATCCTCGATTCTATTTTTAAAACTATCCATCGGCTCTGCGCGAGGAATGTTGTTGGAGAAAGGATCCCTTAGCCATTTCTTGTATATATCCACATGCTTTTCCATAATTTCTTCGTGCTTTAATCCTTCAAGGACGCCAAAATTAATTTCTCGCAAGTTTCGATCCGGAATTATTCTCACTTGCTTAAAAAGCATCCGCGCAGTCTGCGCCGCGCGCTTTCGATCACTGCAATATACTTTATCGAATTTGACCGCGTTAACCCTGCTGGATAACAATTTAACTTGAGACTTGCCTTCGCTTCCTAATCCTATATCTTTACGGCCGCAGTAACGTTTCTGAATATTCCATTCGGTTGTGCCATGTCGTATTAAAATTAATCTTGTCATAAATGTATTCTCAAGTCCCCTGTCATTTGCCCGTAAGGTCGAGTGTCGTAAGCGTATCTTTGTCCCATCCATCCCATAAGTATGTGTCTTCTTTATTATCGGCAATTAATCTAAATGCGTATCGGATCTGCTCTTCATAGAACCGGCAGAATGCGCCCCTCGAAGCCATTGAGCCGTTTATAGCCCAGGCTTCGGCAGGACATGGCGCGCCGCAAAAATGACGGATGGCGCAGCGAGAACAGGGCGTAATATCCTCAATGCGCCTTTCTGTAACAGATCTGAATGGCGCCGTCTTCAGGACTGCGCGAATATCGTCCCTGAAAATATTGCCGCCCCTGAACTTCTTTATCCCGATAAATTCACTGCAGGGAAACATATCTCCTTTACTGGAAACCGCAAAGAAACATCTTCCAGCCCCGCACGGCGAAATATCGCACATAAGCCGCCTGGCTGTGGGCGCGAGGATGCTTATCAAAACATTAGCGAAGTTTGCCACGACCAGCTTACGGCCGGTCTTTTTATATAGCAGATAAGTACGATCCAGTGCGCTCATATAATGCATTGCTGCGTCTTCGTCTGATGGTTTCTGCCTGTAACCACCGGGGAGTGTACAACGGACGGGATTGAGCATACAGGTCGGCACTTCCAGACGATGAAAAAACTCGACTATGTCAGCCTGTGAGGACATATTTTCTCTCGTTACCGTACAGATAACGGAATAATTATGATATCCTTTAAGCCGGCCGATGACCTTTATGACTTTCTTGGAAACGCCTTTACCCTGCCAGCTCCGCCGTAACCGGTCTGCCACGCTCTGTATGTGCCCGTCAAGGGAGAGACCGATATTTATCCCTCGTGAAGTCAGAAAATCCAACGCCTCGGCGTCCAGAAGCGTTCCGTTCGTTTGGATGCCAAAACGAAAATCTTTTTTAAATCTGTCTATAGCAGTGAATACGACTTCCTTATTGAGCAGCGGTTCAGCCCCATGGAAGACAACCTGGGGTTTCTGTCCTCGCGGAAGATTGGACTTGAAATATATCTTAAGCGTCTCGAGCGCCTCCAAAAGCTTCGCCCCGGACATATGTGTGCCGCTTTTACGCAAACCTGCGGGAATATAGCAATAGGAACAATTAAGGTTGCATCTGTCGGTAGGATTAAAATATACGGCTGACGGCTTCAACTTAAACCGTAAAGCATGGATCTCATCCGTAAATAACTTCGCTTTCTCGTTATATTCGCTCAATAATGATGGGTCGGACTGGGCGCCAGCCAATTTATCTTTTCTTGCCAGCGCCCAAAATGCCGTATCGGCAGAAACTAAACAAGCATAGTCCCTGTGACCAATATCTATGGTTTGGAGACTATCCCCTTCACCTGTATTGAAATATACTTTAGGTTTCATGCTTATTATTTTTTGTATTATTAAGATTTGTTACTCTTCTCCAAGAGTACGTAATGCGACAGACCCGTGCCGCTCACTTTACATTTTTTACGGTATGCGATGATACTTTTCTTCATTTTGCGGGCTTTTTTCTCCACCTAAATCACCTCCTTATATTATTATGGCTTCTACAAAATAAAAAACCCCGACAATAGCAAATTTTCACTATTTTCGGGGTTGCACCCTGGTTTACTTCACCCTTCCGCGAGGTTTGAGTGTTATTTAAAAATCACTCTACCTTTAAATATAGGCAGGTCTTCTGACTAAGGAATCATCCTACTCTTCGACGCCTTCTCATCCTTAAGGATAATGGCAAATGTCGAATTTCGTCATCCTCTACAGCGGCGGGACCGTTTCCGTTTTCCTCTACTTATTCAGCAGAGTTTCGGAATTCCCTTTTAAGCTCCTTCGAGCGCCTATATAGAACAATATGTCAATACCTGATTATATAAAATTTAATCATTAAGTCAATATATTTTTTAATTTTCTCTTTTCGATGCTTTCTTAAGTTTTTCAAGAAACCGCGGGTCAACTTCTATCCCCAGCATTTTTGCTTTATGCACGTCTTCCCAAGCCTTATCATAATTTCGTTTAGAAAAAAATGCCAGCGCACGATTATGGAGAGATTCCGGGTTGTTGGGATTGATATCTATGGCTTTATTATAGTCAAGGATAGCCTGCTCAACGTTACCTATAGCATAGTAAGAACTTCCACGATTATTGTAAGCCCTATCGTAACCGGAATTGATTTTCACCGCCTTATCGAAGTCAAAGATAGCTAGTTCAAAATTACCCATATTTTTATAAGAGGTACCGCGATTGAAAAAGACTGTAGCTGAATTCGGATTTATTTCAATGGCTTTGGTAAAGTCAGAAATAGCAATATTATAGTCACCTTTGGCAAAATAAACATTCCCCCGTCCATCGTAAGCCCTATCGTCTTCAGGATTAATCTCTATTGCCTTGCTGTAGTCAAGAATCGCTTGATCGAGCTCTCCCCGCTTGTCATGCATAAGTCCGCGATTATAACAAGTATCTGCGTCGTTGGGATTGAGCTCTAATGCTTTTGAATAATCAGAAAGAGCTTGGTCCGGATTGCCTTTTTTATCATAGACGTAGCCACGCATAGAGTAAGCCTCGGCATTATTAGGATTAATCTCTATTGCCTTGCTGTAGTCAGAGATAGCTTGAGTATAATCTTCTTTGTTAAGATAAGCGCTTCCTCGATCATAATACGTTTCTGCATCTCGGGGATTTAACTCTATGATTCTTGTTAACTCGGCAATTGCCTCATCATACATCTGTTTATGATAATAGTAGCTTGCTTTCGCAAGGGCTTCCTCATAAGCTTTGTCATTTGCCTGCGTAGCTGCTTCACCAATGCTCTTAACAGGCAACAAAATAATAACGGCCAACATAATACTTAATACTAGTTGTAGCGGTTTTCTTCTATTCAACTCGACCTCCTGTAGTATTATGGCGCCTCTCAGCCTTTTTAATAAAAATTCCCCACCAGGCGGCAACCGCATATCTGCAATTATATATATTTGTCATCGCGCGGTTATGAATGCCAACTTCACTTTCTTTTTTAACAGAAAGAAAACGACTATTGCCGATATAATAAACCTGAATAACGAACCCATAAATTCGATCGAACTCACTTGGCCCTTTGCAATAAATAGCTGAGAAAATATATTCTCAGCCATTGCCAACGAAAAGAATATAATGGACAGGACTCGGGCCCAGTTTTTGAGCATAAAAAGACCTATGCTTAAAACCATATATATAACGCCAAATACCGAGAATACAAAGACAAACATGGGAGGTAAATAGGGACAGCGACCATTTTTCAACTTAACTTAATGAGTCCAATGGTACTACTATATCACTTTTTTTAAAAAATTTGCAAGAATTTTGGTGAAAAATACATCTTATATATTAGGAGGTGGAAATATGACAGAAAAGGCGTTTTGGGCGTTTCTTAATGTGGCTAGTGCCATAAAAGGGAGAATGAACCAGGTATCAGGCTATATAGATAACAATGACTGTGATATTCGCGAAACCGGACGCTATATGGGCGGTCACTCTGTCCTTTTTAAAGGATATGACAAACTACCTGAAGAAAGGATCGAAGAAATCGGAAACCTTCTATTTGACCGATCAGTGTCAAGAGAGACTAAAGAGGCGGTTTTGATGCTGCTGGCACACTATCCTAAAAAATGCGCCTTAAATATACTTCGTAAATACAATAGCAAACCCGATAAAGAGCTGACCTACTATGCCAAGACAGCTCTCTGGGAATGCCAAATATGGAATGGTTAAAACAAATGGAGGTACTTATGCCGCGCATAGGAAGAGTTGTGGTAAAAGACTACCCTCATCATGTCACCCAACGGGGAAATTATAGACATACTGTATTTATAGAAAAATCTGATTACCAACAATACCTGGGATGGCTGGACATGTACGCAAAGAATAATGGACTGTCTTTCCTGGTTTATTGTCTCATGCCAAATCACGTCCATTATATCGCCATACCACAAAATGATGACTCCCTGGCCAAAACATTCAATATAACCCACATGCGATATTCTCAATATTTTAACAGAAAGAAGCGCGCCTTTGGACACCTCTGGCAGGGCAGGTTCTATTCTTGCGTGCTGGATGATTATCATTTATACGCGGCTATCCGATATATTGAAACCACCCTGTTAGGGCAAGGTTAGTAAAGAGTGCTATGGACTGGGACTGGTCGAGTGCGCGATATCATATACTAGGCGAGAAATCAATTCTCTCGATTATCGACGCTAATAAATATATAAAAATTGACAATTGGGAAGGCTATCTTGCAGAACCCGATAAATACAGTTTAATTCGAAAGATAAGGGATAATACATTAACCGGCAGGCCTCTAGGAAACGACGAGTTTGTAACGAGGATTGAGAAGATGTTTCATATGAGGTTAAAACCTATGGCGCGGGGTACGCCGAGGAAAGAGTATTAAAATAATGGTCGCTGTCCCTATTTTCTATTTTATGTACAACAATGTCAAATTTCCTATTACAAAAAATGCCACATTTTACTGTGGCACAATAAGTATTCGACGCGTAAGAAATAATAGGGATTGGGTAGAGATGTTATTGTATCCAGTCGGGATCTCTATCGTCAACTTTACCAGGCCAAGCCTTGACTCGCCCAGGTTTGGTTACCCGATATTCCTTCTTTGTCTTAAGATCGACTATAAATAACTGACCACCATTGCTAATACCGTGAGGATAACCAATGTAGCATATTTGCGTTCCCTCCGGGGAAAAGACCGGCTGACGTTTCACATAAGGTGAATCTGTTATTCTTATTACGTCGGTGCCATCGGCATTCATTATGTAAATATTATCCGAATCTTTCATATCCTTATAGGATACAAAGACAATTTTAGTTCCGTCGGGAGACCACGACGGATCTAAACGATCTCCTTTTAGGGTCGCATTTGCTAGTATATCCTTTAACGCTCCATTTTTTAGATCCAGAAGGAAAATAGAAAGTGCTGGAGAGTATTTAACATCTGTCTTCTCTGGAAAAACAAATACTACCTTGTCCCCATTGGGTGACCATCGTGGATAGCCTGCATTTCTTAAAAATTCGATTTCTAAATTAGTTAATTGTTTTAAATTTGTTCCATTCATATCAATTACAAAAAGATTGCTTGGATTTTGTTTTAAATCTGGGTTGTTCAGCTTTATTTTTGAAGTAAAACATAAGCTTTCGCCATTGGGAGAAATGTCAAAATCGTAGATATCCAGTTTTTCTGTAAAATCCAGTTTTTTCGTCATAAGAAAATGCTTGTCGGTCAAATACAGAGCATTGTCTCCTATACCTCCCCATGATACTGTTTCCCCACTTGATCGACTAAACCGTGGCTTGAATCCCCCTCTGGAATTCTTTATTTTGCCATCTTCCAGTATGTGCATGCTAAAACCATTTTTATTCAACCGATTGGAGGTAAAAATAATCTTGCCTTCTGGTACCTTGTAGGGCAGGTTATAGTAGTATTTATAGGCCTTCAAAAAACCTATAGAACCTACGATAGTTATAAATAAACCTACAATAACACAGAGTATTATTATAATTTTCTTTTCCATATTTAATTCTCGATTTCTAGTATATCCTTACCCCACTGCGATGAAGTCCGAGTTAAGTCATAAGGAGAAATTTGTCTATCTTCTACTACGCCAGGCAATGACCATGTCTGTATATCCGGCGAAGACCGTTTTAAGGCATCATAGTACCATTCACTGCAAATATAGCTTTTTCTTTCGTAGCTGTCTCTATTACTGATTAGCCCAAATAATCCAAGATAATTATATGATACCGCATTATCAGTGCGTGGGTCCAGTTTGTTAGTGTTGGGGTTAAAATGAAAATATGTTGATACTAGATAATCAGCAGCTCTAGCCCCTCCTTCATTTGGCCTTACAACGTCTATGTCCCTATATCTATATGCAAAATCGCTAAGTGAGACTATTTGTTGACCAAATGCCCCCATTTCCAGAACCATCTTTTCCCCATTTACCACAACAATCATTCCAGTATGTTCCGGAACTATTGTATCATATCCTGATAATCCTATAGTACCAATATTTTGGACAATGTAAGAAGCAGGATTAGACCATAACTGATATGTTTTGTATGGAGAGCTTCCTGCTCCAGACGTTTCTCCTAATTTAATAAATTGGGAAAGCTTCATACCAGCCATACCTGTCCTGTCGCTAACACCAGCAATAAAATCTCCCGGTTGTGCATTATACATAGCAGCACTCAACGTATTTTGCCAGTGCAATTTCACCTCATTATTAGTCCTCAATGCTAAGCCATCCATATTGTTCATAACCTTTTCAGTGTAATCCTTAATTGCGCCAGCAGTGCTGGCTCCGATGTCAAATAGTCTACCCAGATATTTATATACTTTTTGTCCGGTTTCGAGGATAACTTCCGTTGTCTTACCTACCAGTTTCCTTACGATATTACCATCTGCGTCTTTTGTTGTTATTATCTCGGTCCCCTCAAGGTCACCTGTCGTAATACCCCAGTCCGGAATAACTACTTGATCAGGATCATCGAAATGAAGGGTTTCTTTAGAATCGGACCAAGTTCCTATGTTAAAATATGAATCTTTTTCTGCATTCCATATGATCGCATTCGCATAATCACCGAACGAATTATACATATTATATCCAAGCATCTCGTCTGGCGTTATCGTGAGTAATTGTTGTCCAGCACCTCGTAAATCACAAACATCTGCGTAAATCTGTAACCCACCATCTATTGTTTGGCGTTCTCTCCAGATTTCATTGTATACAGTCGCAAGTTCCGCATCAGTAAAGCCCATCTTGCCGTAAGCATCCACTCCGACATCTCCGAAGCCCCAGAATGAAGTGTCGCCATATTCTTCTGTCTTACCGGAGAGAGTCCATCCTGTTTCTGCGTTACCGGTAAACAGTCCTGCTCCATATTCGCCATCCTGTCCTATATCTACCTCTTTATATTCTGTGCCGGTTTTTGGATCTGTCTTCAGTGTGTATTGCCCAGCAGCGAGTTTAGATGCAAAATACTGTCCAATAGACATACCTGACTGCACGATATTATTCACCGCTACAGCATTGAAGAACCCCGCTCCATACGTGTTCAGAGCCTCAACCAGACCCCTCTCCTGCACTATATCCGAGAAGTCCAGAATCTGCGATATATACGCTGCCTGTTGCCAGGCATTTGAAGGGTCGCCATATCCGAGGAAGGTCAAGGCATTGTCCGTGTAGGTCTTAAAGAGGCTCTGGAAGACGTCCTGACCACTACCAGTAGCAGCCTGAATACCTGCGTTTATAGCCCCAGATATAGCCGAGAAGCCTATGTTAGCCAATAAGGGACTAATGCCCAGTTCTTCAGTAGCAAAGTTAAGCCCTATATTCGTCACCCCCTGCAATAGCCCTCTCGACACCGAGCCCCATAAATCCGTAGCGCTTCCTCCGCTTAAACCGATCTGCAAACCTGACCTTATCCCTATCCCCGCAAGTTGAGAGATCCTCGGATCAACACCGACAAGTTCGCCGAGTTTTTGAATGCCGTAATACGCAAGCTCCCCGGCAACAGTTGGCAGGATAACAGTGCCCAGGACTTGGCCTATAGCGGCGAGACCGGTTAAATGCACAACCGTTTCAACCCCGTCTACAACTTTTGTAACATCAAAACCATTTACGGCTGCACCTACCAGTGCTGAAGCCGCAATGCCGATGATATTGGATATGTTCGGATCGACGCCAAAGGCAGCGCCGAGCTCTGTCGCAGACTGTATCGCAAGCCCCTGCAGGGCACCGCCGATGCTGAACTCTACGGCTCCTGTGCTTACCATGGATATTCCGGCTGTGATAAAACTGGACGCTATCCGCGCGAACCCGGGATCGAGCCCCATAAATTCGAATCCCTTAGTCATAGTGATAGAGACAGGGATCGATATGATTGTGTTAAATATGGCTGTGCCCAGGTTAGCCAAAGTAGCCTGTTCAACAAACGGCGCAAAAGCAAATGAAAGCATATCTCCAAAGCTTGAGAAACTCGTGGTAAACATTTCTTCGAAGAAACTTAGCCCGCTTGCGACAGACTCAAATATTACATGCAGGTCCTCCAATATGCCTATACCCGCGCAGACAATGGCCGCTATGGCAAGGATCTTGCTCAATATCTGGCAGAATTGGTTATCGATAAATGACAGGCCGAATGATATTATCGATAGGATTATGGAGATCACGAGGAATACGCCGGAGCCTTTGACTTTCTGGGCTTCGAGAGAGGAAAGCTTCTTCGCGGGTTCAGGAGGCGCGCGCGTCGAGAGCGCGTAGCCTTTCCAGAGGTTCAGGAACTCATCCTGTGAAACCGTAACGCTCTCCCCGGAAACTCCCATATTCGGCTCATAATAGGTAACGTTATTCTCGGCGTCTATAGACGTAACGACCACGTAGTGGTTCGAATTGACATTGACTATGACCTTTTCATTGCCTCCCGAAAGGTTATAACAGGCTGCCCTTTCGACAAGGTCATCCCATTCCAGCCTATACGCGTCGAGATCGAGCCCCTCTGCTTGGGCCGCTTTTGAAAGCGCAAATAGCGAGATCTGCAGGTCGCCTTCCGTATATGGATTAATCGAGCCCGTAAGTATGTCTATAAGTATGAGGCGCACGGCGAGCCGCACGTATCTTTCTTCGGGTGTTTCGTCTGGGTCGGCAAGCCTATCAGGATTGGCCGTATAATAATCGTCTATCAATCCTTTCAGCGCCAGGAAGGCACTCTGGCCGAAATGCTTTGTATTTGCCTGGTTATAGGTTAGCCAATTATAAATAGCGGCCCAATCCACTTCTGTGAGCGTGACAATCTCCTCGCCGCCTAACTTCAGAGAGTCGACAAGCTCTTCCTTTGCGCCTTCCTGCGACATATAGGGTTCTATCGCAAGCTTCACAGCCTCAACAATATTCCCTATCTGGCTTACTCCGATCGTCGTCTCGATCTTCGCTTCCAGTTCAGATCTCAATTCGGCAAGATCAATAGTATAGGTATACTGCATGACATCGCTCTTCTGGGCGAGTCTCTCTATCAGGTCGTTCAGCTCCTCCGAAGCAGGCAGGCGGCCCAGTATCTTCAGGTAATAATCGTAAATGACTGATGTCAGCTCTTTGCGCAGGACCTGGGTCATACATACATCGCGCTGGCGCTTCAGATTGGTGAGCGCGGCCATGGCGGCGGCCTCGATGCGGCCCCTCGACACGCTCTCCATGTTTTCCAGGCCGAAATACTGCAGGGCGGCATTATCATGGAACTGGCGTTCAGCCAGATCCAGTTTGGCTATCATATCAGCGTAGTAAGGATTCTCTACGACTACTGTAACCGTCTCGGCGCCGAAAAATGACTGAACTTGGGTTTCATAACTAATATAGCGGAAGCTCTCTATCAGCGCCCGGGCGCTGTCTATCTCAGCCTGTATCTCCTGCACCTGCCTGTCCAACTCCGCGTTGGCGGCGTTCATAGCTGCGGACAGACGTTGTAGGTCCGCTATCTTACGTTTCATTATCTCGATCTCAGCGGAGATAATTTCATGGTTCAATAGATTCCTCTCCGCCCACATCCTGACATCTACTACGTTACCTTCACTATCGTAGTAACGGCGTACCAGGAGCTCGCCCTTGGCGTTGGTCACAAAACGCACCTTGCCGTCCGCGTCATAATGTTCTATTGAGCCGTCCTTTTTCTGGATATACTCTAAAGTCATGTTTTTCGTGTCGTCGATGGCATACTTCGTCGCTATAGGCTCGCTGCCTTCAAGAGCGCTTGAATCAATATTATTAACGAAACAAGACAGGCTGTCGGCTGTATATGCCGGCAGATCATCGATGAGCGTAGATATGTCTTCAACGGCCGTCCCGTCGCCTGAAGAAACATTTAATATCCGCGTCGCGGCATCGTCCGCCCTTTCCGGCAGAGCTATTTCAGCCAGTGTCGAATCTGCCTCAAATTCCACGGAACTGGCCGTCTTGTATTCTGTCTCGGTGAAAGTAAGCTTGACAGCGAAGTCATTCAGGGAATATATACTAGGTGACGAATCCTTTTCCTGGGTCGTTAGCACAACCCGGTATTGGAAGAGGTCATTGAGCTGGGAATTAATCTTATATCCGTATTGGTCGAGCGTAGCCTCAATCCATCCGTCGTCGCCTGTAAAACCTGACTCAGATGAAGCGCCGCGAGTCTCGATCTTCACGCCCGCGAGGACAGGGATGTCGAGATTGGCGTTAAGATAGGCGCTGATATCCCCATCGCTTACGCTTACTTTGTCCAGGGTAATGACGCTCGATGTCAGCGTACCGGTTGACACATATTCAAGCTGGTTCCATTTTACGCTAGCCTTCTGGATTTGAGACGCTGTAGGATCTTCCGCAAAAATCCTTCCTTCCTTTACGCCATAGTCTATCCGGATCCTGCCCGGCGATCCGTCGCCGCCGACGCCGACAGTATTAACGCCGCCGTATCCGCCGCTTGCGGTAACATTTCCGACAAGCGATACCTGCTCTCCGCTCAATATTATGGAACCTCCTGACCCGCCGCCGCCTGCGCCCGCGGCTCCGCTTTGAGCGTTACCTCCGTTATCACCATTTGAAGATACTGCGCCATTAACGTTAATAACAGGCGCTACTATCTGGATAAGTCCGCCTCCGGTCCCTCCCGAGCCGCAAGCGACATACGATGAAGAATTATAAATTCCGCCCTGGCCGCCGCCTGAACCCATTTCAGGGTTAGAAAGATCACTGCTGGAATAGGCCGATCCGCCGTTTCCTGGGTTTGTACCGTTATTTTTAGTTCCGTTGACGCCATTTACGGCATGACCGGCGCCGCCACCCCCTGAACCACGATAAGTGGAATTCGAGTTATCGTCATCATCCTGGCCATCCCCTCCCTCTACCCCGAGACCCGGGCCGTTGTCAGACGTATACCCTTTTCCATCCACTATGATCTTGCCGTCAATAACCACTTCTTTACGGCAGCGTATTACAAGGCGCCCCCCTTCACTAGTCGTTTTATCCCATCCATTCACGGTAAGCGTCGCGCCTTCTTTTACATATATGCTTTCGTAATCATATTCTCCGGCCTCGAGCACAAGGTTTTCGCCCTTTTCCACTGTCAAAACGCCGTCTTCGCCCGTCCCGTAATCGAGCGGCACCTGTCGTTCTAACATTATCCGCGAATAGCCTTCATAATCATCTATGACTATCCCTTCTTTTGTAAAATCGGCAAAATCTTCTTTATCGGAATGTTTAACGTTATACACTGTTTTTACCGTAACGGTATCGCCATTATAATAATAATCGTATTCCATATCCTCGGCAGCCCGGATTACCCTGATAAGCTTATTGTCGGAATTATAGCGCAGCTCTTCATTTTCATTTTTTACTATTGTTTCGATGAGAGTAGTATTATCTTTATCATCATAAACGTATGTCACGGTATGTCCGGTGCCATAATCGATGGATCCTATCTTGCCTTCCGGCGTGAAAGAATATATCGTACTTCCATCAATTATCTTAATAAGGCGCTCTCTGCCATCGTATATATAAGTCTTGCCGTCCTGGTCGACCGAATGAGTCATGGTTTCATCGTTTTCGTCTGACAGGCAGGAAATTATATTAATCTTAATGCTTTCAAGGTCTACGCTCGGACTTGCAGTGCCGGCAGAAGTTCGCCGCAAGATTATCTCATACTGTACATATTTACCGGCCGCGATACCTACCTGGCTTATCCCTCCTCCAATGTTTATCTCTTCCGACCATTCTGTCCAGTCTCCGGCTTCGGGATCATTATTATCAATGGTATTCGCGGTCCTGATCCTTATAGCCATTTCACTGCCTTCAGGCACGGTAGAATTCCAATCGATACTCGTGAATCCTTTGGCATTTGTCTCGATTGGGGTGGTAGTAAAGGTTCCTTCCAGGGCGCCATCATCCAGCGTTAGGGCCGGTATTCCATTTGTCTCCGATACATGAGTATAATTGGTTGTCCCGTCTTCACTGCCGTTAACAGTCAAAGGCACTTCATATGTATAGAATGTCTCCTTGAATTCTTCACCCTCTAAGCTTCTTGTCGATCGGATCCAACCATTCTGATAATATGTGGTTGCCGAACCATCGGTTCTTTCTTCACTGAATACGTAGCTATCTTTTATGGTATATTTCGTCCCTCCCATGCTTTCAGGAAGCGCGATCGTATACCCTGCTATCCTTCCGTCACTATAAGCTATGCCGCTTAAAATGATCCCGTCTTTCCTGGTTATGAGCTTTACCTCACCTCTCTCGTAATTTATGACATTGCCTTCTTCATCGGTATATTGTAAAAGCGCTTCGAGAGCAAAATTGCCGCTTGGTGTATAAGTAAACGTATCGTCGACCTCATCCAATTCACCGGAAAGGTCTGTGTCCCGCAGCAGGTCGTTGGAACCGGAAAGAGCTTCCAGAGTGTCCATGCATTCTTTGATTATTTCTTTATTTTCGTTTTCAATATTGGTCTCGCCGCTTGAATAACAATAAGCATAGAGCTTGCTGTCACGCTCTACAGATATGAGCTTATTGCCGCTATCGTATATTTTTTTCACGCCTGCAAGGTCCTCGACCGTAGTCGTATCTTTTATATCGTCGTAATAATAGGTATAGATCTCGGTTGTCTTGCCGGAAAGCGAAAGAGTGGCGCGGGATATGCGGCCATCTTTATCATAGGAATAGTCCGTCGCGACTCCGCCCTTATCGACCGTCTTGATTAGCTGGCCGTCTATGTAATATTTAGTCATTACATTATCCGGGCCATAGGACGCATCGGCGACTATCGTGACCTCGCGGCCGTCCTGGAAAGTGTCGTATGAATACGAGAAGATCTGCATATTATTCTGGCTGACAGCGTGGATCCTCCCTAATTCATCATAGGAGATCACCTGATCCTTCGTCTCATCGCTATACAGGAACCTGGTGTTGCAGATAACGTTGTTTTTATCATATACGGACACTTTGTATGAGTATGTCTTACCCGTCTCGTCTTTTATGTTTTCGACTACACCGCTATTGAAATCATTATAGGTATAATACGCTACGTCTCCGTTCTTCTTTACAAATTGTGATATCCGTTTATTCTCTTTATCGTCATCAGCGACCACTTTGTAAGTTAAAATGGCGGCCTCGCCGCTTCCGAGTTTACTCAAATCACTTTCATTTACTTTCCCGGTCCATCGCGCATGCGACAATTCCTGATAATCTTCGCCCACCTCCGGCGTCAGACTAATAACAGTCTCATAATAGGTGTTGGCGTTATCGATCATAGCCTGCACAGATGTCTTATCGGGCGATAGGCTTCCTATATTTATACTGTCTTTTGGATCATGGATATTATTTCCATCGAGGCCGTAATAGTTGGTGTTACCATCCTGAGTTATTTCGACAAGGGACATATCAAGCGGGTCGATCTCTCCATCCTGCATCTTCACATATCCTATATTTATGCCGCTTGAACCATCCAAAACAATTTTCGGAGTTACGGTTGCATCAGAGGTAGAGAGAGTCGCTCTAAACTGGATATATTTTGCTCCTCCCGATGCAATCTTGGAGCCTGAAGGATCTGTCAGCGGCGCCGACCAGTCACTCCAAGTATCATCCGGCGCGATTGTGTTCCCGGAACGTGTCTCAAAGGTCACGTCTGTACCGCTCGGAATATTTTCTGTCCAGGAGATATCCTGAAAGTATGGCGTGTCGACCCCATAAATGCCTGATTCGAATGTTCCTTGCTGAGCATAGTCGTAGTGCTTAGTATACGCTTCTGGACCGACTGTTCCTGTGATGTTAAGGTTAATATAATCTATTCTAATCCGGCCATCGCCGCCGTTCCCACCTTCTATACTGCCCTGTACGCCGCCTTGTCCGCCGCTTGCGCTGATGTTACCTGCCACAGCAACATCCTCTCCTATTATCCATATAGACCCCCCTGACCCACCACCAGACCCACTTGTCCCGCATCCTCCATTTGCAGAAATATCTCCTGCTATATTAACCTGGCGAGATATAATCTTAATTATTCCGCCTCCGGATCCTCCAGCAGACCCATTGAACCCCGCCCCACCGCCGGATCCTCTATAAATATTTGTCAGGCATTGATCTCCATACGTAGCACCACCATTGCCATAGAGCTGAGAATCACCATAGCCTCCTTCTCCTGACGTCCCATACCCACCGCCACTTCCCAGAACACCGTAGCCAAAGTAATGCGGTATTTGCCAATCAGGCACATGCACTCTCACCATTGCGCCGCCACCGCCGCCATAATTATTGTTTGTTGAGTAATCGGGTGAACCTGTATATGACTCTCCTTGAATAGCATCAAATCCGTGAAACATACCGTCGTCATAAGGCCTAGATTGGTCTCCGCCTCTGTATCCTGTCGCGTCTGCCTGTAATACGCCGTCTATTACTACCGAGCCATTGCACCTTATTTCGATAGACCCACCTTCCGAACCATCCCACGGCGCTACCGTAACCACAGCACCTGCTTCGATATTTATACTCGAATATTGCTTCGGCTCGTATATAGTAAACGTCTCGCCTGCCACCACATGCAAAACGCCATCATGACCATCGCCGTAGTCTTTCTCTTCCATACCAAGACGAAGCTCTACAATATTTTCATCCAATTGGTCGTACTGAACACCATTAAGAGTCCCTTGCTCGAAAATACTGGCATCATTAAGCTGTGTGTTATTATTAACCCCATACCTGTATTCCTTCTTTACACCGGGAGCAACCTCGACAGATTTGACGAGCATATTATCATAAAAGGTAGTCTCAAGCCCTTCTGCGGATATTATATTTTTGAGCTTGTTATCCTCAAATATATACGACACACCCTCTTTTACTACCATAATATTCAGAAGAGTCTTATCGGTATCAGCATAAGAGTACTGTGTAATGATGTTGTCTTTGTCTCTTGTCGAGACGAGAAACAAGTCTTTGTCGTATTTCTTCACCACTTCCAGCTGGAATATCTTTTGGCTTAGTCCCTCGATATCCAGCGACTTAATGACTCCTTCCGTCACCGTGATCCCGCTATCCGCATACTCAAAACTTCTGTAATGGCCGTCTTTTGTCTCAAGATAAATAATACGAGGTCCTGATTCAGTATTCTCGTATTCTATGATCACCGGATCGTTGCCTGCGAGAGGGTCCCTATTTTCTTCCGGGACTGTAGCTGTGACAACAGAGCTGGACGCATAATCGTATGCAACAAACTCGCCCGATTCGAGCTTCCGTTCTAATCTTGTAATATTGCCGTTCTTGTCATATGTATATTTATTTCCGCTTTCGTCTTTATAAAATATAAGTTTTCCACCGCTGTATTCGGCTTCACACATAAGATTGCCCGACTCATCACGCCTCTCTATGACTCCATCCTGTATCCGGTTATTATCGTCGAATTCAGGGGCGGTTAATATTGAGCCGTCTAACATGCGAAATTCCACAGATCCGTCATCGGCTCCGAAGAGCATTTCTACGCCATCCTGCGTTACGGATAGCAGCTCACCCGTCACTGGGTCATACTTCATCTGCGCACCGGCGCGCGAGGCTATTATGCTTTCTATGGCTCCGTCCGATATTGCCGGTGTGAACGTATATATAGTGTCGTCGATCCCCCTGAGAGGTAGGCCATCGCTGCATTCAACGAGAATCTGACCATCCAATCCGCTGATCGATTTCGCCAATTTCTTATTATCGTACTTGAAATTATCGAAATAGGGCGTCGAGCTAAAATCATAGTCATCTCTTAACTTGCCGTTCGGATCGAACATATCTCCGGGTAATTCAACGGAGACATCTATGTCGGGCTGAATGCCGCTTCCTATATCAGTAAGTCCGTCGGGAAATGCAAGCGGAGCGCCGAGGTTAAGCATATACTCGGGAATAAAACTGTACGGATCGTCAATCACGGCATTCTTATT
>Ga0265297_10001567_pt1 | contig 52645 bp, 54 predicted proteins | sample Munlanlwell13791_FD_192502 | JGI IMG/M metagenome (GOLD analysis project Ga0265297, IMG submission 192502) | Leachate microbial communities from a municipal landfill in Southern Ontario, Canada - Leachate well 137-91 | ecosystem: Engineered > Solid waste > Landfill > Unclassified | place...
TAGGACGCGAACACCTTCCTTGCGAATGCATCCTCGTTCGCGCCCATCAGCTTGTCCCCTCCCGTATCGCCTTTTTCCGGTAATCGTCGAGCGAATGCCAGTTGAGGGGGCTCCCTATCCTGCAGACCGCGCAGCAGAGCCCATAAGTCATTACCGTGGCGCAGGACGGCACGTTGTATCCCTTCTTCCGGATGTGCCCGACCTGGTATCTCGTCACCTTCTCGCTGAAATCCGGGAGCATCGAGAAGAGGCCGGTAATCTCATCATCATTCATCCCCGCCGCAATCAGGTATGTGGCGAGAAAAAGCCTCGCCTGGTGCGGGAGGTTCTGGTGCTTCTTCATCTCCTCAAGCAGCCTCATCACGCACGGCGGGTGGTCGCCTTCCTTGACGTTCGCGATAATCCTGCTTTCGGTCTTCGGAAGCTCCTCCACGAGCGACTTTCCGGCGCTCTTTATGATGTCCGGGGGGTCCTTCACGAGCGGGATGATTTCGATGTGCTTCTTCACCGCCTCCTCCACGAGGCGCTTCTTCTCCTCGTACGTTATCTCCACCCTTCCGCTGATGAGGCGCCTGTTGATGAGCCGGTAATGCGGGTTGCGGGTGCTGAACTTGAGGTATGTCGGGAGGTCGATGTCCATCTTCCCGCCCGCCGAGCCGCTGACGATTCCGAACTCTGCGGCCACCGCGTCGACGGTCTTCGAATCCTCCTTGTCGAGATGGTCGCGGACCTTCTTCGATTCGTTGACCGCGAACGAGTTCGTGAGGAAATTGTTCCGCAGGGAACCGAGAATCATCCTCGCCGCGGCGTATGAGGCGATTTCCTCCTTCCTGTCGGAATCGTGGAGGAGCATCTTGATGGATTTGTCGCCCTTGAGCGCCTTCTTCAGCCGCTCGGCCGCCATATCCACGATGCGCTCGTTGAGCTCGGTCCCTGCCAGGGCGGCTTTGGCGCTGGCGCTGAAAGGATATTTGACAGCGAAGCCCAGCCCCTCCTCCATGAAAGGATTATTCTTCGGAAACCGCTAAAAGACTTGGGCTTGGGGGGCGGCAGTCAAAAGAAGCCGGCGAAGGGCCCCTATCCCGTTTTCCTCGCGGTTCCCTTTCCTTTCTTCACCGGTCCGGTATCCGCATCCACCTCCGCCCTGGAATGGGTGAGCGTCGCGACAAGCTCGTATCCTATGTCGAATATGATTATCCCGAAGAAATAGTCCCACCTGCCGAACATGATGCCCGGCAGGAGCGCCCCCAGCTTCAGGAACGGCCTGTATTCGTTTATCGGCCTCAGCTTCCCTATATAGTCGATTTCGTCCAGGAACGCGAGCGCGAGGAACAGTATGAACAGCCCGCCGTCAATCGTGGGGAAGCTGAACCAGAGCAGCGAAATGGCGGCCACGAGGAAGCCGATTTTATGCGCGGTCGTGTCGACCTTCCGCGCGAAGACCTGCGCCGCGAGCGCGGCCAGGAATATGAGCGAGAACGACGCCCTGCCTATCAGATACCCTATCAGGAGGCCGTAAAGAGCACCGAGCAGGTATTTGACAGGGCTTTTGCTTTTCTTCGTGTCGTCGAGCCAGTCGACCGTCTTGACGAGGGCGCCGGATATTATTGCGATGATGTATTCGAGCATATTTTTCACCTTAGGAAGCCTGACATTATCAATGGCACCGCAATCGTCGCGTCCGCATCGACCGTCACATGGTTGGCCTTCTCCTTGATTTTGCCCCATGAGATGCCCTCGTTCGTGCGCGCACCGGAGAGCGAGCCGTCCCACGGCGAGGAAGTGGTCACGTAGACCGCATAGTCGAATCCGCCGCGGAGGAGGTTCACGCCGATGGCATGGTGCTTGGAAATCCCGCCGCCGAGCACGATGCCTCCCGTGCTGTCCGCGTTCAGCGAAAGCGAGGCCAGCTCGTTCATGTCCTTCGTGACGTCGATTCCGAAATCCTTCCTCCTCTGCTTGTAGAAATACGTCTGCAGGCCGATGGCCGAATCCGTGATGCCCGGGCAGAATACCGGGATGCTGTTCACCGTGCACCAGTAAAGGAAGGAGTCCGGTTTTGTCTTCTCACCGATTTTCCTCGCAATCGCGGACGGGGAGGTCATCTTGCCTGAAGAGTAAAGCTCCTCGTACACCTCCTTCATGAATGTTTCGAGGTATTCGTAGCGGTCGTTGGGGACTAGGATGTTGCCTATCCTGTTGACGCCTTTCTGGTGCAGCTTGGCGTCGTCCATCATGAAGTCGCCGAGCTCGTAGGGCTTGGCGGATTTGATGAGGTCATGGTCGAGCGAGCCGCCTGCCGTGATGATGGCATCGACGAACCTGCGCTTGCACATCTCCGTCACTATCCCGCGCAGTCCGGACGCAATCATGTTCGATGTGAACGTCAGGAAGACGGTCGATTTCTCCTTCTTCATCCTGCCGATGATTTCTATGGCCCTTCCGATGTTCGTCGCCTGGAAGCCGCAGCCCTCTAGCGCCGCGCCGTCAAGAGCCTTCAGGTCCTTCACGCTAATATCCCGGATAATCATGTTATTCCCTCATTGCTTCGTAGCTTTCCGCCAGCATGGATGCGAGGTCGGATGCGCAGTAGTTGTAACCAAACCTTTTTTTGAGCAGGTTTCCCGCGTTCCCATTGATTCTGGCTCCGGCGACCGCCGCCGTGAAGGCGTCGTTCTTGCATGCGAGCGCCGCCACAAGCCCGGCAAGGACGTCGCCTGTCCCGCCCTTGGTCATGCCCTGGTTGTGGATGCGGTTCGTTTCTATTCGTCCGCAGCCCGGGCCCGGCCTTCCATCTGCGATGATGTCAATCGGGCCTTTCTTCAGGATTACGCACATGTGGCGTTTCGCCATTTCCGAGACATTCCGCTCGCTTCCATCACGCCCGAAAAGCATCTTGAACTCGTTCTCGTGCGGGGTGAGGATGGCGCCTTTGGGGATTTTCCCCTGCACGCGCTTGAGCCCGTCGCCATCAATCACGAGTTGCGGGTTCTGGGTTCCGGGTTTCGGGAGGGGCGGTTTCGCATCGCTAAGGCCTATTCCATAAAGGACGCAGTCGAGCTTCCCGCGGATTGCCGGGCTCGTGCTGCTATCGACAACAATCGCTTCGGGAATCGTTTTCACCGCGTTGATGAGATACGCGTCCTTCTCGGCGGGCAGGAAATAGAGCAAATCGACAAAGCGCCTCGCCGCGAGCAGGGCGAACATCGGAGCACCGTGGTATTGCCTGCTTCCGCCGACAATCAGGAGCCGCCCGTTATCGCCTTTCCTAGAGTCCCGCGGAGGCGTGTAAAGCGATTTGACGAAGGCGTCCATGACTAGCCTACTTGCTCATGATTAAAAATCCTGATTGCACACTCAATCCGATGGCAAAAGACGAGGAATCACGGCCGCAGCTCGCCCTTGGCGAGGCGAAAGGCGTTGTAAGCGGCATCCCTTACCGGTTTCTCACCCGCCACGGCATCATCGCCGGCAGCACGGGCACGGGAAAAAGCCGCGCCATGCAGGTTTTGGCCGAGCAGCTGGCAAATTCCGGCGTGCATGTCTTCGTCTCGGACGTGAAGGGCGACGCCAGCGGATTCTGCGAACCCGCCTTTGTTCATGACGACGAAAGCGAATCGCCCTCGGAAACCGAAATGAAATGGAACGGGCGGAACCCGCTCGCGCCGTTCGGGCCGCAGGCGCTCAGCGTGAATTACTGGAGCGCGAGCGGCCGGTTCATCCCCTTCCGATTCTCGGTCGCAAGTGTCGGCAGCGTTCTTTTCTCGCGCCTGCTCTCGCTCAACCCGACCCAGGAGAGCCACCTCGCGATTGCATTCTCATACGCGAAAAAAAACTCGATTCCGCTCGATACGCCCGAGCAGCTTCTTGATGTTCTCGACTCGCTCGTCACCACAAACCAGCGGGGCATCAGCCCTTCGAGCATATCGGTCATCCAGCGGAAAATCATCGCATTGCAGGAATCCGGCCTTGAACGCATGTTCGGCAAGCCCAGCGTCCGGCTTGATGATTTGGGCGGCCTCAACGTCCTGAACCTGTCCGATGCGCGTTCGGATATGGCGGTCACGATGGCTCCGGCGTTCCTGCTCCAGAAGCTTTTCGCCAACCTTCCGGAAGTGGGCGATGTGGAGAAGCCGCAGTTCGTAGTATTCTTCGATGAGGCGCACTACCTGTTCAAGGATGCGAACAAGTCCCTCAAGGACCTGATGGTGACTATGCTGAAGCAGATACGCTCCAAAGGCGTCTCAGTCTTCTTCGTCACGCAGGATGTCACGGACATACCGGACGAGATACTCGGCCAGCTTTCCACCAAAATCATCTTCTCGCAGAAGCCTATGACGGAAAAGGGGAACGCGCGCCTGAAAGCGCTCGCGAAATCATTCCCGAAAGCGGGATTCGACATCATGGAGGCGCTTAAAGGCCTTCCGCCCGGAACCGCCCTCCTTTCAACGCTCGCCGACGGGGGCAACCAGACCGCTCCGGTCCAGGTGAAGGTCTTCGCTCCAGCGACCACGATGAGCGTGGTTCCGGGCGATGCGCTCCGCAAGGCATGCGATTCCGCGCTCCTCAAGAAATACGCGAAGAGGGATGCCGCCCCCAAGGCAGCGCCGAAAGCAAAACCGCAATCCGCTGCCTCTCCAAAGCCCGAAACCCGCCAGCAACCCCCCCGCTCCATTCCCAAGCCCGAAACCAGCGCAAAACCATCATCCCAAAACGCAAAACCCGCTCCTCCTGCCCCCAAACCCGCGAGCGCCCCGGCCCTAAAAGTCCAGCCCGTCCGGGTTAGAGAAGTGGTGAAGGAAGTCATCGTGGAGAAGAAGGTCGTGAAGAAGACAGGCCCCGGCATCCTTGACGCACTGCTCGGCGGGCTGCTCAAGCTCCTGCAGTTCATATTGAAAGCCGCGGGGATGGTCGTGGGAGCGCTAATCGCAAAGCCGCTGAGGTCGTTCTACAAATACCTGGTGAAGAAGCCGGTGAGGATAATCTATTTCCTGCTGTTGCTGCTATTGGTATATGTATTATTCGTCAACTGGGCGCTTATCGCCTCGGCGCTTGAGAAGCTCAAATTCTAAAACCGCTTCCGTATCGTCGCGTTAAGCTTTTCGGCCTCTTTCAGCGCCGCGTCAGCCGGATTCCCGTCTGTCTTCGCATACGCGTAGGCAATAGATGACGACGCGTTTATCCTGTGGATGGCCGGGTTCGCCTTTATCGCGTCCATCACCATCTCCAAATCGCCGCCTTGGCTCCCGATGCCTGGAATCAGGAAGGGAACTTCGTTCTTCGTGGCTGTGGCGAGCTTCTTGATGGCGTCGCTGGTCGCCCCGACGACAAGGCCGGTCTTCCATTCCAGGGCCTTCCCCGCGACGTGCTCGAACACCGCCTTCTTCCCGTCAGCCACCATTAACTCTTCAAAGTCTTTAGCGCCCTGGTTCGATGTCCTGCAAAGCATGTATGCGAGCTTCCCCTCGCGGACGAACGGCTTCACGGAATCCTCGCCCATGTACGGGCTAATCGTCACCGCGTCCGCGCCCCAGAAATCATAGGCTTCGCGCGCGTAGGCCTCGCTGCTCTTGCCGATGTCCCCGCGCTTCCCGTCGAGGATTATGGGCACCTTCCCGCGGTAATGCTGGATGATGTCCTCGAGCGCATAGAGCCCTTCGAATCCGTATTGGGCGAAATAAGCGTAATTCGGCTTCAATGCCGCCACTGCGTTCTCAGCCAGCAGTTTCTCGATGATGGGGTGGAAGAACGGGGTGATTGTCTGCTCCACAGTCTTCCCGTGGCCGATAGCAGCCTCCATCTTCGGGATGTCCGGGTCGATGCCGAAACAGAGTATCGTCTTCCTCTCCCCTGCCGATTTGATGAGCGTTTCCCGCGCGTCCATGCCCATAATCAGGCCATCCGATGTTTATATTAATTTGGAAACCGCAGGATTGCGGAATTAATATAAACCGCTGTTGAGCAATAAGTCAGCCTCGAATTACACTAGTTCGAGGACTTTGTAACGTGGGGTTATCGCTTGAACGGATGTTCAGGCCTTGTCCCCAGTCGACATGGGGTTATAGTATAACCTGGTAGTACGGCAGGCTCCAGATCCCGCCTTCCAGCGATGGAAGGCCTTTGTGGCCGTAGATACCTGCATATCGGAGTTCGAAGGCCTTTTTGGCACATGTCCTTAAAAGGGCAAAAAGCCCTGAGGGCAGGCCCTGAGGAAAACGCCAAACCGGCTGAACAAATCTCCGTGACCCCATTTTTTTACTCATAACTTCCGAGGTGAAATAACATGCGGAACATCATCATATTCGCGGTAATCGGCATGCTGCTGTTCGGCTGCATCAACCCGCCGCAGGGCGGGAACCAGACGAACCAGACCGGCACCCAGCCGGTGATAAACGCCCCGAACGGCTCGGTATCCAATCCCGCGAACCCGCCGGCCAATGCGAGCAACGCGACGAACGCCAGCACCGGCCCGGGGCCGCTTCCAAAGGACTACACCGTGAGCCTCGGCGACAATGTTTCGGTGATGTACTCGCTGTATGTGGACGGCAAGCTGTATGACACGAGCGATGCGACGCTTGCCAACGAGTCCGGCATCCTGAACCCCTACAGGGCCTACCAGCCATTCAATTTCACAGTCATGTTCAACCAGGGAGTCATCGACGGCTTCGTGACCAACATCATCGGCACGAGAATCAACGAGACCATCACGTTCAGCGTGGACCCGGACAGGGGATACGGACCATACGACCCGAAGAAGGTGTTTGCCGTCCCGCGCTATTACAACAAGAGCCTGTACGAGACAATCCCGAGGTCGTATTTCACCGAGCGCAACCTCTCGGTTGGAAACGGCACCGGGTTCGATTCGCCTTACGGCACGGTCTTCGCGCAGGATGTCAACGACGAGAACGTCACCCTCTTCTACCTGGACCTCGCCAAGGAAGGGACGTCCTTCAAGTACCTGAACATGCCCCAGCAGGTGGTCTGGTCCTCCAATTTCACGTCGACAATCGAGCTCATGCTCGATGTCAACAAGTCATATACCCTCGCGGACCCCGCTACCGGGCAGCCGACGCGCTACCTCATCATGGACAAGACCGATGAGAATATAACGCTTGACTCAAACCACCCGCTTGCGAACAAGACGCTTTACTTCAACGTGACGCTGGTCGACGCAGTGCCGCTGGCGCGCTGACCGCGGCACCTTCTTATTTTTTCCCGTCCCTTCTTCCCCTTGATGGAGTGGCACGAAGCGAGAATCGAAGACGTGTTCGCAAGGCAGAAAAGCGGAAGCGCGGGCCTCAGCGACGAAGAGGCCCTGCGGAGGCTTAAGGAAGCCGGGCCGAACACGATAGCGATAAAAAAGAGCATTTCACCCCTGCGCATCTTCGCGAACCAGTTCAAAAGCATGCTGGTGGCGCTTCTCCTTGCCGCGGCCCTCGTGTCCCTTGCCCTGAGCGCCATCAACCCCGGCGAGGCGGACGCGCTCGACGCCGTCCTCATCCTCGCGATAGTGTTCGCGAACGCGGTCTTCGGCTTCTTCCAGGAATACAAGGCGGAAAAGAGCATCGAGGCGCTTTCTAAAATGGCCGCCCCGCGGGCCACCGTGCTCCGCGGCGGTCGGGAGCTGGAGATAGATTCCGAAGGCGTGGTCGCAGGCGACATCCTCATCCTGCGCGAAGGGGACAAGGTGGCGGCGGACGCGAGGCTCGTCGAGTGCTTCTCCTTCTACTGCGACGAATCGTCGCTGACCGGGGAAAGCGTCCCATCGAAAAAGACGGCGGGCGCGCTTCCGGGGAAGACGCCGCTCGCCGAGCGGGACAACATGGCCTTCATGAACGCGGTCGTCACGCGCGGCCGGGCGAAGGCGATGGTGGTCCGGACCGGGCTCCGCACCGAAGTCGGGAAGATAGCCAAGGAAATCGCCGAGGCCCCGGACAAGGTGACGCAGTTCCAGGTGGAAATCGAGGACGTCGGCAGGAAGATATCATACCTCACGATCGGGATACTCGCAATCATCGCCGTCACCGAGATGTTCATGCGCACCGGCGACATCTATTTCGTGTTCATCACCGCGGTGGCGCTCGGAGTGGCCGCCATACCCGAAGGCCTGCCAGCCGTCGTGACGCTCTCGCTTTCGATTGCGACGAACCGGATGGTGAAGCATGACGCGCTGATGCGCAGGCTTTCCACCGTGCAGGACCTCGGCTCGGTCGATGTGATATGCACGGACAAGACCGGCACGCTCACCGAGAACATCATGACGGTCACGCGCATCTTCCTGGACGGGGCCGCATACGAGGTGACCGGCAAGGGGCTGGATAAAAGCGGCGAGTTCATCCCCCTTTCCGGGGGCTCGGTGCAGGACATGGACAAGCTCCTCAAATGCGCCGCGCTGTGCACCGATGCGCGGGAGGTCGACGGCTTATTCAAGGGCGACCCGACCGAGATAGCGGCGCTCATACCCGCCTACAAGGCCGGCATCGACGTCGCCTCGCTCCAGGCGCGGATGCTGCGCGTCGGCGAGGTGTCGTTCTCCGCCGAGCGCAAGATGATGTCCACCGCGAACTCGGACGGGAAGCGCACGCACGGCTTCGTGAAAGGCGCGCCGGAAGTTGTCCTCTCCCGCTGCGTTTCCATGCTCTCCGGCGGCAAGGTCCGGAAGATTTCGCAGAAGGACCGCGACGAAATCCTCGGCCACAACAACCAGATGGCTGCAGGCGCCTTGCGCGTGCTCGCCTTCGCCTACAAGGAATCCCCGAAATCCTACGACGAGAAGGGCCTGGAGGACGGCCTGGTGTTCGTCGGGCTCATGGGCATGATGGACCCGCCGCGCGAGGGGGTGAAGGAGGCGGTGCAGGACTGCAGGCGCGCGGGCATCCGCGTCATCATGGTGACCGGGGACAACCGCTACACGGCCGAAGCGGTCGGGAGGGAGCTCGGCTTCGGGGCCAAGACGATGACCGGCGAGGAGATGGACGCGCTCGCCGAGGACGCGCTCGCGCTCGCCGTGGAAAAAATCGACATATACGCCCGCACGAGCCCGAGGCACAAGGTCCTGCTGCTAAAGGCCCTGAAAAGGAACAACCACATCGTCTGCATGACCGGGGACGGCGTGAACGACGCCGCCGCGATAAAGAACTCGGACGTCGGCATCGCGATGGGCATCCGCGGCACCGAGGTGACCAAGCAGGCGAGCGACATCATCATCCTCGACGACAACTTCATCACCATCCGCGACGCCATCAAGGAAGGCCGCGGGACGTTCGACAACATCCGCAATTTCGTCGCCTACCTGCTGGGGGCCAACATATCCGAAGTCATGATAGTCTTCCTCGCGAGCGTCCTCTCGCTAGGCCTCTCGCCCAAGATAGCCATCCAGCTGCTCTGGATAAATCTCGTCACCGACGGCCTCCCGGCGCTCGCAATCGGCGTCGACCCCCCCGCGAAGGACGTGATGAGGCGCAAGCCCCGCGTGAAGGGCGCGCGGATGATAGACCGGGACACGATGTATTTCCTCGCGTCGATTGGCATCAGCGCGACAATCGCAATCCTCGCGGTCTATGCCCATATGCTTTCCGTGGGCGACGCCATCACCGCCCAGACCGTCCTTTTCGTCACCTTCGTCCTCCTCGAGATGCTTACCGTCTACGCCGTCCGCTTCAGGTACGGCGGCGGTATTCCTGGGGTGCTGTCCAACAAGTGGCTCCACCTCGCCGTCCTGTCATCCATCCTTCTCGAATTCGCGGTGGTGAGCCCGCCCCTCAACAGCTTCTTCGGCACTGTCCCCATCGGCATGGGCGAGCTCGAGGAAATCGGGGCCGGCCTTTTCGGATATGCCATTCTCCTGTTCATCGCGCTGAAGCTGGAGCCCCTCATCATAGGCCCGCGGAAAACCGCATGATTGCGCGATTCCGTCCCGTGCGGCTACAGTTTGATTTTTAAACCTGCTCGGCTTTGTCAATACGGGAATCGCAGCCAGGCTGGTAAATATGGTTAAAAGCTCTTCCAAGGGCCGAGGCTACGTCGTGGAGAGGGCGCCAACCGGCGTTCCCGGCCTAGACGAGATGATTTGCGGTGGATTCGTCAGGAATAGCACCACTCTTATCCGCGGGGGGACGGGCACGGGCAAGACGCTTTTCTGCCTGCAGTACCTGTACGAGGGCATCACGAAGTACGACGAGCCTGGCATATTCCTGAGCTTCGCGGAATCCGACAACCTGGTCTACCAGCATGGAAAGCTGTTCTCCTGGGACCTGGAGGCCCTTACCGCCAGGAACAAGTTCGCGGTCATACGCTACCAGCCGCACGAGATAGTCAAAATAATCGACGAGGGTGGCGGCGTGATACGCGACACGTTCGAGGCGCTCGGCGCAAAAAGGCTCGTCATCGATTCGCTGACGGCGTATGAGATGCTTTTCGAGAACCAGTACCGCGCCAACGAATCGGTCCTCTCCCTCCTCGAAATCCTCCGCAGGTGGAACACCACGTCGCTTGTCACCTCAGAGAGCCCAATATCCCCCCTCAAGGATGGGCGGGGCAGGCTGGGGTTCCTGACCGACGGCATCCTGCACCTGTATTACTCCCGCAAGGGCATCCACCGGCAAAGGGCGTTCGAAATCGTCAAGATGAGGGACACAGCGCACAGCGACGAGATAAGGCTGCTCCATCTTGATCGCAATGGCATCCGCATCGACAAGAGGTGCGTGAGCATTGGGTAGCAGCAAATCCGGCCAGGCGAGCATCGAGTACCTGCTCACGCTGGCGGCCGCCCTCGTAATAATCACGGCGATTATCCTTATCGCCCAGGGGCAGATAGACACAATCCAGAGGCAGAAGGAGACCTCGGACGTGCTCAACTCGCTCAATGACCTCAGCTCCGCCGCCAAGGAGGTCTACGCTCAGGGCGAGGGCTCGAGGAAGCTCGTATTCGTGCAGCTGCCCAGCGGCTACGACCCGTCGAACTCTTCGATAGGCAACAAGACGATACGGATACGTGCCTACGGAACGGATTATGTCGCGCAGGAGAACTTCAACGTGAGGGGCTACCTTCCGGATGAGCCTGGAAGGAGCTGGGTATGGGTCACTTCCGAAGGCAACCGCGTCCGCATAGGCCCCGCTATGATGGAACTAAGCAAGAATCGGATATACCTGGTCATGGAGAAGAACAGCAGCGTCGGCACGTCATTCAGCGTCGGAAACATCTGGAAGCGGGAAATCCGCGTGGACGCCTCCGTGCACTGGCCGCACTCCGACGTTGCGATGGACGGCGTGCCCGCCTCGTTCAACCTGACATCCAACGCCACTGAAGGGATAAACCCGCAGTTCACATCGTCCGAGTATTCCGGCGGCTTCTATCTCGGCGATATCACCCTCTATGCTAGCGACGGGGCGGGGGCTTCGGAATCCGCAATAATACCCGTCACGATATACGTCCTCGGCTTCGTCCCTGAAACCGACCTGAGCGGGCCGGTCATCACGGGCATGTACCATGTGCCTGACCCGGCCATCAAGGACCAGCTCCTCAGCATGGTGGCCTTGGCAAGCGACGAATACACCGGCAACAGCACCATAATGGGGTGCGAAATCCGGGCCGATGGCGGCGTCTGGCACACGATGCTTCCAATGGACGGCGCCTACGACCGCCCGAACGAGACAGTCCAGTTCAATTTCTCCGGGTTCGCCCTGGGGATGCACAGCATGCAGGCGCGCTGCAACGATGAATGGAACAACACGGGCCCGAACGCATTTTACTTCTTCAACGTCAGCGAGGCCGACCAGCTGGGCCCCATCGTGACGCAGCTGAACCACTCCGCGTATCCAACGACGCTCTCGAACATCACCGTGGGGGGCATCGCCACGGATGCTTACACGGGCGGAAGCAACATGTCCGGCTGCAATGTGAAGCTCGACTCGGGATCCTGGCATGCCGCGGGGGCCGTGGACGGGGCATGGAATTCCCCGACCGAGAACTTCACATACAACCTCGGCAACCTTCCGGTGGGCTACCACCAGGTCTTCTACCAGTGCAACGATTCTGTCGGGAACATGGGGGGAATATACAACGACAGCTTCGGCGTGGTTGACGTGGACCTCATGCTCGTCCTGGACCGGTCCGGGTCCATGGCATGGATGGTTACGAACGCGTCCAACTCATCCGTCTACAGCACCACCAACACCGGCTGGACCAGGCTGAAGAACATGACGGTGACCACCGAAAACGGCGAGCTCGCCAACCTCTCGGTCGAGCTTCGCACCAGCGCGAGCGGCTGCACCGCCTCGTACGAGGCCAGGATAAACGGGGACGTCGTCTCGAGCGGGAACACGACCTCGACCTCCTACGCGTATCTCAACGACACCATCAATGTCTCGGCCTACGAAGTGCCGTACCAGGTGGCCCTTTACATGAAACGCACGTCCAGCTCGTCTTGCACGGTTTACACCCGCTTCTTCGGCCTGCACCAGCAGCCGAGCAAGATGTTCGTCTCGAAGGAAGCCGCCAAGACATTCCTCGACATATCCGGCAGCGCGACCTACGCCGGGCTCGTCTCCTACAGCACGAGCGCCACTACTGACAGGCAGCTCCTGATAATGAATCCTGCGAACCAGCAGGACCTCAAGGACGGAATCGACGCGATGAGCCCCGTGGGCAGCACGTGCATCGAGTGCGGGCTGACGAATGCGGCAGACGAGCTCATGTCGGCAAGGGGGAGGCCGACATCGACGCGCGTCATCGTGCTGCTGACGGACGGGATGGGCAATGTAGGCAACTCCATCGACGGGGCAGTCTACTGCCGGGACCGGAACATCACGGTATACACGATAGGCTTCGGCAGCGACGTCGACGACACAGAGCTCACGAACATCGCCCTGCTCACCCACGGCGACTACTACTTCGCCCCGAACGCCGAAACCCTCAACGACATCTTCATGAATATCGGCAAGTGAGTGGAATCTCATGAGAGCACAAACATCGTTTGAGTTCATGGTAGTGCTCGCTTCATTGCTGACGCTTTTCATGATTGTCTTCTCCATCACGATAGGCGGAAGCGCCAATCTCCTGCAGGCCCGGGAGACGGTATCCGCCCAAAGGAACGCATACGCCGCGGCCGCCGCCATGAACTTCGTCTACCTGGCCGGTGACGGGGCGCGCTACAACCTCACGCTGGGGAGCGTCCTTGATAGCGAGAACATCACTGTGAGCGATTACTCCGTGACATCCGCGCGGGACACGGTCATGGCAAGCGCGCCCCTCATTGACGGCAGGACGAATGCGAGCGCGCTGTCCCGGGGCGAATTCCAGATTTCGAACGAAGGGGGTGAAATCCGTGTCACCAAGCGCTGAGCCGGGAGCCGCCCGCGCGTCCGGATGCATGCGCGGCCAGACCTGGACGGTGGATTTCATCATGGGGACTGTCGTGCTCCTCTTCATCATGGTGAACTTCATCCTCCTTTGGGACAGCCTCGCGCTGAGGTGGAACCTGGTCGGCAGGCATATCGACATGGAATCGAGCGCATTTTTCGCCTCGGAATCGCTGCTTGCGACAAGCGGGGAGCCCGAAGGCTGGGAGATGCTTCCGGCATTCGACGGCAACGTCAGCGCGCTAGGCCTCGTCAACGGGCGCAACGAGCTGAACCGGATGAAGCTCGAGCGGCTTATCGCGGAGAACGCGAGCAATTACAATGCGATTAAGGACCGGCTCGGCCTGCAGCGGTACGAGTTCGGGATGCAGGTGCTCGACCTTGAGAGGAACAGGGTGCATTACGATTTCGGGCGGTTTTCAGGAGGGGGGCTCAACAACTCGCTGAATTTCGACAGGTTCGCAATCCTCGACGGAAACCCGGTGATAGTGCACATGGAGGTCTGGGGGAGATGAAGGGGATGGCCATAACGCTCGACGCGCTCGTCGCGCTGTCGCTCTTCATGATAGTGATGATGTTCATCGCCGGCCAGACATACCAGCCCCGCTCGCCGGGAGCCATCTACCTCAAGCAGCTCACATTGGACACGATGACGGTCCTTGAGAAGACCGGCCGCCTGGACATGGCGCTTTTCGGGAACACGAGCTCGATGCAGGAGGTGGTGGAGACCACGCCCACCCTGGCATGCATACACCTGTCGATAATCAACAGCAGCGACAGCGTCGTGGTATCGTACGCCCGGAATGACTGCAACGACAGCTCGGGGCTCGATATGCAGGTGGCCACGAAGCCGATTCTCCACCAGGGAAAACACTATATACTCAGGGCGGAATCCTGGTTCAGGAAGGAGCCTGATTGAATGGTCTGGGATATGGCGGGGGTGAAACGCTGATGCGCGGGTTCGTGATTACCATCCTGTCAATCGGTTTCATGATTTTGATTGTGATGCTGGCGATGTCGCTGCGCAATGCCTACCTGGCGACGGAACGGTCGCTGCTTGAGCCCCTGCCGCTCCTGTACTCCGCATTCCTCCTGGACGATTTGGCATACGAGTTCAACGCCCTGGTCGGCCCGGGAATCTCGTTCAACCAGACGAACGCGAGCACGGCGCTTTCGATAACGGATACGCTCCATTCGTACAACCATAGCGCGGACATCCTCGCATACGAATCCTTCATCGAGGGGGAGGTGGCGGCGCGCACTTCGAGTGAAATCAGCGCGAACTTCTCGAACATGACCGAAGGCACCATGAAAGTCTACATCAACGGGGATTACGAGTATGTGAGCGACGAGGGGGGGAGCCGCGTGCGCTTCTTCCGCGACGGCGGGAGCGGCGCCTCATCCTATGAAATAAACGTCACCGTATACAGCGTCCGCGAGAACGTGACGCACATGCAGTTCAACGAAAGCGGAACGATGAACGTCACAATCCGCTACACCGACCTGAACGGCACCGGGGTCGAGCAGGGGAGCGTGTTCCCGGGCCAGGATAACTATTTCGCGGTCAACTACCCGAACGGGACGAGCATCGCAGTCACGGCCGGGATTTTTGGCGGGAACCCCGGCTCGCTTGCCATCAGCGCGTCAGGCATGTGGGCAGAAGCGTCGTTTACGGCAATCCTGCCGCCGCTTAACGCGACAAGGAAGCTCGGCTACGAATACGACGCCACGATAGACTATTCGCAGGGCCCGGTATCCGTTTCGCGGAGGTTTGGAAAATGATGCTGAAGCGGGCATGTTCCAAGCGCTGCGGGCGGGCCGGTGGCGCTAATGAAGGCATATATATATTTTTACCCGGAGATGGAACGATATGCTGACCACTAAAATCGACGATCTGGTCGGGCTCCTCAGGAAGAACCGGACGATGAGGCTGAATGCGCTTTCATCCAAGCTTTCAATCCGCGAGGAGTCGGTGGAAAAAATCGCAATCTGCATGGAAAAAGCCGGGCTCGCCTACCTCCATTACCCCATCACGATGGTGGAGAACCCCACTGTAACGCTCGCCCAGCGGCCGGCCGAGCCGAAAGCCGAGATACATGAAGGCAAGATTCTCCGCGAATACGACATCATCAAGGACGCCCGCCCCGCGGGCCACGTGAAAATCGTCCAATCACCGGACGAGCGCCGCCCGCTCTACCTCATCAGCCTTCCGGAAGCGAGCCCGGAAACGCGGGCATACCTCGAAGACGTGAAGCTCGACGTTTCGAAGAACTTCCAGATATGGGCGGACGAGCGCAATCCGGTGGAGGAAAAGCGGCTTTTCGACGCCAGGGGGGCGTTCATCGGCAATATAATCCAGGGCGACCTCTCCGCGCCGAAATCGGTCGTGGAGCAGCTGTCCCAGATTGTGCTGAACGAGATGTATGGGCTCGGGGAACTCGAGGCGCTCATCGAAGACAGCTGGCTGGAGGAGGTCGTCGTCAACTCGGCCAGCCAGCCGGTGTCGGTCTACCATAAGGAGTACGGATGGCTCCGGACCAACATCTTCATGAAAAGCGAGTCGGAGACCGAGAACTACTCGCAGCAGATAGCCCGGAAGGTCGGGAGGCAGATAAGCACCCTCAACCCTATCCTGGACGCGCACCTGGGCACCGGCGAAAGAGTGAACGCGACCCTGAACCCCATCTCGGCCTATGGCAACACGATAACAATGCGCCTATTCGCGAAAAACCCGTGGACCATAGTCAGCTTCATCAGGCCGGAGAACCGCGCGATGTCGGTCGAGATGGCCGCGCTCCTCTGGCAGGCCATGCATTACGAGATGAACATACTCGTCGCCGGGGGCACGGCCAGCGGCAAGACGAGCGCGCTGAATTCGCTCCTCGCCCTCATCCAGCCGTTCCAGCGCATCGTCACTATAGAAGACACCCGCGAGCTCTACCTCCCCTCTTACCAGTGGAACTGGGTGCCGCTCGTGACGAGGATGGCGAACCCTGAAGGGATGGGCGAGGTGACCATGCTCGATTTGATGGTGAACTCGCTCCGTATGCGGCCCGACCGCATCGTCCTCGGCGAAGTGCGCCGCAAGCGCGAGGCCGAGGTGTTCTTCGAAGCCATGCATACGGGCCACAGCGTCTATTCCACGGTGCACGCGGATACGGGCCAGCAGGTCCTGAAAAGGCTGATAGAGGCGCCCATCGAGATTCCGAAATCTCAGGTCGAAGACGTCCACCTCCTCCTCGTGCAGTACCGCGACCGGAGACGGAACATACGCAGGACGAACGAGATTTCCGAGGTGCTCTGCGGCGTGTCCGGCCCCGAGCTCAACCGCGTCTATACGTGGAAGCCGCGCACCGACGCATTCGAAAGCGCACGGTCCCCGCACCGGTATCTTGAGGAACTCAACCTGAGGACCGGCATGACGGAATCCGAAGTCCTCGGCGACCAGAAGGACAAGGCCACAATCCTCAAATGGATGGTGAAGAACAGGCTCGAGCACGTCGACCATGTCGGGCAGGTCATGAAGGCCTATTATTCCGACATCCCGGGCCTCGTGTCGGCCGCAGAGAAAGGGACTGCCCCGCAGAAGGTGCTTTGACCATGGCATCAGAACGCATGCCCATTATGCTTCTTCCCGAAAAATTCGCCAAGCAGGCGGGAAGGAGGTTCCGTCTCGGGATGTTCGTCCTCCCCCTGTTCCCGCACCTCAAGCTCACGCTCCAGAAGACGAGGATGGACATCGATCCGGCATCGTATGTGTCCGCGTCCATCCTCTCGTCCCTCATATACGGCGCGTTCTTTCTCCTCATCGCCATGCTGGCATTCATGATAAAGCCGCCCGAATCAGGCGACCCTGTTCCAGTCGCCCTCCTGCTCGGCTTCCTCGCCTTCTTGCTTTTCTTCATCCTCCACATCTACTACCCGACAATCATCATGAAGAAAATAGCCGCGAAGGAGAACAAGGACCTGCTTTTCGCCCTGAGGGAGATCATCATCGACATTGACGGCGGCGTGCCTCTGTTCGATTCGCTGAAAAACGTCTCCCGCGCCGATTACGGCTATGTCTCGGCCGATTTCGAATGGGCCGTCCGGCAGATAGAGTCAGGCGTTCCTGAGCGGGAGGCCATCAAGCAGCTCGCCATCAAGACGGAAAGCGAATACCTCAAAAGGGCGGCATGGCAGATGGTCAACGCTCTGGAGTCCGGGGCCAAGATGAGCGACGCCCTCGAGGGCATCGCCATGGCGGTCGAGAACTACCTGTTCCGCGACATCAAGGACTATTCGACCAGCCTGAACTTCCTCCTGCTGATTTACATGCTTGCCGGCGTCGTGGCGCCCTCGCTCGGGATAACGTTCATGATTTTGCTCTCCGCATTCAGCGGGCTCGGAGTCACCCTAGACAACATCTTCCTGCTCATAATCGGCTCCTCGCTGCTCCAGGTGGCGATGATAGGATACATGGCCTCGACGCGGCCGGAGCTCTTCGGCGGCTGATCCTATGGGAAATGAAAATCTGGGAAAAGACCCCCTCCGCTCGCAAAGGCCTTTCCGGCGAATCGGCGCGGCCATGCCCAAATCCCTCCAGAGGCACTTCTCCGAGAAACTGCGGCATTCGGGTTCCCGCAAAGACGTCCGCGTCTGGCTCGGCGCCCGCGTGCTGCTCTCCTTCCTCTTCGGGACTATCCTTCTCCTCGTCTATATGATTCTATACGACCCCATAGCCACCTTTGAATCGGTGGCCATATCGTCCGCCCTTTTCTTCGGAGGGTCTGTTTTAGTCGCATCGATAACCTATCTCCAGCTGTATTACATCATATCCGACCGGGCGACCGTGGTGGAGCGGGTCCTGCCCGATTTCCTGCTGCTCACCGTTTCGAACCTCCGCGCGGGCATGAGCCCGTTCTCATCGTTCGTCCGCGCGGCGAGGCCGGAGTTCGGCGCGTTCTACGAGGAGGTCAGGCTGAGCACTGCAAAAACAGGGGGCAAGAGCTCGCTTTCGGAATCGCTTCTTGAAGTGTCGATGTACTTCGATTCCCACGTCCTGCGCAGGACGGTGAGCCTGTTCGCCAAGGGGCTGCATTCGGGCGGGCATCTGGCCAAGCTTCTCAGTTCCGTGGCGCAGGAGGCCCGGCGCATACAGGACCTGCGCGCCGAGCTTGCCGCCTCGACCAAGACATACACGATATTCCTCGGGTTCATCCTCGTCCTGGTCATGCCGTTCCTTCTCGCGATATCCACGCACTTCGTATCCGTTTTCCTGAAAATCAGCTCCGAGAACCAGATGAATGCGGATGTCGCCACCTCAGTGGACATGCCGGTCTTCTCCGGGGCAATCCTCATCACCGTGAACGACATGGTTGCGGTGTCGTTTTCCATCCTGGCCCTCACCTCCTTCTTCATCTCCTTCCTGATAGGCATCATCTCGAAAGGTCGGGCCACCTACGGAGTCAAGTACTTCCCGTTGCTTGCCGGCGCCTCAATCCTGGGCTACCTCATCTCAAAAGCATTCATCGAGACGTTCCTGTCGGGATTCGCCACGTAATGTGGGGCGGATTTTTTTTTCACAACCCTTTATAACCTTATTTACGTTTTTGATGCGGTGATATATTTGTTCAAGAAAGGCCAAGTATCTACTGAATACCTCGTTATCCTGGCCGTCGTGCTGGTGATAGCGCTGGTCGTGGTCTACCTCGTCGGCGGCTTCTCGGGCCTGGGCGCAGGTTCCCTCGAAACGCAGAGCAAGAACTACTGGGGCTCGACCTCCCCCTTCGCGATAAAGGCATTCAAGGTCAGCGGCACCGTGATGGACCTCGAGGTGGCGAACAACGACCTCGACAGGCTGACGGTGACCGACGTATCCGTCGATGGCGTGTCGGTCTTCTCGAACAGCACGCAGTTCACGAGCGGCGAGACCAAGGTCCTCTCGGGCACCCTCGGCACGGGATGCGGCGCTGCAGGCACGCCCTTCACGTACAACAACGTGGTATTTACCTACAACAAGGGCACCCTCACCGGCATCAAGCAGACCGGGACGAAGCCGCTTGTGGGGAAGTGCTCCTGAAGCCCCCCTTTTTTCATTTATTTTTTTCCTTTTCGCGCCGGTTTAATCAGTATTATAAATACTCTCGTATACATCAGACTACAACTCGTTCTCCCGTGATATTATGGAAGACAGCGTTAAAACAAAAGGAGTCCAGACCGGAACCACCACGGTGGGCCTGGTCTGCAAGGATGGTGTTGTCCTGGCCAGCGACAGGCGTGCCACGATGGGCTACCTGATAGCCAGCAAGGACATCGACAAGGTGTACCCGGTCAGCGACCGCATCGCAATGACGATTGCGGGCGGAGTCGGGGATGCGCAGATGCTCATCCGGTGGATGAACTCCGAACTCAAGCTCTACGAGCTCAAGAACGAGAAGCCCGCGACCGTCGAGGCCGCCGCGACGCTTCTTGCCAACATACTCGCGCAGTACAAGTACTACCCGTTCTTCGTCCAGCTCCTCCTCGGGGGAGTCGACGAGAAGCCGAGGCTGTTCTCCATCGACATGCTGGGGGGCATCACGGAAGAGAAATACACTTCGACAGGGAGCGGCTCGCCGATAGCATACGGTGTTCTCGAGGAGCTCTACGTCCCGGAGAAGGACATCTCGGTGAACCTTCCGGTGGCGGCGAAGGCGGTCAGCGCGGCCATGAAGCGCGATGCCGCAAGCGGCGAGAGGGTGGACCTCTGCACCGTGACGAAGCTCGGCTTCAAGCGCCTGGACAAAGAGGACGTCGCAAAACTCCTCAACCAGTAAATCCAACCTTTTATTTTTTTTCCAGTAATCAAACCGGCAATCCCCTCGTTCGTTTGTTTCATTTCATCCTCAGACAATCTCTATCTACCAATGGGGTGTTTTATTGCACTATAAGGACATCGTGAAGAAAATATCAGAGATAATGCCTCCGGACTGCGAGGTGACGAAGGTCGAGCCTGAAGGGCTCTCCACAGTGATTTACATAAAGAACATCAGGGCCTTCTACTCGAACGACCGCCTCATCAAGGAGCTCGCGAGCGCGCTCAAGAAGAAGGTCACCATCCGCGTGGACCCGGCCAGCCTGACGAACGTCGAGGAGGCCAAGGCCATGATAGAGTCGCTCGTCCCCAAGGAGGCCGACATAAAGGCCATCACGTTCGTGCCAGAGATGTGCGAGGTGCGCATCGAGGCGATAAAGCCCGGCCTCGTCATCGGGAAGGGCGGCTCGATACTCAAGGAAATCATGCTCAGGACGAACTGGGCCCCGGTGACGCTCCGCGCGCCCACGATGCCGTCTGCGACGCTGGACGGCGTCCGGAAAATCAACGCGCTTGAAGCCGGGGAGAGGAAGAAGTTCCTGGTCAATATCGGCAAGAAAATATGCCAGCCGTCCCCCCCGGGCGACTGGATACGCGTGATGGCGCTCGGCGGCTTCCGCGAAGTGGGCCGCTCCTGCATGCTCGTGCAGACGCCGAATTCGAAGGTGCTCATCGATGTCGGCGTGAACCCCGCGACCGGCGACTCCTCGAAATCATACCCCTACCTCAACATGCTAGGGTTCTCGCTGGAAGACATCGACGCGGTGGTCATCAGCCACGGGCACATGGACCACATGGGGTTCCTGCCCTACCTGTTCGCATACGGCTACGACGGCCCGGTCTACTGCACGCCGCCCACGCGGGATTTCATGGTGCTCCTCCAGCAGGACTACCTGAACCTCTGCAAGAAGGCGTTCGACGTCGACCCGCCATACACCAAGAAGGACATATACAAGGAGCTCCGAAACACGATCACTGTCGATTACGAGGAAGTCGTGGACATCACCCCGGAAATCAAGATGACGCTCTACAACGCGGGCCACATGCTCGGGAGCGCAAGCGTCCACCTCCACATCGGGGAGGGCGCGCACAACCTCGTCTACACCGGGGACGTCAAATTCGGCTTCACTAGGCTTTTCGACCCCGCGACCACGCACTTCCCCCGCCTCGAGACGCTCTTCATCGAGAGCACATATGGGGGCAGGAACGACATATCGGTCAACCGCTTCGACAGCGAGAAGCGCCTGTTCCAGATAATCAAGGAGACGACCGCCAAGCGCGGCAAGGTCCTCATCCCGGTGTTCGCGGTCGGCCGCTCGCAGGAGCTGCTGCTCGTCCTCGAGGAGATGTCGAGGCGCGAGCCCGATTTCAATATCCCGATATACATCGACGGCATGATAATGGAGGCGTCCGCCATCCACACGGCCTATCCGGAATACATGCGCGAGCAGCTCCAGAGGCGCATCCTCTCGGACCGGAGCCCCTTCGAGTCGCCCCTCATCCGGGTGGCGAAGGGGATGAGCAGGGACGAGATAGTCAACGGCGAGCCCGCAATCATCCTCGCGCCCTCTGGCATGCTTACCGGCGGGCCTTCGTACGAGTACCTCAAGCTCATGGCCGACGACCCGAACAACGCGCTCCTCTTCGTAGGGTACCAGAGCGCGCTGTCACTGGGAAGCAAAATCCAGCGCGGCATGAAAGAGCTTCCGATACTCGGCGACGACGGCAAGATGAAGACGCTCAACATCAACATGCGCGTGGAGACTTGCGAGGGTTTCTCCGGCCACTCGGACCGGGCGCAATTGATGGCGTACCTCAAGAACCTGAGGCCGAACCCGGAGCGCGTGATAACGATGCACGGCGACTGGGGCAAGACCGAGGAGTTCGCCCGCTCGATAGGCATGATGATGCGCAAAGAGTCCCGCGCGATCGCCGACCTCGAAGCGGTAAGGCTGAAATGACCCCGAAATCCCTTTTTTTAATTCATTTCTTCGCTGCCAGCTCCCGCTCTATCTCGTGGCGCTCCCAGGGATACACAATCCACGCCGTCGTAGAGGCAACGAAGTAATCAGGCTTGAAAATCGAGTTCGGCTTGTAGTGGATTGTGGCTATTTTTATCTCGGACGCCCCCTTCCTCTGAAGATAATCCTTGGCCACCATCAGGCTCCTCCCGGTGTCCGCCACGTCGTCCACGATGAGGACGCGCTTCCCTGAGAGGTCCATCGTCAGCTCCTGGGTGATTGTGGGGAAATCCGAAGGCTTCCCCATGGCCTTGTAGAACGTGACGCCCAGGATGCCGACGTCCTTCACCCCGAGTATGTCCGACATTATCCTTGCAGGGACTAAGCCGCCCCTTGACAGGCCGATAATCATCTGCGGCTTGAAATCCCCTATTTTTCCGGCCAGCTCCTCGCAGTGGGCGATTGTCGCCTCCCAGTTCATGCGCAAAATGTCCATGAAAAGCGAACACGTCGAAGATTTTTACTCCTTTGCCCGAACCTTTCGCCTATGTTTAAAAGACTTCCTTCGTTATACCCTTCAAATCTTAGGTGGATATCATGAAACCGCTTAGAATGGACGAAGAGGAAGACTGGGACGAGGACGACACCGAGGAAGAGGAATGGGAAGAAGAGGAGGAAGAGTAACTCCGGGCTATCCCATGAAGCCCCTCGCCTTGGACGAGCAGGAAGAACCCGACGAGGATGATTTCGAGGACGAGGATTGGGGCGACGAGGATACCGAAGACTAGTCATTTTCCCTTTTTTCGGTTAATTTTTAATTTCCCCGCATATCTTATTCTCTGTTGTATGGGCTCGTAGCTCAGTCGCACCTTTTTAGGAAAAAGGTGCGTCCAAAAACTGACTGTATGTTTTTGGCGCGCTTTTCAAGAAAAAAGGTGCAGAGCAACTTGGATAGAGCGGCAGCCTTCTATTGTTTGGTGAATCGGTGGTTTTGGAGCCACCTTTTTCCCAAAAAGGTGGCAGCTGTAGGTCGGGGGTTCAAATCCCCCCGGGCCCGTGTATTGCCTTAGTCGTACCAAGGGCCTGGGGCGAAGAGGGCAGGGACGCAGCCCAGAGGCGGCCCGTTTTCCCTTCAGCATCTTTAAATTACTTTTCCCCTTTATTCAAACAGATACTACTTCAATCTCGGCAGGTGGGACTATGAATATGGACATCAGGCAGATAAGCGACATGATCGACGACCTCGTCAACGACACAAGCATCCCGAAAAACATCAGGAGGGCCCTCTCAGAGGCGAAGACCCGCCTTGACAGCGGCGAGGACAAGAACGTCAAGGTCAGCGCGGCCATCTACGTCATCGAATCCATCACCGAAGACATCAACATGCCCGCTCACGCCCGCACCCAGATTTGGGCGATAATGAGCGCGCTCGAGACGCTGAACGAGCGCCCTTCCTAAGTCGCGGCCCAGCCGCGGAAATGATCTAATGTTCGGAGCACTTGCCCAGAAGGGCATCCGCCTCACGGTGGAGGCCGAAGACCTGCTGCGTTCCAACCAGTCCGACGAAATCCTCCAGAAAATCCTGCTTCTTGGAAAAACGTTCGTATCGAAAGAGGACGTCGAGCCCCTGCTTGCGAAGGCGGCGCCGCCAAAAAGCGAGGTCGAAAGGGCGGCGCAGTTCTCCCCGGCCGCGAAAGAGCACGCACCCAACATCAAAATCAACCATACGCTGGATGTCACCGGGAAATCGAGGACGAAGGGCGAGGTGGACAACTTCATCGCGCATTTCCGGAACAGGTTCGAGAGGCTTTCCCGCATGCTGAGGCGCAGCAGCGGCTCGGTCCCGTCCGCCGACCTCGCGGATGTCAAGCGGCACCTGAACGAGAAGGTCCGCATCATCGCGTTCATCTACGAGAAGCGCGAGACCAAGAAGGGCAACCTGCTTTTCGAGGTCGAGGACATGACCGGCACGTTCAAGGTCGTGATATCCCAGTCGCGCTTCAACGACAAGATACTCGAGAAGGCGAAATCCGTTCTGAAAGACGACATCGTCGCCATCACGGGCAAGGTGCTCGAGCCGTACATCATCGCCGAGGACATCGAGTGGCCCGAGCTCCCGGTCATCAGGGAGAAGAAGCGCTCGGAAGCGGACGTCGCGGTCGCCTACCTTTCCGACATCCACCTCGGGAGCAAGCTCCATCTCGGGAAGCACCTCAAGACCTTCAGCGAATGGCTGCACGGGCACGGCGACGCCCGCGAGCTGGCCGGCAAGGTCAAATACCTGCTCATCGCCGGCGACATCGTCGACGGCATCGGCATCTATCCCAACCAGGAGAAGGAGCTCGTGGTGAAGGACATATTCCAGCAGTACAAGATGTTCGACGATTTCGTGAGCGGCCTGCCCGACTGGGTCGAGGTGATAGCCGCGCCGGGCAACCACGACGCCGTCCGGCGCGGGGAGCCCCAGCCGGCCCTCGGCAAGGACCTCGTGAGTTGCGACATCACGGCTATCGGGAACCCGTCCTGCCTCTCAATCGAGGGCGTGAAGCACCTCGTCTACCACGGCACGTCCATCGACTCCATGATAGCCAACATACCCGGCGCCTCTTACATGCACCCCGAAAAGGTCATGGTGGAATACCTGAAGCGCCGCCACCTCTCACCGATATACGGGGGGAACCTGATAATCCCGGAGAACGTGGATTACATGGTCATCGAGGAGCCCCCGGACGTTTTCCACTGCGGCCATGTGCACCGGAACGGCTACACGCAGTACCGGGGGACGCTCGCCATCAATTCCGGGACGTTCCAGGACCGGACGGACTTCCAGGTCAAGCAGGGCCACGTCCCCACCCCGGCGCTCGTCCCTGTTTTCGAATTGAAAAGCGGGCGCCTGCATACGCTCGATTTCAAGTCGTGAGCATATCCCCCCGTTTTCCCGTCATAACAATATTTATAAACATGAACTGCAAATCCGCTTACAACAGCGTTTATTGGTGGTTCAATGGCCAAATATCTTATAGCAAGACAACTCTCAGGAAAAAAATTGGTGACCAACGAAGGGGACGATTTTGGCAGGCTTGTGGACATCGAAGTCAACGAGGTTAGCGGCAAAATCGAGAGCATGATTGTCGAACCGAACCCCGACAGCGGCACTGCGGCGAAGATGAAGAAGGAAGACGGCATGGTGCACATCCCCTACGAGAGCGTGCTCGCTGTCGGAGACTTCATCATCGTTGAAAAAAGGAACATGAGCTACTGAAGGCTTTTTCCCCTTCCATCTCATTTCCATTTGGTCCTGTGCTTTCCCTTTTCTCTCTCATATCCCTCCTCATTCTACGTCTCTGAATCCGCTTTTTATTATCTTTCAATCATCATACGGAGCATGCTCTCGATAATAGCCGGAATCGACGAGGCCGGGCGGGGGCCCGTCATCGGCCCGCTTGTCGTATGCTGCGCATCCTGCAGGCGGGAGGACGAGAAGCTGCTCAAGAAGCTCGCATCGAAGGACTCCAAGGCCCTGACCGCGAATCAACGCGAGGAGGCCTACGACAAGCTCAAGAAATTCGTCACTTTCAGGTGGGTGGAGATAAGCGCAAGCGACCTGAACAGGCTCATGGACGAGATGTCCCTGAACGACATCGAAGCGAAGGCGATGGCCGACCTCATGAAGAAGCTCGGCGAGGGGGACACCATGATAGACATGCCGGACCGGTACGGCTGGACCTTCCGGAAACGCATGGAGAAGTTCGGAATCAAGAAATTCGAGGCCGAGCACAAGGCCGACGAGAACTACCCCATCGTGGCGGCGGCCTCCATCTGCGCGAAAATCACCCGCGACAAGAAAATCGAGGAAATCCGGAAAGCCACGTGCGATTTCGGGAGCGGATATCCGGGCGACCCCAAGACCATAAGTGCGCTGAAGGACAGGGAGAAGCGGAAGCTCCTCGAGCCGTTCATACGCCAGAAATGGAAGACGCTCGAGAACATCAAGCAGACCAAGCTGTTCTCCGCCGATGATTCCGCCGATGCGCAATATGGCGGTCCCGGACCCGGGGCGGAGTGAGCGCGCGATGGCCAAACTAGTCATAAAAAACGACGGCGTGGAGCTCGAAGTCCCCGACGGCTCGGCGATACTCCATTACCTCTGGGACAACACGGCGTTCCCCCAGGCGTGCGAGGATGGCACCTCGCCGCTATGCGCCTGCGTAATCATAAGCGGCGAGGATAATGTCAGCCCAAAGACGCAGAGGGAAATAGAGACGCTCCATCGGGCGGGATTGCCGAATTCCTGGAGGAACCGCCTAGCGTGCCAGGTATGGATAAAAAAGGGGAAAGTCGAGCTCGAATACTGATTTTCTAAAAAATGGGAAACAAGAAAATTAAGAAAATTAAAAAAAACGGGGGGCGGACGCGTCACTCGACGACTGTGCCGTTGCTTTCGACCTTTATCGTGCCGGTGAGCGCCCTGAACAGCTGCGAGTAATATTCGCAATCCAGCTCCTCGGTCATGGTTATCGTGGCGCTCTTCCCTGGGGCGAGCGTCTGGGTGTCGAACTTCTTCTGCCCGTTGATGTAGCAGGTCGCGGTCTGGGGCATCTGGGCGTTGTTGGTCCATGTCACCCTGTCGCCGACCTTCACCGTCAGCGAAGACGGCGTGAATTTGTCGGTAATCGTGACCGTGTAATCGACGGGCACGTACACCGCGGGCTTCTCCTTCTCTATCGTGAAAGCGACCGTCTTGACGACTGCCGGGGAATACATGGTCCGGTCGTTGTTTAGCAGCTCGACCTTGATTATGTGCGAGCCGGTCGTTAGGCCGCTGATAAGGTAAGTTTTCGTCGTGACCGTCTGCGGGACCGCATCATCCACCGTTACGCGGAAGTGGCCCTCGCCGGACTTGGCCGCGGTTCCGGGTGTCTTGACTATGAGGTTCTGCGTGCTGATGGTGAGCGTAACGTCCGACGTATCGCCCTGCGTCATTATGACCTCGTCGGCAGTCGGGCTGACAATCGACACGACCGGCGCTTTCGGCGGCGGCGGGGGTGGCGGCGGTGGAGGCGTTTCATTCGTGGTATTCTGCTGCTGCTCGAAAATGACGCAGCCTGATATCATCAGCATCGCCAGAACCAGTCCGAATATGAGCGCTTTCATGAAGTCCTATCGCCTAAAATCATTTTAAATCGTTGCCTACGGGCATAGTATGATGATATCTGCTGTCCTGTTCGATTTTGACGGTGTGGTCGTGCAATCCGAGCCCTTGCACATGCGGACGTTCCTCGACATGCTCGAGCCGTACGGCGTCCGGGTGGGGGAGGGGCGCTGGTACCGGGAATTCGCCGGTACGGGCTCCCGGCACATCTTCGAGGTGCTTGTCAGCGAATACAACCTGTCCCTCGACGTCGGCCTGCTGGTGGCTAAGCGGAAGAAGGCCTATGAGGAAAAGGTCCGCGCTGGCGAGCTTCGGGAGATGCCCGGTGTCAAGGAGTTCATCCGCCTGCTGAAATCCCGCGAAATCCGGACGGCGGTCGTTTCCGGGAGCCACAGGACGAACGTGCAGGCGGCGCTCGAGACGCTGTCCATGGAAGGCCTTTTCGATATGATTGTCAGCGGGGACGACCTCGCGCTGCGCAAGCCCGACCCGGGCCCGTTCCTCCATGCGGCGCAAAAACTCGGCATCCCGCCCGCCCGCTGCCTCGTCATCGAGGACTCCAATGCCGGATGCGTTGCCGCAAGGAGGGCGGGCATGAAACTCGCCTGGCTCAAGCCGCCAGTCGACATGCCGGGCCAGGCCGCGGATGCCGTGATATCCGACTTTTCCGGGGCCAATCTCAAGAAGCTGGAAAATCTGCTCGCGGGCAAATAGCCGCGCTACGGAAGACCTGCAATCGCGGCCTTCATCTCGGATGCCGTCTGGAACCGCTTGTCCATGCCCGCATCTATGGCGCGGGAGATTATCCGGAATTGCGCCTCCGGTATCTCCGCATCCCTGCGTATCGGCTCCTGGGGCGCCCCCATGACGCTGCCGATCAGCCAGACGTCGTTGAGAAGCGCCTTTCCGCTCAGCATATGGCGCATTACCATCCCCAGGGAGAATATGTCCGTCCTCCCGTCGCATCTCCCGTTCACCACTTCCGGGGCCGTGTAATCCAGGTTTCCAGGCCCGAACTTGCTCCCCATGAGGTGGCGGATGGAAAACCTGGATGCCATCCGTTCCGAAACCCCGAAATCAAATAGCGTCGCGATGCCCTGGGATATCATCACGTTGTCCGGCTTGACATCCCTGTGGATGATGCCCGCCTCATGGACGGCTGAGAGGGCGTCGCATAGCTGCATGAGCACATGCCTTGCTTCCGGCCACCCCACCCTGCCCTCCATCGCGAGCCTGTCCTTGAGGCTTACGCCCTCGATGATGTTCATGATGAGGAACTGCCTTCCGCCGAAAGCGCCTTCGTCGCTGAAAATGCCAGAATCGAGCAGCCGCACGACGTTCGTGTGGTTTATTCTAGTAAGCGCCCTTACCTCGTTTTCGAAACTGACCTTGGACGATGTCGTGCCCTTGGACACCTTGAGCGCCACAAGCTCGTCCCTCTGGCTGTCGAAGGCCCGGTAAACGTCGCCCATGCACCCGCCCCCCAGCCTCTCGATGCCCCTGAAACGGGACACGTCCTCGAACCCCTGGCGGCTGGGCATGAGCTCCCTCAGCTTGTGCATGAGGCGCCTGCCCGGGCCCTCTCCTGGTTCCGGGGGTGAGCCTGGGATGTAAGGATGCATGTTATAATTAATGGTTAATCGTTATTATAAAGCTATGCCGGACCTGGGATGGCGGGGTGCCGGCCGGCGTCGGAGGGTTTAAATGGCATGGACGCGATATACCCCTGTTTTCGGATATTCCGCTCGAGATGTTGTTTATGATTAAGCTTGGGCTGGACCGGAAAAAGCGTTCTCTGTCAGTCCGGGAGCCGGCCGACGTCTCCTCGCTGCAGAACGGTTTTTACGGCCAGATGGTTCGCGGCGTCATCTACCTCTCCCCAGAGGAAGCGCTGTACGTGATGGACATTCGGAACGGCAGGTGCTACGACGAGGCAGGCAACGAGTATGCGTTCAACGAGGTCGCATCGCTTTTCCTGAAGAACAGGAAGCTCCTGGCGAGGTACCTGACCTACAAGGACTACCGCGACAAGGGGCTCGTGCTCCGGGGGATGGACGAAGCGGAAGGCAACTACGGGCGCAGCATCTCTGTAAAATACGCGGAAGGGAGCCTGAAGCTCGACGCCTTCTCGTTCCAGGGGCTTTTCTTCCCGAACGACCTGATAACGCTGGTCGATGACGAACGGGCGGGGAAGGAGCTTTACGAGCGCTACTGGCTCGGGCAGTTCGGGACGTACAAGGCGGCGCACCGCGGGCGCATATCGAAGCTCGACATATACGAGACCATCTTCCTGCTCAAGCACGGCGACCTGACCCTCAAGAACGCGAAGCTCGTCGACGTCGAGAGGGCCGCGGACAAGCGCATCAAGTTCTTCAGCGACATGTACCTCGTGTACGAGGACTGGCGCAAGCGCGGATACGTGGTGAAGACCGGGTTCAAGTTCGGCACCCACTTCCGCATCTATTTCCCTGGCGCCTCGCCGGTCCGCAGCGAGGAAGAATGGATGCACTCGAAGCACGTGATACACGTGTTCCCCCGGAAGAACAAGCTGATAATCTCCGAATGGGCGCGGGCCATCCGCGTCGCGCACAGCGTCAAGAAGACGTTCATACTCGCCATACCCGGTAAGAAGAGGCAGGTCGACGTGAACCCCAAAAGGCCGCGCCTGGACTTCCTCCTCTACCACCGGAAGAAGGGCGGGATAGAGACGCCCAAAGAAGGCACGCCCCGCTACCTGATGTACTCGCTGACTGAAGACGAATACATCGGCGGCACGGAGCTGGCGGAAGCGCTCGCGGAATGCGACCGGTTCGGGCTCGAGATGATGATGGCGATTTCGGACAGGGAGAGCAGCGTCACGTACTACGTGATAAAGTCGATCGACCTCCCCGGAAGCGAATATGAATATTACGAAATCGAGTGGATACAACCCTAGGGGGCAGGAAATGCGCTGGAATGGAGTGGCTCAGGAAGATCCGATGGGTTGCGGTATCGCCTGTGTGGCCTTCATCTGCGAAGTCCCTTACAAATCAGGAAAATGCCTTTTCGATAGGCATGACGGAACCAAGCCCGACTGCTTCTGCCCGGACATCGTCGACGCCCTCCAAAAAGGCGGGCGGGCATATGATTGGCGCAGGCTGAGCGGAAAGAGAACACGCTTCGTGGATGGGAGCATCGTTTTCATCAGGAGAAGCCGGAGCTTCCCCGTAGGCCACTTCCTTGCTCGCCGGAAGGGCGAATGGATGGACCCCTGGTTCAACCTCGATGCATCGTGCCCGGATATCGGCAGGGCCAAGGCGGGTTTCCGAAAAAAGCTGCCGGGCAAGGCTTCTTATTACATATTCCCCATCAAACCGGATTGAGAGGTATCGATATGCAGGTAAGGGCAAGCCATATCCTTGTGAAGGACGAGAAGACGGCGAACAAGCTGAAGGCTCAAATCGAGAAGGGCGCGGATTTCGCGAAAGTCGCGAAAAAGCACTCCAAATGCCCCAGCGGCGAATCAGGGGGGGATTTGGGCTTCTTCGGGAAGGGCCAGATGGTGAAGGAATTCGAAGACGCGGCGTTCTCGCTCCCGGTCGGGGTGGTGTCGGCCCCCATAAAGACCGAATTCGGCTACCACCTGATTGTCGTCACGCAGAAGAAGTGAGGCGCCGGCCAGCATTGCCGGCGGCACGGCCTCAGGGTGGGCGCATGCCCGGAATATGCAGATTCGGCCGGCGGGGGGAGCGTTCCCCTCCGAGGTGGCAATGGGTAGCTTTTTATACTATTTGTTTCATAAATTAGTTAGGTGTGTATATGGGGTGGGTAAAACATCTTTCACTATTACTCTTATTCGTGCTTCCGGCCAGCTTCGCCGTCATCATAGTGGAATCCGGCGACAACGGCGCAGCATTCCTCAACAAGACAGCGTCCGAGAAGTGCCAGGAGCCCAATACCCAGGCCGTATTCAAGTGCTTTGGCAATGTCGTCAGGGTGGTATCGTCGGTTCCCGGCGAAGGCAGCACGTTCTACAAGCCGAATGGCAAGGTCGTGGAGTGCCCGGTGGTGGCGCCCCAGGACATGGGAGCAGAATGCCTCCAGATGATGACTCCCAATTACTGCCCCGAGCAGGCCGAATGCGGCTTCTCCCCGGCCCCGGAGGTTTTCCCGGGCCAGAACGACACCCCTGAGCAGACCGGCGACACCTCGTACTACGTGGTTCCCGGCCAGGCTGCAAGCGACAATCCCGCTAATGAGACCGAGCTCCAGGCACCGGAGCAAAAACCACCCGCCAAGCCAATGGAAAAGTCCACGGCTATAGGGAACCAGGAATTCGAGGCCCCGGCGCCGACGAAGAACAACGTCGATTCGCCGCTCGGCTACCTCGTTTACGTGGTGCTCCTCCTGGGCGTCGGAGCCGTCGGCGTGCTTTTCATGCTTTTCAGGAACAGCCTGGCCGACGACGACGCCTAAACGAGCTCTTCGTACAGCGCGGTCAGCCGTTTCCTCTCTTTTTCGACAGACCCGTCGTTTTCAGCCTTCAGCTTCCTTTCCAGCCTCTGCCTCCTGAATCCCTTCAATTCCGCCCACGCATCCGGGCTGATGTTCTTTCCGAGGACCTTGGACGCCTCGCGGTTGTCGAGCATGGATATGGTCCCGCCCTTCTTTTCGCAGTACCTCACCAGGCTCCCCGCCTTCTCGTGGGCGTCGCGGAAGGGCATCCCGCCCATCGCGAGGAAGTCTGCTATCTCGGTCGCCTGCGCGAACCCTGAATCGAGCTCCCTCACTATCGCATCCTCGTTGAAGGATACGCCCCGCATGACGATTGCGGCCGTTTCGAGGCATGACTGCGTGGTGCGGAGGCCGCTCATGAGCGCGTATTTCGTCTCCTGCATGTCCGAGTTGTAGCCCCCCATCGTCCCTTTCAGCGCCGTGAGCGTGTGGACGAGCGTCCCGAACACCCTCCCGCTCCTGCCGCGTATCAGCTCGAGCGCGTCCGGATTCTTCTTGTTCGGCATGATGCTGCTTCCGGTAGTCAGCTCCTCGGATATCCCGACCAGGCCCTTCTGGGAGAGCCATATCATCTCTTCGGAGAGCCGCGAGAGCTTCGACGAAATCATCGAGCATGCGGCGAGGAGCTCGGCCTCGCACTCCCCGCGCGAGGATATGGTGTCGAGCTCGTTTTCCTGGACCTTGCCGAATCCGAGCAGCGCCGCGGTTTTCTTCCGGTCGATCTTCCACGGGGTCCCCGCAATCGCGCACGCGCCGAGCGGGTTCTGGTTCACGCGGGCGTACGCCCCGGCGAGCCTCTCCTTGTCGCGGGCGAATGATTTAACCCAGCTTTCGCACCAGAACGAGACGGTGATGGGCTGCGCGACGCGGGTATGGGTATAAGCACACATCGGCCCGTCCTTCCCAGCGGCCGACGCGAACGCCTCCTGAAGCGACTCTATGGCGCAAAGGAGCCCGAGCGCGCCATCCCTCATGAACAGGCGCATGTCGAGAAGGACCTGGTCGTTCCTCGAGCGGGCAGTATGCAGCTTTTTTCCGGCCGGAGTCGCCTTGGTGACGGCCGCCTCCACGTTCATATGGACGTCTTCGAGCTCCTTTTTCAGCCTGAAGATGCCGCCCTCCCACTGCGCATACACGTTCCGGAGGGCCCGGCTTATATCCTCGTATTCCGCCGTGGACAGGATTTCCTGGTCGTACAGCATGCGCGCGTGGGCGAGGCTGCCGAGGATGTCGTACGGGATGAGCTCGGAATCGAGCTCGACGTTCTCGCCGCTGTTGAATTCGATTATGTCGGCAGAGGGCTCCTTGGAGAAGCGCCCGCCCCAGAGCATCTTTTTCATGTGGATTTTCTCTGCGCCAAGCAATATGAAACATTACGGTCGCGAGAATGCGGGATGGGCCGCACCCAATCCTGCGCATCCATCCCGCATCCAGCCGTCCATCCGGCTCCTTTCCTCATTTCTTCTTCTTTCTATGCATAATTGCATGATGCGCCATGAGGCGGATGGCATTGATCTTGATGAAGCCGACCGAATCCGTCTGGTCGAACCCGCCCTCGATATTCATGCTGGAAAGCTCCTTGTCGTAAAGCGAGCTTGGGGACTCCCTGCCCGTTATCGTTATGTTGCCCTTGTAGAGCGAGAGGTGCACCACCCCGTCGATGACCTCCTGGCTCTTGTCGATTGCCGCCTTCAGGAAATCCATCTCCGGGCTGAACCAGAACCCGTTGTAGACGAGTTCCGAAAACTTCGGCTCCAGCATGTCCCGAAGAGCCATGACCTCGCGGTCCATCGCGACGGCCTCTATGTCCATGTGCGCCGCGCGCAGGATGGTCGCGCCGGGTGTCTCGTACACGCCCCTTGATTTGATGCCGACGAACCTGTTCTCGACGATATCTATCCTCCCGACGCCGTTCGCCGCGCCCGCTTCGTTCAGGTACGTGAAGAGCCCGAGCGGGTCCTCGATTGTCTTGCCGTCATTCTTGTTGACGACCTTGGTCGGTATCCCGTCCTTGAAATGTATCTCCAATGCCGTCTCCTTGTCCGGAGCGTCCTTGGGGGACTTCGTCCACTCGAACATGTCCTCCGTCGGGGGCGTCATCGGGTCTTCGAGGACGCCGGATTCGTAGCTTATATGCATCAGGTTCGCATCCGTGCTGTACGGCCTCTCGTGCGTCGCCTTTATCGGAATCCCCTTCTCCTTCGCGTAGTTTATGAGGTCAGTCCTTCCCTTGAAGCGGGAGAGGAACTCCGGGTCCTTCCACGGCGAGATGATTTTTATCTTCGGGTTCAGGGCGTAATACGCGAGCTCGAAGCGGACCTGGTCGTTGCCCTTGCCCGTGGCCCCGTGCGACACGTATTCCGCATTCTCCTTGGCCGCTATCTCCATCTGCCTCTTCGCAATCAGGGGGCGCGCGAGCGACGTCCCGAGAAGGTACCTTCCCTCGTATATGGCGTTGGCCTTGATGGCCGGGAAGATGAAGTCCGTGACGAACTCCCTTTTGAGGTCCTCGACATAAACCTTCGACGCGCCGACTTTCAGCGCCTTCTGCCTCGCCGCCTCGAAATCCTCCTGCTGCCCCACGTCCGCAATGTACGCTACGACGTCAAAGCCCTTGTCCACGAGCCATTTGAGGATGCACGAGGTGTCCAATCCGCCCGAATACGCCAGGATGACTTTTTTCGACATGTTTTCACTCTCCGTTCCCAGTTATATCATCGTTTTCGGCATCGAGGCCACGGCGGGCACGATTGCCTTCGCCGAATCTGCATCCATGCCGCACCAGTATACTATCCACTCCCCGGTGTTTATGGCCCCGTCGCTGATGCGCAGGTACCACCCGTTCGCCGGGTTCTTCGCCGAGGCGCGCCATATGATTTCGGGGAAATCCTCCCGTATCCTCTCCCAGAGCGCCTGCCCCAGGCCCTTGCCCTGGCCATCAGGGGCCACGGCGAGTTTGTCCAGGTATGGAACGCCCCCCACGCTTTTTATTATTGCGATTCCCGAATAATCCCCGGCTATGATGACCCGCGAAACGGGGAGGTCGAAGAACCCGCCCGCCACGCTTTTGCAGAAGCTCCTCTCGAGGAGGCCCTTTATCGCGGCCGTATCCAGGCCTTCGTAGCCCTTGCGGACCATCAGCTCCGGCTTGTCCGGCGCGGCATGCATCGCAGGTTCGATGATGGGCGCGCCCAGCCATCCCCGGCTGACCAGCATATGCAGGCTCGTCCTCGCGTTCACGGTCCTCGCATGCATGGGCATGAGCAGGCCTGCAGGGTGCGGGACGCCGCTTTTTTGAAGTGCATGGGCCGCGCTGATGGTGTTCATGTCCTTTCGGGCGGACATGGCGCTCAATCGGATTATAAGCTTTGCGATTAATCTGTTACATCTGTAAGCAGTATTGTTATATACGGAACAACACCCTCGTTCCAAGCGGAGGCAACATTATGGAAAGCACCTCGGAACTCGTCTGGCTCTATGTCAAGCAGAGGCCGTTTTTGAAAGAAGTCCTCAGGCAGGGCGTCGTGAACTATTCGGCGCTGGCTCGCAGGATATCCGCCGACGCGTTCGGCAGCAAGGCCCGGCAGAACGCGGTCAAGATGGCATTGATACGCCTGGGCGGGAGGATGGAGGAGGTCGAATCCGGCCTCGAGGAGAGGATACTCTCAGTCCTCAAGAGGAGCTCGATGGTGCTGAAAAGCAAGGTCGCCATCGTGATATCCAAGAGGGAGCTGGAGGGCATCCGCCCGCTTTCGAACGTGAAATCCGGCCGCCACATCACATACATAGTCGAGCAGAGGGAAATCGAACGAATCCCCCCCAAAGCGCTCTGGAAGCGGGAGGAGAACCTGAACCTCATCATCATCGAGAGCCCCGAGGACGTCGAGGAGGTGCCCGGCGTGATATCCTACATCCTCGGGTCGCTCGCATCCGAGGGCATCAACGTGGTAGAGTTCATCTCCTGCTACACCGACACCCTCCTGGTCGTGCGGCAGGCCGATACCGAGCGCGCCTACCGGATTCTCTCGAGCATCATGGGATGATGGGGGGCTCATCCGCCGGACATGTGGCCGATGTCGTCGATATCGCCGGAAAAGAGCATGTCGAAGAAGTCGCGCACCAGCATCCCGGCGTATCTCCTCGTGAGGGCGTGTCCGGCCCTTCTTGCCACCCTGCGCAGCTGCTCGGGCACCGACGCCCTTTCCGCATGGACCGTGATGGCTTCCGGCCTCGCGACCGCGAAGACCCTCCCGTGCATCTCGACCGCGCGCGCCCTTATCATGTCTATCAGCTCGGGCACGCTCATCCTGCCCTTGAACGCATCCGCGGGCGCTTCGATGACCGTCATTCCCATGGCCAGGCTGTCGCCGCCGAGCACATAGCCTTTCCCGCTTGCATCGCGCATGAACGGCAGCGTCTTGTGCTCGTCGGTCTCGAAGTGGGTGCATATCCCGAAGCACTCGTGCAGCTCCTGCGCAAGCGCGTAATTCGTCTGGTTCACCCATAACCTCCGGTTCCCCACGTGCTTCCGGTTGACTTCGCGGAGGAAGCTTTTCAGCTTCGGGTCCCCTATCCTGACCTCGTCCGTCTTCGAGTGCAGGCTCGGGTTCCACATCGCGATGGTGTCGAACCTCTGGGCTATCATGTGAGCCTCGTCCAGCGTGATGGCGCCCGAATCCACGGCGCTGTACAGGCCGACTATCGGTATCGGGAGGTTCGGCGAATTGAAATTCACCGGGTGCGCTATCCCGAGCGCGGCAAGGTTGTTCTTCTGGAGCGCGAACAGCATGTCGAGCATCTCCTTCATGCCCATGCCGCTGAAATACGATGGCATGTCCAGGTCCTCCCTTCTGGAGAGGATGCCGCGCGTGAGGTAGTCCGCGACGTTCGCGTTCTTCATGAGCACGAGGAAATGCGGGCCGTTGGGACCCCTGAGCGGGGCCGTCAGCTCTGTCGCCGGAACCGGCAGGAACCCGAGGAAATGGCCTGCCCAGGACATGAAGTCGAATGCGGCTTTTGAAAAGCTGTTATGTGTCGTGAGCGCGTAATAGTCGATGTGATAGAAGAGCGCCTTGCGCAGGTTGTCCGTCAGGTACGATACTCCGTCGTCGTATTTTACCCTGCCCCACCTGGTCTCATTGCCGTCTGGCCCAAGGATGGGCGGGCACATCGAGCCGAAATGCGTATGCGGGTCGAGGAACATCTGGTTCGGCTTCTTCTTCGCGGCATCCTCGGAGATTTTGCCGACGACCGCCGCCACCGCCCCGTCGCTTGCGCCCGGGGGGAGCAGCGTCTTCCGGAGGTACTCCCCCTTTTTCAGCGTAGCGCCTGCCGGGTCGGGATTGTACCAGTGCACCGCCACCGAGCCGTCTGCCTCGCGCGTGGCAATCACGCAGAAGGCCGAGCTTTTTCCGTCCAGGGCACGGTTGAAAATGAGTTCATCGTCGTGATAGAGCGCCTTGCCCATCAGCCTCTCATGGAGCGGCGCATGCTTTGCCAGCGGAAAGCCGGCCTTTGCCATGCCTTCGGCAAGCCTCTCCTCCACTCGCCCCTTGGCGACTGAACCAGCCATTCTCCCACCCGTATATTATTGTGTGTAAAAGTGTTTATAATGGGGTTGGAAGTCTGGAAAATAGAATTCGTCGCCCATTTTCCCGAAGGGAAAATTTATGGGCGAAAACGGGCCCGGTGCGTTCGAGATTTTCAATCTCGTGCACCAGGCCCTGATGTGCCGCCGATGTCTTCACGGGCCCGGTGAGATTTGAACTCACGACCTTCGCCTTCCGCCTTTTTGGGAAAAAGGCGGCCCAAAAACCGCCTCTAAACCAAAAGATAGGAGAGCGTCGCTCTATCCAAGCTGAGCTACGAGCCCATCAGCGAGTTTGGATATGCGCGCATGATTTTAAAAACCGTTTTCAGCATCTTCTGCCCATGATTCTGCCCTTGTCCGAGCTCATCAGCCGTGCTGTCGAGCAGGCCCTTGAGGACCGGGTGGCAATCGCATTCTCAGGCGGCCTGGATTCGACCGTCATCGCCTCGATTGCGCGCAAGCATGCGGACGTGGAGCTTTTCACGGCCGGAGTCGAGGGGAGCGAGGATGTCGGGTACGCGGACAAGGCCGCATCGGCGCTAGGCCTGCCGCTGACCGTGGTGAAGATAGACGAGGAAAAGGCGATGTCCGCATACGCGCGCTGCCATTCCCTGCTTCCGCTTGATTTCCTCAAGCTCGAGATACTCGTGCCCGTGCATTGCGTCGCGGAAGCTGCCGCCTCGAAGAAACACCAGGTCATGCTTTTCGGCTCTGCCGCCGAGGAGCTTTTTGCGGGATATGAACGGTATTACCTGAGCCGGGACGAGGGCAAGGACGTCGACGCGCTTTTGCGCGAGGAATTCAGGACGCTTCCGCAACGCGACATGGCCTACGTGAAGAAGGTTTGCCGCTCCCTGGGGCTGGATTCCAGGTTCCCGTTCCACAACAAGGAGCTCGCCGACATGATGTTCTCGGTCCCGATAGAGGAGCGCATGGACGACCGGGCTCTGAAAAAGGGAATCCTCCGGGAAGCCGCGAAACTGCTCGGCGTGCCGGCAATCGTCATCGGCAGGAAAAAGAAGGCGATGCAATACGGCTCCGGCGTCCACAAGATGCTTTTCCGGCGTGTCGGGGAGATAAACCGGGCATACCCCTGCTCATAGCCTTCTCATCGCGGCTTCTATCACGTTGCTGATTAGCATGGCCACCGTCATCGGCCCCACCCCGCCTGGGACAGGGCTGCAATGGGCTTTCTTTATCACGTTCTCGAAATCCACGTCCCCGACCGTCTTGCCGTCCACGCTTCCGGTGCCGACGTCGATTACGTATGCGCCTTCCCTGACCATGTCCGCGCTTATCAGGCGGGGCTTTCCGGCCGCTGAAATGAGTATGTCCGCTTTTTTCGTATGCTCGGCCAGGTTCCTCGTCTTGGAGTGGCAGATGGTCACAGTCGCACTCCGCTCGAGGAGCATGAATGCCAGCGGCTTTCCGACGACGTTGCCGCGCCCGACGACCGTGACGTCCTTCCCTGCGATGTCGACCTTGTAATAGTCGAGCATCTTCATGATGCCCATCGGTGTCGCCGGCATGAACGTTTCCGATATGCCCAGGAACATCCTCCCCATGTTTGTGGAGGTCCAGCCGTCCACGTCCTTGGAGGGGGAAATCATCTCGACCACGCGCGTGTAGTCAATATGCTTCGGGAGCGGCGACTGCACGATGAAGCCGTCGATGGACGCGTCGCCGTTGAGCCTTTTCACGAGTTCCAGCAGTTCGGATTCGCTCGCATTCTCGTCAAGCCGGAACAAAGTGGCGAGGATGCCTATGGATTCGGCTTTCTGGAGTTTCTTGCGGACGTACAGCTCGGATGCGGAATCGTTCCCCATCAGGACGATTGCCAGGTGCGGTGCCCTCTTCATGGTCTTGACGATGTGTTTCGCATTCTCGATGATGCCTGAAGCCGGTTCCCTGCCCGAGAGGGTTTTGTACATGAGGACGATTTGCCCGACTAATAATTTAAAACGGCATGGCGGGGGGACGGTTTTTATTACGTTATCCCCCATACCCCAGAATATGACACATGTTTTGCACACCCCCCAGTCCAGGACCCGCGAAATGACGCGGGCCCTCCTCTCCGAGTTCATCAAGAGGGCGGGCGGCCCCTGGAGGAACGAGGCGAAGCTGGCCTTCCGCGCATTCCACACCGAAGGCGCGGACAGGATTTACCCGCCCAATAAAGAAAGCGTCGAATTCTCCGAGCGCCTTATTTCCAAGCTCGAAGGCGCGGCCCAGCATGTCAGATGCGAATTGCGCGGGATGTGGCTCTCAGGAATCCATTTCGTCCCTGGATATGAATTCGTGCAGCTGCAATCCCCGGAAGGATTCTTCCTGATGGACGGGAAGGGCGGGTTCAGCCCGGTCGTCGTGGGGCGCGAAGAGATTGCGCTGCAATGCGGCGAGCACCCTTTCGTTTTCAGGTACGGCCTCCATACCGACATCAATCCATTCTTTGCGCACGCCGTTATCCCGGAGAGTTTTTTCTGATTGCTTTATAAAAGTTATTCGGCAACTTCTCCTTGATTGGGCCTGTAGCTCAGCTCGGTTAGAGCGACGGTCTTATACGACACGTTCTAGCACAGTTGTCTATACGACTGAGTGCCTATGAAAGCCGTAGGTCCGGAGTTCCGCCTTTTAGGAAAAGGCGGCCCAAAACCGGGTCGCTATAACGGTGGAACGGAATTCAAAAGAGTCGAAGGTTTCGACCTGCGATTCTGCGGCTCTCCGCAGGCCCAATTTTCCTTTTTTGAACAAAATGCCAGCACAAGCAATGCCTCAGGGAAATTGGGCAAAAAGTGAAAGCCCCGTAGGGATTTCACGACAGGCCCAATTTTCCTTTTTTGAACAAAATGCCAGCACAAGCAATGCCTCAGGGAAATTGGGACGGCGTGGGGAACCCGGCACATCCCATACACCATGCTATACTTACGATAACCGTAAACGTGTCACGATTTATAATAACTTCTAAACATCATTTATCACAAAATTGGGGGTGGTGGGATTGAAGGAATTGAAGGCGGGCCATATGCTGGCCGGTCGCTACGAGGTTGTCCGGACGCTCGGTTCAAGCGGCCTGGGGAGCGTCTACGAGGTCCGCGGGCCATTGAAGGAGCGGCTTGCGGCTAAAGTGCTTATTGAAACGAAGCTGGTCCGCGAAGGATTCGGGGGCGACTTTGTGAAATCCGCCAAGGCATGGTCGGCGCTAAGGCATCCGAATCTCACGGCGGTCATCGAAGCCGGCGAATCCCCGGAAGGCCTGTTTTCAGTGATGGAGATGTCCGACGGGAAGGACCTTGGCTCGCTTCTAGACATCAGGGGACGGATGGAATGGGTGCATGCCAAGCCCGTATTTGTTCAGGCTTGCAGCGCGCTATCCGCCATCCATGGGGCCGGAATCGTCCATGGCGATTTGAGCCCGAACGAGCTTTTCCTTGCAGAAATATGGGGCGGCATGGCGCTGAAGCTGCTCCCTTCATCCAAGATGCAGCCGGCCAACACGCCGGCTCCGGACAAGGTGGGTTACCTGATTGGCGTCCTGGCATATGTCGCCCCGGAGCAGTTGAAGCTCGCGCTCGGGGAACCGCTTATCCTGGATGGCCGGATTGACATATACGCCCTTGGCATGGTCCTGCACAGGGCGCTAAGCGGCAGGTCGGTCTATCCCGAGGATTGCACGAATTGGGATGTCCTCCATGCAAAAACCGAAAGGCTGCCCCCGGCTCCAAGCGAGCTTGTGCCGGGCCTTTCATCCGAAGTGGACGCCCTGGTCATGCGCGCGCTTCAAATCGACCCTGGAAAAAGGTTCCAGACTGCGGCCGAGTTCAGGGCCGCAATCGAATCCGCCTGAGCCTGATTATTCTTCCTTTTTACAGTTTTATTTTTCTCCTGTATTTTATGTAAGTCGCGTAATCGATGTACTTCTTCTTGGCGATGTAATCCTTCGTCTTCGGCGCCCTGTCCCGTGCCGCCTCAATCCTGTCCGTCACGACAATCGAGAACGAGTCGCTTCCGGCGCCGGAGCCGAACGAGGTCATGAGAATCCTCGCGCCCGGCTTCGCCTCGTCAAGCACCGCGCTCAGGCCGAGCGGGGACGCGCCGGAATAAGTGTTGCCGACGATGGGCGTGAGCAGGCCGGTCTTGAGCTTTTCCGGGGGAATCGCGAGCTTCTTCGCGGCCTCGAGCGGGAACTTCCCGTTCGGCTGGTGGAACACGACATAGTCGTAATCCTCGAGCTTCGTCCCGAGCTTGGCGAGCAGTCCCTGCGTCGCGCTTACGACGTGCTTGAAATACGCGGGCTTTCCCGTGAACCGCCCGCCGTGCGTCGGATAGTCGGCATGCTGCCTGCGCCAGAAATCCGGCGTGTCAGTAGTGAACGAGAACCAGCCCTCGACCGTGGCTAAGGACTCGGAGTCCGGCCCTGCGATATAAGCCGCGCCTCCGGAGGCCGCCGAGTATTCGAGCGCGTCCCCGGGCCTTCCCTGGGCGGTGTCGGCACCTATCGCCATGCCGTATTCAATCATCTTGGCGTCCACCATCGCAAGCACTATCTGGAGCCCTGCCGTGCCTGCCTTGCAGGCGAATTCCAGGTTGGCGCACGTCAGGTTCGGCGTAGCGCCGAGGGCTTCTGCCACCATGGTGCCGGTGGGCTTGACCGCGTACGGGTGCGATTCGCTCCCCACGTAAAGCGCGCCGAGCCTCTTCGGCCCGATGCCCGCCCTCAGGATGGCGTTCCTGGCCGCCTCTACGGATATGGTCGCCGTGTCCTCGTCCACGCCGCCGACCGCCTTTTCGAGTATGCCCAGGCCCTTCTCGATGCGGTCTGGCTCCTCGCCCCAAACCCTGGCAATCTCAGAAGTCTTTATCCGATAAACCGGCACATAAGCGCCATAACCGATGATACCTGCCATAAGAATCCTGCCTCTGACCTAAGATGATTGGTATGTCGATTTTGCTTTAAAAAATCTGCTATTTCTTCTTTCTTGAGGGCCTGGTCCCGGCAAACGAGAGCGCGAGCGCCCCGAGGACAATAACGCCGGCGATGGCTATCAGGTAGCCGTAATTCAGCTCCTGGCTTTTCACGACAATCGGGCCGCCCTGCTCCGACATGACCTCGAGCAGGTCGAATGATGCGGTCTTGCCGGATATCCTGCCTTCCACGCTGCCCGCCCTGGCTTCCGACACTCCGGTCGGCATGACAATCACATATGTGATGTTCGCCTTGAGTGTTTTCAGTATCCCGGCCGCTTCGGCGTTCCCTTCCTTGTCCGAGAGGTCGATGGACTTGGACGAGCCGCTGGACCCCGCGTATTCAGTCGCGTTCGCCGCCACGAGGAGGCGCCCTAGCGCGTTGCTGAACCTGTCGGTGGGCACCCTGCTTATCGACATCGTATAGGTGATGGACGGGATTCCGTAATCGCTGGAGAATACGTAATACCCTCCCGAGGCGAAATTCTCGGTGATTACGATTTCCTTGGCTTCGACATCCACGCTGCAGTTTATGTCGGACCTTTTTTCGCAGTAATCGGCCATCTTCGCCAGTCCCTCTGTTGCGAGCTGGTTCGAAAAGACCGCGAGCTCCATGGTCTTCTCCACGCTGGAAGCGCCGCTCCGAGAGACCGTCTGTATGTAGGACTGGTCGATGGCTGCGCTCGCGACTAACGACATAAGCAGAACCGCGAAAATCTCCCTTCTCATAGGTAGGGGATAGCAGTGCAAACAATAAAAACCGCACGCCCGGGCGGGGCAGGGGGCCGCGCCCGCCCTCAGGGGGCGATGCAGCCTGCTTCAGCGCCCTTTCTTGTATTCCCGCACAGTCTCGCGGATGCCGTTTTCGAGCGGCCGCGGGGAGAATCCGAGCTCTGCCTTCGCCCTTGCGCAGTCGAACGCCCTGTCATATCCTAGGACGGCCACGTGCTCGCGCGTCAGCTTCGGCCTTTTTCCGCCGAACCGGTATCCGATTTCGGATAATGCGGCGGCGAACATGGCAATCGCCCTCGGAACCCTCTTTTTGGGCGCCTCGACCGAAAGCTCGGATGAGGCGATGGAGAGTATCTCGGCCTGCGTCAAGGGCTCTCCCGCAAGGACGTACACCCCGCTTCCCTTCGCAAGCGCCTTGCGGAACGCGTCCGCGACGTCGTCCACATGCACGAACGGAACGCGATTTTTCCCGTCCCCGACAATCCTCATTTTGCCGCGTTCGATCATGGAAAGCACGCGGTTGTAATCCTCGAACTGCGGGCCGTACAGCGTCCCTATCCGGAAAATCACATGGTTCGGGAATCCCGCCACTATGCGCTCAGCCTCGTATTTTGATTTGGCGTAATCAGAATCCGGCCTGGCAGGCGTCTGCTCATCCGCCGGCAGACGTTCCGGAGTTTTTCCATAAACCGATACCGAGCCGGCGAAGATAATCCTGCTCGTAGCGGGCGCGGCATCCACGACTTTTTTGGCCAAATCCACGTTCGCCTCGCGCATCTTCTTCCGGTCGAGCGTGTCGGTCGAGCCGGCCGCGATGATGATGACAGATGCTCCGGCGAGAGTCTTTTTTAGGTTTTCCGGGGAATAATCCGTGACGGCCTCCCCCTTCAGCCCGTGCCCCCTGCGCACGACCGGGACTGCGCCGGTTTTGGCCAATATCGCCCGCCCGAGCTTCCCGCTCGCGCCGATGAGATACACATTCCCCGTCCCCCCTTTTTTCGGGGGCGAATCACTTGCCATGCTTTTTTGCGGCCTCCGCGATTTTTTTGTCGAGCCTTTTCTCGGCCTCCAGCCTCTCGAACTGGTAATCCTGCATGTCGACGAACCTCATCTGCGCGCCGAGGCGCGGGTGCACGCGCGATATCTCCCTGTACATCCCCTGCGCGACGCGCCGGTAATCGATGTGCCCCTGCATCTGGGAGCGCAGTTCGCAGAAATGGAACGCCTCGCGCAGGTTCATCGTCATCTGCCAGCGGATGCGGTATGCGAGCGGCACGGCGTATTGCGCCTGGAGCGGGCGCTTTTTGGAAATTTCGGTCCAGGCGTTTTTCGCCGCGTCCATCGCGTCCCTGAATTCATTCTCGAACCCGGAATCTATGATATCCTTCGGAAGCGTGAACCCGTGCATGCAGCCAAGCGCCTGCCTCTGCTGGGTGAGCACGCGGTGCCTGTGTATGTCGCGGTAGCACCCGTAATTGGCGCAGATGTCGAACGTGTACGACGCCATCTCGTAGGCGCGGCCTGGCTTGTGCCTGCGGTTCGACCGCTCGCCGGCATATGCGGAAAGCACCTTCCCGCGCTCGGCATCCGGCATCCCCCCTGCTTTTTCGAGCAGGGCTTTCATGGACGCCCCGCAGTACGGGTAAAGCGCGGCCGCGATGATGCGCTCCTCGGCATCCTTGTCATAATCGACAAGGACAACCTCGTCCGCATCTTTCTCGGGGGCGATTCCCGCACCCATGCCGTCCAGGCGCGTCTTCCTGAAATACTCCTGCGTCTCCCTGCCATGCTGGGTGTCCGGCCGCTTCACGAAAGACGGTATCGCGGTCCGCAGTTCAGCCTGCATCGTTCCTGCGAGGTCACGCATCTCGGCGAGCGGGTCGGCGTAGAGCTTGGTGATGAGATACTCGTAGGCCCTTCCGTTCCCGAAGAACCCCATGTTCGTCTTCGTCGATGAGGGGAGCAGGCCGCGGATGCTGTCGCATGTCTTGGCCCGGACCGTGGCCTCATAAGCCCTCTCGCTGAGGCCTGGGTCGCGGGGCATCCTCTCGGAGAAATATTTCGAGACCTTCGGGATGAGCGAGGCGTATGTGGAAAAGAGCATGTCGCACGTTTCACGGTACAGCGGGGCGAATTCCGAATCCATCAGGTCCGGCTCCTCGTAGTAGCGCCACTTCCCCGCCTCGTCTTTTTGGTCGAAATAAACGTATCTGGTGGATTTCTCAAGCGGGGAAAGCCCGATTCTCGCGTCCTCGACCATCTTCGTCGCGATTATCGAGATGTCCTCGAGCGCGATGTGCGCTCCGGCAAGCTCGGCCACGGAATCGTCCCCGTAGCCAAGGAGCACCCTGTCATAGAACTGCTCGGCCTTCTCGGTGGCGACGACGCTTTCGAAGCCGAGTCCGCCAGCGCGCCCGGCTCCCCCGCCCGCGCCTTCCGGTCCGGCCGCCGCATCGAACCCGATGTCCTTGTTCTTGATGAACTCGTCGAGCAGGGTCCGCCGCAGGCTTTTCACGCTCCTGCTGTACCTTGAGAAAAGCGCGCCCTTCACGACTTCCGGCAGGTTGCGCAGGACGAATACCGGCCTGTCCATGTTGCTGACGAATGGCGCGAGGAGCCGCCTCTCCTCATCCGTGAATGTCTCCATGGACCTACAACTCGCAGTAAAGGTTTTTTATGGGATTGTGCCCCCATTAATAATAGTTATTAACTATGTCTATCTAGGAGGGATGAACTATGAGAAAGCTGGTCAACGATTCTTGCGTCATGGGAACGAAGGGGGATGTGCAGGTTCCGGTGCGAAACCGCTCCCCCCCGCTTGCTGCGGCCGCATGCATCGCCGCTCTTTCCGCCTTCGCCCCGATTATCTCCGGCTGCAGCGAATCCAGTACCGCTCCGCAGGAACAGCGGGACGCGCAATCGACATCAACAGCCGCGCTCCCACCGTCCGCGCCGGCATCTTCATCATCGGGCCCAGCGGATGCGGCGGCGCCGGGGCATCACCCATGTGGGTCCCCCGGCCGTGCCCGTGCGATGGCCCCGCAACGCCCCCATTATACCGAATCCGAGCGGAGACTAATCGATTTTATATCCGGGGTGGCTGGCCTTGGCGGGGTAAGCCCGTCCCGGGAATGGACCGACGAGGATGTCGTCCGTGCGGCGAAACGCTTTATCTGGAACGGCAACCGCACGACGGAATTGATTGGCCGTATTGCCACCGTAGCGCCGGGCGAGCAGCGGGTCCTGGCTATAGCCCTGACGCAGACTGGGGGCAGCCTCAGTATGCGCGATTATTACGAGTCTGGCAGGTCCCTGCCAATCCAGGCGATTTATACGCTGGCCGAGCTGACGTATCATGAAGATATGGCGGTAAGGCTGGGTTCGACATCGCTTCTAGGGCACACCCGCTCCGAAATCGTGGTGCCTGCGCTGACGGGCCGGCTCGCGGATTCCGATGCCGAGATACGCAGGCAGGCTGTGATATCACTCTATTACCTCTCGCAGGCGGGCTCGGACGCAGCAGTCGCAGCGATCATAGACGCACGGCGGAACGAAAGCCCGGAGACGCGGCAGGCAGTCGCGCTCTGGCTGCGCATGCTCGACGACCGGAGGGCGACGCCGGCGTTCATCGAAATGCTGGAGGACGCCGATACCGACGTCCGGAAGCTGGCCGTTGAGGGGCTCGGGTTCATCCACGACCGTTCCGCCCAGCCGGCGCTCATACGTCGCCTTGACGACCCCGACCGGCTTATCCGGAGCAGCGCCCTGGGCGTCCTGTCTGAGTCCGATTACCGGGGACCCGCGGTTCGCGAGGCTATACGTATTCACCTGCGGAATCCGGGTGCCGCAGAAAAATGCGAAGCGCTCGTGGACCTCTGGGTATACCATGAGTCCGGGATGAACCCGCTGGTGGCCGGGCTGAGGAATGGCCCGAATGCGTCGGTTCGCCACTGCGCCTCCGCAATCATGGATGACCTCCGGATACGCGCGGAGCCGCAGACGCCCCGGGCCGACCTGCGCTTGATGGCCAGCAGCCATGACCTGTTTGATGCATGCAACAACTGCAACGATGACGCAAGATGACCTGCAGCCGTCCCGCACCGCGCCCAAATCGCCGTGGCGGTCTGCCATGGCGCTCCTTATTTATAAATTGTTTTATTTAAGGTCAATAAGTGGTTATATGAAGCTCGCCCATTTGGACGCCCCGCCGACACGCAAGCCCGCCAGGGCCGCGACAGCGGCGCTGTCCGCATTCTTCCTCTGCTCATGCGCGACCCCATTCGTCATGAGGCCGGAATTGTCGCCGCGGATGCCCGATCCGGTTTCGCAGCCCGAAGCGCCCGTTGGGGCTGCAGAGGCGGGGCCGCTTGATGCGAAAGGCCGTTCGCTTCCCTCGACCTGGGAGCGCGGGCAGTGCGTGTTCGAGGACGGCCGGTTCATCATATACTCCGATGTCATCAATTCGCAGAGCAGGTCCCTCCGGGTCGATTCGGATTCGCGGGGCGCGCGGAGCGTCCTGTGCTCTGAAAACTTCACGGTCCTCATGCTCGCCGACCGCGCGATAATCTCACTCGGGGGAAGCGGGGTTCTCGGGGGCTCCGAGATGCTCGGGCTTATAAGCGGGCGCTTCATCAGCGCCAATTCATACGAAGTGAGCCTGAAACCCGTCATCGCCGAGGACGGCGGCGTTTCATCGCCCGGCCTTTCGGGCGCGGAGTTCACAGTCCTGAGCAGGGCCGGAAGGCGCTGGAGCATAGACCTCTCCGACCCGTATGCGGGCTGGAATGTTTATTAGGTTATTTCGGCGTAATCCATCAGGTGACTATTATGGCTGGTCCAAAGCAAAGGCAACCCGAAGAGCAGAGAAGGCCGGCGGAGATTACCGTGCCGAGGCTGAGCGAGGAGGAAACCCGCAGGCGCGCCGGCGCGGGATTCGATGCCGCCATGAACACGGTCATCCGCCAGCGGTTCTCACAGGTTCCGCCCCCGGCGGAAGTCGCGGCAATCAGGCGGGAGGTCCAGGCGATCCAGGCCCGGAACGAGGATGCGGACGTCACCGCCGTTCTCTCGGCCTATGTGGAAGCGAATCCGAATTCGGTCCTTGCCCGCTACTACCGGGCCACGAATGGCGCGAGCGACTGGATGATGCTCCCCGGAAACCGCGGCATCGGGTTCAACCCGTCCGTTTTCCAGGCCACAATCCGCGGGGCGTTCATTGTCGCCAGGCAGCCTTACATCGACATAGTCGCGCAGCTTAGCAACCCGCGCAACCGCTCCGCCCCGATGGATATGAGCAGCATCGTCTCCCGAATGCCCGGCGCAGTGCCGGATCTCGCAAGCCAGTTGCACGCCCAGTGCGACCGCGGCAGGAACGCGCTCCCGCTGACCATCGCTTACGATACGCCCGGCCAGCAGCTGGTCCTGACGACCAAGCTGCCGGCACCCGATACGGATTATAGTTTCGGCAAAAAGAAGGGCTGAACGCCGGAAACCGGGCGCGGGGTTACCCCCCGGCCGTCATTTGGCCGAGCTACATCAGGCCGCGGAGGACCGCAAGCAGCTGGGGCCTTTTCGCCACAACTTTCAGCGCGGACGGGGCGAAGTTGCTTCTCATCACCTGGTCCAAATCCTTGTCTGTCAGCGTGTTGAATATGTGGTTGAGGTCGTCGTCCGACACCTTCTCGATGATTTTCCGGAGCTTCATCCGGTTCTCAATCGTGGGCCCGGTTTCGGCGCGCCACCTTCTTTCGTATTCCGAGAGCGCCAGCTTCGAGAAATCTTTCTTCGCGTGCGCCTTCACCGCCGAGTCTGCGGCAAGGAGGCCCGCTTCCATCGCGAGGCCGATGCCCCCGCCGTGAATCGGGTCGACCTGCTTCGCCGCAGTCCCGATGACCATGCAGTTGTCCTTCACGAACTCATTTATCGGGAGGCCGACGGATATCACGCCGCCGAATTCCAGCAGCGTGCTCGCTTCTTTCAGCTTCTCGTTCCCCTTCACGAATTCGTCGAGCAGGCTTTTCGGGTCCGCGCCCATCACACCGCCCAGCTTCCGGCCGTTCTCGACCAGCCCGCCGATTCCGATTCCCACATTCGCCTTCCTGTCGGATTTTGGGAATATCCAGACATAGCCCCTCGGGGCGAGCGAGTTGCCGAAATATATCTCGAGGAGGTTCTCGTGCTCGTAGGGCTTCATCTCGTATTCGTAGCATGTGTCCACGTCGTAGAGCGAATGGACGGTCTTGAAGCCCATCTCGCGGGCCATCAGGGATTCCATGCCTTCGGCCGAGATGATCAGCGGTGCGGTGATTTCATAAGGCTCCCCGCCCCCGTGCGATACCCTGACCCCCTGCGGCCTGCCCTTTGCGTCCCTGACGATTCCGACCGCCCTCGTATAAGAGCTGATTTTCGCCCCCTTGTCCACCGCAAGCTCGCAAAGCCACTTGTCGAACGCCTTGCGCTCCAGCACCCACCCGCTCGCCTCGGTGTCCTTCCATATGACGGACTTCCCGTTCGGGGCGATGACCTTGGCGCCCACTATCTCGCTCGAATAGCATGAGCGGGGCAGGTCCAGCCCCTGCTTGATTATCTCGGTCTGCCCGAGCCCCTCGCCGCAACGGACCGGCACGCCTATCTCTTTCCGCTTATCGACTACGAGCACGTCCAGCCCGTTTCCGGCCGCCGCACGCGCAAACGACGAGCCCGAGGGCCCGCCGCCGATAACTATGACGTCATGGTCGAATCTGGAAGCCATTTTCATCCGCCTCATTTCGCCCCTTTCGGGAGGTCCTTCCCGTCTTTAACGCCCTTGTACATGCAGATGACGTTCGCCGGGCACACCCTGACGCAGAGCCCGCAGTCTATGCATTTTTCCGGATACGTCTTCATCCTCGTGCCCGCGGCCTCGATGGCATTCGCGGGGCATACCGAGGAACAGCCCACGCAGAATATGCACCCCTCATGCTTAATCGTAATCATCGCATCACACCGCCTATGCCTTCTTTTTCAGGTGCTCGGCGAGCGCCGCGCCGAACTTCCCCGCGCTCTGCGGCCCGTCGGCCGTGACGATGCTGCCGTCTTCCACGACCGGCTCGGGCCGGTAGTTCGCCGCGGTCTCGCGGAGGAGGCTTATCGCCTTGCGGTCCGGGAACACCGTGGCGTTCTTGCCTGTCAGCACGCCCGCCTTCGCAAGCGCCATGGGCCCGAGGCAGATGCCGCCTATCAGCTTGCCCTTCTGGTTTGCGCTGACTAGGAGCTTGATGACGTCCTCGTTCTCCGCAAGGGACGGGGAGCCCGGGCCCCCCACCACCACGACCGCTTCGAAGAATTCCGGGTTGGCCTCATAGACTGCCATGTCCGGCGTGATGGACAGGCCCCTGGACCCCTGCGCCTTGGCCCTGGTCAGGCTTGCGACCTTCACATCGTGGCCGCTGCGCTCGAGCACTTCCCTGGGGATGGTCAGCTCTTCGTCGCGGAACCCGCTCTGCGCGACAATCATCAGTATCTTTGCCATGCCTTAGCGGTTAGCATCGAACATTTTTTTACCTATCGGAGGGCCGGGGGCCCTCTCGCGCCAAAGCCTTTAATCCCATCGATAGAAATAGTGGTCATGTACCTCGTTTCCCCGAATTTCCCAGATTTGGCCGCGCCTAACATCGAAATCAAGCTCTTTCCGGACGGCGACAGCTATACGCGAATAAACGACATTTCCACCTGCCAGGGCGAAGACGTGGTGCTCTTCCACCGCCTCTACCCGAAGCAGAATTCGGCCATTTTCAACGCCGCGCAGATGCTCCACACGCTCAAGCGCGTCGGGGCGCGCGTCACCCTCGTCTCCCCCTACCTGCCCTACGCGCGGCAGGACAAGACGTTCCTGATGGGCGAGTCCCTCTCCGCGCAGGTACTCTGCAAGCTGCTTGCGGATTTCGGGACGGTGAAGCTCGTCACCGTGGACTGCCATTTCCTGAAAAAAGAGGGCGAGTCCGAGTATTCGAACCTTAAAATCCAGAACCTCAGCGCCGGGAAGCTCCTCGTCGAGCACGCGCGCAAGAAGCTCGGCCTCGAGCACCTCGAGGTCATCTCGCCGGACCAGGGCGCGAACTACCTTGTTTCCGAGTTCGGGGGCAAGAGCATGAGCAAGGTCAGGGGCCAGTACGAGGCGGGCAACGCATCGGAGGCATACCGCTCGGTGCAGAAGGTGGAGCGCGAGTTCGAGGTCGAGGGGAAGAACATACTGATACTCGACGACATGATATCCACCGGCGGCACGATGCTGAAAGCGGTCGACAACGTGAAAAAGGGCGGGGCGAAGAAGGTGCTCTGCGCCGCGACGCACGGCTTCTTCCTGAACGATTCGCTCGAGCGCCTGCGGAAGGTGTCCGACGGCGTTTTCACGACGAATTCCATCCCCAACGATGCGGCCGAGGTCGACATAAACCCGCTCCTGAAGAAGGTTTTCGAGTCGAAGCCCGACAAGCCCGAGTCTACTCCTGAAAATCCATAAATTATAACTGCGATATTTAAACCTTTGCATCGGCCGTTTTTAAATGTGTTGCCGCACGTGTATTGTTGTGGCGATATGAGCAACTTCAAGCGTTTTCTCTCCAAAGGCAGGCATGGCGCCAATGAAACTGGGGGGATGGGGACAGGCGGATTGCATGGCATTAGCCCGGCGAATGACAATTATGCCGGTTCGCCGATGTCGCTCCAGCCTCCCGCGCCACCCGCCTCGGGATTTCGCCAGGCCAAGCCGATGGCCGATATGCAGCCTGTGCAGCCAATGACCGACAAGCGGCTTTACTCGACTTACCGGCGCATCAGGAACAGCCTCGATGCGTCTTTTGTGAACGGGACGCCCCTCCTAAACTGCGGAGGCAAGGCCTTCACCATAAATGACATAGTGGCGATAGCCGTCGCGAGCGGCACGAACATGTACCTGATTGGCTCGCGCGGGACCGGAAAGACGCTCCTTGCGGAAACATTGAGGCGCTCCATTTTCGGGGACCGGGGATTCTACCTGCGCGGGGACCCGGATTTGAGGCTGAAAGACCTTTATACGAGCCTGAACCTGAACGGCAAGACGGACGAGGAGATATACCGCATCTCGAGGGCTACTGAACTCTGTTTCGCGCTTATGGACGAAATGAACCGCATCCCCGGGCTGCTGCAGGGCCAGTTCCTGCACTTGTTCGACGGCTATATCGAAATCCGCGGGAAGAAATACCCCCTTGGCACGGGGAACTACATGCTGGCCGTCGGGACCGGCAACCCGCCGGTGAACGGCGACTATACCGGCACATTCGAAGAGGACATCGCGCTCCTCGACCGCATCCCGCTCATCATCAATGTGGACGAGGTGGAGCATGCGAAGGGCGATATAGCCTCGATAATGCTGGCGGATGCCGATAAAAGCTCAATCCCGGTATGCGACATGACGCCGGATGTGCTCGCGGCCCACGCATACCTGCGCCAGAAGCGCACGCAGGACACGGAAACCGCCGCGACAATCGCGCTGTTCTCGGAATTCGCCTACGACCAGCTCCGCTATGTTTCCATCGGCGGGA
>Ga0265297_10001568_pt1 | contig 52631 bp, 37 predicted proteins | sample Munlanlwell13791_FD_192502 | JGI IMG/M metagenome (GOLD analysis project Ga0265297, IMG submission 192502) | Leachate microbial communities from a municipal landfill in Southern Ontario, Canada - Leachate well 137-91 | ecosystem: Engineered > Solid waste > Landfill > Unclassified | place...
CCCAGTAGTTTGCATATGCTTTACATTTAATTATGAATAATGAATTCCCTAAAAATTCATAATTTTCCAAGGAAACATGTCTATGTGTTTTCTTTTAAAATCAATAAGTTACGTTTTGATTCTTGGTTCCGGGCTTCCATTTTTTAAAATTTGTGTTAAAATCACCGGTTCAATGAAGAATAATCTACGAATTTTAGAACACGCGGTACCTTTGGGTAGTTTAGACGCCTATACTCAATGGGTCAACCAAGTGCCGATGTTAAGCCAAGAAGAAGAATATGAGTTGGCTACGAAATTTCGGCGTACGGGCGATCTAGATGCTGCGCGTCGCTTGGTTTTGGCGCATTTGCGTTTTGTTGTCCATGTGGCGAAAAATTATTTTAACTACGGGTTAGCTCAAGCGGATTTGATTCAAGAAGGCACCGTTGGCTTGATGAAGGCCGTTAAGCACTTTGATCCAGATCGCAAGGTTCGCCTAGTTTCTTTTGCGGTTTATTGGATTAAAGCCGAAATCCATGAGTTTATTATTCGCAATTGGCGTATTGTCCGTATTGCCACAACTAAGGCACAACGGAAACTTTTCTTTAATTTACGCAAAATCAAGAACCAAATTGGTTGCTTGGGACAACTGAGTGATAAAGAAACTGTGTCCATTGCGAAAGATCTTAGCGTTAAACCGCAAGACGTTACAAATATGGAAATGCGTTTTAGTCAGCATGATTTGGCTTTTGATGGCAGTGTGGACGAAGATGAAGATTACAACAATGCTCCGGCTAACTATTTAACCGATCAGTCAACCAATCCAGCACACATATTTGAGATAGCTGCCTCTTCCGATTCCAACTCAACCGATCTTCACAAAGCTTTAGCTACTTTAGATGCTCGTAGCCAAGATATTATCAAGCAGCGTTGGCTAAAAAATAGTAAAATTACCTTGCAAAATCTAGCTAACAAATACTCCATTTCTGTGGAGCGCATTCGCCAAATCGAAGAATGCGCTTTGCGTAAACTTCGACTCGCCATGTCGTCTCCAGAGACAGTTTAAGATAATAATTCTAGTAAACTTCATATTTTTGTTATTTATCATGGTGTTATGTTATAATTATCTGGTGACGAGAATTATATGCGGAGCTTTTTATGCAAGATCTAACAGAAGGTATGCCATCTCGAGATTATTATGCAGATTTGGAATTAGATCGTTTGGCTGGAGTTGGTGCTGTAACAAAGGCCTATCGAACGTTAGCTAAAACAGAACACCCCGATAGGGTTCTTAAAAAGCATCCTGAACTCTCAGGAGAAGCGTTGGGAGCAGAGATAGCTAAGGCTACTGAAAATTTTAAAGTAATTCAAGCAGCCTATGAGTTTCTCTCTAATCCAGATAAGAAAGGCCCATATGATGGTCAGCTTATGGCGGAAGATCTGCAAGTGTTTCTTGAATGGGAGCGGGCTAGCAAGAATACGGGTTTTCGGCCTAAATATTTTAAGGAAATAGATAAAATCATTTCTGATATTAAGGTTGCCTATGCCAAGGGAGAAGATGCGTCTTCATTCCATAACGGTTTAGTTGATCAATTGAGTAAATACACGTCCATTCCGGAACTTTCTCCTAAACGTCAGGCAGCGCTCGACAGTTTGCGACAGGCGTATGGAATAGCTCTTCCAGAATATTTGCCAGCATTTAATCGCTGGGGCCAAAGCAGTAAGGATATGGGTTTTAGGCCTAAATATTTTAAAGAAATAGATAAAATCATTTTTGATATTAAGACTGCCTATACCAATGGAGAAGATACCTCTTCATTGTATCGAAAACTAGACCAGAAATTGGACGAAACGCCTCCCCAGAAATTATCCCCTAAACGTCAGAAAGCGCTCGATGCTTTGTGCCAAGCGTTTCAACCGCAAGGAGAAGGGTCTGCCTCTACCCCATCTGCGCCAAGTAAGGAGGATCTCTATTTGCAGAAATTAAATGAATCCGCAAAAGAAATGTACATGAAGATCATTATGAAGTTTCCAGCATTTACTGGGAATGCGTCTGCTACGAATGGTATAGGTAGCGTGATAAGTATTTGGTGGGGCTATAATGAAGGTAAACCTTGTGACAAACAGGTTCTGGAAAATTTAGAGAATGCGATTAGAGAACTACAAGAGCAAGGGTCTGATCCTCGGAGTGGAACAGAAATTTTGTGTGGCCAATTACTCAAGTTCCAAGCGACTTTTAATGAATTGAATGCTCGATTGCCGCCGAATACAGCACAAGTGGAGTCCCAGGTATCAGAAGGGCTACAAGGATGGATGGGAGCTTCTGGCGAACCAGCCACTCCCACAGGAGAACCACCAGTACCTACAGATGCTTCCTAAGCCGATTATTCTTCGTCGCTATCGACTTCTTCTTTGATAGGCTTAGTCTTACTGGCGTCGACACGTTCGCGCAATTCTTTACCAGGTTTGAAATGTGGAGTATGTTTAGCTGCAGTGACGACTTTGGCGCCGGTTTTGGGATTGTGCGCCGTACGGGCAGCTCGGTAACGCATAGTAAAACCGCCGAAATCACGGATTTCAATGCGCTTGCCATGCGAAAGAGCGCTGTTCATGGTTTCAAGAATGTGATTGATGCTATGGGCAACGACCTTTTCTGGCAGTTGTGGAAATTTTCTGCTAATACGATCGATAAGTTCCGATTTAATCATAGTCGCCTCAGTGAAAAATTATTTATCAAATATATCAATAGGTTGTTATTAACAACACTAGTATAGCAAAGAATTGGGTCTAAAGTAAAAGTAAATTTTGTTTTATGTATTTGAAATTATGGGGTAAAACTCAAGAATTGTACTTCTTTTTATAACATATTGATTTATAACGAAAACCATTAGACATGTTTTTTAGGGAAGCTATGAATTTTAATGGAACTGAATTCATAATTAAATTTAAAACTTATGCAAAACCAAGAATCAGTAATTTTAGTGCACGTAGATTTTAGTGATGCGGCATTCAAAGCGATTGGCCAAGAAGATTTATTTGAGTGCCAGGAGTTAGTGCGGTCTGCTGGCGCTATTGTAGACACAGTAATTACGGCCAAAAGAGCTATGCCCGACAGCAAATATTTTGTTGGTAAAGGTAAGGCTGAGGAGATCGCTAGCGCAGTAAAAATATTTAAGGCTGATTTGATTATTTTTAATCACAATCTTACGCCAGCTCAAGAGCGCAATTTAGAGAAACTGTGTGAGTGTCGAGTAGTTGATAGAACTGGTTTGATTCTAGACATTTTCGCGCAGCGCGCTCGTAGTTTCGAAGGCAAGTTGCAAGTTGAGCTAGCGCAGTTGCAACATATGGCTACGCGCTTGGTACGTGGTTGGACGCATCTTGAAAGACAAAGAGGTGGAATTGGGATGCGAGGTGGACCAGGGGAGACGCAGTTGGAAGTTGACAGGAGGCTCATACGTGATCGCATTGCTCTTATCAAAGAACGCTTAAGAAAAGTACGCTCCGAGCGAGAGCGCGGGCGGCGTGCGCGCAAGCGCGCTACCTTGCCAACTGTGGCTTTGGTCGGCTATACTAATACCGGAAAATCCACGCTTTTTAATTATTTGACAAAAGCGAAAGTGTATGTGGCGAATAAACTATTTGCGACCCTCGACCCGACTTTGCGTTTGGTTGAAATGGCTGGTGTTGGAAAGATTATTTTAGTTGATACAGTTGGATTTGTACGGCATCTTCCACATTCCTTAGTTGATGCTTTTCGGGCTACATTGGAAGAAACTTTAGGAGCAGATTTGTTGTTGCATGTTGTAGATGCCGAAGACTTGGAGCGCCAAGAGAAGATCCAAGCTGTAAATGTTGTATTGAAAGAAATTGGAGCTGATGAAATTCCGGTTCTTTATGTTTCCAATAAAATAGACTTACTTTTTGGTACTGTGCCGCATATTGACTACAGTGACGAAAAGGTACCCGTCAGAGTTTGGATATCAGCGCAAAATGGCGATGGCGTTCAGTTATTGTTTGAAGCAATGCGTGAGATTTTGGCTAAAAAACGTCGCAGTTGCAATGTTATTGTAGGGGCACAAGAAGGAAAATTAAGGGCACTGCTTCATGAAAAGAGTGCTATACTTAGCGAAAAGATTGACAAAAAAGGCCAGTGGCACATATCCATAAGTATGCCGAGGTCAGATTTTTTACGTTTACGCAAAATTTGCAGTGAGTAGTTTATGTCAAAGGAAGAACAGAAGTTGGATCTAAACTTAGATTCACATCCCCCCCTAAAAAAAACTAGACGCAAAAGTTATTTTACATTAGGACGAATCATTCTTTTTTTACTTTTCGTTTGGATTGTTGCCGGAGTTGTGGTGGTAGAGCCTACCGAACGTGTTCTAGTGAGTCGTTTTGGTAAATATCAAGATACATTAGAGCCAGGAATTCATTGGATTCCTCGTTTTGTTGATCATGCCAATTTTATCGATGTAGAACATAATCAAGTTTTAAATTATCAAGCAGAACTTTTTTCAGCAGATAAAGTTTTAATTTTATTAAAAGCTAGAATTGAATATCGCATTGTTGACCCAAATAGTTATTTGTTTAGCGTTACAGACCCAGGGAAAACTATAGAAGCCGATGTCGCCAATGTGATTTACCAGGTTGTTAGTACTTCCACTTTAGATGATTTAATCTCGCAAAGTGCTATAAGTAAAATGGTTTTGCAGGCGCGAGTGGCTGAACAGTTAGTTGCCGATCTTTTGAATTATCAGTGCGGTTGTAAAATTGTGGCTATATCTATGGAGCTTCTGCCGCCTTCAGATGCTCCTACAGCAAGTGCTTTTCAAAAAGCTTTGCATATGGGAACTGTCAAGAAAAAAGGCATGGCGGATGTTTTGGTTTATAAAGATAAAGTGTTAATTCAGGCAAAAGAGCAAAGCGAGGCTACGCTTGCTGCAGCGCATGCTTATAAGCAGCAAGTTTTAGAGCAAGCGAAGAGTAATCTAGCTGAGTATTTAAGCGTGTTATCTGTGTATAAAAAGGCGCCAGAAATTACCAAATGGCAACTTTATTCAGCTTTCTTAGACAGTGTTCGTAATAACAATAAAGTTGTGGTTGTGGATGCGCACGGTGGAGGCGGTAGTCCTATCACTTTGGATCGAACCGTATTAGATCCTTTAGCTAATGCCAATATAAATCCTGCCGTTTCTAACGATGTTCCTGTTAAAGTTGTGGAGCCTCAGAAGGCAGCAAGCCACTTACGACAAGATGTGCCAGAGCGAGTTGGCTACCCTAAAATAGGAGAGCAACGATGAAAATATCAAAAATAATTGTATTGCTCGTTTTAGTCGCATTGCTCTATGCTGCTTCTTATATTGTTCTGGAAGGGCAAGTTGGTGTTGTTTTTCCTATGGATATTAAAAACTCCAATAAGGACGTTAGAGTATTGCAACCAGGTCTACATTTTGTTTTGCCGTGGTTGGAACAAATAAAACCAGTTGATTTGCGTTTGAAAACGACGGCTTTTCACTTAGATTTAGTACAAACAGCAGATAAAGCAAAGCTCAGTCTAGATTATTACATCGACTGGAGTGTTAGCGATGTAAATCAGTATTTGCAGCAAATTAAGAGCGTCAACTCCATAAATACTTTTCCCCTACAGCTTCGGGCGCAAATCGAAACGGAGGTGGAAAAAGTTCTGAGTAACGTCTCTAGCGTTTCTTTGGCTGTTGATCAAAAACAACTTCTTTCTACTGTGTTGGCGGGTGATCTTAGTAAGAAAATTTCCGCGATGGGAATCACGGTAGCTACATTAGGTATTACAAATATTCATTATTTGGGTACGGAAAGAAATGCCCTTTTGCAGCAAAGTAAAGAAAAATATGAAGACTTGGCGACAGAATACCAAACTATGGACGAGATTTCTTTGCAAAAATTGCAAAAAGAAGTAGATGAGAAAGCGAAAAATATACTCGCCCAAGCTGAAGCGGAAGCGAAAAAGATCCGTACAGAGGTCGATGCAGAAGTGATGGAAATGTATAATGATGCTTATAAGCAAAGTCCTGGTTTTTATCTTTGGTATAAACAGCTCGAAACTTATAAGCAGGTATTTTTACATGGTGGAAATGTTTTGATTCTTCAGTCTGGCGGCTCTTTGTCGCAAAATTTACCTGAGAAACATAAGCGATGAATATTGTTTTTGCTGGTACTCCCAAGTTCGCTCTTCCCGCTTTAGTGCAAATTGCATCATCTTCCAGGCATAAAATATGCGCTGTTTATACTAAACCCGATCGCCCAGCAGGTCGTGGCTTGCATCTTTTGCCAAGTCCAGTCAAAGAAAAAGCATTAACTCTAAACCTACCAATCTTGCAGCCAGAAAATTTTAAAAACATTGTAGAACAAGAGAAGCTGAAAGCTTTCCAGGCTGATATTTTTATCGATGTTGCTTATGGTGTGATTTTGCCGCGCGAAGTTTTAAGTTTACCGCGCTATGGTTGCATAAATATTCATCCATCGCTTTTGCCTCGCTGGCGTGGTGCAGCTCCTATACAGCGCGCTATTTTAGCTGGTGACAAAGTAACCGGCTGTAGCATTATGCGTATGGATGAGGGGTTAGATACTGGTGATATTTTGTTACAAGAAAAAGTAGCTATTCAATCAGAAGACACAGCCGCAACGCTCGAAAATAAATTAGCAGAACTTGGAGCTGTATTACTTCTTCATGTTCTGGACCAGATAGAACAAGGGAGTCTCAAAGAGATTCCTCAATCAACAAGCGGTGCAACTTATGCTGAAAAACTTTCTAAAGAAGAAGCCCTAATCAATTGGCAAAAAAGCGCTGTTGAGATAGACCGCATGGTGCGAGCTTTTAATCCGTGGCCCATTGCTTTTACTAAAATTGAAGACTCAACTTTACGTATTTTCCGCTCTGTGCCCTTATCAGAAACTTCTCAGTCTCAGCCTGGAACTATTCTCTATAGCGACCAAAATGGCATCGATATTGCTACCGGCCAAGGCGTTTTGCGTCTTTTAGAAATTCAATTGCCTGGTGGAAAAGTTCTTCCTGTCAGCGAAATCTTAAAATCTAAAAAAGAGTTGTTTGCAGCGGGGAATGTTTTTGCGTAAAAAACATGTCTATACGTTTTCTTTTCTCGGATCAGGGTGCCAGGTATTCCATTGTTTCATTCTTATCTATTTCGATTCTGCCAATGAAACAATGAAATATTCGGCACTGCTTTTCCTGCCACTATCCTAAACTTTTACCAGGACTACTTGTAGTTATTCTTAGTTGTATATTAAGGGGGGAGTTTTTATATGCTATCTCTTTTGATTTCAGTTAAAATGGATCTGTTGATTGTATTGTCTCTGAGGCTTAACCTATGTTGTCGTTCTTTACTCCAGGGAAGAACGCTTTAGATGGACTACTGAAAAGAAAAACAGATTTTAAAAAATTGCCTATCGGGTTACGGGCCTTCTTTATTTATGGCTCGCCAGAGTGTCAGAACGCAGAAGAATTGAAAGATAAATGGAATCAATTAAGTATTGCAGATAAAACAGACCTGTTTGTCACAACGATGGATGATTTACTTTTAAGTGATTTTTCCTCCCACCTTTTTCCTGATGTGATTGCAGAGCCGATAGCACCGGATACACAACGTTTTCAAGAACGTTGTGTTTTTTTCAATGGCGCTTTTTACGGAACAAATGCTAATACCTACATATTAGAAAAAGAATTTATGAAGAGTTTTCAATGTACTGCTATGAGGGCAAGGGTTTGTATTGCAAACCGCGATTTTCCCTATCTGATCCGATTAATGCCGGAAGGAGCCAGAGATTATTTTTCCTGCTATTTGAGTAAGCAACCAAGTCACGAAATTTCGATTTTCGATTTCTGGAGTACGGCTAGTTCTCAAGAAAGGTTTGACGTCTACCAAGATCTTTTGTGGTATTCTCTGACTAAAGCACAATCAGCAAGTCTTTCCCCTGTTGTCGCGGCGGTAGCAAACGCCATAAATGAAGAAATGAATATGCCACCGCCACCAACTACAACCCCGCAATCACCAACCGTTGCTGTTTCGCTGACTGTTTCGCTTACTACCTCAACAATCCTTGGAACATCAAGATCAGAGTTTTTTAGCCAACCATCCGTCAATACATTATATAGAGCTTCTAGTACTGCAGTATTAACCCCAAAAAAGTGATATTTTTAGAGTTGGCGTGTCAACTCCCCATTTTTAGTACCAGTTATAAGTAGAGTTAGTTAATACCTTCTGGTAAATAGAATTCCAGCATCCAAATACTGATGGCAAGTCTCGCCAAGGACAGCCAACCCGCATACGATATAACATGTCTTCAACCGTCTTTTGAAGATTGCGCTTGTCAGAAATCCCATGTTCGTGCATTATTATCCTTAGCCTTGACCATAGCTCATCAGTGAGCATTAGTCGGGTCATTACAAACTCGTTTTATTGTTTTATTGATTGCAAATTTAAAATTGTAATTTTACGAGTTTACTTTTATTTATCAATAAGTTATACGTCAATCGTCAACAGACCCTAAAACAACAATAAAAATAAAAAAAGGAGATCAAAATGACCGACAAAAAACATATCCATCCAAATAATGGGCGCATTATCGACGTGGAACCGGTTAAAACTTCGGCACCAGATCAAGCTAAAGAAAAGCTTTTCAACGTTGAAAAAGTTTACGTAAAGAAACTCAGTTTGGAAATTCCGGATGCGCCGGAGTCTTTCTTACTCAAGGGCGAGGTAAAAAGCGATTTTGAATTTAAGCCAGAACAACAGAAGCTTTCAGTAGAGGATACTTACGAAACTACGCTCAATGGGACGGTTAAAATCAAGCTCGGGGATAAGGAACTTGCCATTTGCAATATTTTGCAAAGCGGTATTTTTAAGATAAAAGGCTTTAGTGAAGAAGAACAAAAGCGCTTATCGTTTGGTTATTGTCCGGATGTTTTATATCCATATTTTCGCCAAACACTCGCGAATATGTTGAATGAAGCCAACTTACCGCCAATTATCTTACAGCCAATCAGCTTTGAAATGATTTATCAACAACAATTGGATAAACAGAAAAAAGAAGCCGCAAAGTAATGTGTTGATTTATATAACATCCACTAAAATAGACCCAAGTATTTTGAAAATTCGGCTAGGTGTTTAGGAGAGAGCGCCCGGAGTGTATATAGGCATACATGAGGACGCGAGCGACGCAACCAACAACGCCGAAATTCGAAAGACGAAGGGTATATAAAATGTTTTATTAAAGTTATTACAGGGAAAACAATTATGTTAATTCAACCATCACAAGGATCAACCAACTCAAGAAACTTGCCAACTCCACCTCTTAACGCTACTGAAAGTCAGCGAATATTTGTAGGCTCGTCATTTCATATTGCTGGATCTTGGGGCTCATGGCTTTGGCGACATGGTGAACAAATTGCCAAAGGCGGTGCGGCTTTGGTGGGGCTTGTAGCTCTGGGGAGTATTGGGTATTTTGCCAGAGGATTGTTAGGAAAATCTGCGGGTAACGCAGCGAAACCATCTGGAAACCATGCTGACAATGCGTCCGCTGAAGAAGGAACACTTGTTTTAACCTCACAAGACAGCGATCTAAGTGGAGATGCTTTGATATCAACATCAAGTAGAGCGTCTTTTGCTGCGGATGGAACGGTCGATTTTAGTGATCTTGGCAACATAAATTTCAGTCAAAAGCCATCGCCTACTGCTCTATATCAACCAGCTAGTACGAAAGCAATTCCAGCACCGATGACTGCGACTAGTCCTAACTCGCTTACTTCAGCTACAAGCAATGCAGTTGCGCCAGAAAGTAGCAAAAACTCTCCAGAAAGCAATTCCAAAGGAGTTGTTACTAAAAAAAGACAAACTACCAATTTACAGAATACAGCTAGCTACACACTTTTTCCAGCTGTTATTGAATTATCAAGTTTGGATGGTACCAATGGATTTAAGCTAAATGGCGAGGCGGTGGGTGATGTAAGCGGCAATTCCGTAAGCGCAGCTGGAGATATCAACGGAGATGGAATTGATGATTTGCTAATTGGGGCGTGTTGTGCCTCTCCTTCGGGAATAAGATATGCAGGAAGTGTATATGTAGTATTTGGTAGTCGCAATGGGTTTCCAAGTAGCTTTGAGCTTTCGAGTTTAAATGGTAGCAATGGATTTAAGCTAAACGGCGAGGAGGCGAATGATTACAGTGGTAGATCCGTAAGCACATCCGGAGATATTAACGGCGATGGCATTGCTGATTTGCTAATTGGGGCTTATCAAGCCTCTCCTTCAGGAAGAAGGATGGCAGGAAGTACGTACGTAGTATTTGGTAGTCGGAGTGCTTTTTCAAGTAATTTTGATCTTTCAAGTTTAAACGGCACCAATGGATTTAAGTTGAATGGAGTAGCAGCGTATGATTATAGTGGCAATTCCGTAAGCGCAGCCGGAGATATCAACGGAGATGGCATTGATGATTTGCTGATTGGGGCGTATGGAGCCTATCAGTCTTCGGCAATAACTGCAAAAGGATGTACGTATGTAGTATTTGGTAGCAGGAGTGTTTTTCCAAGCAGTTTTGAGCTTTCTAGTTTAAACGGCACCAATGGTTTTAAGTTAAATGGCGAGACGGGTGATGATAGTAGCGGCATTTCCGTAAGTGCAGTCGGAGATATAAACGGAGATGGCATTGATGATTTGCTGATTGGTGCTTATGATGCCTCTCCTTCGGGAAGGAACCATGCGGGAAATACATACGTAGTATTTGGTAGCCGGAATGGTTTTCCCAGTAGTATTGAGCTTTCGAGTTTAAATGGCACCAATGGATTTAAGATGAATGGTGAGGTAGCGAGTGATTATAGCGGCTATTCCGTAAGCGCAGCTGGGGATATTAACGGAGATGGTATAGCTGATTTGCTGATTGGGGCTTATGTAGCTGATCCTTCGGCAAGAAGATCTGCAGGCAGTACATATGTTGTATTTGGTAGCCGGAATGGTTTTCCAAGTAGTTTGGAGCTTTCGAGTTTAAATGGTACCAATGGTTTTAAACTAAATGGTGAGGCAGCGGCTGATTTTAGTGGCTGTTCCGTAAGCGCAGCCGGAGATATTAATGGAGACGGTATTGATGATTTGTTGATTGGGGCTTATGGCGCCGATCCTTCGGAAAGAAACTATGCAGGAAGTACATACGTAGTATTTGGTAGCCGGAATGGTTTTCCCAGTAGTATTGAGCTTTCGAGTTTAAATGGCACCAATGGATTTAAGATGAATGGTGAGGCAGCGGGTGATTATAGCGGCTATTCCGTAAGCGCAGCTGGGGATATTAACGGAGATGGTATAGCTGATTTGCTGATTGGGGCTTATAGAGCCTCTCCATCGGGAAGAGGCAATGCAGGAAGTACCTATGTAGTATTTGGTAGAAGCAGCAATAGTGCTCCTGTACTTACAGCTAACCAATTGAGCATACTCCAAGGTCAAGCTGTTATTCTTAGTACTGCAAATCTTAACGCTAGCGACGCTGAACAGTCTGCAGCTTACCTAAGTTTTACGGTTAGCAATGTAAAGCACGGTCGCTTCGAGCGTGTTTCAGCGCCCGATACGACAATAACAAACTTTACATTAGAAGAAGTACAAAACAGTCAAATTCGTTTTGTCCATGATGGCAGTGTTATAGCACCAAACTATCAAGTTGCGGTAAGTGATGGAATGACAAGCATAGCTGAGTCTACGGCAACTATTGTTTTTACCAATGTGCCAGCATCGTTAGGTATTAGATCAATTTTCCCAGCTGTTATTGAATTATCAAGTTTAAACGGTACCAATGGCTTTAAGCTAAATGGCGAGGCGGCGTATGATTATAGCGGCATGTCTGTAAGCGCAGCCGGAGATATAAACGGGGATGGTGTTGATGATTTGTTGATTGGGGCTTTATACGCTTCTCCTTTGGGAAGAGACCAGGCGGGAAGTACATATGTAGTATTTGGTAGCCGTAAAGGTTTTCCAGGTAGTTTCGATCTTTCGAGTTTAAACGGCACCAATGGCTTTAAGCTAAATGGTGTAGCGCTTGATCGGAGTGGCTATTTCGTAAGCGCAGCCGGAGATATTAATGGAGATGGCATTGATGATTTGCTTATTGGGTCTCCTTGCGCCACTCCTTCGGGAAGACACTATGCAGGAAAAACATATGTAGTTTTTGGTAGCCGCAATGCTTTCCCAAGTAGTTTTGATCTTTCGAGTTTAAATGGCACCAATGGCTTTGATCTAAGTGGCGAAGCAGCGGATGATCAGAGCGGCCATTCCGTAAGCGCTGCTGGAGATATTAATGGAGATGGCATTGATGATTTGCTTATTGGATCTCCTTACGCCGCTCCTTTTGGAAGAAGCCATGCAGGAAGTACATATGTAGTATTTGGGAGCCGGAGTGTTTTTCCAAGCAGTATTGAGCTTTCAAGTTTAAACGGCACTAATGGCTTTAAGCTGAATGGTGAGGCAACGTGGGATCGAAGCGGCTATTCCGTAAGCGTAGCAGGAGATATCAACGGAGATGGTATTGCTGATTTGCTGATTGGGGCTCCTATCGCCGCTCCTTTTGGAAGAATTAGTGCAGGAAGTACCTATGTAATATTTGGGAGCCGGAGTGTTTTTCCAAGCAGTATTGAGCTTTCAAGTTTAAACGGCACTAATGGCTTTAAGCTGAATGGTGAGGCAGCGCGGGATCAGAGCGGCAAGTCCGTAAGCTCAGCAGGAGATATTAACGAAGATGGTATTGATGATTTGTTGATTGGAGGTTATGGACAGAATCTTGATAAGGGAAGAAGTTATGTAGTATTTGGTAGTCGCAATGGTTTTCCAAGTAATTTTGAACTTTCGAGCTTAAACGGCGCAAATGGATTTAAGCTAAATGGCGAGCAGGCAGATGATCAGAGCGGCCGTGTAAGAGCAGCGGGAGATATTAACGGAGATGGCATTGATGATTTTCTTATTGGGGCTTCTGGAGCCTCTCCTTTGGGAAGAAGCCAGGCAGGAAGTACATATGTAGTCTTTGGTAGCCGTAAAGGTTTTCCAGGTAGTTTCGATCTTTCGAGTTTAAACGGCACCAATGGATTTAAGTTAAATGGTGAAAAGGCTAAAGATTGTAGCGGCATATCCGTGAGTGCAGCAGGAGATATTAACGGGGATGGTATTGCTGATTTGCTGATTGGGGTTCCTACCTTTATAGGGTCAGGTCAAGCAGGAAGTACATATGTAGTATTTGGTTCAGCATTAGAATTAGTTAGGAACCAATTAACCATCCATCGGGCTGAAACTTTATTTTTTGATAATAATAATCTTTATGCATCACGAGCAGGACAAGAGGACCTATCCTTAATTTATAATATCGATGGATTACAGCATGGACGTTTTGAAATGGTTAGCGCACCAGGTGTTGGAATTAGTAGTTTTAATCAGTCCTTACTTTGGAGTCAGCAAGTTCGATTTGTGCACGATGGTTCGGAAATTGCGCCTGCCTATCAGGTTCAAGTCAATAGTGAAAAATTTGCTTATATTCCAGCAACCTCAGCCAAGATAACCTTTATCGATAATCCCCCACAATTATTAGCTAATCAGCTGAACTTACACCGCTGTGATACTCTGCTCCTGAACAGATCCAACCTCAATGCTACTCGCAGCAATCAAGAAGATTTGTCATTACTATTTAGTATCAGTGGTTTTCCACATGGCAGATTTGAATTAACCAGTGTTCCCGGATCTGCAATTACGAGTTTCTATCAATCTCAAGTCTGGAACCAACAAGTGCAGTTTGTCCACGATTGCACAATAGCACCTGCCTATCAAATCCAAGTCAATGCCACACAATTTCCTTATATTCAGCCGGTGGCAGCAAACGTAACTTTTTTTGCTGATCCACCACAACTATTAGCCAATAAGCTGAATCTGCACCGTTGTGGTATTGTTCCGCTGAATAGCGCATATTTAAGAGCCACTGACGTCCGTCAAGGTGAGCAAGGTTTAATGTTTTACGCCAGTGATGTTATGCAAGGAAGGTTTGAGTATACCAATAATCCCGGAACTGCTCTCACTGGCTTTAATCAATCAGCAGTTATAAATAGCCGAGTACAATTTGCGCACGGTTGCAGCATTACCGCACCGAGCTATAAAATCCAAGTTGGAGAACCAGTATTTCCTTATATTCCTCCAACTTCCGCCAACATCACTGCTTTTTATATTGATCTACCAGTAGTAGCTAACAATGCATTGACCTTGGACGAACGTGGAATAGCCAATATCACAAGTTCTACATTGAGTGCCTACGATCCAACAGCGCATTTTTCTGATACTGATTTGATTTTTAATTGGACCAATTTACAACATGGTTATTTCGCAGCTTGGAATGATATGCTAACTGCCCTTAATCGTTGTAGCCAGCAAGAAGTTAAAGAGGGTCGAATAATTTTTGTGCACGATAGAAGTAGATTGGCTCCTAGCTATAATACGACTGTCAGCGATGGATACGCCTATTCTGCTTCTTCAGCGGCAACTATTCATTTCAGCTATATGCCGCACTTGATTCACAATAGTTTACATGTTAATGAAGGGCGAAGTACTATTTTAACTAGCGATAATCTAAGTGCTAGTGATCCAGATAGCGATATTACGCAATTAATATTTTCTCCCAGTAATATCCAACGAGGTCACTTTGAATATTTGAACGGCACAGCGGTAAGCGCATTTCGGCAATGGGAAGTAGCTAATCAAAAAATTCAATTTACCCATGTTGGCGGAATTACTGCTCCAGGTTATATGGTATCGGTTAGTGATGGTAGGTTAAGTGAAGAAGCGCAGACAGCAAATATTACATTTAATCAAGCTCCAATTTTATTACTCAATAAATTGGATATTTATCAAAGCCAAGCAGTAATTTTTTCAGCATCAAATTTACGTGCTACCGATGCAGAAACAGCTGCGGAAAATTTATTATTTATTGTAAGTGGCGCGGATCACGGACATTTTGAAAACACAGCCACAGGAGAGATGCTTAGCAACTTTACCCAAAACGCAATGACAAAATCTTCTGTTCAATTTGTCCACGACGGCGGCGTTTTAGCCCCATTTTATAACATATCGGTTAGTGATGGATTAATGGCGACTGTTCCTCGCCCTGCTGAGGTAACTTTCCGTTTTGCTGCTTCTTTCACTTTCTTAAATAATCAGCTCAATATATATGAAAATCAAGCTAGAACCTTAACTACGAGTAACTTGGAGGTAAGTAATCCTGCTGGATATGCGCCTGATGAGATAGTTTTTACCATAAGTAGTCTTCAGCATGGCTCTTTTGAATATGTAAACGATCCAAGCATAAGCATTGAGACTTTTAGCCGTCGAAATATTACAGATGCTGGAGTTAACTTCGTCCATGATGGCAGTAAAATAAGACCTTCTTATTCTGTGGAAGCCGTCGCCAGATCAGAGCATATTATGCCAACTGCTGCTGTTATCTACTTTACCAACTTGCCACCGATTTTAGTCACCAATCAACTGAAGATTCGAGAAGCAGAAACAATAATTTTAACCACTGATAATTTCGACGCTGTTGACAAAGATATTGCAGCGAAAGACATAAGCTTCACGATCACTAGTCTGCAACATGGTACTTTCAAGTGCTCTGGTAGGACTGTGTTTAGTTTTACTTTAGAAGAGATAAATAATCGCCAAATCAGCTTTACGCATGATGGCAGTGAGTTTGCACCGAGCTACAATGTTGCTGTAAGCAATGGTATTGTAAGCAGCGATTCTACAGCTGCCCAAGTGGATTTTACCAATCTTCCGCCTACAATTGTAAACAATAAAATAACGATTAAAGAAGGAGAAAGGATTACTTTAGGCTTAGCTAATTTGTACGCTACTGATACAGGCACTACTGCAATGGGGATTACATATAATATTACCAATTTGCAACACGGACACTTTGAAAAGACAGATCCTTTACCCAGTACAGTTGTAACTAGTTTTACCCAAGAGGATATTAACTTCGAACGAATTGTATTTATCCATGATTTCAGTAAATTTGCTCCAAGTTATGCAGTTATTGCTAGTGACGGTTATGTTAGTAGCAATGCGACTACAGTTACGATAGAACAGTACAAAAATTTAGCACCAACTCTAACCGCTAATAAGATTGCTCTAAATCAGGGTCAAAACCTCACTTTGAGCGCGACTAATTTTAATGCCGTAGATATAGACCCAAGTATTCAACCTGCAGCAATTACCTTTACTGTGAGCAACGTGCAGTATGGTCGTTTTGCTAATAAAACCGCTCCGAGCAGCGCTATAACGAGCTTCACACTGCAGGATATTCAATATAGCAAAATTATTTTTATCCACGATGGCAGTAAAAATAAGCCTAGTTACACTGTAGCGGTTAGCGATGGCTATGAGACTGATCCTGTTACCGCTCAAGATGGAGATGTGCAGTATAATAATTTAGCACCTAGTATTACGGCAAATCAGATAACTCTAAATCAAGGGCAACGCATAACCTTGACCACAACTAACTTTAACGCAACTGATCTTGATACTAGTTTACCATTCTCATCAATTATTTTTACAGTAAGCAACGTACAACACGGGCAATTTGAAAATGCTACGCTTCCTGGTACACCGATTACAAGTTTTACTCTGAAAAACATTCAGGATGGTCAAGTTCAATTTGTTCACGATAACAGTAAGATTGTTCCAAGCTATTCGGTTGTCGTTAGTGACGGTACTTTGAGCAGCTCTCTTAGCCAAGGAAATGTTGTCTATACTAATCTGCCGCCAATTTTGATAACAAATAAAATGATCTTAAAACAAGGATATGTAGTATTTTTAACTATAGCAAATTTGAATGCCGAATGTGTTGGATCGATAGCTCCGGAGGCAATTATTTTTATTGTGGATGAAGTTCAACATGGCAGGTTTGAAAGTACTACTAGTCCGGGCACAGCGATTACAAGCTTTACTTTAAAAGATATCAACGATGCTAAAATTATATTTATTCATGATAAAAGCAAACAAAAGCCTAGTTATAAGGTTGCAATTTATGATGGCTACTTAGTTACTACTCCGGTGGTAGCAGTTATCCAATACAGCAATCTACCTCCAACGCTACATACCAACCAAATTACTTTGAATGAGAGTGAAACAATCATTCTTGGTCCAGGTAATTTTAATGCTACCGCGATTGAGCCATCCGTTCAGCCAATGTATGTGACGTTTACTTTAGACAATGTAAAACATGGTCGGTTTGAAAGCAGAGTGTCTGGTATGGAGATAGCTAGTTTCAGTATGCAAGATATTTTGGATAGCAGGATTCAATTTGTGCACGATAGAAGCAAAAAACAACCGGAATATTCGGTTACGGTTAGTGATGGTAGTGATTCTGCTTCCAAACAAGGTGAAGTTAAATACAAAAACCTACCACCCATTATAACCGCAAATCAAATGGCAGTTGTTCGCGGTGAGGCATTGCTTTTGACCACTAATAATTTGAATGCTAATGACACTAGCCCAAGTATCACGCCAGATCTATTGGTTTTTACGGTTAGCGATGTGCGCTATGGTCAATTTGAAAATATTACTAGCATTATAACTGCAATCAACAACTTCACATTGCAAAATATTATCGATAGTAAAATCAGATTCATGCACGATGGCAACAGTGCTGCTCCAACTTACAGTGTTGCAGTGAGCGATGGTTATGTTTCTAGCTCTACGGTAAATGGCATGGTTGTTTTTCGTTTGCCAGGAATATTTGTGCCTCAAGTCTTGAGTACTGGTGCGATAGTTGGCATAGCTTCTGGAGCAAGCGCAGCTCTTCTGCTACTTGCTGGCGGTGTTTTCTTATTTTGGCGTAGATCTAAACGGCAGCAGAATCGTAGTACTGACGAAGTTGATATGGAAAGTATCACATATGAGAATATAAGGTTTATAAAAAAAATTGGTCGAGGTGGTTTTAGCGATGTTTTTCTTGGTAGTTGGCAAGGCGCTCAAGTGGCAGTAAAAGTAATTAACGATCTGAGTGGGTTATCTCCAGAGACGTTGAAAGAATTTAATCATGAATTAGAAATCATGAAGCGCTTACGCCATCCTAATGTTGTGCAATTTTTTGGTGGTACTATCGATCTGAAACGTTCCAAATGCTATTTAGTTATGGAATTCATGTCCTTAGGTAGTTTAACTAATGTTTTAGCTGATCGTAAGACATATCCGTTGTCATGGCAAAATCGCATGAAGATGATGCTAGAATCGGCTACTGGTGTACAGTATTTGCATAGTCTACATCCACCAATTATTCATCGCGATATTAAGAGCTTGAACTTTTTAGTAAGCGCGGACCGCACAATTAAGATTAGTGATTTTGGTACTTCAAAAATCACACAGAATAACAGAAATACGACAACTGCCATGACTGGTACACCATTATGGTCAGCACCAGAAACATTACATGGTCAGACAAATACAGAAAAAAGTGATATATTTAGTTTAGGGATGGTGCTATGGGAAATATTAACACGCCGCTTACCGTTTGAAGGCGAGCCCATGATTACTGTTATTATGGCAGTTGTTATGCATGGAAAACGCGAGATTGTTCCAGCTTGGACACCGCCATATCTATCTAATTTAATCCATAGCATGTGGTTAGCAGATCCTGCTAATAGACCAGATGGTGCTACCGTAGTGCAGCAGCTAGCACAGCATCAAAATGAGCCCTTACAGCTTACTGGGGCCAAAGAAGAAGTTTCTCGAATAACCCATGAACAACCAGATTTATTTCTGGCGTCAGGCAGTTCTTCTGCCCAAGCAAAGACCAGCCATAAAAAAGAAAAAGATATCGAATTAAAAGAATTTGCACCAAATTATGCAGTTGCCTCAATCACATCTGCGAAACAATCAATTTTATTTACACCTCCTTCTGCTGCTGCGCTATCGTCCGCTAAACAATCAGTTTTGTTTGTTCCTCCTTCTGCGGCTTCTGTGTCTAAAAATATTCCATATGAACAAGGGGTTATCAAAAACGAGTCTAAATAAGGGCAGGGCTCCCTTCTAAAAGCTCTGGAATTGCTGTTATCTTATTGCTTTTTTCCGTAAAGTTTCGTTGCCTGGTGCCCCGTTTTCATATGCTAAATACCTTTTCAAATACTTTAATTTTGTCTTTCCAAATAGTTCCAGATCGTCCCAACTATCACAGCCCGCTATCATTCCACAAAACGTTACTAGTAAAATCTCTTCTACCTTATGTAATTTATGTCTTTCTATTCTGTGATCTAGTATTTCTTTAAAATAATCTATAAAGCCTATCTCTATTGTTTTACAAACCTTGAAATGATACTATCTTATCCTTCTATCCCATATTTTTAATGAGGCGGCCCTGGGTTCTGCTAGATTTCCATAGGTTGGGTGAATCCAGCAAGGGAGCGTACATCCAAATTATCCTAATACCTTGTTAGTTTGCATTTGGCATTTGTGATGCTTCATCTTTCTTGTCTTCCAATTCTGTTAGAATTTCTGCCATGGTAGGTCGATCCTGAGATCGTTTATGCCAACAACTACTGATCAATTTAGCGAAAGATGGCGGTGTGTCAGCTGGTACTTCTTCTCGTTGTCCTTGGATAACCAGACCCACAAATGCAATACCCATGTTGTCCCAAGGAATTTTTCGTGAAGCTATTTCCCAAAAGATTACACCTAAACTATAAACATCACAGCTTCTTGTGTAAGGAGCATTTGGTGTATTAAACAAATCTGGCGCCATCCAGCGTAGAGTACCAACTTGTCCTCCCGAGCTTGTGATTTGGGTATCAATTTTAACTTTTGATAATCCAAAATCAGCAACCTTGGCGCGATAGTTGACATCTAAAAGTACATTAAGGCTTTTAAGATCGCGATGAACAATACAAGGATTGTGGCTATGTAGACAGAGCATACCTTTCGCAATATCGCTGGCAATACTCCAACGCATAGTCCAGTTTAGCTGTTCTTGACTATGTAAAACGCTATACAGAGAACCTCTTGGCATGTATTCCATAACTAAGTTATAGCTTGGTGTCATGCAAACTCCGTACATTGAAACTATATTTGGATGACGCAAATTAGCCATTATTTGGGCTTCTTTGATGAAATCTTCTTTTGCTTCTTGGGACATCGCAGTTAATTTTAATGTTTTTATGGCAACAGGTGCACCTTGCCATTTTCCTTGAAAGACAATACCAAAACCGCCCTCGCCTAACTCCTTTCCAAACTGTAAATCTGCAAAATTAATAAGCCAGGAAGGGCTGATTGTTGCTGGATTTGGTTGTACTTGCGGTGGTGGCGTAGACCTTGGCGGAACAGTTGTTGTGGTGGCTGGTGAAGAGACTGGAGCTGTTGTTGGCGCTACTTTAGGTTGCAATTTGGGTGGAAGTGGCGGAGGTGGTTTTTTAGGTAGAGTTATAGGTGTTGGTGAAGTGGTTGTAGTGCTTGATGATGAGACTGGGGCTGTTGTTGGCGCCGCCGTAGTTGGAACTGTCTCTGGTTTGGTTTTACTTCTAGCGGCGATTACTTCAGCGTACAAAGCTGGATTTTCAGTACTTAAATTTGGTTCTTCTTGATCTAATCGCCCTTCACGTTCTAAACGGAAAACGTAATTACGATCGCGTTCTGCCATCCAGTCGTGGTCCAAGGGGCCTTCTGTGTAGCGAAGCTTAGTTCCGTTTGCGCTAGGAGTATCTAACGTGTAAATACCATCCTGAGGGAAAGGGCGAGACGGAGAGTCAGCCTCAGTTCCATTTAGCCTATTTTCTTTATAACCTACACATCCATCAAAATTACTTCCCCAGCGCCATGCTAAAAATTCGTCTTTCTTTAATGTTCCAGAGAACAGGGTAGATGGCCCACGACCACCAGTACATCGACTAGCTGATTCATATAAGTTTTGTACGAAATAGTAAGTTGGGTATCCTACTCGCACATAATCGAAGCTAATCCCGAATGTCTGCTTCTTCATTTTCGGTGCTTGTTGCGCTTTTAGTTTTTGAAGTTCATCAGCTAATTTTTCTGCGCGCTCTTCGGCCTCTTTTTTCTCCTTTAGTATTTTTTCCTTTTCCAGACGGTCTTTTTCTGCTTGTTCTTGCTGCGGTGTTTTTGCTGGATTGGGTTGCGGTGTAGGCGGCACAGGAGCGGGAACAGTGGTTGTAGAATCCGGTGATGAAGAAGCTGGGACTACTGTTGGCGCTGCCACTGGTGTAGTTGTTGGCTTGCTTCTGGCAGCGATTACTTCGGTATATAAAACTGGATTTTCGGTACGCAAATTCGGTTCTACTTGATCTAATCGCCCTTCACGTTCCAAACGGAAAACGTAATTACGATCGCGTTCTTCCATCCATTTTTTATCTTCCGGACCTTCCGTATAGCGTATTTTACTTTGCCTTGCGTTAGGAGTATCCCAAGTATAAATTCCATCGAAGGGGAAAGCACGAGCCGGAGAATCGGATTCTATTCCATTAGATCTATTTTTCTTGTAACCCAGATATCCATCAGTTTGGTCGGACCAATCCCAACTTTTAAATTCATCTCTCCTTAATGTCCCTCTGTATAGATCGCATGTGTGAAATGCGTATATGGGCGAGTGGCGAGAGGGGTCATGTACTGTGTCAGTTCCGCGATTACTAGTTCCAAAAGTTTGCATCTTCATATCTATCTCCACATTCAAGTATGGGCACAACAGCCAAAACTATCGCCCTTGTTGGGATTAACTTAGAAACTATTCCCTATCTACATTCAATCCATTCAAAAATCCACGCCGACGACGCTAACCAGATCAACCTTTACAGGAGGTCAAAATGGCTAAACGTATACTAGCTGCAACTTCACTTTCGCGCAACGACATTCAACGTCTTGCCAATGTCTTTCAAATTTCACTTAAGTATTTTCAAGAGCACAATTCGTCTCTGGCGGCGGACTATTCATGCAATATGAAAACCGTTGCGGGCTTAGGTTTTACGGCATCTTTCGTAGGGAACAGGCATGCCTGTTCCTTACTTTACGAAGAGAAGCTTAAAACCTTTCGTCGCTATTGTGATTCTAGTGAAAATATAGATGCGACAGCGCTAGTTTCTTTGTCTTTGGCCGAAATGGTCAGTCTATCTTTGCAAGACTTTTTGTACACCGGCTATCCGGGATATTCTGACCATTTTGCCGCGTCTTTAAAGACATTAACGAGTCACGTCTCGCTGGCACTTGCAGATCAAGGCGAAGAGGCAAGGGAAATTTACAAGATGATTTGTGGGGATATTTAAAAAATGTGTTGGGTCCGAACGAGGGGAGCTCGTTCTTGACCCAACCTACCCAAAAATATGTCCGTAAATTATGTTTTGAAATCAACGAATTGCGTAGGTTGAGTTAAGCGCGCCAAAGGCAAGCGAACCCAACTGGCGAAACTTAAGAAGATAGGTATAATGCATCGCTATGAAATTTCAAGTTCTCGCAACAGACAAAGCCGCAAGGCGCGGCAGGCTTACTTTTCCTAATGGTAAAGTCTTGGATACGCCAGCCTTTATGCCAGTTGGCACTTACGGTGCTGTCAAATCAGTTACACCTGAAGAATTAAAAAGCTTGGGCGCGCAAATTATTCTCGGCAATACTTTCCATCTAATGTTAAAACCAGGACCGGAAATTATTGCTTTGCACGGTGGTTTACATAAGTTTAATCATTGGGACGGTTTGATTCTCACGGATTCTGGTGGTTTTCAGGTTTTTAGTTTAACAAAACTACGCAAACTTACGGAAGAAGGGGTGCGTTTTCGCTCGCCAATTGATGGCAGAGAGGTTTTTTTAAATCCAGAAATATCCATGCAAGTGCAGCGTGCTCTTGGCTCTGATATTGTTATGGTTTTTGATGAGTGCACGCCTTATCCGGCTACGGAAGAAGTTACGCGTGAATCTATGGAATTATCTTTGCGTTGGGCCAAGCGTAGCAAAATAGCGCATGAGGATAATGCTTCTGCGCTTTTTGGCATCATTCAAGGCGGAGTTTATGAGCACTTACGCGATATTTCTTTGGCAGGTTTGATAGATCTTGGTTTTGATGGTTATGCGGTTGGTGGGCTTTCTGTGGGCGAGCCCAAGGAAGATATGTGGCGTATTTTGGCGCATCTTGAACCAAATTTACCCAAAAATAAACCGCATTATTTGATGGGTGTTGGCACTCCGGAAGATCTGATTACAGGCGTGCAGTACGGAATTGACATGTTTGATTGTGTTATGCCGACCAGAAATGCTCGTAACGGGCATTTATTTACTAGCCAAGGCGTAGTTCGCATTCGCAATAGTAAATATCGAAATGATTTAGCGCCTTTAGATGCCAATTGCGATTGTTATACTTGTCGTAACTATAGTCGTGCTTATTTGCATCATTTGGATTGGTGTAACGAAATGCTGGGCGCGAGGCTTAATACCTTACACAACTTGTATTTTTATCAAAAATTGATGGCAAATTTGCGTCAAGCCATTGAACAAGGTAAATTAGCAGAGTTTATTTCATCTTTTTATCAAAGTTATCGTGGAGAAAACAAATAATGAATATATTAGCACTTTTTGGTATTGCCAACGCCTATGCAGCTGATGCCGCAGCTCCAACATCACAGGGCAGTATTTTATCTATGTTGCCGCTATTTTTAATTTTAATATTTTTTATGTATTTCATGGTAATTCGTCCGCAAATGAAACGCGCTAAAGAGCAGCGCACGCTTGTCGGCAGTCTGAAAGTCGGCGATGAGGTTTTAACGACGGGTGGTATTTTGGGCCGTATTGAAAAGATTAATAATGATTTTATTCTTTTGGCCGTAAGCGAAAGCATGAATATCAAGGTGCAAAAAAATGCGGTTGCCGGTTGTGTGCCAAAAGGGACAATCAAATCTGTTGAGTAAAGACGCGATTAATCGCGTCTCTACGTTTGGAAATGTAATTTATTGATTTTTAAGGAAAACTCGTAGACATGTTTTTGGAATAAAAATATGCAAAATCGTTACCCGCTTTGGAAAAATTTACTTTTATGTTTTGTTTTTGTTTTAGGTCTGGTTTATGCCGCGCCTAACTTATTTCCAGCTGATCCAGCTATACAAATAAGCGCGACTGGGGAGCAAGCTGCAGTCACGAAAGCTACGCTTGATATAGTAAAGCAGACTTTGCAAAAAGATAATCTTGCGTATTTAACGGCTGCAACAGAAAAAGAAAGTATTCTTGTTCGTTTTGCTGATACAGATGTTCAGCTCAAGGCTCGTGATGAGCTTAAAGCTGCTTTAGGCGATAACTACACGGTGGCTTTAAACTTGGCTTCGCGTACACCTAAGTGGCTACAAGCTTTTGGCGCTGAGCCTATGAAATTGGGTTTAGATTTAAGTGGCGGTGTGCATTTTTTACTGGAAGTTGATGTCGATGCGCTCTTACGCGCTCGTGCAGAGAGCGATATTCACACAATTGGTGATGTTTTACGCGAGGCTAATATTCGCTATGCCAGCATTATGCGCAAAAAGCCGCAAGGTTTATTAGTTCATTTCCGCGACAGTGATTCTCTAGATGCCGCATTTTCTTTGCTTGGAAAGAGATTTCCAGATTATCTTTTGGAAAGACAGACGGCTACTGGTGATTTTACCCTGCAAGCTATTTTGTCAGACGCGGCTGTTTTTAAAGCCGCCGATTATGCTATCGATCAAACCATGACTACGCTTCGAAATCGTGTCAATGAGCTGGGAGTAAGCGAAGCAATTGTGCAACGCCAAGGTAAAAGTAGCATCAGTGTTGATCTTCCGGGTATTCAAGATACAGCGCGCGCTAAAGAAATTTTAGGTAAAGTTGCAACCCTTCGTTTCCAAATGGTGGATGTTGACCATGATTTAATGTCGGCTTTAAGTGGCGATGTTCCAATCGGATCTCGTTTGTATAACTATGAAGGTAGGCCAGTTTTACTAAGAGAACAAGTGATTTTATCGGGAAATGCTATTACCTATGCGACAGCGGATACCGCGCAAGATGGTCGACCAGCCGTAGAAATTCGTCTAGGTGGTGGCGGAGGTGAGAGTGTTTTTAGTCGAACTACTGCAGAAAACATTGGAAAGCCAATGGCTGTAGTATACATAGATACTAAAGTTGAAGAAAAAATTGTTGATGGCAAGACGGTGCGAGAGGCACATGAAGTGCCGAGTGTAATTAGCGTTGCTACTATTCAATCGGCGCTTGGCATGAACTTTCAAATTACTGGTTTAAAAACTCCTAAATATGCGGAAAATTTAGCATTACTTTTACGTTCTGGAGCTATGGTTGTACCGGCCAATATTGTAGAGGAATTAACTGTTGGTCCAAGTGCGGGTAAGGCCAATATTCATATGGGATTTGTCTCGGTATTAGTTGGCTTTATATTTGTCGTATTATTCATGGCGCTTTATTACCGCCTGTTTGGTTTAATTGCCGACATGGCCCTGTTTCTAAATTTGGTTTTCATTGTTGCTATAATGTCAATTTTAGGTGCAACCATGACATTGCCCGGTATTGCTGCTATGGTTTTAACTGTAGGTATGGCGGTAGATGCGAATGTATTAATTTATGAACGTATTCGTGAAGAACTAAGAAATGGTATTAGCCCTCAGTCCGCTATTTATTCAGGTTATGCCAGAGCTTTGGTGACCATTGTTGATGCTAACGTGACAACTCTAATTGTAGCATTGGTTTTATTTGCTCTTGGTACTGGAGCAGTTAAGGGTTTTGCTGTTACTTTGACGATAGGTTTAATGACTTCTATGATGACGGCAATAGTCTTCACGCGCGCTGTAGTGAATTTTATATACGGTAAGAAGAGTGTGAAGAAGATTTCTATTGGGTTGCCAAAAAGGCTTATTAAAAAAGACTAATTTTTAAAATTAAAAAATTATAACGGTACATGCTATGGAATTTTTTAGTCACAAAACAGAAATTAATTTTATGGCGCAACGCAAGTGGGCGGCGCTTTTTTCTGGTCTTTTATTCATAATTGCCATTGTATCGTTAATTGTGAAGGGACTGGATTTTGGTTTAGATTTTACTGGTGGTACTCAGATACAGGTAAGTTACGCTGCCGCAGCTGATGCTGGTAAAATTCGCCAAGAATTAAATCAAGTTGGTTTTGACGATGCGGTCGTGCAGGCCTATGGCAGCTCTAAAGACGTGATGATAAAACTAAAACCCCATAAAGAGCTTACTCCACAAGCTCTAAATGACAAAGTAGCTGCTGCTTTGCAAGATGCGAAAATAGATCGAGTGGAATACATAGGTCCGCAAGTTGGTCAGGCTTTAGTAACAAATGGAATTTTAGCTGTTATTGTTTCTTTATTAGCGATTATGATTTACATAGCGCTGCGTTTTGAATATCGCTTTGCTATCAGTGCTGCATTATCTCTAATTCACGACCCAATAATTATTTTAGGTGTATTTTCTTTATTTGGTCTAGAATTTAATTTGATTTCTTTAGCTGCTATTTTGACAGTATTAGGCTATTCTTTGAATGATACCATTGTTGTTTACGATAGAGCGCGTGAGAATTTTCGTAAATATCGCAAGGCGGAAGCACCAGAGATTTTGAATTTGGCCGTAAATCAAACGTTGTCACGAACTATCATGACATCTAGTTTATCTTTGGCCATCATAACCGCGCTTTTAATTTTTGGCGGATCCATGCTTTTTGGCTTTGCTCTAGTAATGATTATCGGTATTGTGATTGGTACTTATTCGTCAATCTATGTCGCAGGAGCGCTGGCTTTGATGATGGGACTGAATCGTACGCATTTTATGCTTCCTGAGAAAAAATACGTCGATAATATGCCTTAGGACATCTAATTTACGGTTTAATTTGCAAAAAGTACCAAAAAATGGTGCTTTTGGGATATGGAATCGCAAAATCTTACGAAATAACGGTGTTGTTCGTACACAATGCCCATTTTAGGGATTTAAACTAAAGGGGCCGGGGTAATTGGATTAAATGCGAGACATAGTCGAGCGCGAACCCAACTACATCTTCGCACAAATCTCATCCCACGTAGCAAATACACAGTTTTTCGGTAATGTCATGTTTTTATTTTTGTGATTTTTAATTACAAAGCTGTGGTTGCATAACCCATCCAATAAAGCGCGATCATTTACTTGCGGATCGTCAGCAAAAACAGCTTTTATTTTGGGCTTTATTAAACTAATGGGTTGTTTAAGTGATATTTCTAGACCGTGTATTTTGTTTGTGTCTGTGTTCATGTGGATTACATTGCAGTTAGAAGAGTGCCAATCGATAGTAGTGCCACTACATATGATTTTATTGGCTAAATTGTAAGGGAGTAGATTTGTCTCGCAAAGACCGCGAATAAAGCCTGTGACGCTATCTTCGTAGTTGGCTGTGGAGATAACACAAATTGTATTTTGGCTTAGACGATGGCGTACATATGCTATGGCTTTTGTGTTGACTATGCCTTTGCTAACAAAAAGATGCGTAAATTCCATGGTTTTTTGCTGAATAGCTCTAGCATTTTTATGTTCTGGATGCAACATGCTTAAGCCAAGTTCTGTCATCTTTCTGGAGGAAGCTATTCGATCAACATTGGGAGTAGTAGTTATCATCTTTCTCCAAGCTACTGCGACATCATCGAATTCGTTGCAGTTTTTTGCTAGCGCTCTTGTTACCAAGTTCCAGAGAGAATATGTTTTAAAACCCAAGTTTGTTTCGTCGCCTATTTCAGGAGAAAATTCTTCTGTTAATGTTCCATCTAGATCAAAAATTTCTATATTCATATTTAAGTTACTTCCTTTAAATATTTAGGTAAACTACGGTGCGAATATTTTGAAATGCGCCCGTAGCTCAGTTGGATAGAGTACCTGGCTTCGAACCAGGGTGTCGGGGGTTCGAATCCCTCCGGGCGCGCCAATCAACGCTTTTTGCGATACGGCAAATATTCCGGGCGCCAGATATGCTTTTCTAGTAATTCCTTAGTGATTTCATCTGCTTTTAAAGCTGTGAATTGTTCTTTTACTGCTTGATTAGCTACAGCTAAAGCGACTTCAATGGCCACATCCGGTGCCTTGTTAATGCGTGGCAACAGAGCTTCTTCGCGTGGTGGCAGTAGCTTGATTGTTGCGTCTCCAATGGTTTTGGCGGCTTGCCAAAGCATTGCATCGCTTACTTTGGTAGCTTTGGTCGCGATAACCCCTAAGCCGATGCCAGGAAAAGCAAAAGCGTTGTTACATTGCGCTATTCTGATCTGTTTCCCAGCATGATTAACTGGCTGAAATGGGCTACCTGTAGCTATAAGTACTGAACCGTTGGTCCATTTGATTAAGTTTTCTGGCGTTGCTTCACAATTAGCTGTTGGATTAGAAAGCGGGAAAATTATTGGTCTTGCTGTATGTTTTGCCATTTCTTTGACAATTTCCTCGGTGAAGATTCCGCCAGCACCCGAGGTGCCGATCAATATTGTTGGTTTTACGTTTTTTACTACTTCGGCAAGAGTGATGTGGCCTTTATCAGCGATTTGCCAGCTATTTAGTTCCGAAGCCTCACGAAGATACGGTTGTTGGCTGGGGATGGTATTGGCAGATTCGGTAGTGAGGAGGCCATCTATATTTAGCATCCAGAAACACTTTTGAGCATCTTTTAAAGTTAAGCCGTTTTTCACCATATCGACACACATTAAAGCAGCAATGCCAAGTCCCGCTGATCCTCCTCCAACAGAAACAATGCGCTGTTCTTTCCAACTCCCTTGGGTGATTTTTAGAGCTGAAAGTAGGGCTGCTAATGTGATTACGGCAGTGCCTTGGATATCATCGTTAAAAGAGCAAAGTTTATCGCGAAAGCGTGCTAGATTTAAAATAGCATTGTCACGACCAAAATCTTCCCAATGGAAAAAAACTTTTGGGAACTCTTTTTTAACGGCTGCTATGACTTGGTCTATGAATAAATTATATTCCTGACCGTTAACTCTTGGATGGCGCCATCCCAGATATTCTGGGGCGCTAGAGTGCTCTTTATTATTAGTACCAACATCTAATACTATTGGCAGGGTGCGCATAGGGTCTGTTCCACCAAATAAGGAATAAAGCATGAGTTTGGCTACAGGAATGTGCACGCCACCTACGCCTTGATCGCCCAGGCCTAGAATACGTTCTCCATCGGTGACGACTATTAAATCTATGTCTTGAAAGTCTCGTTGGCGCAGAATTTCAGTGATATTATCGCGATCTGGATAAGAAATATATAACGCGTTGTAAGGATAGCGGTATTCTTTGCTATAGGCCTTGACAGCATCGCCTACGATGGGTGTGTAAAGTATAGGTATGATTTCTTCTATGTGATCAAGAACTAGGCGGTAAAATAAAGTAGCGTTGTGGCTGCGTAAGTCGTGTAGAAAAATATTTTTTTGCAGAGCCGATTCGTAGCTTTTATATTGTTTGTAAGCGCGTTCTACTTGTTCTTGCATTGATTCTATGCGATTTGGTAATAAACCCTGCAATGCAAAATCTTTACGTTCTTCAGCGGTAAAGGCTGTATCTTTGTTGAGATGAGGTGTTCTAAGAAGATCTCGGCCGGTGAGCGAGGTTTCTAAATATTTTTTTTGATTTTCGATATGTACGCTATAGCTTTGCATGAATTTACCCCTGGATTTTTTTTTATGATAGCATAGCTGTAGATTAAATTGAAAATATTAGAGAAGGGGTGAATTTTGCAAAAATCAATATAGTAAAAAATACTGTATTGACGAATGGCTAAAAATGTCCCCATAATGAGTATGGGTGGGGAGAGGGAAGTACTCTTTGATTTATAAGCAAAAGCCATAGACATGTTTTTAAAGAGCGTAATTACTTAGACTCTTATGTCATCGAAAACAAAAATAATTTACAGTTGCCAAAAGTGCGGTGCGCAGTTCCCTAAGTGGGTTGGGCAATGTGCTGATTGTGGATCTTGGAATAGCCTAGTGGAAGAAGTGCAGAACGTGGTTTCTTCTGCAGCCACTAACAATCTGCGTTTCGCTAACTATGCTGGTTCTGTTTCTACTGAAAAAAGTGGTACGGTTTTAACGCTAGATGGTATTAATTTACAGGATGAAGCGCGTATTTCCACTAAACTTGCTGAGCTAGATCGTGTTCTGGGTGGTGGTTTGGTGAAAGGCTCAGCAGTGCTGGTTGGTGGCGATCCTGGGATTGGTAAATCGACTTTGCTTTTACAGACCTTGGCGAATTTGAGTTTAAGCCATAGTGCTCTTTATGTTACTGGTGAAGAATCTTTGCAGCAAATAGCATTACGAGCCAAGAGGTTGCAAGTGAGAGAAGGTAATTTAAACCTGCTTTCTGAAACTTGTGTAGAGCGCATTATTAGTATTGCTGCTAAGGAAAAACCGCACATTTTAGTGATTGATTCTATTCAAACTATTTACACCGAGTGTTTGCAATCAGCTCCTGGCGGCGTTAGTCAAGTACGTGAAAGTGCAGCGCAATTGGTGCGCTACGCCAAGCAAACCGGTACGGCACTGTTTCTAGTTGGTCATGTTACCAAAGAAGGAACACTTGCCGGTCCACGTGTTTTGGAACATATGGTGGATTCTGTACTTTATTTCGAAGGTGAACGTGACGGTCGCTATCGTATAGTTCGAGCGGTAAAAAATCGTTTTGGTGCAGTGAATGAACTGGGTGTTTTTGCTATGACAGATCAGGGGTTGCGCGAGGTTAGCAATCCTTCGGCGCTATTTCTTTCGCGTTACGAAGAGCCAGTTGCCGGAAGTTCGGTTTTGGTTACTTGGGAAGGGAGTAGGCCACTTTTAGTTGAGGTGCAAGCCTTAGTTGATCAAAGTTATTTAGCTAATCCTCGTCGCGTGACTGTTGGCTTGGAACAAAACCGTTTGGCTATGCTTTTGGCAGTGTTACATCGTCATGGCGGGGTGGTAACTTATAACTACGATGTTTTCGCTAACGTGGTTGGTGGTATTAAGGTTGTGGAAACGGCTGTAGATTTAGCACTTTTGTTTGCGATTGTTTCTAGTCTTCAAACTTGTCCTCTACCTATGGATTTGATTGTTTTTGGTGAAGTAGGTTTGGCAGGCGAAATTCGTCCAGTACAAAGTGGTCAGGAGCGACTACGTGCGGCAGCAAAACATGGCTTTAAAAAAGCAATTATACCCAAAGCCAACTTAGCTAAACAAAGTCTCGATCTGGGGATGGAGATTGTAGCAGTTAAAAGTTTGGATGAAGCATTGCGTGCTTTGTTTACAAAATAAATTTTATTTTGTTTTGGCTCTTAATTTTAGATCATTGAAAAGAACTAAAATCGTTGCCCAAAACCAAGGAATTAAGAAAAACGAGCTGATTAGGGCGAGTATTGCAGCTAATATTTTTCCATGAACCCCATATCCTAGAAGACATGGAGAATAGGTGCCAATGAAGAGAAATGCTAGCAAAGGCAAAATAACCGACCAGCAAGTATGTAGCCAATTTCCCCAGACTAATCCACAACTATTTTTAATGGCTTCCATGGGTTTGTTTTTGCTGAATAAAATGAGGGGAAGACTTAAAAGCATTAATATGCCTATGAAAATGCCAGGGAGCAATAGTGGCATAACTAACACAGAAATAATGAAATAAACTACGATTTGGTTGCCTAGGACTGGGAAGTATTTGCTTGCAGTGGTTTTGACTGATGTAGCTAAGCTTGTTTTAGGTTTAGTTATTAGGTCGTTGATTCGTACTAGCGCCAAGCATTTTGTGTAGAGTAATATTAAAGAAACCGCTAGAGAAACTGCGAAATAGATTAAGAATGGTTTGGAAGAGAATGTCGCAATAGTGGGCGGCGTTGTATGGAATGAGCAAAAAGCAAAGTTGTAGTCAAGCGTCCAGCCTACAAAGTAATTAATAGGTCTTATGAGAAATAAAATAAACAAGTACCAGGTACGGGAAAAAATGTGTTTGTAAAGGCTTAGAGATGAACCCATGATTCTCCAAGCACCTAAAGGCTCTGCAGTAAATTTAAACATAATTTAACTCCATAAAAATGTTTGGTGGCCAGGTGCTCAAAATTGGTTATCGAGACAATTTAGCGTAATATGCACTTCCTATGAGCACGTTAACTGAAATATTATACACAAAGATTCCTACAAAAGCAGGAGAAAAATATCGTTGCAGTAATTTTGATGCTTTGGGAAAAAGTTTTGCTATTGCTAGTCTAAGCAAGAAACGCAAAGGATTATCTATTGTTGTCACCAAAGATATTTTTACTTCCGGAAAGATACAACGTGAGTTGGGGTTTTTTTTACCTAAAGAAGTAGAAATTTTAACCTTTCCTGATTGGGAAACTTTGCCTTACGATAATTTTTCTCCGCATGAAGATATAATCTCTGAACGATTGGCTACGCTTTATCGATTACCAGATCTAAAAAACGCTGTGCTTGTCGTAGCGGTTAGTACGTTGATGCAATATGTAGTACCGCGCAGCTATATAGAAAGTAACAGTTTCTTTTTGAAGCAAGGGGAAAAGATAAATCTAGAATTTTTACGCGAGCGCTTAAGTAAATATGGCTATCGTTCAGTAGGCGAAGTTATGGAGCACGGAGAATTTGCTGTGCGTGGTTCTTTACTAGATATTTTTCCGATGGGGTCTTCTATTCCGTATCGTATAGATTTTTTTGATGACGATGTTGATAGTATTCGCACTTTTGACCCGGATAGCCAGCTGTCGGAAGATAAAGTCGAAAGTATCCAACTTTTACCGGCCAAGGAATATCCATTTACAGCAGAATCCATCAGTCTTTTTCGGCAAAATTGGCGCAATATTTTTTCTGGTAATCCAAACGATTGTTCTATTTACCAAAATGTAACAAAAGGCTTAAGCGCTCCAGGAATCGAGTACTACTTGCCTTTGTTTTTCACTGAGCTAGGCAAGCTGAGTGATTATTTACCACCTAGTAGCTTGATTATTACTTATGATCCTATCGGTGATTCTTCTCTATCTTTTTGGCAAGAAGTTAAACAACGTTATGAGCAGTTGAGCCATGACACAAGCCATCCCTTGCTTCCACCTAAGGAAATATTTTTAAGCGTAGATGATCTGTACAGTATGCTTAGAGAATTTCCGCAGCTACAGTTTGTAGACGACAAGGTAAAATCTTTGCCGAATTTAACGGTTGATCACAAGGCGAATCAGCCATTTTTTCGTTTGAAAGAATTTTTCGCAAGCCAAAATTTTCAAAATAACAAAAGCAACAGAGTTTTGTTTTGTGCTGAATCACTAGGACGCCAAGAAAGTGTGAGGAATGTGTTAGCTAAAATAGAACTTTCTCCTCAAATTTTTCATAGCTGGCAAGATTTTTGTTATAGCAATGCGCAAATTGGTATTTGTGTGGCTCCCATTGATCGAGGGGGTTATTTGCCATTGGAAGATTCCTCGTTAATAGCCCTTATTACAGAAGCAGAGCTTTTTGGTATGCAGGCTGTTAAATCAAAGAGGTCTAGTAAGCGTTCAGAGCAAGCTATAGATAACGCAATCCGCAATTTGACTGAGCTAAGTGTTGGTGCGCCTGTTGTACATATTGATCACGGTGTTGGTCGATACTTAGGGCTTAGTAAGCTTAAGGCTGGCGGGGAAGAAAATGAATTTTTAGTTATTGAATATGCGGATCAGACTAAGCTTTATGTGCCGGTTACTTCTTTGCATTTGATTAGTAGATATGGTGGTAGCGATACGGAACATGCTCCATTAAGTAAACTAGGTACAGCACAATGGGAAAAAGCTAAACGTGCGGTTTTAAATAAAATACGTGATATTGCGGCTGAGCTTTTAAATATTTATGCCAAAAGGGCTAATACCATTGGGCACAAGTTTAATCTTCCAAAAGCTGATTATGAAAAATTTGCCGCTAACTTTCCATTTCAAGTTACGGAAGATCAGCAAAAAGCCATCGATGCAACTATAGCCGATATGACAAGACCGCGCTTAATGGATAGACTGATTTGTGGTGATGTTGGTTTTGGTAAAACAGAAGTAGCTATGCGCGCCGCTTTTTTGGCGGTGGAAAACAATAAGCAGGTAGCAATTTTAACTCCAACAACATTACTTGCCGAACAACATTATCACAACTTTTGTGATCGTTTTGCATCTTGGCCGGTAAAAATTGGCATGCTTTCGCGTTTTTGTAGTGCTTCGGAACAAAAACAAGTTTTAGATGGACTTCTGTCTGGAGCGATAGATATTGTTATTGGGACTCATAAACTTCTGCAAAAGGATGTGTTGTTTAAAGATTTAGGTTTGCTTGTAATTGACGAAGAACATCGTTTTGGTGTACAGCAAAAAGAGCGAATCAAAGCTTTGCGTCCGAATGTTGATGTTTTGACATTAACGGCCACGCCAATTCCGCGAACACTTAATATGGCACTTTCTGGAACCAGAGATTTTTCTATTATAGCTACTCCACCGCCAGGAAGACTTGCCATTAAAACTTTTATCCAAGAACGCAACAATTATGTGATACGTGAAGCTATGTTGCGCGAGATTTTACGCGGTGGGCAAGTCTATTTTTTACATAATGATATAGCTACTATAACCAAAATGGCGCGCGATTTAGCCGAATTGGTTCCAGAAGCTAGGATAGTTGTTGCACATGGGCAAATGAGTGAGCGCGATTTGGAACATGTGATGACGGATTTTTATCACAGGCGCAGTAATGTTCTAGTTTGTACAACCATTATAGAATCAGGCATCGACATTCCGACGGCAAACACCATTATTATCAATCGTGCTGATCATTTTGGTTTGGCTCAGTTGCATCAATTACGCGGACGCGTTGGTAGATCGCACCATCAGGCTTATGCTTATTTATTAATTCCATCACGAAAATTTATTACAGAAGATGCAAAAAAACGTTTAGATGCTTTAGCTTCTAGAGAAGATTTAGGCGTTGGCTTTGTTTTAGCTACACATGATTTGGAAATTCGTGGAGCCGGGGAACTTCTAGGAGAAGAGCAAAGTGGCCAGATGGCAACGATTGGTTTTGATCTTTATTTGGAATATTTAGAGCGTGCGGTTACTGCTCTAAAAAATGGTCAAGAAGTTAATATTGATGAGGCTGTCGCTAAATCTGTTACGGAAATCGACTTAAAAATACCGGCATTTTTCCCCGACCAGTACATTTTCGATATTAATACTCGGTTGACTTTGTATAAACGTATTGCTAATGCTAAAAGTATTTCGGAGTTAGATAATTTACAAGTTGAGCTGATTGATCGTTTTGGCCTTTTACCTAAGGAAGCCAAGAATTTTTTTGCGGTAGCAGAAATTCGGCTTATAGCAGAACCTCTCCGAGTGAGCAAAATAGCAGCTGATCTTAGTAAAGGTTTCGTGGAATTTGCTTTAGAGCCAAATGTAGATGTTAAAAAAATACTTAGTCTAGTACAAAAAAACCAGCATATTTATAGGCTAAAGAGGGGAAATAAACTAGAATTTGTAATAAAACAATCTTCAGCAACAGATTTGATTGAGTTTTTGAAAATGTTGCTTGGAGAAATAAAAAAATGAAAGACGAGCAAACTAAGAAAATATACTTTTCAGTTGTTATTTCGACTTATAACCGTCCGGACGCTCTGGAATTGGTTTTGCGAGCATTGGCTGATCAAGATGTTGGGGATAGTCTAGAAGTTGTGGTGGCGGATGATGGTTCTGATAAAAAGACAGAAATGCTTTTGAAAGATTTGCGTAAAACTTTGCCATACCCGTTAAGTCACGTTTGGCATGAACACGAGGGTTTTCGAGCTGGAACTATCAGAAACAAGGCTGCGCGTAAAGCTCGAGGAGACTATTTGGTTTTTCTTGATGGTGATACAGTCCCGCAAAGATCTTTCATTCGTCGACATAGGCAGCTTGCTGAAAAAAATTATTTTGTCGTAGGAAATCGTTTACTTTTAAGCCAAAAGTTCACGTCTAAAGTGCTGGAACAGAACTTGCCGATTTATAGTTGGGGAAAATGGCGCTGGGCTTGGGCGCGTTTACGTGGCCAGATTAATAAATTTTTGGCGTTGTTTTACTTGCCGTTTCCTTGGCTACGGAAGTTGCGATGTGACGTTTGGCGTGGGGCAAAATCTTGTAATTTGGGTATTTGGCGTGAGGATTTTTTTGCTGTGCAAGGTTTTGATGAGGATTACCGTGGTTGGGGTTATGAAGATTCGGATTTAGTAGTTCGAATGTTAAAAAAAGGTCTAAAACGCAAAGATGGTCATTTTGCAACAGCAGTTCTGCATCTTTGGCATCCGGCTAATTATGAAAGCAAAGAGAACTGCAACAATTACGCCAAGCTCATCAAGAGATTGCAAGACTGAGGTTTTTAAATATAACTCATTGATTTTAAAAGAAATCACATAGACATGTTTTTGTGGTAGAACGAGCATGCTCGTTCTCTATACTCCAAAATATCATATTTTGGAGCGTATGAATTTGGCAAGAAATCTGGAGTATCACACAATGAAAACAGCAAAAATTCGTAAAGCAGTTTTTCCGGTAGCTGGTCTAGGTACACGTTTTTTACCTGCGACAAAAGCTAATCCCAAGGAAATGCTGCCAATAGTGGATAAGCCGTTAATTCAATATGCAGCAGAAGAAGCTGTGGCGGCCGGCATTACGCAGCTTATCTTTGTTACAAGTTATAGCAAGAGAGCTATTGAAGATCATTTTGATACTAATTTTGAGTTGGAATCTAAATTAGAAGAAAATGGTAAAACAGAAATGCTCAAATTAGTACGCGAAATCTTACCCAAAGGTGTTTCTTGTGTTTATGTGCGGCAGCATAATCCACTTGGGCTTGGACATGCGGTTTTGTGCGCTAAAGATGTCGTTGGTGATGAGCCTTTTGCTGTGATTTTAGCTGATGATTTGATTGATGGCGGTATGAACCCTTGTTTAAAACAAATGGTGGAAGTCTATGAGCGTACGGGAGACGGTGTTTTGGCCATTCAGGAAGTTTTACCTAATGAAACTGAAAAATACGGTATTGTGGCACTCGATGGAAATGTTTTACAATCACCTCCTATAAGCAAGATAGTGGAAAAGCCCAAAGCAGACAAGGCGCCATCTAACATGGCTGTTGTGGGACGTTATATTTTACCGTCTAGTATTTTTGCTCTGTTAGAAAAGACACAATCGGGTGCTATCGGAGAAATTCAACTCACAGATGGTATTGCGACCTTGCTAAAGACAGAAAAAATGCGGGCACATTTATTTTCGGGTACGCGCTATGATTGCGGTACTAAATTGGGTTATTTAGAAGCTACTATTGCTTATGCTAGGAAACACGCCGAGGTTGGCGAAAAATTTGAAAAGTATTTGCATAGATTGTCCCATGAACTGGGTTCTAGTAATTGTTGCTGTGGTAGATGAGAACCTAATTTGAAATTATAAGTCATTGAAAAATAAGGGAATCGTGTAGACATGTTTTTATGATTTTGGACACGATATCGAGGCGCAGGATTGGGGCGTGTAAAGCGGAAGAAGAAATATGAGTCTTTTAGAAGTTTTAGTCGCTACATTTATTTTGGGCGGAGTATGTTTGGGGATCATTGCCGCCGAAGAATTAGCTTTAATTCAGGCGAGAGATGCTTGTGTACGTAGTGTAGCTATGTCTCGTTTAATTAATATTAGCGAGCGTTTTGTCGCTGGTGTTGGGAAAATAGAATTTAATGATTGGCAACGCTCTAATTCTTCTTATCTACCAGAACCTAATTCTAACTATCAAAATATTGCTACGAATTTATATAAAATCACTCTTTGTTGGCATGGGGGCTCGCTTAAACCAAGTTGTCTTGCAACGGAAGCCGTGAATCATAATGCTTAAACCTATCTGCCCAAAGCAGGGAGGGGTAGTTCGGCAGGGTGGCTTTGGAATGTTGGAGCTGCTCGTAGCTTGCGTACTTAGTTTTATTCTTATTGCTTCCTTATGCCAAGTTTACTTAACTGTCAGCAGTGCCTACCGGAAGCAAGCGGACTTAGCAGCGAGAGCCGAAAATATTCGCATTGCTACGCAAATTCTAGTTAACAATATACGCAGTGCTGGCTATGCTGGTTGCGCCAGGTTGCAAGATTTACAAAAAGCTCAACATTACACTGAACATGCTTCGGCTCTATTTCATTTTACAGCGGAGAATAGTCTACATGGTTTTACCAGCCAATCCCCGCCAGCCTATTTAAAAGGCAAGATAATTCCTAATAATGATATACTTGTCATTCAAAGTGCTGCATCTAGTGTAACGCGCACTTACGATTCAGTTGCAGGTAACAGCTTTCTTGTTGCTGCTAATCCGGCAACACCAAGCAACAAGGTGTTGCTTCTTTCTACTTGCCAAAACGCCGAATTATTTACCTCTAAAGAAACGGGTGGGCAAGTTGTAACTTTAGAAAACGATGAGAAATTAAGTTATAGCTATGTTGTTAAAGAACAGCCGGAAGTTGGTAGTTTTGCTGAAATTGCCTATTTTATCGGAGATTCTGGGAGTTTTGATGTCAAAGGGGCGCCGCTTTATAGTTTGTATGAAGTTATAAACCGAGGGAATAAAGAAGAGGTTTTGGGTGGTGTAAATTCCATGCAAATTCGCTACGGTATTGACTTAAAAGGAAGAGGTGTTATAGATGGTTATTTGACTGCCGCAGAAGTAGATAATTTACAAGCCTGGATTAGGGTTAAGAGTGTAAAAATTATTTTGCAGCTGCGATCCAATCTGGGTGAAATGGATAATCTGGAAATATACGCGGCCGTTAGAGGCAGATTAGGTTAAAAATTGCATGCAAAGTTATTCTAAAAATGATGGTTCAGCCTTATTGGTAGCTTTAATTTTCACTGTTATTTTGACGGCTTTGGTAATAAGTTCTATGCAAACTAGTTTGCTACAAAATAAAATGGCGACGGCATTTTTAGAGCAAAATTCAGCTTTAGCAGAGGCGGAAGCTAGAATTTACGCTGTAGAGCAGGGTATAGCTAAGACTTATCGGTTGCCGCGAGAGGTAGATTTGGAATATTCTAGTTCGGATTGTCCTGGTGTGAATTTTTTTCGTATTACGGTTGCTAAACAAGTGGGTACAGCGGAAGCATTGCTCCATAGTTTTTTTGTTACAAATGCAGATGTTTCTAAATGTCCACCGAATTCTATTGTTGCACCAGGTCGGCAAGCTTGGCGTATTTTTGATAGCGAGGAAATTTAAGTGAAAAGTTATAAAGCTTTGGCGCTTATATCGGGCGGTTTAGATTCTATGCTAGCGGCTAAGATGATTTTAGATCAGGGAATTCATGTGGAAGGCATTAATTTTTTCACTGGTTTTTGCGGAGATTTGCTTGCTTCCATAAAATGCAAGAAAGATGCCGAGAGAGTGCAGCATAATGCTAAAAGAACGGCAGATTTATTAGGCGTTTCATTGCATGTGGTCGATGTTAGCGAGGATTACAAACCAATTGTTATAAATCCTAAGCATGGATATGGCGCGCACTTAAATCCGTGCTTAGATTGCAAAATTTTTATGTTAAATAAGGCGTTGCAATGGATGAAGGAGCATAACTTCGATTTTGTGATTACTGGAGAAGTAATGGGGCAAAGGCCAAAGTCTCAGCTTAAGCACATGTTACCTATTGTAGCAAGAGATTCTGGCTTAGAAGATCGTTTGCTTCGTCCCCTTTCCGCCCAGTTTTTGGCACCAACTTTGCCCGAGAGAGAGGGCTGGGTGAATCGTGAACTGTTAGGGGATATTAGTGGGCGTAGTCGTACTAAGCAGATGGAGCTAGTTAAAAAATACGGCATTACGGAATACGCTCAGCCATCGGGTGGTTGCTGTTTTCTTATCGATGCTAATTATACCAGACGGTTGCGTGATCTTTGGAAAGCGCGTGGTAATAAAGATTACAATTTGGATGATGTGGCGCTTCTGATGGTTGGGCGACATATTCGTCCGAAGCCCTATTTTAAGCTTATTGTGGGGCGAGATGTGGCTGATAATGATTTTTTAGAAAAATATTGTGATAAATTTGTGATTCTTAGGAGTAATAGCCATAAGGGGCCGTTAGTACTTGTGGATGGTGAAATTAATAAAGATGAGGATCTGGATTTGGCGGCGCGTATTACAGCGTATTATTGCAGTAAGCACGCGGGGAGCGCCGTGCAAATTCTTATAACCAGCAAAAATGGAGAGAAAAGGCAGGTAAGCGCATTGCCCTTTGAAGATAGTAAGATGCTTTTTGGTTGGTATGTTTAGAATGTGAGACTTTGATTTTAAAGGATTTTGCGTAAACATGTTTTTCTTGTTTATCGTCTGGAAAGGTGAATATGAAATTTATTTTATTTTGCCTCTGTTTTCTCTTTTCCAATGTGATATTAGCCTCAGTTTACACCTGGGTAGATAGCGCAGGCGTACAGCATTTTAGTGCCGAAAAGCAAAATGAAGCTCTTTTGATAAAAAGTGCTACTAAAAGCACACTAAAGCCCCTGAAGCCTTCCGTGTCTACAATAAATCATGCCGTGAAATATCTAAAATTAGTGATAATTGAGCCTCAAAATGAAGAAACTTTGCGTTATTTTGATGGAAATGTGCGTGTATTAGTTTCTCTAGAGCCTAATTTGCAAGACGGTGATGTGTTAAATTTACTTTACGATGGAAGGTTATTTGTAGTCAGTTCAAAAGATGGTAGCTTTGTTATTCCTAGTGTTGAACGTGGGGAGCATACATTGCAGGCCTCAGTTAAAGACAGTGCTGGGCGGATTTTGTTGAGTAGTGATGATGTGATTTTTTATATGCATCAGCCGGTAGTAGGCGGCAATTAGGCGTGATTATGTCGAATTTTGTAGTGATCTTCTGGGATTTGTTGAAAAGGTTTTCTGGACTAAAAGCTAAATTTAAGGCAAAATGTTTCATATTGTTAACTGATTTTTACGAGGAGCACCATGGATATTCGTACTGTAAAAAAATTAATCGAATTAGTGAAAGAAACGGGTATAGCTGGTTTAGAAATTGAAGGCGACAAAGAAAAGGTAAAGATTACAAATGAATCTGCTCCCATACAGCACACTCAAAGCATAGCCCATCACGTTTTGACTGCATCTCAGCCTAATGTACCGCAAATCTCTGAACACCCCGTTCATTTACCGCAAGATTCCGCAACTTCTCCACAACATACTGTAAACTCGCCTATGGTCGGTACTGTTTATTTAGCTCCGTCACCCGGTGCTAAGGTATTTGTGGATATTGGGCAAAGCGTTAAAGTTGGCGAAGTTGTTTGTTTAATTGAAGCCATGAAGATGTTTAATCGCATTGAATCAGATAGAGACGGCGTAATAAAATCTGTTTTAATTAAAAATGGTCAGCCAGTTGAATTCGACCAACCTTTGTTTGCGATTGAATAATTTAAGAGGAAGTGAAGATGCTAAAGAAGGTTTTAATCGCAAATCGAGGCGAAATCGCTCTGCGTATTTTGCGTTCTTGCCATGAATTAGGAATCAAAACAGTTGCTGTTTATTCTATCGCTGACCGCGAAGCTATGCATGTTCATTTAGCAGATGAAGCCGTCTGCATAGGAGCAGCCTCTTCACAAGAGAGTTATTTAAACATCCCGGCTGTTATTAGCGCCGCAGAAATTACTGGGGCGGATGCTATTCATCCTGGTTACGGATTTTTAGCGGAAAATGCTGATTTTGTTGAACAAGTAGAGAAGAGTGGATTTATTTTCATAGGCCCAACCGCTGAAACCGTTCGTATGATGGGCGATAAAATTTCTGCTCTGAAAGCCATGAAAAAAGCCGGTATTCCATGTGTGCCAGGGTCAGAAGGACCTTTAAGCAGCAATGATCATGAAAACTTTGCTTTGGCGGAAAAGATTGGTTATCCAGTTATGATTAAAGCTTCTGGCGGCGGTGGCGGTCGTGGTATGCGAGTTGTTTACCAAGAATCAGAGCTTTTAAATGCTCTATCTATGACGCGAAATGAAGCCAATGCTGCTTTTGGTAACCCAGTCATTTATATGGAAAAATTTTTGACGAAGCCGCGGCATATCGAAATGCAGATTTTAGGGGATGGCAGAGGTCATGCTGTATATTTGGGCGAGCGCGACTGTTCTATGCAGCGCAGACATCAGAAAATTTTGGAAGAATCTCCTGCTCCTGGAATTACTTCTAAACAAAGACAACAAATTGGTAATTTATGCGTCAAAGCTTGTCAGAAAATACGTTATCGCGGCGCTGGGACATTTGAATTTTTGTACGAAAATGGTAAGTTTTATTTCATCGAAATGAATACTCGTATCCAAGTAGAACATCCCGTTACAGAGATGGTAACAGAAGTGGATATAGTGAAAGAACAGTTGCTCATAGCTGCGGGGGAAAAATATCGCTTACGCCAAGACGATATTGAAATTCGGGGGCATGCGATCGAATGTCGGATTAATGCCGAAGATCCCAATACTTTTGTTCCATCCCCTGGCAAAATCACAACCTATCACTCTCCTGGCGGTCCTGGTATTCGTGTTGATTCTCATATCTATCAAAGTTACGTAGTACCGCATTATTACGATTCTATGATAGGCAAGATTATTAGTTATGGGCCAACGCGCGAGATTGCGATCGCTAAAATGCAAAATGCCCTAAAAGAAATAGTCATCGAGGGCATTAAAACCAATATTCCTCTTCATCAAAAGATTCTAGCAGACAAAAAATTTCGCGAAGGCGGAACTAATATTCACTACTTAGAAGAACTAATGACAATAAATGATTAAAGAATCTAAAAACATTTTTTAATCGGAATTGTTTCTCTCGCTAACTTTTCTTCCATTTGTTTAAATTTGTGCATTCTTTTGTGATCTAGATTTCTTCATGTCAAAAAAAACCACCCATCAGCAGATTCAATGCTGGTGGGTGGTTTTTTTGTGCGCTATTTCGATAACTTTGGCGCTTCCTTTATAGCTGGACTAGCGCTACTTGCTGCTAAGTTACTAGAGGACGATGATGATTTGAGCCAAACTGTTGGGCTGCTTGCACCTCTTAGTGTACTTAGATAGTGAGCTGCCCCTGTAGACAGAGTTGCTGCAGGTGATAGCGTTGTAGTCGTGCTCGATGTGCTCGTACTTGTTGTCACCACAGTCGTCGTTGAATTAGCGGTGTTTATCACGCTAAGAGCAGTAAGTGGTGATGAACCAACATTGTGTGTAGGTGTTGCTGGGCTGCTACTTACAGCAGGAGATGCTGGTAAAGAACTCAATGGAGTTCGCGTTGCTGTGCTAGCTGGTGGAGCTATTAGTTTTGTTGGAGTAACATTTGTTCTGGCATTAGCATTAAATCTTGCTCTTAAAGCTGCTACGCTGCTGGGGTTGGGTGTTGTGTTTAATGGATTGCCAGTAGTTGACGTTGCAGCCGTGGAAGCTGGAGTAGGATTTAGCCTGATAGGTGTGGCTACGGCGCTGGATGTTGTACTAGTGCTCATCGTAGCAGTAGCTGTTAGGGTAGTAGTTGGCGCTGATGTGGATTGAACAGTTGTTGCGGGTGTAGAAGTTTCGCCTGCAGGTGTTGCACTGGTTGAAGTTGATAGAGATGTGCTATTGTTTTTAACGGCCTGTGCAGTTGTGGCTGCAGTTGGGTTGCTACTTGGTGTAGTAAGTTTGTTTGAAGACGTACTAGTTGACGTCGAAGTAGGTGAAGCACTAGTAGTAGCAGTTTGCGGAGCAGCAGTGGCAGTTGGCGTGCTAGAAGTTGTAATAGCTGCGGTGCTTGTGGTTGGTAACCAATCCACTGGTTTTCCCGACCATGCTTTTGTTGGATCCGTTTTTTCTTCTAAGGTCGATGTTTGATAATAACTAGCAACCTGTCTTGAACTAGATGTAGTGGATGCTGTTGTTGAAGCCTTTGCAATGATACCAGCCGCCATTTGCAAGACTGTTGTTGGATATGCAGCTGCACTTGTTGCAGAGGGAGAAGAGCTAGTTGTGGTAGAACTTGTTGGCGAGTGAATATTGGTTTCTGTCACAGAGGAAGTTGAAGTTGTTGTACTAGATCCTGTCACAATTTCTCGAATAACTGTTGTGTTTTCTCTTATAGTCTCGACTCTGCCATGCAAACGTATATTTATATCTTGTTGAATCTTTTGGAGATCGCTCATTACTACGTTGACAGACGGAACTCGTATCACTGGGAATTGAGATTTTGTGCGTAGGTATGCGCGAACAGTGGCAAATTTATAGCGTAAGCCTAGCGACATTTCTTTTTTCTCAGTAGTATCTAACCAATTTAACAGTATTTGCAGTTCTGCTTCGCCTAATTTTGTTATATCGGTATATTCTTTAAAAGGTTCTTTAGTAAAATCTTTAAAACTACTTCGTAATACTAAAAACATCGTTTGTGTTTCTTGTAATAACAATGACTCAGTATTTGTAGTTAGAATTTTTTTGTGAAACCTACTATATTCTTGAGCCCAATTGTTTAATAAAGCTTGTTTTATATTGTTTGTGACATATTCAACGAAGAAATTAATTCTTGCCTCATATCCTTGAGGTTGTGTTGCAGTGATTTTAGGAAACTCCAATCCGGTTCTTTGATTGATATAATCAATGGTAGGTAATGATTCTATTTGGGTTTCTGAAGTTATTGATAAATCTTTATGTAATATAATTGTTTGTGTTTTGTTGGGATCAACTTTTTCAATAGCTAGAGCAAGTATTGTAGATTTATCTTCTGGGTCTACATAATTTATGCTGATAGAGGTTGCAGTAGCAAGTAGAGCATTTAATGTTGTTGTACTTTGGGGATCATCGGAAAGTATAGCTTCGCGCATTTTTTTATTTCGATTGACATCTTGCGCTGAGTTTGGAACGGTCGTAATCATATTTACCTCTCTGTAAAAAGATTAATAATTTTAAGCAAGTATAAACTAAAAAAAATCTTTAATCCTTAAGGAATTCTGAGCAAGTAATTTATGTTAAAAAGCTCGGGAAATCAAGGGTGGAGCTGCTCTTTATAAGATAACCAGATGATCTATATTGTTTTTCTGCCAAAATTGCAACGAATTTAAAATCTAGGATTGATCAGTTCTTTTTGAGGATTATTAGCGTAACAAAAACAATCGTAATTGGTATTAGAATGCACCGAGCCTTATTGGATAAATCAATGTTTTTTTTATGACCGGTAGCCGCAGGCTTCAGCCTGCGTTTTGAAATTCAATAATATTCAAGTTCTTATCGCAGGCTAAAGCATGCGGCTACCAAACAAAATGTAGCTTTTTAGCATTTATTCAACAAGGTCATGCACCGAAACATGTCTATATAATTTCCTTTAAAATCAATAAGATAGTTTTGGGAAATGGTTTGGCAAGGTTAAATGGGAAATTCTATTTAAAAAGCATGAAGGCCAATAAAGAGGATGGCAAGTGAGTTATGCCATCCTCTTTATTGGGGTAAGTTATTTAGTGGGAGCAGGGGGAGGAGTCGTCGCAGGTGCAGTTGTTGTTGACTGGGGGTATCTCTGGCTATTTTGATTAAAGAAGTCGATCATAGGTCCAATGGAAGGAAAGCAAGGTGGTTGTGTAGATGGACTAGTAGCTGTGGTGCTAGATGAGGCTGTAGTAGGTGTACTACTGCTTGAACCAGAAGCACTCAAAGAAGGCGTCGCATTTGCAGACGAGCTAGAGCTGCCGCGTGAAGGAGCACTCAAAAGTGATGATAGACCGCCGCGGTGAGCCGTACTAGTGCTAGCTGCGGGTGCAATTGTTGCTGGCTGGGGACCTCTCTGGCTATTTCGATTAAAGAAGTCGATCCTACCTTGAATAGCAGAAAAGCTATGTGGTTGTGTCGATGTAGGTATAGCTGTGGTGCTAGATAAGGCAGTATTGGTATTGCCTAATGTAGGTGTACTACTGCTTGAACCAGAAGCACTAGCTGAAGTTGTAGTCGTTGTAGAAGTCTCTGAGGTAACCGTTCTCGTTCTGCGCTGGGTACTTTGTGCTTGAGAAATTGATCTTGCAATATAGTCACGATGTTCATTCAAGCACTCATCCGTATTTTCTAAAGCTGCCCTATGCATAGTCTTCATAGAAGCAGGATCTATGTTAGCTAAAGCATCAAATAGATTAAAAAATAGACGAATTTCTGGAATATGTTGTGTCGGGTCATCTAATTTTAATAGCACATATGTGGAGATGGTTTGAAGATAATATGATGTTTCTGGTGGCGTATTGGGTACTACTTCGAAGCGCCGCTTAAATTCATTTATTTTATCTAAAAATGCTGCCAGTTGGCTAGGATCAGCTAATCTGGTAATTGCTGTACTATCATGTGGTTGGAAAATAGATTCTGTTCGAAATAATCTTTTTAGGTAAGTATATGCTTCTTGCACTGCTTCGATTGGTAGATAGTTTCCAGCGCTCAAATTATTCGTACTAGGCCCGCTACTATGAAGTTCGTTATATCGTTTTTTCCAATTAGCAAGTAAAACTTCCTTTATATTCTCCTGGATGTGATTGCTCATTAACTGTCTTAGCTCGGGGGATACTTGGTCTGGTCCAATAAAGTTTTCGTAAAGGTTTGGCCTAGGAATTTCAGGAAAATTTAACCCCGTTAATTCGTTAACCGCAGAGATAAACATTTTACTTAGGTTCGGAACTAGATACCTATTATTGGTACTGAGTGTATAGTCAATCGGCAGAATTATTTCATGTTCACCTAATTCAGGCATATCTATAAAATATGGTATTCTCAAACGGAGGCAGAGAGTAAAGATAGTTGGTGCTTGAGTTTGCGATGTTGATGCAGTTTCTTGACTTGGTAGAAATGAAAATTCAAACGACATACTGACCTCTTTGTAAAGATGTTATTAATAAAAATTCATAGGCATTTAGCAATAAGTATAAACTAAAAGAATTTTTAATCCTTAAGGGATTATTAGCATAATTTTTAGGGCGAAAATACAGTTAGAGCCAACGCCGAAGCGGGTTTTACGAGGCTACTTAAATGCAGTATTTATTTTTTGCTTGCTAAAGAAGTAACAAAATTTAGTATCAAAGATGATAAAGTTTTGATGGCTAAATTCGCGCCTTTTATTGTGCCTTCGTGACTTAAAACTTCGTTAGTTAGGCCAGCAGCGAGGTTTACCACAGCACAAATTGTTGCGACTTTCATGCCCGCATGACGAGCGGCTATTACTTCCGGAACATTCGACATACCAACTGTATCAGCGCCAAGAGTTTTATAAGCCTGAATTTCGGCATGAGTTTCAAAAGTTGGACCTGAGGTACTTAGGTGTATGCCTTCTGGAAGTGAAATTTGCATTTTTTTAGCGACGGCGAGTATTTTTTTACGTAAAGCTGAATCGTAAACATTATCCATGGATACAAAACGTTCGCCAAAGCGTTCATCGTTTTGGCCAATTAAAATATTGGAGAACATGAAATTAATGTGGTCTTTCATTAGAACCAAACTGCCCGGGCCAGATTCTTTATTGAGTGAGCCCACCGAACAAGTGGTTAATAGAATTTCGCAGCCGATCAATTTTAAGGTTCGGACAATATTTCGAATTACGGCGAAAGATGGTTCTCCTTCATAGGTGTGTGTTCGGCCTTCTAGGCAAACGACGGGGCAGCCATTTAGCATGCCAATTCTTAGTTGTCCACTGTGCCCTTGTATTTTAGACACACTAAAGAGAGGTAGATCAGAATAAGGTATGGTTACAGATTTTTTGATTTGATCGGCAACTTTGCCAAGACCGGAACCTAAAATAATGGCTAGGCGAGGTTTAAAGCCTTTAGTTCTATGAGCAATGATTTCAGCAGCCCAAAATGGTGAATTAGATAGTTCAGGATGAGGGATGTGTGACATTTTAGTTCTCCGTTAAATATTCTGGGCCAAAAGATCTTGGTAATAATTCTTCGATGTTAGTGATTTCACAAATTTTTTCTTCATCACAAAGATAAATAGGTGTGCTGGGAGAAGCGAATTCTCGAATCATTTGTCTGCAGGCGCCGCAAGGCGTAATAGTTTTTTTGTCCGGTCCGACGATAAGAATGGCATGAATATGTCTTTTTCCGGCTGAAGCCATTGCAGCAATGGCAGATGATTCTGCACACAGGGTTATGCGATAAGATGCATTTTCCACATTGCAGCCAGTAAATATCTGGTTATCTTCCGATAATACACAAGCTCCTACGGCAAATTTAGAGTAAGGCACGTAGGCATTATTTCTAGCCGCTTTTGCTTTAGTCAGCATAGTTTGGATCGTTTGTTCATCAATTTTCATAATTATTTCTCACAGTCAAAATTTAAGAAAATCCTCTGTTTTCCTTATCCGTATTGCTTTTTAATGAAAGAAAAATTTACACACATAGAAAAAAAGCATGGTAAGTGTAGCGGTAACGGGGATAGTAATAAACCAGGATGTGAAAATATTGCGGACAATGCGTAGGTCTATGGCTTCGATACCGCGAGCTAAGCCAACACCAACAATAGCACCTACAAGGGTTTGTGTGGCCGAGACGGGAATACCTATATTAGTGGAGATTAGGACAATGCTAGAGGCTGCTAGTGTGGCGCAAAATGCTCTGCTTGGGGTAAGCTCTGTAAGAGAAGAGCCAATGGTAGCTATGACCCTGCGTCCATAAGTCAAAAATCCAATGATTACGCCTATATAGCCAAAAGTTAAGATTGCTAAGAGCATATTGCCGTTATGAGTATTAGTGCCAGTTTGAGTGAGGCTAACCACAGCAGCTACTGGTCCTGTAGCTGTAGCAATATCATCGGATCCATGCGCATAAACCATGGCACAGGCAGTAAATACCAACATTATAGCAAAGGCTTTTTCTGTTATAGTTAGTTGTTCTTTGTAAGTGTCGTAGGGACGGTTGTAAACTCGTTCTAGAAAATATCTTCCGAGCACTATAACTAGAGCGGCTCCTACGATGGACATTAAAATATGCAGGCCGATACTTGGGAAAATAGAAAAGTGTTTTAAGGCTTTAACCACCATTATTTCTGTGAGAATCAAACCAACTACGAAGAGAAAAATCGGCAAATAACGCCTAGCACTGTGGATAGGATTCTCTGTACTTAAAACTTTTTTACGCACGATGTTAAAAAGGAAATAAGCTGTAATCCCAGCTAAACAAGGACAGGCTATCCAACTTAAACCAATAAAGCCAATCATTTTCCAATGTACAGCATGCCATCCGACGACTAAGGATCCGAAACCTAAAACGGATCCGACTATGGAGTTAGTTAGGGAAACTGGTATGCCTAGGCGGCTGGATGTAGTAATCCAAAAACTGCTAGCCATTAACGAAGCTATCATGCCATAGATTAATATATTAGGAGTTGCTATCAAAAGATCGGTATTAACGATGCCATGTTGTACAGTAGAGGCTACTTTGCTACCACCTAATAAAGCTCCCGCTAATTCAAAAATAATGGCTATGGCAATGGCTTGGCCGGCACGAATAGCTTTAGAGCCAAGAGATGGACTTAGGACGTTGGCCAAGTCGTTAGCACCCACTCCCCAGGTTAGGGTGAGACTAAAGATTGCGGTTAGAATTAAGAGCAAAGTGTCGTGAGCCATAAATTTTTAGCGCTAAGCAGCTTTATCTGGCTAAGAGCATAATTAATCTGCCACCCACTCGATGAGCAAGATCAGCTATGCCACCCGTCCATTCAATGACTTTGTAAAAGAACACCACATCGATGGGTGGTAGATTTTTTTCTATAGAAAACAAGGTGTCACGTATTTGAATTTGGATTTTGTCGGTACTTTCCTCAATAGAATCGAGTTCTTTAATCATGTCTTGAATAGCTTGAACTTCACTGCCACGGAATCCGGATTCAAAGACATCTTCAAGTTCTTGAATGATTTTTTTTGCTTGCAAGGAAGCGTCTACTGAACGTTGAAATAGGCGTTCTATATAGGGGGTTATTTCTTGTGGAAACTGCATTTGTCTGCCCACTATCAAACCGGCAATGTCACGGGCTTTATTGGCAATGCCATCTTGAGCTGCGAGTAGTTCTAATACATCAGTGCGCGAGACGGGCATAAGAATGCTCTTGTGTAAATGGGAGCGTAGGTTTTTTTTAATCTCGTCCGCCTCACGCTCTAAATCGGCTATTTGATTCTGGTACTGTTTAGCTCCAGCCCAATCTCCTTTTGATACAGCAGTAAAAAATGGTAAAAGTGTTTCTACACAACTATGAACTATGCTCATGTGTTCTTGCAAAGGTTTAATAGGAGACTGACCAAACAAATTTAAAAGATAGGATGATGCCATAGGTTCCTCTTTATATTATTCCGTTGTTTCTCCGCCGTCAGTTGTTGTCGCTGCAGCTTGTTGTGTTTCGACTTCTTTCTTTCTTAAAGCTATGCGGTCTATTAAGTTAATTGTCAATTGGGCAAGCTCCAATGCTGTAGGTTTCTCTGTTATATTGGGCGGATAAAGCGTTGCAGACTGCATATCACGTATGAACTCTGTGGCGATATTAAGTGCGTATTGTTCTGTTTTGCCATATAAACGCTCTACATATTCTATATTCTTATGTGTTGGTTGTTGTGACAAAATAGATTTAGAAAAGTTTTCTAGATCGCGCGTCAAGAGAGTTTGTTGTAGATATTCCGTCATAGAAAGCTTGGTGAAGATATTAATTTGTCCTGGTGGCGCGATGACTTCTTCTTCGGCGATAGGTTCTGGTATATCCCTTTCGTGATAGGCTAATAGGGCGTTGATGCCACGCTCTATTGGTGGAACGTTTTCTCCTTTCAGGAACATATCAACGATCTTTTTGACATCGTCGATTTCAGTATCAGGTTTGATGCTTGCTTCTGGACCCTTTGCAAGCAGCTTTTTGAAACTCTCAAATCCAGCTATTAAAGTGCGCAGTGTAGTATCTGGTGGAGAATCGATTTTGACAAACTGATTCAGGCGAATTTCTTTAATCGGTGGCGGGTTGGCATAAAACATTTTGGCGCGAACTATGCGAGATTTGAAGAATATGTGTGCTTCACCTTCTCTCTGTTCTTTTAGATCCAAGAGGTCTATACGGGCACGTTTTTCCAATTGAGCGCTCTTAGTATCCAAGTATTGTCCAGTCAGGCTCTTGGTATCAGTTTGAAAGCCTCCGACATGGGTAACATAAGATTCGCCAGCTGTTTTCATGAAGAATTCCCAGGTTTCCAAGGGATCTTCGAGCTTCATACAAATTTTAATATTGGTGTTAGCGCCAATGGTGGCAGCTTCTTCTTTGGAAGCTTTTTGTAAAGCAGGTAAATCCTGACCAGCAAATATTACGGAGAAACCTAGAGAACGTGCTTGTGCAGGCACAATAGCAAAGCCTGGGACGGCATAATAACCATATTCGTCCAAAATACAAAGAAAGGGAGTGCTACAGGTGGTTGGTTTACGGTCAATAATCTTGGAATATAAACCCTCGACCTCATCGCCCAAACCAGCTGCCATCATGGTTTTCATTGCGGCGATTATAATTTTGCCTAAGTTAGCTAATTCGTCAGGGGATTTTTCCAAGGCTGGTAATAATACTACCAAAATACGGCGATTTAAGACCACATCACGTAAGTCTACTTCTGGCAAGTTAGTGCGTAAAATATGACCATAAGTGTCAGCTAGCGAACCAAAGACGCGTGTTAATTGCATTGTGATGTAGCCATGTTGCTCGTAAACTTGCGAAACCTGCTTCCCTTTTTTTGCTTTATTAAAGCCTGGTAAGTTGGTGACGTACATGTTTATGGGCTCTAAAACCACATCTGGTAAGCCTTCTAGGCTAACGGGATCTTGATTATCACGTATAAATAACTTATCCAAGACCATGGATTCTAGACGTTCTAAATTGAAATAGTTGCGAATTGTATTGGCGTCTAAAAGAATATGCCCAGCGTCGCGCATAGTAACTAAAACTTTCATTAAAGCTTCGACGAAAGATATAGCGCGTCCCTTCCACATATCGCCGTCAGCTTTACCCGAAGATGATTCCATTAGGCTTACGACCAACTGAGAAAGCATGCTGGAAGAGCCGCGAGCAAATGGATTTAAAGTATTAGAAAGGCGTTTTTCTTGCGGACCGATAATATCACGGGCACCAGTCATGAAATTGATCAGCAAGACATCATCTTCGCGTCCCATGGAGCGAGCTAAAGAGAAAATCTTAGAAAATAGGGCGTTATCGCCTTTTCCGTCGACGTAAATAAAGCCGCTACTTTGGATTAAAGTGTTATATGCTATTGAAACCATCGCTTCGGTTTTACCACTACCGGTTGATCCAAACATCAAGACGTGAGTACGCATGTCTTCGTTTGTGAACCAAAGCTCCAAGTTAGTCTTTTTATCGTTCCCGAAATAGTAAATTCCAGCGGCCATACTGGGGGTGTTGGTGCCAGGTTTGGGGCTGTTATAGTCTTTCCTATTTGCTCTTTTGGGCAGACGAAAGGGCAAAATGGGTTTTTGCATTTTTATTGGGAGAGAACAGCAAATACCAACAATAAGGATAACGTCAGCTAAGGCTGGAACTACGAAAGCTGTTGCAGCGAGAGTGGTCAAGACTATAGCTACGGATGTGGGATTTTTAAAGAAGTCAGCAACTTTTTGTCCCATAGGGC
>Ga0265297_10001569_pt1 | contig 52581 bp, 52 predicted proteins | sample Munlanlwell13791_FD_192502 | JGI IMG/M metagenome (GOLD analysis project Ga0265297, IMG submission 192502) | Leachate microbial communities from a municipal landfill in Southern Ontario, Canada - Leachate well 137-91 | ecosystem: Engineered > Solid waste > Landfill > Unclassified | place...
CTCGCTTGGCCCGCCATCTGTTCAGCCGGCCGTAAATGCGGTCCATGGCTTTTTGCCGAACCGAGCAGGACACGACAAAAATTATCCCGGCTTCGGATTCGACGGGGGTCTGTCGGTAGCCGTGGGATTCCATCAGGGAAATAAGCCGGTCTGCATCTGCATAATTCATCTGGCAGCCGATGACAATGATGTGGAAGTTTTTCCTCATAGTGGGTATAGTGTACGGACAATTTACTTTATTTTCAAGGGCTGCCGTGCTAAAATGAATCTAGATAATCATTCAGTCCAAATGATATGGCCAATGGTTTTCCGATGCAGGAAGAGCAGAAACGTACATCACCTCAGACCGATACCGCCACGGACACGAAAATATCCGCCGGTACCAAGGTGGCCTTAACGGTTATCGTGGTAGGTACAATCGTGGCGGGAGTTTATCTCGCGCTGGTACTTGCCCGCTAATCGGGTTATCAGGCCTGCAGACAGCAAGATCATCAGGGACTTATCCACAATGGGAGCCTTGACGTTTTTTTCGGCTATGATATACTTTTTTTCCAATCTGATCTTTGAGTTTTTTATACAAATATAGTGGGGGTAGGCTGTCTGCATATGAGCCGCATATACTACGGCAACTGCTCTGTTGGCCTTAGGCTGACTACATCCAGCTGCTGTTATTCCGGCACTATTCCGTTGCGTAGAGCACGCCTGTGCCGATGAAGCCGCCAGTTGATATTCACTGGCAATCCTGACCTTGGTTGGGTCTACTTAGTCCGGTTCCGCGAGCCTACCCCCACACATTTGGACCGTCGCCCATAAAGCTTCGGTTTTTTTTATTGATATAAACAGCATTATGCAGTAGGTTGAGGCCGCACGGGGTAGCGCGTCGGCTATTTTTTTATCCCTCTTGACAAGGGTGCGGATATTATTTACACTGCCATATTAGCGGTTGATGGCAACTTGTACATACATACTCCAAGTTCAGACGGTGGCCGTAATGGAGGCGGCGTTTGGCGCAATACCAGTATAAGGCGGCGTTCCGATGGAGCGCGACTGACCTTTTCTTGAGGGTCAGACGAACTATCCCTGTGAGGTGGGATTTTTCCGACCGTTTGAATGTGAGGTGTATTGCTCCGCTATGAGGGCGGGGTGATACTAAAAACCGGTGCAACCTGTGAGGGGTCGCACCGGTCATTTTTATGTTATTTCTTTTCGGCGATTTTTTTCTGTACCTGTTTGACGAATGCTGTCGCCGACATCTTTTTAATCTGCTTATCGCCGCGGAGGCGGACGGCCAGCTGCTTGCCTTTCATTTCCTTATCGCCAATGACCAGCATGTATGGCACTTTCATCTTTTCGGCTTGGCGGATCTTGTACCCGACGGTATCATTGCCGTCGTCCAGGTGCGAACGGATACCGGCGGCGAGCAATTGCTCGTGCAGTTTTTTGCCGAATTTCTTGTGTGCTTTGCCGACGGTCAGGATTTGCGACTGGACCGGGGACAGCCAGAGCGGGAATGCGCCGGCGTAATGTTCGATCAGAAAGGCGATGATCCGTTCCAGGCAGCCGATAGATGACCGGTGTATAACGACAAGTTCACGTTCTTTGCCTTGGTTGTCCGTGTAAACGAGGTTGAACCGTTTTGGCATGACGAAATCGTATTGGACGGTAAAGGCGGTTTCTTCCTGGCCGTTGACGCGTTTCATTTGTACGTCTATTTTCGGGCCGTAAAATGCCGCTTCTCCGCCAGCTTCGTAAAACGGAGCTTTCATTTTTTTCAGGACGGTCCGTAGGACGCTTTCTGCATAATTCCAGGCATTGTCGTCTTTGTAGTATTTTTTCTCATTCTGACGATCGCCGAGGGACAGTCGGTAGATATAGTCCTTGCCTTTTTTTAATCCAAGTTTACCGTTGCAGTAGTCAATCAATTTCAGTACTTCGATAATTTCTTTTTCCGCCTGATCGGATGACAGGAAGATATGGGCATCGGCCAAGGTAAATTCGCGGACGCGCATCAGCCCGGACAGCTCACCACTTTTTTCATAGCGGAATTGATAGGCAAGTTCGGCGAACCTGATAGGCAGTTCGCGGTAACTGCGCGGTTTGTCCTTGTACAGCATAAAGTGATGCGGGCAAGTCATGGGGCGGAGGATGAGCTCGTCGTCGTCCACTTTCATGACCGGATACATAGTGTCTTTGTAATATGGATAGTGACCGGACGTTTTGTACAGTTCTGTTTTTGCCAGCGGGGGGGTGAAAACATGCTGGTACCCCCGTTTCAGCTCTTCGTCAACCACGAAACGTTCCAGTTCGCGGCGAATGATACTACCCTTGGGCGTTAGCAATGGCAGGCCTTTGCCCACGTATTCGGAAAAGGTGAACAGGTCGAGCTCCTGTCCAAGCTTGCGGTGGTCGCGCTTTTTCGCCTCTTCCTGCTGTTTCAGGTATTCATCCAGCTCTTGTCTATTGGTAAAGGCGACCCCGTAAATGCGCTGAAGCATCTTGTTTTTTTCGTCGCCGCGCCAATAGGCGCCGGCAATTGAAGTCAGCTTGAAACTGTCAGCGCTGATTTCCTTGCTTGAAGCCACATGGGGGCCGGCACAAAGGTCGGTAAATTTTCCGCTTTGGTAATAGGAGATCGGTTCGTTGTTTTTTTCCAGTTCAGCGATGAGTTCCAGCTTGTACGGCTGGCCGGCGGAAAGCTGTTTCGCTTCAGCCATGCTTTTCTCCATCCGGACAAAGGGGATGTTCTGGCTGATCATTTTTTTCATTCTTTTCTCGATTTGAGGCAAGTCCTGGGGGGTCAGGGCGCGCGGCAGGTCAAAATCGTAGTAAAAACCGTTGTCGATCACCGGACCGATAGCCAGAGTGGCGTCGGGGAACAGGTCGAGGACGGCCGAAGCCATGAGGTGGGAGAGGGAATGACGGATTTTTGCTAATTGATTGTCCATATGTATATCGTTAGTTATAAATAAAAATTCCCAAAAAGTATGATACTTTTGGGACCCTTTTCACAGGGTGGTTCCACCCGTTTTGGCATATGGCTTGTAGCGCGTAGCTAGTGGCTCATACACCCTCTTACTATATTGGCTGATCGTTTAGCCTGCCTCAGGGCAGATGCCGTTGTCGGCAAGGCGATTGGTAATCACCTCAATCACAAAAAGCATAGTAATCATACTGCACCTTACTTACTATTGTCAATTATTTACTTGTCCAGTCTTATTTCTATATGGTCCTTCAGCTGCGGCGCTTTGGTCACCCAAAACGGGGAGAATTTTATCTGCACGTCCTTGATTTCGTCGAAATGAGAAAAGTACGCCTTGATCTCCTGGGCATCCTTGCCCGTCACTTCGTCGCGGTTGAACATAACATTCGACAGCCGGGGGATGGTGCTGGCCGTGTATTTCACGTTTAGCCGGGCAGTGGAATTTTCCAGGTCGTATGATTCGACGGAATATTCCAACTGTGGATCGACCGCCGGATCAATTTGGACGTCAACAGGCAGGCCGGATGCCAAGTCGGCATAGGCCAATGATTCCAGAGTGGCGGGGTCGATAAGTACGATGATGTAGCGCATGTCAACATCAACGGTGAGTGTGGCCGCTTCTTCGCCTTCTTGCGCTGAGGCGGATTCGCTGAGGATGACCGGATACAGCATGGACGTCGTGGCCCGCAATGACGACAACGGTTGTTGGTTGTTGAATTCGGTGACTGCCTGTTCGGCGAGTGTTTTGGTGACTGACTGCAACGAAGCGGTGTAAAATTCCCGGGTAATGATTTTACCGGACCGCAAGCCGCCGGTCATGGCGTTCGTGCTTTCCGCGTAAATTTTGTCCTGTAAACCCTGCCATAACCCGGGGATGGTGAATCTCGTCGGATCGATGTTGCCGGATTTTCCAGGTTGGTCAGCGTATACTTCCACATTTTCAACTTTTCCGCCGGCCGGGACATCGATGCGGTCCTTGATCCGGAACAGCGTGCTGTCCGGGGTCAACAGGCGGGTAGTGGCGGCCAGAGGCTGGTCTGCAGAATAATTGTTATAGACGGTGACCAGGCCGGTAGCCTGGGCAGGCACTTCCTCGCCGGTTGAAGGATTGTCAAATGTATCCGTACCGCTGACTTCCATGCTACTGAGCGTACCGCTGACCGCTATTATCGACGATGAATTCTGTTCCTGCGCGTCTGCCCGTACGGCAACCGAAAAGGTCGTGGAGGTGTTCTGGGGGTTCAGCGTCACCGTGATGATCGTCTTGGAAAGGGAATAGTACACGATCAGTCCGGCCATACTGACGGCAAAGGCCGAAAAGCCGATGAGTATCTTTTTATAAAATCCGGTTGTCTGGATTTTTGAGATTTTGAGGTTTTTAGCCGGCATGGTTTTTTTGTATGGCTACGGTACCTGGTCCGATAAGCGATTCGATGGCGCCAAATGAATCTTGGTTAATATGGAATGTTGTGGAGATTATCTTTGTCGTGTCAGGAGCGTTGATCTTGAGGATGACGCGGTAGGGGCCGGTAGAATCGGAAAGGATTGATTTAAGCCTGGTAAAGGTACTCTGGCCGACCTTTTGCGGAATGGAGAGGTAGACGTCATCTCCGGAAGAAACAGGTTGGGCGGCCGGAGCGTTCAGGTCCAGCTCTTTGGCGTCGTTGCAGAGCAGCTTGGTGACGCCGTCTTTATCTGATAATTTGCCTTTGACCAGCACAATTCTTCCTTCCTGCCAGAGCGTCGGCTGGCTGGCCAGGAGGGTAGGGAAGACCAGCGCTTCAATGCGTCCGGAGACGTCTTCTATTTTAGCAAAAACCATGGCCTGGTTCGAGCGGGTAATGACTTTTTGGATCTGGGTAATGATGCCGCCGATCTTGATGTCAGACTGCGGCGCTCCCGGGGCGAGGACGTCGGCGATCGGCGTGGCGATCCGGGCCAGCTGTTCACGGTATTCCTGGAGCGGGTGTTCTGAGATGTACAGGCCGAGCAATTCCTTTTCCCAGGCCAGTTTCTGCGACTTACTGGCCGGAGGGCTGGGGCGCAGGGTAAGTTTCGGCGCATGCTGCACCGGTGTGGCTCCAAAAATATTCGTTTGGCCGTTCAGCGCCTCCTTTTCGGAAGATTTTGCGTATAACAAAAGCGAGTCCATGTTGTCCAACAGCTCTTGGCGTTCGGCGAACTGGTCCAGAGCACCGGACTTGGTCAGGCTTTCCAGTGATTTTTTGTTGAGGTCCTTAGTCTGGACACGACGCAGGAAATCTTCCAGTCCCTGGTAGGGACCGTGGTCCTTACGTTCCTTAATGATGGTCCGGACGATATTTTCCCCGACATTCTTGATTGCTTTCAGCCCGAAACGAATTTTTTTCTCCGGTTCTTTTGTTTCCGGGTTGAATACGGCGGTGAACGTAGAGTAGCTTTCGTTGATATCCGGCGGAAGGACCCGGATGCCCATACGTTCGCATTCTTCGACCTCGATGGCGATCCGGTCAATGTCGCCGTAGTCTGACGTCAGCAATGACGCCATGAATTCGTCGGGGTAGTTGGCCTTGAAATACGCGGTCTGGTAGGCGATCAGCGCGTAACAGGCGGCATGCGCCCGGACGAAGCCGTATCGGGCGAACGGTTCTACGATTTTCCATATTTTTTCCGCCACGGATTTGGTGATCTTGTTCTTGACCATGCCGTCCACCAGTTTTTCGTGCTGCTCGTCCAGCAGTTTCTTGATTTTTTTACCAACCGCTTTGCGCAAGATGTCCGCTTCAGGCATGGTGAAACCGGCCAGGTCCCGGGCGATTTGCATCAGCTGTTCCTGGTACACAGCCACTCCGTGGGTTTTTTCCAGGATGGGTTTCAGCTTGGGATGCAGGTAAGAGGCTTTGCGACGCCCGTGCTTGCCGGCGATAAAATCGGGGATGAATTCAATCGGACCGGGACGATACAGGGCAACCATGGCGATAATGTCTTCCAGTTCCGTCGGTTTAAGCTGCTTCAGGTAGCGTTTCATGCCGGTCGATTCCAGCTGGAACACACCTGTCGTCAGGCCGTCCTGGAGGAGCTTGAACGTTTTTTTGTCGTCCAGGACCAGGTGGTCGGTGCCGGTTTCCAGCCCCCGCGCCTTGCGGATGATGTCGATGGTGTTCTCGAGGATGGTCAGGTTTTTCAGCCCGAGGAAATCCATTTTCAGTAACCCGAGGTCTTCGATCGGATGGAGCGAATATTGGGAAACCACGATGTTCTCTCCCTGCGTGGCGTATTGGGCCGGGACGTAATGGTCCAGAGGTTCTTTGGTAATGACCACCCCGCAGGCGTGGGTGGAAGCATGCCGGGCCACGCCCTCCAGCTTGCGGGCCGCGTCGATGAGGGATTTGGCGTCCGGCGAATGCAGGTATTCATCCTTGAGTTCCGGATTCAGTTCCAGGGCCTGGTTGATGGTCAGGGACATCGGGATCATTTTGGCCAGTTTGTCGCAATAGGTATAGGCGATCCCCAATACCCGCCCGGCATCGCGGATGGCCGCCCGGGCGGCCATGGTACCAAAAGTGATGATTTGGGCCACGTGGTCCTTGCCGTATTTTTGTTCAACGTATTCAATGACTTCATTCCGCCGGGTATCAGCGAAATCAAGGTCGATATCAGGCATGGAGACGCGCTCCGGGTTCAGAAACCGTTCGAAAATGAGTTCATATTTCAGGGGGTCGACATTGGTAATGTTGGTCAGGTAGGAGACGATGCTGCCAGCAGCCGAACCGCGTCCGGGGCCGACGACGATAGAATTGCTTTTTGCCCAGTTGACGAAATCCTGGACAATGAGGAAATATGGGGCAAAACCTGTCTTGGCGATGACGGACAGTTCGTATTCAAGGCGTTCGGAGATCGCCTTGTCACTGGCATATGATGGGTACCGCTTCGGTATCCCGGCCAGGCATAATTCCCGCAGGTATTGGTCCGCGGTTTTGCCGTCAGGCACGTCAAAAAACGGCAGAGTGATTTTGCCTAATTCAATGGTGCAGTTGCATCGGTCAGCGACCTTCATCGTGTTGGCGATCACCTCCGGATGGTCTTTGAATGCCTCGGCCATGCGTTCAGGGCTCTTGAGTGAGAAATCCTCGCCTAGGTATGACATCCGGTCCCGGTCGTCTTTTTTGCGTTTTGTCTGGAGGCAGATTAGGATATCATGGATCTGGTCGTCTGACGAGTTCAGGTAATGGACGTCATTGGTGGCCACTACCGGCAGGTGCAAGGTGCGGCCCAGCTCGAATATTTTTTCATTGACCATGACCTGGTGATCAAGGGTGGGGTGGTCCTGGACTTCCAGGTAAAAATTATCCGGACCAAAAATATCCGCCAGCTCCTGGGCGGTCTGTATGGCGTGTTTCATGTCGTGGTTGACCAGCGACCTGGCGACGGCACCCTGCAGGCAGGCGCTCAGCCCAATCAGGCCGTCAGCATGCTGTCGCAATAGGTCCAGGTCAATGCGTGGTTTGTAATAGAATCCCTGGAGATGCGCCTCACTGGTCAGTTTGATAAGGTTTTTGTATCCCGTGGCGTTGCGGGCCAGCAGGACAAGGTGGAACGGCCGTTCATCGATCTTGGCCCGTTTGTTTAGCATGCCGTTGCGGGCGACATAGGCTTCGACGCCGATGATCGGTTTGATACCCGCTTTAGTCGCTTTCTGGTAGAATTCAACGGCACCGTACATGACGCCATGGTCGGTCAGGGCGACGGCCGGCATGCCTAATTCCTTGGCGCGGTCGACCAGGTCATCGATCTTTGCCAGGCCATCCAAAAGACTATAATGACTGTGGACATGTAGGTGAACAAAGTCCGTCATAGGTACGGAATTCCCATAGTGAATCGCTTAGCCTTATTTGTTTCCGTTTGTTTTTTGCCGCTTGGCCTTTTCCGAGTTGCGCCGTTTGAAGTAGTCCACCAGGTCAGTCACGCCTTTCATTACCAGTGGGAGGTAGCCCGCGGTATTTTTTAGCTTTTCCTCTACCGAATCGAGCAGCTGGCTCAGCCTGAGGATGCTCCCTTTTACCTGACGGATGACGTCACTGACCTCGTCAGTGACCTGGCGCGCCCGTTTCAGCATCATGACGATGTAATACAGCGCCCAGCAGATGAAAAAGGTAAAAACGGCGATGCACACGGCCGCCACGAGGAGAAGGATTTCCCTACTTGAATCTAACATAGGTTTAATAGTCAGAGGATTTATCTATCTGGCAGTGAGTATACCATAAAGAAGGTCGTATTCCAAATAATTCCCAAAAGGCTCCTCGTGTGCTAAAATATAATCGTTAAATAAAGTCAAGCCGGTATGTTTGATCTCAGTGCGACGTGGATAAAACTCAATTATTTCGTCCTGACCAACCGCCAGCAGCTGAAAAAGTGGTGGGTGCTGATATTGTTGGCCGTGACCATCTTTGGCGTTGTCTTTGTTATAACCAATATCGTCATTTATATCGTCAGTCTGCCTCGCCAGAACGCCCTCGTAGCTGCGATGGCCGATAGCCAGGTTGATTATGCCGGCCTCCGCATCCAGACCAAACCCCTAGCCCTGAACGTGAACGAGGCGCGGGCGCTGCCGGTCTCTGCCGGACGTTACGATCTCGTCGCCAAAGTGGTAAATAGTAATAAAAACTGGGCTGCCACGGCCGTGACCTACTCATTTACCGTGGATGGGGAGAGTACCGGGGAGCAGACCGAATCGGTCATGCCGGGCAGCGAGCAGTACCTTATCGCGTTCAATGTATCCGGTCCGGAAAGCGCCAGTTCGGTAGACGCGTCCTTGTCGCTGGCGCATGTGACCTGGCAGCGCGTCCCGGACACCAGCCTGTTGCCCCAGCAAAATTTTACATTTTCCCAGGTGACGCATGAGCCGTCAACCACGTTGACGGGCCAAAGAACGTACCGGGTGACGGCCCAGGTCACGAATAACGCATTTATCGGTTTTTGGAAAGCAAAATTTATCGTCGTCCTGTATAACGGGGGACAGATCGTCGGGGTCAACACCGTTTTTCTGGAAAAAATGCTGGCCGGAGATACCAAGTCACTTTATACGCAGTGGGACAACTTGTCCGCTTCTGTGACCAGCGTGTCCATCGTTCCTTCGGTCAACCTTTTGGATTCAGCCAACCTTATACGCTAGAGAGCGAGGACATTTCGACATGTGGAGAAACATACTACATTTTTTCAGGAAATCCGACTGGATACTGAGTCTGGCCGTCTTTTTTTTATCGGCTTTCGGGCTGATGGCGCTGTACAGTATCGAGTCGACCGCGGAACCCGCGAATTTCATTGATTTTAAAAAACAGGCGCTGTTCATCGTCGCAGGCATCGCGCTGCTGGTCGTGGTCGGTCTGCTGGACTACCGGTTCGCCCGTTCGTATGGCGGAGTACTGTATGCTGTGGGGATTGTCGCGCTGGTCGGCGTGCTTGTGTTTGGCACGACCGTACGTGGCACCCGCGGCTGGCTGTTCGTCGGCGGGCAGGGGTTCCAGCCCGTCGAGCTGGTGAAGCTCTTCCTGATCATTGTTATTGCCCAGCTGCTCCAGCGCTGGCGGCTGGAGGTGTCGACCTGGCGGCGTCTGGTGACCGTGGCTGCCGTAGCCCTGCCGTCCATCGGGCTGGTCCTCTGGCAGCCGGATTTCGGTTCGGCCGTCATGCTGCTGGCGATATTTCTGGGGATGCTGTTGCTGGCCAAGATTAAAACGCGGTTTGTGGTGGTGATAGCGGTCATCCTCCTGGTCACGTCAGTAGCCAGCTGGTTTTTTTTCCTGCGCGACTACCAGAAAGAACGGATCATGACGTTTCTGGACCCGACTCGAGACCCGTATGGCAGCGGGTACAATATCCAGCAGTCGATCATTGCCGTCGGGTCGGGCACCTGGTTTGGCAGGGGATTATCGCTCGGGTCCCAGAGCCGGTTGCATTTTCTGCCGGCCCAGCGGACTGATTTTATTTTTGCCGTCATCGCCGAGGAGCTGGGATTTATCGGCGCGTCGCTGGTCATTGTCTGCTTCGGCGTCATCATCTGGCGGCTGGTCGCCATCGCCCGGCGCAGCCGCGACAGTTTCGGCGCGATGATTGTCGGCGGGCTGGCCGTGTATTTTACCTGCCAGACGGTATTGAATATCGGCATGAACATCGGGCTTCTGCCCATCGCTGGGGTGACCTTGCCTTTTGTCAGTTACGGCGGCAGTTCCCTGATGATCAGCTTCCTGGCCATCGGGCTGGCCCAAAGCATCCGGGTCAGAAGTTTGACGCCCATTGAATAATTGGGTAAAATGGTACGGCCCTGTTTTCTGCTCCACGCGATGGTTAGGCAGTATTGACGAAGGGTGCGGATTTGTGCTATAATGACGCCGTGTAAACGAAAAAAACAATGGAAACAAAAAGAAAAAATGACATCACACCATTGGCTGAAGCCGCAACATTAGTTGAATATTGCCCGTTGTGCGATGCCACATTCCATCCTAAGACTGTGTCAGTGATCGGCGGTATAGAACATACCCAACTTATCCATACCACCTGCACAAGCTGCGGGAGTTCAGTCGTCGTCCTGTTGTTAGTCAGTGAAGCAGGGTTACGGTCAGTCGGATTCCTGACGGACCTGACCGAACAGGATGCCGCCCGCCTGCAACACCTGCCGTCCGTGGCATCTGATGACGTATTGGAACTGTACCGGATGCTGGAGGATAACCGCTTTCCTGCCGGCGCATAACCGTCATCATCAGCCGATTCGTTAGTTAGATAAATTTTTTTAATATTCATTTATGACCCAAGACACTACCCGTACTGAGGCGATCGTGCTCAAAGCTCAGGCCCGCACGCACGTCGGAAAACAAAGCCAAGCAGTCCGCCGGAAGGAACAGCTGCCAGCCGTCGTCTATGGCCATGGCATCAGCAACACCAATCTCAGTATCAATTACCGGCAGTTTGAGAAAGCGTACCGGTCAGCAGGCGGCAGCCGGCTGATCGACCTGCAGATTGACGATAAAAAGCCGGTCAAAGTTCTGATCCAGGATGTGCAGAAACATCCGGTGAGCGACCGGTATATCCATGTTGATTTCCATCAGGTCAGGATGACCGAAAAAATCAGCGCCACCATTACGCTGGTGTTTACCGGTGAAGCGAAAGCGGTGAAGGAAGCCGGTGGTATTTTGGTGAAAAACCTCACCGAAGTGAAAGTGGAATGCCTACCCCAAGACCTGGTGAGTCAGATCGATATTCCCCTGACATCATTGAATACGTTTGACGATATGGTGCGCGTCCGTGACATCCAGCTGCCGTCGGGGATTGTCCTGAAGGAAAAAGAGGATGAAGTGGTGGTCAGCGTGCAGCCGCCGCGTTCCGAAGAAGAATTGAGTGCGTTGGAAGAAAAGCCGGAAGAGAAAGTCGAAGATGTCGAAGTGGCCGCCAAGGAAAAGAAAGAAGGGGACGAAGAAGAAGAGCCGAGCGCCAAGGAAAAGCCGGCCGCCCCGCCAGACAAGAAGTAACCATTAAAATATCATTGCCTATGTCACCTCAAGAGCCAGCCAAAGATTACGTGTGGGGAAAACGCAAGCACAACAAATGGCTGTATATCGGCATCGGCAGCGCGGTGATAGTCGCGGCTGTCTTGGGGTATGTCATTTTCGGACTGAATATCGACAACAGCAACTCAAACACCAACGGCTCGGCCGCGACCAACGACGCATCCGGGGCCATGGCCCGGCGGGTACTGGACGGCGTGTATGTGCCGGCCGGTCAGGAAAACATTTATCCAATAGCGGTCATGATAGAAAACCTGACGTCTTCGCGCCCGCCATCCGGATTGTCACAGGCGAATGTCGTGTATGAAGCACTGGCCGAAGGCGGCATCACCCGGTTCATGGCCGTGTACGCCCAGCCGCTCGTGGCCATAGCAGAAATCGGGCCGGTCCGTTCAGCCCGGTCATATTACGTGGATTGGGCCCTGGAATATAAGGCGTTGTACGTGCATGTCGGCGGCAGTCCGCAGGCCCTGGCCCAAATCAAGACCGATGGGGTCAATGATTTCAGCCAATTCTACCATGCCCCGTATTTTTGGCGCGACAGTAACCGGGCTGCGCCGCATAACCTGTACACATCCGGCGAAAAAATGGGTATCGCTTTGGTGGACCAGAAAATGCCGGCCACCGGCGAGTATGTTGGCTGGAAGTTCAAGAATGACGCCAGCGCCTCATCCCTGCCAACCGACGAGAAGAGTATCGCCATAGATTTCTCCTCGTTCAACTACAAGGTGGAATACAAGTACGACCGGGAAAAGAATGATTACGTCAGGTATCTGGCCGGCCAGCCGCACCAAGACAAGGACGGGACGGGCATCCGGGCCAAGGACGTCATCGTGCAGAAGATGAAAACATCACTGATTGATTCCGAACGGCTCGGGATGGAGACTATCGGCAGCGGTGAAGCGGTCGTGTTCCGTGACGGGCAGGCTGTCACCGGGACCTGGGAGCGAAAAACGAAAGCCGATCGCACGCGGTTTTATGACCAGGGCGGGGCGGAGATCGAGCTTAACGCCGGCCCGGTCTGGGTAGAAGTCGTCCCGACTGACCGCAATATCGTCTATAACTAATTTTTTCGGGAGCTATCGTCTTGGCCAAAAAAAAATCAAAACAAAAAGACAGTAAACGAAAAAACGATGCCACGCCGGTACGCCCGGCGCCGCAGGAACCGGCTGCCGTCTGGAAGCAAGAAAAAGCCGTCCCGGCCCATGGCCGGAGATGGTATATGTGCCTGGCGGTTTTTTTGGCCGTGGCTGTCGGACTGCTGGCAATATTTTCCGTGGCTTTTGCCGAATACGGGTGGACGCAGGTGAACGGTACCGGCCATTGTGCTTCTGCCATTTCGGTGCTGCCGACTGTCGGTACCGACCCAGGAGACGGACTGATCGTGAGGCGCCTGGACGGCGTCCAGGTCGTGCCTGACCAGGCGAATTTTTGGCCGTATGCGGTCATGATAGAAAACCTTCTGAGCGTGCGGCCGCAAAGCGGCCTGTCACAGGCGGCAGTCGTGTATGAGACGCTAGCCGAGGGCGGCAGTACGCGCTTTATGGCCGTCTATGATCCGTCGGAAAAAATACCGGAACTGATGCCGGTCCGTTCGGCCAGGCCGTATTATTTGGAATGGCTGTCCGAATACGGCGCGCTGTACGCCCATGCCGGCGGCAGCCCGAAAGCGCTGACCGTTATCCGCGAGAATCCGGACATCAATAACCTGGATGCGCTGTCGAGCAACGGCAAATATTTTTGGCGGGATACGACGAAATACGCGCCGCATAACTTAGTCACGTCATCAGACAAGATGAATTTCGCCCTGCGCGACCTGGGGCTGGCGGACAAGGCGGCTGACTTCCGTTCCTGGCTGTTCAAGGACGAGGCGCCGCTTGCTGACCGGGGGGAAGACGGCAAATCCGTGGAATTCAATTTTTCCTACGGTACGACGTACCTGGTCCGGTACCGTTATGACCAGGCGACGAACGACTACAAACGGTTCAATGCCAATGTGCCCCACGAAGACAAGAATACGGGGGATCAGATTGCGGTAAAAAATGTGGTCGTACAGCTGGTACAGGAACCCGGCTATGACCCGTCCGGCAAGGGTCGCCTGGACATCTACGTCGGCGGCACAGGCAAAGCCTGGATATTCCGCGATGGCCTAATTATCGAGGGGATATGGCAGAAGAATTCGCGCACCGACCGCACGATTTTTTACGATGCAAACGGCACTGAAGCAGAGTTTAACCGCGGAAATACCTGGGTGCACGTCGTGCCGGAAGACCAGGCGGTGACGTACCAGTAGGGTAAATACGAAATTCTAAATTCGAAACTCGAAACAATATCCAAATCTTAAATTCTAATGATCGAAACGGCAGTTGGCCGTTTTTATATTTTTGAACTTTTGAATTGATTTAGAAATTAGAGTTTAGAGTTTAGAACTTAATATTAAAAGAAGCCGCCCGTTACAGTATGTGAAGAGAGTTGTACTGCGTGGGGCGGCTGAGTTGGCGTCGGCCGCGTCCGGTACGGAAGGTCAGTATTCCATACCGCGGCTTCCCGTCTCAAATACGGGCGGGTAAGAAATTGGCCGGTGGGGCACGCCAGCGTTTGCTTGGGCGGCATGGAGCTCCTCCTGAGGCTTGGCAGTTTCGGTTTTCGTGATCTCTTCCTTGATCAGGACGCCATCTCGGATGACGAACCGACTGTTACCCATGTGGCGAGAGTGCTTCATCAATCGAAGTAGCTGATGTAGCGGGACCGAGATTTTTTGTATGCCTTTGTCATGGCAAAACTCGATCGTGACTACTGGTTCAACCTTCAGGAGCGTCACCATGCCAGTCAGGTTGGTTGGCCGTTCCTGGCCTTCATTCTGGATGGTAAATGAGACCAGCATGATTCCGTCCGGGTTTCGTTCGGTGAAGGTGTACGTTGTTTTCCCGGCGGTTAGGCGTGTTCCGAGCGGAATCTGATCCGTTGACGCATTTGCCTGGTCAACAGAAGACATAAACCGTTCGAAATCCGTCTGGTTTCGTTCTTCAGTGTGGTCGCTCATCTGAAATCACCTCCTTTCAAAGAGCGTGTGGTTGGTTTGTGTTTATGGTTTGTGGATTGCTAAGCCCGTGTAGTATAGGTGGCTGGAGAGATATGTCAAGGGTATTGACATATTAATAACTTCGTGCTAGGATAAGCGGTAAAAATTAAAAACCTGTCTGTAAAAATGCTGCAAAGTGCAAGGAGGCTTTTGCGGCGAAAAAAGTCTTTTGAAAACACGAAATAACAATATTCTAGAAACACTCTAATGGAGGTACTGAAGTATGTTAGGATTTTTGATCCTCGTTGGATTCCTGGTGGTATTTGTCGTACCGCTGGTGATATCCATCGTGAGGAAACAGCTCATCGGAGCTGCTTCCGCTTGGTTTGGCGTGGGGCTCGTGCTCTACATCGCCCTGCAGGTTGCGGAAACGGTGTATCCGGACGTGCTGTGGTATGAGGAAGTAGGCCAAGTGGCGGTGTATTGGACCGTTTTTTGGCCGAAAGTCTGGTGGTTTTTCATCGGAGGCGCGGTAGCGGCGGTATTCATGCTCGTGAATATCCTGTTTACCCGGACGCACCTGGATGAGAAGCTGCGGAAAGATGACGGCGTGTATGCTACGTATGCACTGACATACATTATTGGCGGCGTTGTCGCCCTTATCTTCGCCTGCGTGAGCGTCACGTTTTGGGACCAATACCTGCTCTATAGCCATCAGATGCCTTTCGCCTCTACGGATCCGGTGTTCGGCAATAACATCGGGTTCTACGTGTTCACCCTGCCGTACGTAAATATGCTCCTGAACTACGGCTGGGCGCTCGTCATCCTGACCATCATCGGCGTCGTCATCAATTATGGGGTTCATTATTCGACCGTGACGTTGTATCGGTTCAATTACACGGGCCAAAAGAAACGGTACGCAGTCATCAACCGGATGATCAGCCACGTCTCTGTCCTGGGGTTGTTCATCGTGGTGCTCCTCATCTTTACCATCAAGGTGTGGATGTGGGAATTCCTGTTTGACAACCATGCGTCGTTTTCCGGCGCCGGATACGTGGACGTTACCCAGCGGATCGGATATTACACCTTCTTCATCTGGGTCCTGGTCGTCTGCGGCGTGATGCTGGTCGTTTCGGCCTTTGCCCGGAGCCTGAAGCTGACTAAATGGTTTGCCATTTCAGCTACCGGCCTGGCACTGGCGTACTTCATCGTCTTTATCGGCATCATTCCGAGCCTCAACCAGCACTTCAACGTTTCCCCGAACGAGCTGTCGTTTGAGACGTCCTATATTGAACGTAACATTACGGCCAGCCGGGAAGCGTACGGCCTGAACCAGGTCAATGTGATGCCGTTCCTCGTGTCCGACTCATCACTGACCCCTGAGCTTGTCGAAGAGAACCGCAGTACGCTAGACAAGATCAGGCTCTGGGACTGGACGGTGTTGGATGCCAACATCCAGAACAACCAGTCGTTCCGGACCTATTACCATTTCCCGCAGCCCGACGTGTTGCGCTACCATTTGGACGGGAATCTCGTTCAGGTGATGGCGTCACTCCGGGAATTGGACCAGGAAATGATCACGTCCAGCGCGCAGACATGGCAGAACACCCGACTGGTGTATACCCATGGGTTTGGCGCGGTGGTCGTACCGGTCAATGGTTTCGACAGCAAGGGTGACCCGACGTTTCTCCTGAAGGACATCCCGCCTGTCAGCCAGCATCCGGAGCTGAACGTTTCCCAGCCCCGCATCTATTTCGGTGAAATGGAGAATTCGGAAGTGTTCGTCAACACGACGCACCATGAATTCGATTATCCCGTCGGGGATACCAACGCCACGTACACATATCAGGGGACCGGCGGTATCACGCTCGGCAGCGGCATGCGCAGTCTCATGCTGGCCCTCCGGTATGAGGGTTTGCGGCAGCTGACTGCGGACGAGCTGACACCGACCAGCCGGATCCTGGTTCGGCGGAATATCATGGAACGCGTGAGTGAATTGGCGCCATTTTTGCATTATGACGGCGACCCATACGAAGTCATCGTTGACGGGCGGATCTGGTACCTGCTCGACGCGTATACGACTACGGATGCGTATCCGTATTCCAAGTCCTTCGCCACTGACCAGTTGGGATCGCTGAATTACATCCGTAATTCGGTGAAAATCGCCATTGACGCCTATAATGGGACGATCAGATTCTATCTCTTTGATCCATCTGACCCGATCATCATGACGTACGCGGCGATATTCCCGACGCTGTTTGCCCCGGCGAAGGACATGCCGGCTTCATTGGCGGCCCATGTCCGGTATCCTGAGGACATGTTCACCATCCAGTCGTATGCCTATGCGCTGTACCACATGACCAACGTGACGACGTTCTACAATCGTGAAGACCTGTGGGACATCGCCACGGAAGAATATCACGTGGAAGGCGTCAAGCAGATGTCCCCATACTTCGCCGGCATCCGTTTGCCCGGCGAACGAAGGGACGAATTCGTGATAATGCTGCCGTTTACGCCGCATACTACCGATCCGAACCGGCCGAAATATAACATGGTGGCATGGCTGGCCGGCCGGTGCGACGCGCCGAATTACGGGAAATTATTGGTCTATGAATTTCCCAAAGACCGCATCGTGCAGGGACCGATGCAGCTGGAGGCCAGGATCAACCAGCACGACGTGATTTCCAAAGACCTGACCCTCTGGAACCAGCAAGGTTCAAAGGTCATCAAAGGAAACCTCATCATCGTGCCGCTGACGGGCCACCGGGTGCTATACGTCAAGCCGATTTTCCTGCAGAGCGTCAATGGCCGCTATCCGGAACTAAAACGGGTGGTGGTGGCGACCAATGACCAGTTGGCGTACGGGGATTCGTTCGAAGCCGCACTGCGCCAGCTGACCGGAATGTCAGACTATACGGGTCAAAAGGTGGCGATGCCATCTGACGCATCGTCTGGCGACTATATTTCAATCGCCGCAAAGTATTTTGACGAGTACGTGAAACTGGTCGGCCAGGGCAAACTGGCTGAAGCCGGCCAGATGCTGGAACGTCTTGGCGTCACGTTACGTGAAGCCAAAAAATCAAAATAAACAGGAGGATTTGCTACTTATATCTCGGGCGCGACCAATCGTGGTTGCGCCTTTTTTTGTCCAAAAATACAGTCATTGATTCAGGCATTGACAAAATATTATTTTTTTGTTACCATGAACGGCTTTGTTCTTTTACATGATCAGATGGTTTGCTAACATTTTTTGCCTGGCAGGGGCATCCCTGCTACAACCTTTCCTGGTGCGCTCCAGGAGAAAATGGAGTATGTCTTTACAAATAGATTTATTGTGCTTGTTTGGCGGACTGATCGGTCTGGTCATCGGATGGCAGGTGTGCGGATATGTGTTTGGTACACTGGCCCTGCTGCTGAAATCCTGTTTCAAGCCGTCCGGCCAACGCTGGCTCTATGTCAAACAGGTGCTGGTCATCGCCCCCGATGCCTGGTTCGATCCGTTCATGACATTCGGGCCGTTTGGGATGCTGATACTCCTGTTTACGCTTGTCATCCGTTTCGACCCGTTCCAAGAACGCGACAGTGCTGATCTGGCCGATTTCCAAAAACGGACCAAACTGTCCGTCGAGCAATGGGTGACGCACGGCTGGCGCGACATGAGCGACCGCCGGCGTCAGCAGGAGCTTAAGCAGGCTGACCAGCGGCTGGAACAGATCCGGACGACCGTTGCCGCGGTACCGCAGCAGGTCAGCTATTGGGCCCAGGTCTCGGCTTACTGGACCCGTAAATGGGCGGCTGTCACTGCGGCTACTGCCTGTATCCTGGCTTTTGTCCGGACGGGAGTGGTCGTGGCGGCGGAAACCGTTTCGTCAGCCGGCACGGCAGTCGCTGCCCAGTATGCTGATACGACCAAGAAGTCCGGCCCCGGTGCGGCTGATACGTGCCAGCCTGACCTGAAACTGTCAGGGTTCGCCATTGTCGGCCTGGAGGCCACGCCGCACAGCGGTCTGTCCCCTGAGGCGACCGTCACCCTGAACAAAGTGCGGGCTATAGCCAAGTACCGTCATGGGCAGTGGCAGTCTATGGTCGTTGTTGATCCGGAACATCCGTTGCCTGTCCGGGTGGCGGAAATCGGATATGACATGGACCCGAAATTCATGGTCAAGATGGGTCGGATGCTGACGCCGATCTGGCGCCTGCACCGCCCACCGAACACGCAGCAGTGCGTGGTGTCGGAAATATCCTCAGTGATGCCTCCCTCCGTGGACAACGGGGTCGAAGCGTTCTACAACCTCGGACGGTTGGACGCGCGGCTGACCCTCCTCAACGGGAGCGGACGGTATGAGGATGATAACTCTCTGATGGATGCGGTCGGACAGGTGTCCTGGCGGCCGATGCCACACTGGCAGGTCAGGTTGACCAGCCAGTCAGGCCAGCAGCCCAGCGGGCAGCGGTCTGTCCGTGCGGCGGACATTTCCTATGAGCGTGAGCCGGTATTCTGGCGAGGTTTGTATCTGGAGCGCCCAGACCTTTCAGAATCCGCCTGGCTTTCGGAAATCAACGTCCGCGCTGGTCCGCATACCCTCGTTGCCCTGGGAGAAACCATCAACAGCCGACTGGCCGGGGTCAGGCGCCTGGACATAGGCGTCAATACCCGGTTGAACCCTGGCTGTGTCATGCGGCTGCATGGCGTTTTTTCCAGCGCGGCATCCCCTGAACTCGTGTTCAGGATGCAGCAATCGTTCTGATAGTGACAGGTTCTGATCATGTTTTGAGTCGACGCGATGGTGCGCCGACTCTTTTTTATCCTTTGAAAAACGTTTAACTTTTCAGCAGGACAGGGGGTTGACAGGATATGGTTTTATTGTAAGATAAGTGAATTCTTTGACTTGAGGAAACTCGGAAAATAACCGTAAACCATATAACAGGAGGTTTTGAATGCAGATGCATCCGAACATTGAAAAACTGATCAAGGTCATGGACCCGATCAATACCATGTCGAGTATCGGCGGCGTCATCTTTTTTGACCAGAAGACGGTCATGCCGGAGAACGGCGCGCCGATGGCGGCCAAGCGCATCGGTTTCATGAGTGAAATGGAACATGCCGCTTTCACCAAAGACGAAGTCGGCGAAGCGATCAGCCAGTGTCTGACGGTCCTGGTCGAGCTGCCCTGGGTACAGCAGCTGATCGTCAAACGGATGAAGATGGCGTTCGATATGGCGCGCGCCCTTCCGGCAGAATTTGTCGGCCGGCGTGACCAGGCGCAGATGACCGCCAACCAGGCTTGGAAGCATGCCCGTGCCGCCGACGACTACAGCACCTTCATGCCGCAGCTGGCCATCATGTTCGATCTCGCCAGGGAGGAGGCTGGTTACCGCGGCGCCGGCCTGAACGACGCCGATTCCGTCTACGATGCCATGATGTCCACCAAGGATCCGGGCATGACGGCAAAGGTCGCGGCGGCCGTCCTCTCCGACGTCGGAGCGTTCCTGACGGATTTCGTCCGCCAGGTGAAGGAGTCGGGCGTCACGATTTCCGACGCGCCGCTGCGGGGCTGCTTTTCCGAAGGCCGCCAGCGCCGGTTTTTCGAATGGCTGATCGCGCAGATCGGCTACGACTTCTCGTCCGGCGTGGTGCTGAAGACGACCCATCCCTTCGCCGGTACGATCGCCCACGGCGACCACCGGATCACCACCCGGTTCTACGAGGATTTCCTGTCGGCCGGACTGTTCGGCACGCTGCACGAATCCGGCCACGCCATGTTCGACATGGGGTGCGACCCGTTTTTCTGGCAGTTCGACAACCGCAGCCTGCCGGCGCCGATGGGCCTGCACGAATCCCAGTCCCGGATGTGGGAAAACATGGTCGGCCGGAGCATGGCGTTCTGGTCATGGGCCTACCCGTATTTACAGCTGTCCTTCCCGAAGTACCGGTCCGTGAAACTGGAGGATTTCTACCGGGCCATCAACCGCATCCAGCCCAGCGCCATCCGGGTGGAAGCTGACGAGGTGACCTACAACGGCCACATCCAGGTCCGGTACGAGATCGAGCGTGGCCTGCTGTCCGGCTCCATCAGCCTGGCGGACGCGCCGCAGGCATTCGCCGACCTGATGGAGAAGTACGTCGGGTACCGTCCGGCCACCCTCAAGGACGGCATCCTCCAGGATGTCCACTGGTCCATGGGACATTTCGGATATTTCCCGTCCTATACCTTCGGCAACCTGGCCGCCGCCCAGCTGTTCTACCGTTTCTCCCAGAGCAATCCGGCTTATGCCGAGAATTTCCGCCGCGGCGATTTCAGCATCCTGCTGAGCTGGCTCCGCGCCAACATCCACTCCACCGGCCTGTTGGAGACGACCAACGACGTCCTGATGCGCGTCACCGGCGAACCGCTCAACGCGGCCCACTGGAAGACGTACGTCACGAAGAAGTTCAGTCCCGTCTACGGGCTGAACTGACCGATTCCGCACTTTCCGATTGCAACCCAAGACTCCCCAAAGGCATCACGCCCGAGGGGAGATTTTTTTAATATATCTTCGCCACGCGGTCGCGGCCGGCCAGGTCCTTGATGAACTGCACTTTCTTGTCCGGTAGGGAGCGTTCCACGAAGTAATCGATAGCTTTGACCTGGTTGGGCGCCAGTTCCAGGAGGGCCATGCCGCCGGGCGCCAAACGCTTGGGTAACTGCTGAATTAATCTGTCCAATAGTTCCAATCCCAATTTGCCGCCGTGCAGGGCCAGTTTCGGCTCATGCGGCAGGTTTTTCGTCTCATTCGAGGTCAGGTACGGCAGGTTCGCGCAGATGAGGTCGTACTGGGTTTTTTTCGGGAGAGGGGACAGCAGGTCGCCTTTCACGAAGGTGATTTTTTTCGTCATCTTGTGCAGTTTGGCGTTTTTTTTCGCCACGGCCAGTGCCTTCTCGGAGATGTCAGTCATGTACAGCTTGATCCAGGGCAGGTATTTCGCCAGGGAGATGGCGATACAGCCGGAGCCGGTGCCCACGTCCACGACGGTCGTCTTCCGGTCCGGCGTAGCCTTGGACATGGCCCGGCCGATGTGGATGGCTTCCTCCACCAGGACTTCGGTATCCGGGCGGGGGATCAGTACGTTCTTGTCCACCAGGAAATTCAGCCGGTAAAATTCCTTTTGGCCGGTAAGGTAGGCGACCGGCGTGCCGCGCAGCCGCCGGCTGACCAGGTTTGCGAATTTCCGGCGCTGGCCCGTGGTTACCTTCTGTTCCGGATGGCTGTGCAGGAACGTCCGCGGTTTTTTCAGGACGGATGCCAAGAGTACCTCGGCGTCCAGGTTGGCGGAGTCGGCCTTGGCCTTGCGGAGCTTGGTGATGGCCGAGAGTAAGGTCTGTTGGATGTTCATGATGTTATTGTAACGGAAAAAACAAAAAAAGGCACGTTTATCACGCACTACCTTGTCATGCTGACCCTCCTTATTGTCACTCTGAGCCCTCCGACTCCGCTCAGGGCAGGCTCCACGAAGAGTCGCCCAAGCCGAAGGCTTGGGAGATTCTTCAGCCGCATGACTGCGGCTTCAGAATGACAGAGGGGAGAGATTGCCACGTCGTCATTTCATTCCTTCTCGCAATGACAGCAAAAACAAGCATGGTCATTGCGAGCGAAGCGAAGCAATCTCACTTCGGCTGGTCGGCCTTGATGAGGGCGTTGATCACGTCGTCCAGCTGGCCGTCCAGGATCACCTGCATATTGTGGAAATTCTCCTTGATGCGGTGGTCGGTGATGCGGTCCTGGGGATAGTTGTACGTGCGGATCTTCTCGGAGCGGTCGCCGGTGCCGATCTGGCTTTTGCGCGCCTCCGACCGTTCCTTGCGTTTGCGCTCCTCCTCCATTACCAGCAGCCGGGAGCGCAGGACGTCCATGGCTTTCATCTTGTTCTGGGTCTGGGACCGTTCGTCCTGGCAGGTGACGACCAGTCCGGTCGGCTTATGCGTGATCCGGATGGCCGAATACGTCGTGTTGACCGACTGCCCGCCGTGGCCGGACGAGGTGGTCGCTTCCACGTTGATGTCCTCCGGCTTGATCGTCAGGTCCACTTCGTCCGCTTTCGGCATGATAGCCACGGTGGCCGCCGACGTATGCACGCGGCCGCTTTTTTCCGTCTCCGGCACGCGCTGGACGCGGTGCACGCCCGACTCGTATTTCAGCTTGCTGTAGACGTTTGACCCGTTGATCTCGAAAATCGCTTCCTTGTACCCGCCGATCCCCGTGTGGTTGGTGCTCAGCAGGTGGGTGGACCAGCCCTGCCGTTCGGCGTAGCGCGAGTACATCCGGAACAGTTCGGCGGCGAACAGCGCGGCCTCGTCCCCGCCGGTGCCGGCGCGGATTTCCACGATGATGTCCTTCTTGTCCAATGGGTCAGCCGGGTTCAGCACGGCGTTGATGGCCGCGGCCAGGTCTTTTTTCTGCTCTTCCAATGAATGCAGTTCCTCCTCGGCGATCTGTTTCAGCTCATGGTCACTGGCGTCATCCGCTACGGTCTTTTTCGTTTCGGCGATGGCATTCTCCACCTCTTTCAGTTTGGCGTAATTCCCCAGCGTCTCGCCCAGCTCATTGTATTCCTTGGAAATGGCCTGCAGTTTCTTGGGGTCGCCAAACACTTCGGGTTTCTCCAGCTCCCGTTCCAGGTGCTCATGGCGCTCGTCGAGTTTTTTGATCTTATCTTCCATAATATAAATATTACATCAAAGAAAAATCCCCAACCTGCAGTATAGCACAATCGGGGACCATAAATTCGTATAGCTACTTGGATTTGGCGGCTTTCTTGGTAGGCGCCTTTTTGCCGGCCATCCGCTTGAAGCGCTCGACGCGTCCGCCCTGGTCCATGGTTTTCTCCTTGCCCGTGAAGAACGGGTGGCAGACAGAGCAGATTTCCACCCTGATTTCCGGGAGGGTGGAGCCGGTGGTGAAGGTGTTGCCGCAGGCGCAGATTACCTTGGCGTCAGTGTAATATTTGGGGTGGATGTCATTTTTCATATGTGTTTTATATTCTAGCAGAGGGGTTGGAGATTGGCAAGGGGCTAGGGGAAGGGGGTTGGGCGTTTGTTTGGGGTATAGTAGAGCAGTTGTTTTTTTCTGTATAAAGCGTACAGTGGGGGCATGGAATCGATCATCACAAATAATGGGGAGTTGGTGAAATAATTTTATGGACAAAAAAAGACTCATCTTTTCGATCATTGCCATACCGTTTGGGATTTTTTTGTTTATTTACGGCGGATATGATGACAGCCCCGGGGCGCAGGGGCTTGGGTTGATTGCTTTTATTACCGGTATATGGCTAATAATTACGATCAGGAGGAATAAATACTATGAGCAGCCGAAAAATTTCTGACGGCGTAGCGCATAAAATTTCTCCGGACCTCAGGAACGCCCTGGTCGCTGACCAGGTTGCCCGGGCGTTGTGGGAGGATCTGACGCCGCTGGCACGCAATGAGTGGATCTGCTGGGTCATATCGGTCAAGACAGAAGGGACCAGGGCAGAACACGTTAAGCGGGTCGTCTCCGAGCTGAAAGAAGGGATGCGCCGCCCGTGCTGCTGGATGGGGTGCGTCCACCGGAAAGACAAGCCCTTGAGCGCGACGCAAAAATTCCTGCTGAAAAGGAAAACACTCAAGAAATAGGTGGGGCGGTTTTTTGGCATTTGTGTTAAAATAAAGTCATGAAAAGACTCCTGCTGTCATCAAGGGGCTCGTACATTACCGACGGGGCATGCGGCCTGTTCGACCGGCCCCGCAATGAGTTGCGGTGGGCCTACGTCATGACGGCCAGCAAGAGCGTGCCGGACCGGACGTACATCGAGCTCCACCAGAAACGGATGGACGATTTGGGCTGGAACTATGACGTGCTGGATTTGGACGGCAAAACGCCGGACCAGCTGCGGGCCATACTGAGTGACAAGGACGCCATCAACATGGAGGGCGGCAACGCGTTTTATTTGATCCGCAGCATCCGGCAGAGCGGATTTACGCAGGTACTGCATGAATTTTTGCAACGCGGGGGGATATACTGCGGCGCCAGCGCCGGATCGTACGTGGCCTGCCCGACCATGGAGACGGCCACCTGGAAAATTCCCCAGCGGTTCGACCGCCACGGGGTGACGGACTTCACGGCCATGAACCTGGTGCCGTTCCTGATCGTGGCGCACGTCACGCCGGAGATAGAGGAGATGGTCCGGCCGAAAATGGAGCAGGCAAAATATCCGGTGAAATTATTGTCTGACCGGCAGGCCCTGCAGGTCCGGGACGATGAGGTGGAATTGCTGAAGGATACCAACGTCCTGCCGAAAGAACTGGGAGGATAAATCATTTGAATAGCATAACATACTAACGTTAACCGTATGAAAACAGTATTGATAGTGATTTTAGTGATCGGGTGCGCCGGTCTGGCGTATTACCTGATCGGCGGAGACAAGGAAGTCGTGCCGGCTGAAATGGATAATACTGTTGAAGAGGTTGATACGGACCAGGTACAGGAAGCCCTGCAGGAAACGGGTGCCCGGACGGTGTACGCGAGCTGTAACGCCATTGCCGGCGCCAGTACGTGCATGGACTACGTCGGGTCAATGTGGAACGACGATAACTCAGCGGAATTGAATTGCGGCGAGACCGGAGTTTTTTCCACGGATGCCTGCCCGTATGCTGAGTTCGGCGGATGCCAGATGAATGGCGGGTCGGTCATGGAAACAATCGCTTGGGCGTATGCAGAAGGCCCGGGCGGATACGATGACGAGTCGGTGGCGTACGCCAGCATGTCCTGCAACAGCCTGCCCCAGGGGCGATGGGTCACGCCGGATGAGTTATTGGAATAGGGCAATAGTCAAGATAGAAAATATAATTTAACCGGCCAGATCTGCTCTGAAATGGTGAGGGGAAATTTTTTTAATATTCATAAGGTCTTGACCGCCTTCCGGAATTGCCGTAAGGTGACGGAGAATTATCCAGTTACCCATTGTCCTTCACAACACAACAAAGAGTAGGAGGGAGCGATGTTTCGCAGAACGCTTGCATGTATTTGCCTGGTCGGGGTCCTCGGCTGGTCGGGATGTCTCGGATCCAGCGATGAGCCGCCGTTCGATTTCGGCGACGGTCCGCCCGGATCCATGGCCCGCAAGACGGAACTCAAGGATTTCGACCCGCCCAGCGGACGGATCGTCTATGAGGTGCAGTACCCGCTGCTGCGTCTGACGTCCATGGCCACGCTCAGTTTGTCGATGAAAGAGATGGTCAGTGAGGTGTTTGACGGCCAGTGGAGCGTGAAATACCTCTATGAGGGGATCGGTGACCGGTATCTCCATCGGCCCACTACCATAGAAGTATACCGGTATGCGGAAGCGGGAGACCATTTCGGCGACCTGATCAATACCTATACGTACACGTCGATAACGTTGTCCGGCGAAGTCCTGTATACGGACCGGCTAGGGAAGACCCGCCTGATCGACCTCAGTTATTTCGACATCCTGCCCAGCGGATCATAAGGCCGCTGGACGTAGCAGGCGCATCCATGGGAGCTTTTCATTAAGCTCCTTTTTTATTGGGGGGTTGACAGGGGCACTGATAGATGGTATACTACGGGCTCGTTCTTTTAGTAGGAATAATTTCCACTACACATTATCGTCAACCTTTCCACATACGATAGGAGATTTGCATGCAGGTTACGACGCAACTGGTACAGGGATATATCGGCGGACAGCTGGAGATCCATGATCCGGATGAGGACAAACTTTTTCGCGGCGAGATAGAGGATATCGACGTCCGTAGCGGCATCCTGTTCGTGGTTTTCACGTGGGTGGCCAGATGTTTGGGCCCGTCAGCGGATCAGGCCAGATGGTATAAGTATCACCATCACGAACATGAATGTCCATTGGCAGAATTCACAGCCGCAAATATCGGTCCGGGCAAGTTCGGCAGCGACCGGCTGCTCCTCACGTCCGTGAGGAATAGGGTGCGGATCACCGTATTCCCGCCTGACGGCAACCGGCTGGCCCGCGACTATGTCATCGGGCTGGGTGCCAACGCCTGACCGTATCGTTTGGTCATGATGTGACGAGTCCGAAGTTTACGCTTTGGACTTTTTTATTTGGTTAACTATTTCCAGGCAGGGAAAATAAAAAACTGCGGGCGTTGGGAGCGCATCCGCAGTTCATGGATCTAAGATTTCAAGCTAGAAAATGAGCGAGAGGAGACCGGCTAGCAGGGCACTCGCCGGGATGGTGATGATCCAGGCGATAACCATGTGGCCGCCGACACGCCAGTTGACCAGGCCGATTCGTTTGGCCGCGGTCGTGCCCATCACGCAGGACGAGATGGCATGCGAGGTGCTGATGGGGATGCCCAGCAGGGACAGGAGGAAAATGACTATGCCGGCCGACGTTTGGGCGGAGAACCCTTCGATCGGCATCGGCTCGTCGCCGGACAGTTCGTCCGTAATGGTCCGGATGATCCGCCAGCCCCCAAACAGCGTCCCGGCACCCATGGACAACGCGCAGAGGATGCGGATGGACATGGGGACATGGAAAGTGGAAATGGCACCGTACGTCAGCAGGGAGATGGTGATGATGCCCATGGCATTCTGGGCGTCATTCATCCCGTGCGAGAACGACATCCATGCGGCGGACAGGATCTGCAGGTATTTGATCCGTTTGCTGGCTTTGCGGTGACGGACGTGGAGTACATGCAGCGTCCAGGTGATGATCACGATGATCACCATGGCCAGCACGAAGGCGATGAGTGGAGCCAGTACCATGGCCAGTATGATCTTGCGGAGGCTGGGGCCGACCAGTATCGACCAGTTGAATCCTGATTTTACCAGCGCGGCGCCGATTAACCCGCCGATCAACGCATGCATTGATGACGAGGGGATGCCGAACCGCCACGTGACCAGGTTCCAGCCGATGGCTCCGATCAGTGCCGCTGCCAGGATACCTTGGGTTATAATAGTTGGGTCAATAACACCCTTGCCGATCGTGTAGGCGACTGCCGTATGCGAGAGGGCTCCAATAAAGTCGAATGTCATCGCTAACAGTATGGCTGACGTCGGCTGTAATGCGTTGCTGGCGATACTGGTAGCAATCGCATTGGCGGCGTCATGAAACCCGTTAACGAAGTCGTAGCAGAGGGCTAAGGCTACGACGAGCATCAGGATAAGCAGTTGTTCAGACACGTTTGGAAATCACCCCCTTTACGAAGTCAGAGGCTAGACGGAACAGGTCGGCCGTGTTTTCCAGTCGGCCAATGGCGCGGGAGAAGGCGATGGCACTGACTACGTCGTCCACCGTCCGGGATGACAGGAATGCCTCGGCGATATCGACCTTGTTGATCTTATCCGCGTCGTGTTCCAGCGTCCGGATGGCTTCGTAGATGTCAATCGGATGGTCAAACCGGCGCAGGTATTTGATGATGCCCTGCAGTATGGTGGCGTCTTCGGCAATGTACCCAACCATCAGTTTCAAACGGTCGGACGGGTTGAGTATCCGGAAATTGACGATAGTGTCGGTGGCGCCTTCGATACCGTCCAGGGTATCGTCCAGGATTTGTCCCAGCGTATGGATGTCCTGCCGGGGGAACGGGGTGGTGATCGAGTCCATGATCAGTGCAGACAGTTCCCTGACCAGGTCGTCGCCCCGCCGCTCCGCGTCCTTGATGGCCTTGTGCAGCGTTTTCCGTTTTTCCGGGTCGTGGGAATTGTTTACCAGCTCGAGCAATTTTTGCGCCGCGAAATTGATTTCATCGACCTGTTTCTGGAACAGGTCAAAAAAAGCGGCGTTGTTCGGTAAAAACCCGAGCTGCCGGATACGGAAAATAGAACGCCTGATTCTGTGTATCATGGCGTAGCTACTCCTTTCTTCTATAGTCAATGAACTGTTTTAAATTACCCAACCATAGCATCGGAGGGGGGTAAAGTCAATATGGCTTAAAGTATTCCGGCCAGAACCTGTTGACAAATATGGCCAATTTGCTATGCTGGAGGGCTGAATTTTTGTAAACCCATGTACATTGATAGGAGGAAGTATGTACAAGTTGACGATCGTCTTGGCGGCGGTGATGGTTTGTTTCATGGCCGGTTGCGGCAACGACTCGCGGTCCGACTGGATGAAGTCCGAGCAGCTGGAGCTGGCCGGCCGGCACGAGCAGGCCATGGCAAAAGCTACTGACGCTTTCACTGCTGATGCCGAACATTTGACCGCCCCGGCGCTTTCTAACCTGACCACCGCCCAGTACTCGGCGGTTGAGGAGTGCATCCCTGAGGATATCCTGGCGTTGACACGGGGTATCGGCACCCAGCCGAAAAATGCCGACTGGCAGGCCCGCAGGGGTTTCCTGTATTCGGCCATCGGTGAGTATTCGCTGGCCATCCGTGATTATCAAGCGTCATTGCAGATACAGGACGAGCCGGACATCTCCCCGATTTATATCCCGAATGAGGGATCGGTCCGCATGTGTCTGGCGATCGCCCAATGGCAGTCGGGGGATCTGCAGAGTGCCTTGGAAACATTCAAGCAGGTGCTGGATCAGGATTCCACGAATGCCCGGGCGTATTTTTACCGCGGGGTCGTCCACGGGGTCCTTGGCCACAAAACTGCGGCCGTCAACGACCTGAAACAGGCCGGCGCCATCGGCAAAGAATCCTACTATAAGGATTACCTGATCGAGTTCCTGGCGCCCGAAGGCCGGAACGAGTCGCTAGCCAGCACGTTCATTATCACGTTTTTTGCCAACCAGCCGCCGCTGAACCGGCCGTTCGGCTACATCTGGTCGGTCAACCAGTAGACCATTCGTTCTTCCGTATTTCTATGTCCGGGAACCACCTGCGGTTCCCGGTTTTTTTAAAAAAAATTAAAAAATCTGCCGAGATACCCAGCAGGGTGCACAGAAATCAGACAGGACGCAAAAGTGGTGACGATTTTTCGAGGAGGTAAAAAATGCGGAATTCATGGCTCAGATTATTATTGAAAGTAGGAGATATTAAGCGGTATCATGCATTAGCGTGGCAAATCATGCGGGAGCATATCCATGTGTTGGCGTATTACCACCGACCGCGGGAGTCTCTGCCCGCGTGTCCTTGTCATACTGATGGTCGCGCACCCGCAGAGAGGTGCGCTCGGGGATTAATAAAATTCGTTTACTATCAGGATGACAATGAGTAATCATTGCTCGTCTTGTTCGGGGATGATAATCACGGTATAGTAATCCCATGCATATGCAACAACCCTCCCAGGAGGATTACCAGCACATCAAGGAGAAGATAGTGGATTACCTGTCCCGGCAGGGTTTTTCGGAAAAGAAGCTGTTGCAGAAAGTTACGGATTTAAAAAAGCATTACCCGCAAACTGAGCGGTACCGTTTTTATACGCCAGTACACGTGCAAAAAGTTCTGGACGAACTGAAAGGACTCGGCCTGGTGGATGATTATGCATTCGCCCAAAGCATATTCCGGCAACTAAAAGACCGGAAAGACGGCCTGTACCGTATCAAAGAAAAAATGCGCCGACGGCTGATTCCCCAGTCAGTCATAGATACGGTGCTGAAAGAATGGAAACAATCCGGCCAGGGGCAGGATTACACGGCCATTATCCGCGAGACAAAAAGAAAGTATGAGCGTCTGAAAGAGCGGTTTCCGGCGCCGAACCAGCACTATGAAATAAAACAAAAGCTCTATATGTTTCTCGGACAGAAAGGGTATGTGGCGGATGAAATCAAGACAATAATCGGGCAGGCGCTCAACGAGCCGCCAAAATAAAAAAACCGCGAGTCATGGTGACCCGCGGTCGTGTTGTGCGATGTTTATTTTATTTCAGCTGGGCCAGTAGATTTCCGATCAGCTGGCGGTCTTGTGACTGGCCGGTTTTCCGGTCAATCGCCAAGGCTTCGTTGTAATGTTCCCTGGCTAGGGCGTGGCTGCCTTGGGCGTGGTAAGCCTCGGCCTGGCGGAAAGCGATGAGGGACAGCAGGGACAGGTATTCCTGATTATTCGGTTCGTCTTCCAGCAGGCCATTGGTGACGCCCCGGGCCATTTCGTACGCTTCCTGCGCATCGGCAAACCGGTTCATCATCCGGAGTAACAATCCCATCTCCTCGTAGGCGATGGCGATGTTTTTCCGGTGGTGCGGAGTGACGGTCCGCCGCGAACTGCCGTAGCAGTTGATGTAGAGCTTGCTGCCGATCCGCTTGACCGTGAGCATTTTGCTGCAGTAGACGCAGTGGCCCTCGGCACCGGCCATGGCCTGCACCGAGATTTCCACCGGCATGCCGCAGTTGGGGCAGCTCGTGCTGATCGTGTGGCGGTAGGAGACCTCCATCTCATCCAGGTCGATAACCTTAGGTATGGTACTGACGTTGGAGCCTTTTGATTGCGCGGCAATGGCACTTTCGAACAGCTGCAGCGTCCGCTGGGCGATCGGGAACTGCTTGAGGGTATTGCCTTGGTCAACCAGTCGTACGCCCGGCCGGTAGTTCTGGAGCGCCCAAAAAGTGGTCCTGATGATGGCCTGGTTGTAATCGTACTGCCCGGCCGGCATGAGGGTATACCGGAAAAACATCAGCCAGATGAATGGCGGCGCCAGCAGTATTCCCGCGGTCCGCCAGAGGTGTTCCTCGGTCAGGTACGCGAATTCCACGTGGCCGTATTTCTGGGCCAGTCCGGCAGCGGTGAACGTCAGCATGCCGACAAACCCGGCGCCGAGCGCTCTGGTATTCAACGGGCGCTGGATGCTGACCTGCATGATTCCGTATTTCGCCCACTGGGTGGCGATGATGAAATTGCAGATGAGCATGACGGCCATAGTAAGCTTTTCGTACATGGTCAGCTCCTATTCCCTGATGGCTTCAATGAACGAGACGGCCTGGCTGATGAACAGGCTGGCGACAAACATGACGAGGGTGATGCCCGCGGTGAGCGCGATACGGCCGCCCGACGTGTAAGCCAGGAATTCCCACTGGGTCCACCAGGCGGCGATAGTGCAGACCAGGTAGCACCACACGCCGATCCCTTTGGAAAAATGCCCGCGGGGCAGGGTGGCGTTGGTGTTGAGTCCGCCCATCAGGCCGATGATCAAACCGGGGATGACGCCCCAATGGAACGTTTCCTTCAGTACGAAATCCTGGACGCCCGGCGGCAACATAATGTTGTCGGTCGGGATTGGACCGCAGATGAGCAGCTTGGCCGGTACGATGTAAAAGATCGCGCCCAGCACGCCGCCGATAATCAGGCCGGCCAGCAGTGAAAGCCCGAGATTGTAACGCATGATACCTCCTGAGAAATGTCAAAAATCAATGTCTATTTTCCGTTCATCTTGCCCGCATTTTGCTAAAATGTCAAGTGGCCGGGTCGCGGGAAATTGGGGAACAAAGGCTGATGTGACGACTAATCTGATGTCGGAATCGTATTTTTTAATTATTGACAAAAATATGGGCTCGTGTTAGGATGCAACGTTTGGTAATGAACATGAACATCAACTCATTGAAGAATAGGAGTCGCCATGAGACAGAAGCGATGGTTCGCCATGTTCTTTATCCTCGCGGTCGTACTGATGACCGGAGGATGCAGAAACCCGTTCGGCCCGGATTTTGACGAGATCAGTCCGAGCAGCGGGGTCTACTCGTTCGAGCTGGAGCATATCCGGTTCGTATACGATACGGGCAGCAACCTGATGACTGTGACTAATTTGACGTCAATTAAGTCCACGGTCCGGGTAGTGCGGTACGACGACCGCGGTGACGACCGCCGCGGCGTGAAGTTCACGCTGAACGGGTATAACTCTTCAAAATCGTACCATGAAGAGTTTGGCGCCGGCACCGAGATCTGGATTCAGATCTGGCGCGACGGCGTCCTGACCGAGGGCTACGTCAGGCTGACGTAATCTTCCGATCCCGCAAAGCATCGCCCCCAGTGGAACACACGGGGGCGATTTTAATTGGTTATTGTATATTGACTTGTAGGGCGGTGTTTGGTAAGGTAGTGGGAATAAAAAAACAGACCTTTTCATCTTCAAACGATAGGAGTATGCAGTGGAAGCGATTCAGAACCTAGAGGACGTGCAGGCGCACCCGGTATTGGGAATTTTCAAGTCGATCACGGCCATTCCGCATCCTTCCGGCCAGGAAACGGCGTTGGGGGATTGGGTGATCCGGTACGCGTTGGAGCGCGGCTGGCTGGCGTCACGCGATCAGGCCGGCAACGTGCTGGTCACCGTTCCGGCCACGTCTGGCCTTGAGTCCAGGCTGCCCATCTGTTTCCAGGCACATCTGGACATGGTCTGCCTGGACGGACAGGGCAATGCCTACGGAGCCGAACGGTATCCGCTTGAGTTGCGGCTGGATGGCGACTGGCTGTCGGCGACCGGTACTACGCTTGGCGCTGATAACGGGATTGGTGTAGCACTGGCACTGGCACTGGCTGACGACGCGGAGCATGGGCCGCTGGAACTTCTGTTCACGGTCGAGGAGGAGACCGGATTGAACGGGGCCGCCGGACTGGATATGGCGCTCAAGTCCAAAATTCTCCTGAACCTGGATTCTGAGGACTGGGGCATGCTGTTCATCGGATGTGCCGGCGGTACCGGCGCGACCATCACGGCGCCGTGTGATTTCGCCATGGCAGATCCGCCTCATCCGGCCTGGCTGCTGACCGTTGACGGTTTACAGGGAGGGCACTCCGGCCTGGAAATCAACAAGGGCCGGGTCAACGCGGTCGGGCTGCTAGCCGGAGTGCTGGATGAGATGAATACCGGCCGGTTGATCAGGCTGGTCAGTCTGACCGGCGGCAGCCGCAGTAACGCCATTCCCGCCAGTGCGCAGGCGGTGTTCACCTGCGACCTGGATGATGGTGACGTGCAGGCGAATTTCGAGGAAGCCGCATCTGCATTACGGTCGGCGGCTGAGGTAACTGAGCCCGGGGTACGGATAACGCTGGTCCGGACTGATCCAGCAGGCTGGATGACGGATGCCGCCGTTACCGACACCCTGCTCGGGTTGATTCTTGATCTGCCCAACGGCGTCATATCCATGTCGCCGGTGCCGGAGATTCCGCAGACCTCCATCAACCTGGGAGTGGCCCGTCTTGATCAGAAAAGCGGGGAGCTGTCCCTGGTACTGATGGCCCGATCGTCCGCTGATGACGAACTCGTGGATCTGGAAGAACAGGTCAGCGACGCGTGCCGTAAGCATGATGAAAATCCTAGTCCGGTCACGGTCACGTTCAGCGACGGCTATCCTGGCTGGGAGCCATTGCCCGACTCGCCGTTGGTCCAGAAAGTTGCCAGCCTGTGGCAACAGCGTTTTTCCGTCCCGCTGACGGTGACTGCCGTCCACGCCGGACTGGAGTGCGGCCTGCTACGGGCCAAGTTCCCCGACATGGAGATGGTTTCGCTCGGTCCTGACATCCGCGGCGCGCACAGCGCCCAGGAGCGGGTCAATATCCCTTCAGTCAACGACTGCTATGTGTTTCTCAGGCAGTTGGTGTTGAACCTCGCCTGACCTCTGGCAGATATTCGGTAGGAATGTAGTACAAGGCTCGTGAATGCACGGGCCTTTTATATTTGTTATACTGTCTGTATGTACACTGCGCTATTATTCGATTGGGGAGGGATATTCACCAGCCAGGCCGATTTGCGTGAGTTTTGCCGTCAGTATTCCACTCGGAACGGTTTCGATTTCAACATATTCAACAATAAAATGAGAGAACTGTGGGACGCGGCTCGGGTAAACCTAATCGATTCCCGGCTTTTTTGGACCGAATTGTCGGTTATTGCGGGCGTCACGCCAGACCAATTGCATGCTGACCTGGATACGTTTTCAGGCTTTGAGCCTGACGTGATGGATTTTTGTCCTACGACAATTGAAGGGACGATACAAATTGGCCATTGTGTCCAATCAGATTGAATCCTGGATGGAGCCCCAGCTGGAACAGCACCGGGTGCGGGACGCTTTTGATGCAGTCATAACGTCATATGGCAGCCGAGCCGCCAAGCCGGATAAAAAAATATATCTCGACGCGTGTACGGCCCTGCAGGCATCCCCATCAGAATGCGTATATATTGACGACTTGGAAAAAAATATCCCTACGGCAGAAGCGCTTGGCATGAGAACTGTACTTTACCGGACGCTGCCGCAACTGAAAAAAGATATAGCCGGTATACTGGGCACGCCATTCAATTAATACTGCCGGCACGGTCAGTAAGCTCATAGGCAATTGTTTGATTTTTTTCTGAAATTAGGGCAAAATATCAATATGAAGAATATACTATTATCCATCGGAATTGCCGCAGTTATTGGCGGATTATTTTTTTTGCTTCCGGCGCCGGCGCTGGGCGACATCAGCGACTGCGCGCCGGGATACGAATTCCGGCCGTCCAGCGGCGTGGGATGCGTGCAGATCAATTGCGCGTCGGTTCCTGATGCGCACTATTCGTATACCAGCCGTTGTATCTGCGGTTCGGCCGGCAGCATCAATGAGGATCCCTCCGACCCGAACAAGGGCTGCTACTATGGCAATGAACATACATCCTGCCCCGGCTGTTTGTATGCCTGCGTCCACACCGATGAACCATGCCCTGCTGATGCGTCCGTTCCCGTCACTGCCGATATTTCCAACGACGTCAATACATCAGCAATAAATATAGAGACTGTCACTGCCGACGCAAATGCTTCAATAGATATTCCTGATACCAATGTAAATCAGCCGGCGAACGATAATGCCAACACGACCATTGACACCGCGGCTGCGCCGGCACTGACCACGACGGCTGCTGCCGGCCGGACATGTACGGATGAGTGCGCCAAGTTTTTACGCGGACGGAAAAACGCCGAGGTGGTCACCGCCACTGGCGAGTATCCCGACTGCCAGTGCCAGATAGACGTGCGGGACACCAACGGCATGCTGACCCAAACCGTTTCCGTTGCCGGTCCGCTGGAAACTACGTACACGTATGATCCGGCCTCCGGGATGCTTATTAAAAAAGACCAAATTAACCGCAAGGACGAAGTGGAGAAAATCCGCCAGCGTCTGGGGTACAAATATACTGAAGCACAGATTGACGAGCTCCTGGACTCCGGCAAAATTGACCAGTGGTTCCGGGACCAGATCAAGGACATTAAGACATCCACCAGCTACCGCGACCCGCAATTTTGGTGGCAGCACATCGTAGCCATCTGGGACCACGGGTTCAACGGCAACAGCGCCGATTTTGTGGACACCTACCAGTTCGGCCGGTGCGGGGACTCTATGCAGTGGCTGGAACGCGACCTGTCCAACCGGCTGCACCTGGGGGACAATCCGGACGAGCCGGGCCAGAAGCATGAGGCCATGCTTTCCATTACCGGAGAGAAATTCAGCAACCTGCTGAACCACACGTCGCTGCTAATCCGTCCGGCCGGCATCGCGAACAGCGAGTGGGAGGATATCGTTAAGGAGCTGAAACAGCTGTCCGGGGGCGCCAAGGACAACCCGGGTATCCAGCCGGGCAATCTGCAGAATGTCGACCCCCGCCTGCTGGACGCCAAGGTGCTGGACCCGTACAAGAAACAGATCACCACAGTCCGGGAATTCATCAAAGGCTGGTCATATATCAGGATCAGTTAACTTATGAAGAAAAAAAGCATCATTATTATCAGCAGTGTAGCGGGGATCGTCATTCTGTTAGTCGTGGCGGTATTTGTTTCTAACCATGTGCCGGCAGAAATTTACGCAGTCGATGCCATAGACGGCCAGGGCCAGTGGGGATCCATCAGCGGCGACGTCAGTTATCCGAGCGAAATGCTGCCGTTCATGGGCGTGTGCGCCGAGTCGGTCCAGGGCGGGAACATGTTCTGTACGTACGAGCTGGTATACAATCCTGATTCGCTCAGCGGGTACGGGTACGAGCTGTCGGTCCCGCCTGATTCGTACCGCGTGTTTGCCCATGCGGTCAGTGAGGGTAATGAGCGAGTCGGCTATACCGGCACGGAGTACCAAGCGTATTATTCCGATTTCGTCACTTGCGGACTGGATTTCAATTGTTCGTCCCATACGCCCATCGCCGTTGAGATCAGCCGCAACCAGCACCTTCAGGACATCGACCCGACGGACTGGTACGCGATATAATTTATTGGCACATAAACACGCTCACCTTTTGATAAAAGGCTGGTGATTTTAATAGTACACATATGGTATACTTTAAGTATTAACCGCCCATTTTTTGCCTATGAATCAACAATTACAGGATTGGGTAACGCAAGCTCATGCTGCCGGAATGACTGACCAGCAGATTTGGGATGCGCTTCAGGGTCAGGGATGGCTTGAGAATGATGTCCGGCAGGCCATCAGGATAGCTGGCAATCAGTTGCCGCCGATAACGGCCGCGGATATCCGGTTGCCCGGCATCGGCAGCCAGTCCGGGAAGCGACAGTCATGGAAGTACGTCGTCGGCGTAATCGCTGTCTTGGTTATCGCCGGAATCGTGGCAGGAGGAATTTTCTTATTGCGCGCCAAAAAAAGTTATAATTCCATGCAGTCTCTTGGCCTGACTACACCGCAGATCGGGCTGTCCCAGTCTCAGGACATGATTGATAATGCGGTCCAGGATTACTATCGCCTGCATGACGTTTTTCCAGATAGCCTAACGGAGGTCGAGGAATATTATCAGGGATACTACGATCGTGAAAACAAGCTGTACGGCCAACGTTCGTGGTCGCTGGCGCCCCTGTCCGCATTTGAATACAACGTCGTCGGTGAGGATAAAAAAGATTACCGGCTGTGCATCCCGCAGGACGTTGCTTTTAAACAAACGGAACCTGGGAAAGAATGCCATTCGCGTGAATTCCTGAGTGGGATTTGGAAAAATGACACACCCCAGCATCGCGATGCGTTCCGTTCGACTATGAGTGTCCACATTATGTCCAATTTGAATACCCGATATTACCAGGCGCATGGGCAATACCCGGACACGTTGCTCGACTCTCTCTATGTGGTCAACCCATCAACATGCCTCGAGGCCGGGTGTATTAACGTCGGATATTTGGAGTTTGAAGATCCTTCAACTCTGTTGCAGTACGAATATAGCCCAAGTGACAATCGGCAATCATATCAGTTGTGTGTGACTTATGAGGCTACGATTTATGGGATAGGATACCAGTGTGATAAGTCAGCCGCAGGCAAACGGGTGTATGGCGTTCCGTCATCATAACCTACAACTATGCAAGTCCCCATCAGAAAACCCGGCCAATACACCCATTACCAGCCCGATCGCCACGTAACCGGGGCAAAGCTAGCTGAATTTAAGGACGAATTGGCCCGTCTTAAAAAGACGGCGCGTCCACACCTGGCCAGTGAGGTCAAGCGTCTGGCTGAACTCGGCGACTTTTCCGAAAACGCCGAATACCAGATTGCCAAGGGCAAACTGCGCGGCATGAACGAACGGATCCAGGAACTGGAAGACGCGATAAAAAAGGCCATCGTCATCGAACCCGCCACCCATTCGGGCAGCGTTGCTATCGGCAACCGCGTCATCCTGGAGATGGATGGCGAGCAAAAAAATTATTTACTGCTCGGTTCGGCCGAGTCTGATCCGGAAAAAGGGGTCATTTCACACACGTCGCCGATCGGTGGCTCGCTGATCGGGAAAAAGGCAGGGGATACGTTCACGGTCAAATTGGCGAAAAAAGAAATCGCCTGCAGGGTGCTAAAGATTGAATAAAATACCTGTCGCCACGGGTCCAGGAGCCGAGGCTGCATTTTTTTGTTTTTACGCGTAACGTGATACAATAGGTTCACTAAATAATTGGTAATAATAAAAATCCTCCAAACTGTATATGCCAAATGATTCCGTAGTCCTCAGTTTCTCTGATGTCACTTTCGCCTACGAGCACGGCAAGAAACTGCTCGATGAGGCGAATTTTTCCGTCCGTGCCGGCAGCCGCATAACGCTGATGGGCCAAAACGGGGCAGGGAAGAGTTCAATATTCAAGCTGATCACCGGTGAACTGAAACCGACCGGGGGACGCGTGTCCCGCACGCCGCCGGACGCCAGCGTGGCCGTCGCCCGCCAGGTCATGCCGAAGGAAGCCCTTGGCCTGACCGTGAAGGAATATTTTGCCACCGCCTTTTCCGCGGTCCAGTACAGCCTTGATAAAATGATCCAGGAAGTTTTCGATATCGTCCATCTTTCACTGCCGCTGGACCGGATGGTCAGGCAATTGTCCGGCGGCCAGCAGGCGCGCCTGCTGTTGGCGCACGCCTTGATCCAGAATCCCGATATCCTCCTGCTGGACGAACCGACCAATAACCTTGACCAGTACGGCATAGACCACCTCACCGAGTTTCTGGTGATGTACGATAAAACCTGCCTGGTCATATCCCATGATGCGGATTTCCTCAATGCCTTTTCCGACGGGGTGCTGTATTTGGACGTGCACACCCAGCACGTCGAGCAGTACACCGGCAATTACACGGACGTCGTCGAAGAAATTTCCAAACGGATCGAACGGGAAAATTTACAGAACGCCCGGATGCAGCGGCAGATCAGGGAAAAACGCACGCAGGCAGAAGTGTTCGCGCACAAGGGCGGTAAATTGCGCGGCGTGGCCAAGCGGATGCGCGAAGCGGCTGAGGAGGCGGAGGAAAATATCGTCAGCGTCCGGCAGGAAGACAAGACGATCAGGAATTTCAACATCCCGTGCCAGGAATTCAGCCCGCATTTCAACGGCATCATTGTTCAGCTGCATACGGCGACGGTTGTCCGTAAGCACAAATCAGCCGAAAAGAAACTTGATCTGACTGTACGAAAGGGGGATCATATCGTCATTGCCGGGCCTAATGGTATCGGTAAAAGTACTCTGCTGGCAAAAATCGCCGGCGGGACGTCGGCGCAGGCTACGGTCGCCATAGAAGCAGGTATCGGTTATTACCAGCAGGACTTCGGCAATTTGGATGGCAACCAGATTGCGTATGACGCCCTGCGGGCCGCTATGCCGGGACATGACGAACATCTGCTGCGGTCAACGGCCGCCGGTTTCCTGTTGGATGGCAGTGTATTGGCAAAGCCGATAGTGGCATTGTCAGAAGGTCAGAAAGGGTTATTATGTTTTTGCCGTTTCGTATTACAAAAACCCGGTCTGCTCATCCTTGATGAGCCGACAAACCACATTAATTTCCGCCATCTGCCGGTTTTAGCCAAAGCGCTGGATGAGTACCAGGGCGCGCTGATCATGGTGTCGCATATTCCGGAATTTGTCAGCCAGGTCCGCGTCACGGAAGTGGTGGATTTGGATCACTTACCAGCATGAACATGAGATACGACGTCATTGTGATCGGCGGGGGACCGTCAGGCATGATGGCCGCCGGCCGTGCGGCCGAACGCGGCCGTCGGGTATTGCTGCTGGAAAAAAACAGGAAGCTGGGTATGAAACTGGCCCTGACCGGTAACGGACGCTGCAACGTTACGAATGCGCAGGAAAATCAGCGATTACTGCTGGCCGCCTATGGATCCGCGAAGAAATTTTTATTTTCCCCGTTTTCCCAATTCAGCGTGAGGGATACTTTTTCCTTTTTTGCTTCACATGGGCTGCCGTTGGTGGTCGAGGAGGGCGGCCGCACATTTCCGAAGACTCAAAAATCATCGGATGTTATTAATGTTTTACGGGAATATATGCGCAGCAGCCATGTTGCTGTCCGTACCCAGGCAACGGTCCAGGGGTTGGAATGCGCTTCTGGAAAAATTCGTGGGGTGCGCGTAGGCGGTACGGTGATAGAAGCGGACGCCGTCGTGCTGGCAACAGGCGGTACGTCGCATCCGGAGACCGGATCGACCGGTGACGGCTGGCAGTGGCTCGCGGCACTCGGTCACGCCATCCACCAGCCCTCGCCATCCGTAGTCCCGCTGGCTGTCCGCGACACTTGGGTCAGGTCATTGGCCGGTATCTCGCTCAATGGCGCCAAGATTACATTTTTTTCCCAAGGGCGGCGGAAATTTTCATTGCACGGAAGAATATTATGCACGCATTTCGGCTTATCAGGACCGCTGATACTGAATGCGGCCAGCCGGGTAGCGGAATTGTTGCGACTAGGGAACGTCACCGCGGAAATCGACATTTATCCGAATATGGACCTCGGCCACTTGGACAAGCACCTGATGACCGTGTTTGATGATAATAAGAATAAATCATTCAGAAATGTAATGAAACTGCTGACGCCGACCGGCACGGCTGACGCGGTCGTGTCGCTCGTACCATCGGCGCTACGGGATAAGGCGATACACAGCATTTCACGCGAAGAACGGAAAATAGCCGGCCGGCTGCTAAAAACCTTTCCAGTGACAATCTCCGGATTGATGGGGTATGAATGGGCAGTGGTGGCCGACGGGGGATTGCCGGTCAATGAGGTGGAGGGGAAGACTATGCGTTCCCGACGCTGTCCTAATCTGTTCGTAACCGGCGATTTACTGCATATTACCCGCCCGTCGGGAGGATTTTCCCTACAGTTATGCTGGACGACCGGCTACGTAGCCGGTGACCACGCCTGACAGAGGAGGGACGGTTACCCTTGTAATTATCCGCCAGAAGGCATACACTAGAAGCCGCAGCTTTATCTACTATAATATACCGTATGAAAAATTTTAGCAGGGACAGGCGTTCAGGAGGCGGGAACAGAGGCGGTAAGTTTAACCGGCGTGACGGCGGACGGCGTGATTTCAGGGGAGATCGCGACGGCAGCCGCTCGACTATGTACCCGGCCACGTGCGCCGAGTGCGGCAACCCGTGCGAAGTGCCGTTTGAGCCGCGGTCCGGCCGGCCTGTTTTTTGCAATAATTGTTTTGATAAGGGCGGCAACCGTGACCATCGCCGTCCGGATACCGGACGTGACCGGCAGATGTTTGCGGCCACGTGCGCCGAGTGCGGCAACCCGTGCGAAGTGCCGTTCCGTCCGTCAGCCGGCAAGCCGGTATACTGCAAGGACTGTTTCGGTAAAAGGGGCAAAGGCCGGCCCCAATCCGCCCAGCCCAGCCACGCGGCACCGGGCGGGCAAAAAGACCTGAGCGGCCAGTTCAAGTCCCTGAACGAAAAACTGGACGCCATCTTGCATGTCTTGAAGCAAACGCCGGCGGCTAAGCCAACCCCGGTACCGTCTCCGGCTAAGGTAAAGGTGAAAGCCAAGACGAAGAAAAAAGCAAAGTAATTTCATCAAACCAATCAACACCCGCAAGTCGGGTGTTTTTTGGGAATAAAAAAATCGCGTTCCGGTTTTCCCGTAACGCGATTCAAGAGGTGTTTTTTTGTTTGAGTGTTGAGGCTTTCAGGCCGACTATCAATTCGGTGACCAGTTCGTGGACGGACATGATCCGGTCGATGCGGTGCACATTAGCACCGCAGAAAACCAGACCCTCGTTCATGTCTCCAGTAAAGGACTTTTCTAGCCGTTCTGCGATGCAGAAACCGGCTTCGTCCCGGCCGCAGGTGTGGATGCAATGGAACGGACATTTCGGTTTCGGAATTTGCTTGTCGAATAACCTTTTTAGAAATCCGTTGCTGATCACGCGACCGGGCATGCCGACCGGCGTAGTGATGACAGTGATATCGTCAGGCCGGGCGTTGACGTATAAGCGTTTAAATTCCTCTGAAACGGGACATTCATGCGTGGCGACGAAACGTGTACCCATCTGGACTCCGGTGGCCCCCAATGAAAGCATCCTGGCGATATCGTCGCCGGTATAAATACCGCCGGCGGTAATTATGGGGATTTTCCTGCCAGACGCATCCTCAAACGGTTTGATATGTTCCAGGGTTTCAGTGAGAATGTCTTCGAGCCTGAAGTCTTCCAGGTGCTGGAGCTGCTCAAATGTGAAACCGAGGTGGCCTCCGGCTAACGGCCCTTCGATGATGAAGGCGTCGGGTACGCGACCATACCGTTTCCATTGTTTAAGGATGAGTTGTGCCAGTCTGGCTGAGCTGATGACCGGTACGAGCGCCACGTCCGGGTCGGGCACGACAGACGGTAAAGTGCGGGGAATGCCTGCGCCATATACGATAATGCCTGCGCCGGCAGCCACTGCGGTACGGATGAGATCGTCGGCATTTGACAGTGCGCCCATGATATTTACCGCAAACGGCTTGTTTGTGTGGGACCGCAGCATTTGTATTTCGTGCTGTAAAGCTTCTCCTGATGTTCTGTTGAATTCGGCATAGCTCATGCCGTGCGTCAGGTCGCCAAGGCCCATAGAAGTAAGTGTACCGAGGCAGTCTTCCAGCACTGTTGCTAGTACGAGCTGCCATCCGGAAATCCGGACACCCATGCCTCCCAGAACGAGAGGCAGACGGAAAGTCCATCGACCGATAGTCATAGTCGGGATATCCATAAATACCTCCTGTTCGTTGAGGGGTGAAAATGTTAATGAACGAGGCAATAATTACGAGTTGTTTCAGTTTATTGCATAAATATAGTGCTCGTATTAGCGAGGATTGTCAATATGTATACATGTTGGGTCAATTACGTTAATAAGGAATCAAAAACCCCAGCGAGAAAAGATCCGAAAAATAAAAAAAACGCCGGTTCAACCTGGTGGTTGATCCGGCGCAGCATTGCATGGTGAAAGAACGAAGGTGTCAATCGGCAACAGGGCTTTCGATCTGCGGAACGGTCAGGCCCAGAGCTTTGCGGACAGGTTCCGGGAGGGGCCTGTGGTGGCCATGCGCGGCGGACAGGTTCTCTATGGCCCTGAACATCTCCACCTCTTCGGGCGGGAGTTCGTTGCCATCCTCTTCGAACGAGCGCTGTATGTACACCACCGGTTCACCGTTATCGTCGAATCCGGCGGCGACATTGAGAACATCGGGGAGGTCTTTGAAGCGGGAGGCGACGTGCTGCTTGAAGAGCTTGTCGACGGCATTCTCCTTCAGACTGAGGTGGACGGGCAGCATTTCCGCTTCCGTGGAATAGCGCTCGGCCTGTCCCAGCATGAGTTCGGCCAGATTCTGGTCGCGGTCGATCGCAGTCTGGATTTCCAGAAATTCCTCGGCCCGGGGATTCCCGAACACGAACCCGTCATCGGCATCGCCGGTGGTGGTCAGGGCGATGTCGCTGGTTGCCTCTTCGCCTTCTCCCTGTCCAATCCGGATGAGCCGAAGATTATCGTCGCCGAAGAGACCGTGGTGGTCGACCGGCAGGGCGTCTGAGATGGCGTAAATCAGGTTGACGTGGCGGCCATGCGCGTCCTGTTTGAGCTGTTTGGCTTCCGTCTTGAGCCCTTTGAGCTCATGCTGGATCCGGCGGATCCTGTCTCCCAGCTGGCGGTAGTCCGCGAGAGCTGTCATGACCGCGGGGTCGATTCCTTCGATATCCTTGATGAGGATGATCTCGGTTTTAGCGCCCTTCCGGGTACGCCGCAGGTTTCCTTCTTTGTCGATGGTAACCGAAGTCATGCTCCCATCCACGAGGAAATCACGACCTTCGTGGCTGGCAGCCATCATGAGCATCTCGATGAGCTCAAATGGTACCGGGAATGCTTCATGTCCGTGCATGTAAATCCTCCAATTGTAGGTGATGTTAAAACGACAATATTATGCACCTTGCATAATATCCCGGAAGATTATCACTTTTTGTTACATATGTCAAGATCAGCTTTATCCGTGTGGTTTGGTGGCAGTATGGTACAATATATACATGCCCGACATTAAACGCGTCGTAAAAAATTCATACGCAAAGATTGCCAGCCAGCCGGTAAAAAGCTGCGGCTGTTCGTGCAAAAACAAGCAATCCATCGCCGTCCAGATCGGGTACACGGCCGAGCAGCTCCAGTCGGTCGGCGAGGCGAATATGGGCCTGGGCTGCGGCAACCCGACGGCTTTCAGCCGGATCCGGCTGGGGAATACAGTGGTGGATTTGGGCTGCGGTGGTGGCATTGACTGTTTCCTGGCGTCGAAAAAAACCGGACCAGCTGGCCGGGTTATCGGCGTAGATTTCACGGAAGAAATGATCGTGAAGGCCAAGGCAAACGCACTGAAGGGGAGATATAATAATGTTGAATTCAAGCTTGGCGATATTGAGAACCTTCCACTTGAGGAAAATTCCGTTGACGTGATCATATCCAATTGCGTGATCAACCTGGCGCCGCATAAGGATAAAGTGTTCGCAGAAGCATATCGGGTATTGAAGTCCGGCGGCCGGATTTGCGTTTCGGATATTGTTTTGCTCGGTGAATTGTCTCCGGAACAGAGAAGTGACGAGGTGCTTATCGCCGGGTGCGTCGGTGGTGCCGTCTTGAAGCATGAGTATATCGATATCGTTAAAAAAGCCGGATTCAAGGTTACGATATTATCGGAAAATAAAGATATTAGCAAGCAACAGTATCGAAGTATTTCATTGGAAAGTTTGTTGATTGAGGGGCTGAAGCCGTAATGAATTTTTTTAAAAAGTATCCGTATTATTTTACTGCTGCAGACCGGTCGGAATAAGGGATGCGAAAGCTTGTAAAAAATGCCGGAATAGCATACGAACGAACCGTTGATCCGCGGTTGTGTATTGGCCGTATATTTTTTATTAAGAATTTGTTTAATCCACTTTTCCATGGGCATTGTCAAACAAATAATCAGCGATCATGTTCAGCGTAAAAGCCTAGTGGCGCTTGGTCTTTATTTATGTGTGATGGCGCTGTCCGCTTTTGTTTTTACAGAGTTTATTGATCGGGACAGTCTGCAAAAAATTGTGGAGAAAACCGGTCAGCTCGGTATAGTGTTGTATGCCATTATTGAGATGATTTACGTTACTTTCACTCCGTTGATGAATACAATAATTTTTATCGTTTCGGGTTATCTGTTCGGTGGGCATGTCGGATTCGTGGTTAATTTCATTTCTACGGTTATTGGATTGTTTTTCATCATTTTTTTGGTAAAGCGCTACGGCCGGACATGGTTGAGGCGAGTCGTTTCCACGGCGATTTACGATCGATTTGATAAAATTGTGGAAAAAGTCGGCCCTATCACGCTGCTCATCGTTTATGTTTTGCCATTTACCCCGGATGATGAACTGACATACCTTGTCGCAGCCGGGCCGATTGGTTTTAAGCGATTTATTTTACCTGTAGTGCTGGGTACGGTAGCCAAGGCTGGTTACAGTTACATTGGTGATATGGGAAGCAGAGGAGTAGCCATCGCCATATACTTCAGGATTATCTTGCTATTTACCGGATTGGCTGCGATTGGATTACAAGAGTACATTTTGGCAAAGCGAACTGTTGCCAAGCTAGTTTGAGGGATAGTTGGGGTACCTCTTGCCAAAAAAGGGGTTTGTGGTACAATAGGAGCACCCATTTATAAGGGTTTTTTTATTAATTAATCTCCCATGTTTTCTGACCGGCTCAGGTCCTTCCCTTGGCGGAAAATTCCGCATAAGGGTCATGAGCCAGGATGACGGAAACAGCGGATAAAAAAGGAACACATATGACTGAGTATTCTCTCCAGGAAATGCTGCAAAAAGGCGTGCATTTCGGCCACCAGAAAAAATCATGGCACCCGAAAATGGCCCAGTACATCTACACCACGCGCGCCGGGGTGCATATTTTTGATTTGGAAAAAACGGCGCAGAAACTGTCCGAGGCGGCTGATTTCGTGCGTTCTGTCGCGTCCAGCGGTGGGAAAATCCTTTTCGTCAGCACCAAACGGCAGGCTCAGGCCATCGTCCGGAAAGCGGCGGCCAGCGTAAACATGCCGTTTGCGACCATCAGCTGGATCGGCGGCACGTTGACGAATTTCGATCACATCATCAAGCAAGTACACCTGCTAAAGGATTTACGGAAGAAACGCGCGGGCGGCGAATTAGCCAAGTACACCAAGCGCGAACGTCTGCAGTTCGACGAACAAATTGCCTCACTGGAAAAAACGGTGGGCGGCATCGAAACTTTGGAATCCCTGCCCCAGGCGCTGTTTATTGTCGACCTGAAAAAGGAAAAAACCGCGCTGCGTGAGGCCAAAAAGAAGAAAATACCGGTCGTGGCCATGGTAGACTCAAACTGCAACCCGGACCTGGTCGACTACGCAATCCCGTCCAATGATGACGCGACTAAGTCGATTGAATATATCGTGAACGCGGTCACGACGGCCATCGCTGATACCGTGAAAAAGCCGGTGCAAACCGAAGAGCCGAAACCGGCGCCTGCCCAACCGGCAGATAAGGTACAGAAAGGGAATTAATATGGGAATTACCACTCAAGATATCCAGCAATTACGTGAATCCACTGGCGCCGGGATTATGGACGCTAAACGGGCGTTGACTGAGGCCGCCGGTGACCCGAAAAAAGCTCTGGATATCCTGAAAAAGCAGGGCCAGAAAATTGCCGTAAAAAAACAGGACCGTCAGACGAACCAGGGCCTAGTCGGGGCGTACGTCCATGCGAACGGACGGGTGGCTGCATTAGTGTCCCTGGCCTGCGAAAGCGATTTTGTGGCCAATACAGATACGTTCAAGGAATTGGCCCATGACATCGCCATGCATGTAGCGGCCATGGACCCGGAGTATGTGCGGCCGGAAGACGTGCCGGCCGACGTGATAGCCCATGAAAAGGAACTGTTTGCCGGCCAGCTGAAAGAGGGCGGCAAGCCGGAAAAATTATGGGACGGAATCATTGCCGGAAAGCTGAATAAGATGTTTGGCGACGTCTGCCTGCTCAAGCAGCCGTTTATCAAGGAAGACAAGAAGACCATCGAACAGCTGATCCAGGAATATATCCTGAAGCTGGGAGAGAATATCCAGATAAAAGGGTTCAAACGCATCGCTTTATGAACAAGCGTGCCATTGGCGTCCAAATTAACCCCTGGGACCGGGTCATGCATTTTGACGGAGAAGGCCTGTCCGCGAAAGTCGGGGAATATGTCATTGTCAAAACAGACAGTGGATTGGAAATGGGCCGGATCGTCAGCGTCATGGAACATGATGACCAAAATTTTCCCGAACCATTGATCCCGGCGGTTCGGATGGCCACCGCAGAAGACATGGCCGTGGGACAAAAAGAGGCCGCCAAGAAAGCGGCTATCCTTGAATCAGCCCGGGCCAGTGTGATCCAGCACCAATTGGACATGAAATTAGTAGATGCCTATTTTTCGTTTGATGGGGGTAAGATAACGTTTGTCTTCACGGCCGAGGGCCGCGTTGATTTCCGTGATTTGGTGAAGGATCTGGCGAAAAAATTCCAGAAGTCCATCCGGCTGCAGCAGGTGGGCATACGGGATGAGGCGAAGCGGATGGGCGGGTTCGGGCCATGCGGCCGGGAGCTGTGCTGTACTAAATTCCTCCAGAACATGACCAGTGTCACCACGGAATACGCGCGCCTCCAGCAGGTGCATAGCCGCGGCAGTGACCGTATTTCCGGCGGCTGCGGCCGGCTGATGTGCTGTCTGGCGTATGAAAAGGACTTTTACGAAAAAGAGACTAAGAAGTACCCCCCACTGGAAAGTACGGTCAAAACGGCAAAAGGGACAGGCCGGGTGGCCGGGACTAACCTCCTGAAAGAGACGGTTACGGTACAGGTTGACGGTACGTATATGGAATTGCCCTTAAAAGACGTTAAGAAAGTCCTATGATTCTTGACTTTACCGCCATCGGTGTTATTATTGCCTGTCTGGCCATCGTTGTATTAATTATTTCCAAGAAATTTCCGATTATCGCGGCCATTGATACTGAAAATTTAGCCAAACATAAGCAGGATAAGGTCAAGTCGGATTTGATGGAAGAACGCTTGAAACGCAAGCTCGACATATTGAATGTCAGGAAGTATTTTCCCAAGAAAAATGGAGAACCCACTCGCAGTCCGCTGGTCCTGCGGATGCAAACTTTTTTAAAAAATCTCGAAAAACGCTACCAGAAAAAAATTGATGAAGTTGATGAAGACATGGTCACCGCGGACAAGAATAAGTTACTGATCCTGAATGAGGCGAAAACTTTAGTGGAACAGGACAAGGAAGGCGAAGCCGAACAGAAATATATTGAAGCGATCAGCCTGGATACGCATTTTGAGGAAGCATACCACGGCCTGGCCGATCTGTACCTGAAAAAGAAGGACTATGACCATGCCAAGGAGATTTTTTCCTACCTGATCAAGCTTAATGCCCATGATGATGCTAGTTATGAGCACCTGGGGCTGATTGCCAAGTCGCAGGGCAACCTCGCGGAAGCGGAAAAGGACTATCTGCAGTCGATTTCGCTCAATAACCAGGTGGCCGGGTATCATGCTGATCTGGGAGAAGTATACCGGCTGAAAGGGGAACACGATAAGTCATTGAGGCATTTTCTGGAAGCACTGAAGCTGGAACCGAACAATCCACGGTACTTGGATGAAGTGATCAGTGTGGCTATCGTGCTCAATAACGGCGAGGTGGCACGCCGGTACTATGAAAAACTCAAGGAAGTAAATCCGGAAAATAAAAAACTTAATGAGTACAAGAAAGCCCTAGGGAAGTTAGCGTAGTCGTTACACGTGGTTAGGTGTCGGTTTTCTGGCTTATCACAATTTCATTCATAGACAGTCGGTTTAATTCCTTTTTTAACGAATAGTTGGCACTATAGGAGCCGTTGTAGCTTCCGCATCTGGCGGGCAGTTAGTACCTTAAAAGCCGTTGTAGCTCAGTTGGTCCCGCACCATTACGCTGCGCTTCAGATGCGGGATTTTATGCCGCAACTCCCGAATATTTTATAAACACCAGTCGCATGATGCCGTTGTAGCTCAGCTGGTAGAGCAACTCCATGGTAAGGAGTAGGTCGCCGGTTCAATTCCGGCCAACGGCTCCATGCGACTGGTGTTAAAAAAACTCTATGCGAAGTCCCGTACCTGGAAATTAGTGACATGGTACGGGAGTAAGGAGTGGGTCGCCAGTTCAATTCTGGCCAACGGCTTTTAGCGGAGTAGGCGGAGTAATGTATAAACGGGGTTTAATTTTATCCAGCAGATTCAGCGGTGAGGAGGCGAATGTCGTAATAGCGTTGCAGGATCTTATTAAATTACATATATAACACGGATCTTCACAAGGATATGGGCAGATACCAAAGTGGTCAAATGGACTTGACTGTAAATCAAGTGCCTCCGGGCTTCGTAGGTTCGAATCCTACTCTGCCCATATCCTTGTGAAGTATTGTATCGGTTAACGTAGCCCAGTGGTAGACCTGCCCGCCTTTGCCCGAGCCAGCGTAGCTCAGTGGTAGAGCAACTGTTTTGTAAACAGTAGGTCGTCGGTTCAAATCCGACCGCTGGCTAAGGCAAGGGCAGGCAAGTCAGATGATGTGTAAACAGTTGATAGCCCTTCGGCGGAACGTGCGGCGATCCTGACCGAAGTCGAACGGATCGATGGTTGATTGTATAATTTTTCAGAATCATTAATTAATTATTACTAATTTTCTCACGCATATGTCACAGGACAATCTCATAAAAATTGAATGTACGGAGTGCAAGCGGGTAAATTACCATTCACACAAGAACAAGAAGATCCTCAAAACCAGGCTGGAAATGAAGAAATTTTGCAAATGGTGCAAGAAACACACGATGCATAAGGAAACAAAGTAACGCTACCTGCTCGCTTTATTCAGGGGAGCATAGTGAAATGGCTATCACAACAGTCTCCAAAACTGTTATTCTAGGTTCGAGTCCTAGTGCTCCCGCCAGTCAATAAAAAATTTTTACCTAATCTGAAACTCCACTGTAGTTTTCGGCGGTTTTTTGGTTTACTCATCATCTGAAATGCCCATCAGGCGTTGTGTCAGTACAATGTTATAAGTTTTAATAAATATTTATTATTGTTAGGTTACCGGTTGTCTGAATACGGCTGCTCGTTTTTTTTATTTGGAAAGAGGTCGCAATACTTTCCTGCATTTTGACTTGTATCTTTTTCTGCTATTAAAAACGCAAGACTTGATTTATTTTTGTATGCATAGTAGTTGATTTTACTTGAAAAATGTGCTATAATTAAAATGAATATAAACAGTAACAAAAAAAATTATGGCGGAAAAAAATGATTATATGGCATTATTGTCGGAAATCATTGCCAAACAGGCCGTTATTCTCGGGCCTGATATTGCCGTGCTGAAAGCGCGGAGCGTCTCGGGGTTGCATGTGTCTGACGACGGGAAAGTGAGCGATTACGAAGGCGACCCAAAAAGTTTAATCCAGGAATTGGTAGATAAGTATGTGGAACTGTCTGGCCAGATAGTGAAAAACGCCCTCGGCTCCGTATTTGCCAAATATCCGGAGATTAATAAAAATAATTAATTAATAATATGGAGGCTATGATACGCACAATTATTCTGGCAATCGGCTGGCCTGTCTTGATCGGCGGAAGCGTCCTGTTGTTCATCAAAGGGAAAAAAGTCTACCAATTGGTAAAAGGTTCGCTGGTCGGCAATGTCACGAAAGCGCTGGTCAGCACCATGCTGGTCGGCATGTATTCGCTGGGTATTGTGTCCACCGTCCTGATGTTCTGCAATGAAAAAACGGGGGTCTGGACCGTCCTCCCGATTTTCGCGGCCTGGTTTGCGACTTTTGTCTGGACCCTGAAAATTCTCACCAAAGCCCAGAATGAAGCGGCCAAGCTCGGTGGCGGCTCGAAATAATCGAACGGTAACCCTCATTTTCAGATGAGTGTAGTCAGTTTCGTACTATTGATTGTTGGCCTTCTGGCAATGGCCGGAGGAGTTTTTTTGTATATAAAAAGCCGCCAAGGCAGCGCCGCGCTGATTAAGCATGACAAGGAAATGGAGCAGAAGATGTACGAGCTGGCCATCCTGAAAGAAATCGGCGACCGGACCGGCTATTCGCTCAATATCCAGAACATCGTGGATATCATTACCGGGTCGCTGCATCAGTTTATGGAGTACAGCGCGGTATCATACATGCTGCTGAAACCGGAAAAGATAATATTCAAAGTGCACCTCGAAAAATCCGTGTCCAGGCATTTCCTCAATGACATCCAGGACCGCATGCTGAAGTCCCTGTCCGCCCTGCTGAACAAGGAGTTCAACAAGAATCAGGTGGAGGAGATCCTGACCGGCGCTATTTTAGTGGACGAATTCGATCAACCGGTAAGGTCTTTTTTCAATATCCCGCTGGTTATCGGCGAGACCGTTGTCGGCGTATTGACGATCGCCGATGCCAAGGAGGGCCTGTACAAGGAAGAGGAAACGACCATCCTCTATAAACTGACCAGGCAGGCATCGCAGACGGTCACGCGCTTGCAGGAAGTCATCGAAACCGAACAGAAAAAGCTGAATGCCATGGTAGAGAGCATGAATGAGGGCGTCGTCATGACGGACAAGGATTACCGTATCGTTGTCGTTAACCCGGCCGCGAAGCAGGCCGTCAGGATCGGCGACAAGAAAGACGTCAGTATTTTCGATTTCATCGACCATCTGGAGGGGCGATTTGACATCCGGGGCAAACTTGAGGAAAGCGTCAAGCTGGACAAAGTCTTGAGTTCGCAGGACGTGCTGCTCGGCGACCGGGTTTTCCAGATTTTCGTTTCGCCGGTCAAGAGCAATATCGGCCTGGACAAGGATCAGGTGATTGGCGGCGTTGTCATCTTCCACGACATCACCAAAGAGAAGGAAATCGAGAAGATGAAGGAGGATTTCATATCCATGATGGTCCATGAGCTGCGGTCGCCGCTGAACGGCATTTTCATGATCACCCAGATGATGGAAAAAGTAAAAAAAGTAAAGGACATCAAAGAATACTCGCGCAATGTCAATTTGGTCATGAACAGCACGGACAGCATGTTGCGCATCGTCAATGATTTATTGGACGCGGCCAAGCTGGAATCAGGAAAATTTGAAATCCACCTCGCACCCGCGGACCTGGCCGAAATGATCAATGACCGCGTGGATTTTTTCAGTGCCCAGGCAAAAGACAGCGGCTTGCGGCTGTCCGCTCAGGTCAGCCAAAACTTCCCCAAGGAAGTCATGCTGGACGCTGCGCGGATCCAGCAGGTGCTCAATAATCTGATTTCAAATTCCCTGAAGTTTACGCATGAGGGCGGTACAGTGCTTGTCCAGGCATTTGAGCATGTCGCTGGTGGTGA
>Ga0265297_10001570_pt1 | contig 52533 bp, 52 predicted proteins | sample Munlanlwell13791_FD_192502 | JGI IMG/M metagenome (GOLD analysis project Ga0265297, IMG submission 192502) | Leachate microbial communities from a municipal landfill in Southern Ontario, Canada - Leachate well 137-91 | ecosystem: Engineered > Solid waste > Landfill > Unclassified | place...
TAAATTATCTAAAACACAAGATTGAAGATGCTGTAGCTGCTACCAAAGCCGCAGTGGAAGAAGGAATTGTTCCTGGCGGAGGAGTAGCATTAATTCATGCCGCTAAGGTTTTGGATAATATTAAAGCATCCGATGAAGAACAAATTGGAATAAGAATATTGAAAAAAGCTTTAGATAAACCATTAAAACTTATCGCCGAAAATGCTGGCAAAGATGGTTCGGTTGTAGTTGATGCTGTAAAACACAAAGACAAAGGTATTGGTTATGACGCCAGCGCTGATAAATTTACCAATATGATTGAAGCAGGTATCATCGATCCAGTTAAAGTTGTTCGTTCTGCTTTGCAAAATGCTTCAAGCGCTGCAGCAATGATCATCACCAGCGAAGCAACTGTTACCGATTTGCCGGAAAAGAAAGGCTCTTGCGTAGGACATTCTGATATGCCAGCAGGAATGCCTGGTGGAATGCCAATGGGAATGTAACCACTTGCGGTAGATCGGATTATGTTCTAAACGAAAAATCGCCCCTCGACAAGCTCAGGGCGATTTTTCGTTTGAATAAATATTTGCTATATTCAAAATATAAATAAAGAAAGGAATGGATGAGTGAATTTATAAAAGAAAATGAAAACAGTCAGCTTGTCGATAATGAAATATGGATAAATAATAAAGAGAGCTTTGAAGAATATTTAATACCAAATATCAAGGAGTGTAATGCAGATTTAGATACCGATGAATTGAAAGAAGCAATACAAAAATCTTTAGAAAAAGAAAAGATTTTTATTGATAAGATGGTTAGTGGAGTTGATCGATTTATAAAAATAAATCCTCAAAATAAACATCTGGTTTTGTTTGATGTTGATGAGACTATTGGAACGTATAATATGGTTAAAAAAGCCACAATTATTCGTCCTGCGTTGATTCCATTGCTCGAAAGTTTTTGCAACATTTATCCCAAGCTACAGTTTGGATTGATTTCAACACGAGGCAAAGAAGCCATGCAAAAACAGCTAAGCGAAGAAGGTGATCTAAGTTCTATTGGAAAGTTTATAAACAAAAAGTATCTTTATTCAACCGAAGGTGTAAATGCTCCATACTTTAAAAATGATAGCGAACAATCAGAATGGTATGAAAATCATCCAATGGTAAAAAATAATTTAGCCCAAGATGAATTTTATGATTTTGGAACAAGTGGAGATTTAACGAAACTTAAAATCATGGCGGATATTACGCAAGATAAAAATTTAAAAATCCTTTGTGTCGATGATTTTAGGTATGCCAAATATCTCAAAGAAGGCCACGGAATTTTTGTAGGAGAAAATTCGGTTTCCGAAGAAGAATCAAAACTTGTAACAAATGCTATGTTCGGATTTTAGCGAATAGCTAAAATCAATTATTTTTTTCTCGTTCGACTATTTTGCGTAATAGTTGTTCTTCTTCTGAGATGTACTTACCTTGATTGTTTAATTTTTTTTCTAGTTCGATATTTAGTTTTTCAAATTCTTCTAATTGTTTTTTCAACTCATCGTTTTCTGTTTCGAGTTCATTATTTCTGTTTGTTAATTCATTAACTTCTTTTGCTAGTTTTTCAATTGTTGTATTTTTTTCATCAAATAACTTTTGGACTTGATCGGCTAAATTATCATTAGTGTTTTTTTCGTGATTTTCGTCAAATGATTTTTGGTCAGGAGAATTTATTTCTTTTAATGAATCATGTTTATTTCTCGAATCTTTTGCAAAATCTCCTAGATTTTTTTCTGGTTTTTGATTATTAGTTTCTTCAGTATCAACAGCTCCTTCGGATATCAATTCTTCTGGAGATTTCCAATCATTATCATGTTCTTTTTCTTTTATTTCTTTAGGATCAATTTTTTTAGTTTCTTCCATATTCTCCTCCCAATATTAAAATTATCAATTTATTTTAATATAGCACAAAATAATAATTATTTAAATTTTTGTTATATGCACGAACCGCATCCTCCAACAAACTGAGGCATTATCCATCCTCCGGCACCCCAAAGTACAAAAAAGGTAATGAGTATCCACCAATTTATTTTTTCAATTTTTTTGGCTAATTTTAATATTACTTGGATTATAAATAATGCAAGTAAAACAAAATTTTCATCATTGAAAAGATTTCCTACAAATCTAAAATGATAAGAGTCGGCAATAAAAAGACCAATGGTAAGCAATATAATCAAACTTAAATAAATAAAAATTTTATTGGTGATTTTATAATAATTGTTTACTGTATTTTCGGAAAATATGGTTTGTTGTTTCCAAAAAATACAAGAAATAATCAATAAAATTATACCAATAATAAATAAAATCAAAGTAACAAAAAACAAGAAACTATCATATTTAGTATATTGTGCGTATTGTAAATAATTGTGCAGATTGCGTATATAGTTGGCAATATATGATAAAGCCAAAATAACCAATGCTGTTATCCATAAATTTTTCTTCATTATTGTCTTTTTAAATAAATATTTTATTCATATCTCAATGCTTCGATGGGATTTTTACGGGCGGCGCGGATAGCGGGAATTAATCCAAATATTAATCCGATTCCTAAACAAACGCCTATTGCTAAAACTAAGGCGTATGGAGTAATAATCGGATGAAGTGGAGTTTTAATTTCAATAATTTTTACTGCAATTTCCACTAACCCCAAGCTTATTAAACCACCAAATAAAGAAATTACTATTGCTTCAATTAAAAATTGCAAAAGTATTGTTCCGTTAGTAGCTCCAACAGCTTTTCTAAGTCCAATCTCGCGAGTTCGTTCAGATACTGCAACCAGCATAATATTCATAATTCCCACGCCACCTACAATTAATGATATGGCCGCTATTGCGGAAATAAATCCAGTCAAAAGATTCATGATCGTATCGAGCATTCCAAGCATATCATCTGGTGTCAAAACAGAAAATTCTTCTTTGCTATGGCGAATTAAAAGATTATCTTCAATTTTTTTGGCAATATCTTTGGTGTTAGTATTGTCATAACCCTTAGCGCCAATTCTAAAAATCTTGTCTTCTCCTTTGAAGAAATCTTCTTTGACAGTCGTGTAAGGTACTAGAGCCATGGTTTCCATTTCTGAGCTAAATGCGGAATTGGAGTTTGGTTTTGATAAAATCCCTATAATTTCGTATTCAATTTCATCGTCACTTGCAGTAATTTTTATTTTTTTGCCAAGTGAATTTTCAACACTATCAAAAAGTTTTTCTGCCATCATCTGACTTAAAATAATAACCCGATTTTTGTTGTCCAAATCATTCTTATTAATAAACTTGCCGCTAGAAACAGAAAAACCATTAAAAACTTTTTCGATCTCCGGTTCTACTCCCATGGTCATTGGTGTAATAGTTTTATCACCGGTTTTAATCACGCCAGACAAGATTGACATCGGCGTAGCGTATTGCACCCCTTCGATTTTTTTAATTTCATCGATATCTTTATATTTAAAAATATCACTAGAAATAAAATTAGCTGGATTGCCCATGGCGTTTTGCATTCCAAGTATTCCTCCGTTTTGATTTTGTGATGATTCGTTGGATGTTCCAATATCTAAATTACCAGGAATGATGTAAATATAATTTGTACCAAAATCAGAAACGGTTTTCTTGATTTCACTTTTTAAACCTTCTCCCATTGCCAAAAAAGTTACCACTGAAGTAATGCCAATAATGATACCAAGCATTGTTAAAATTGAGCGGCCTTTGTTAGCCCAGATTGAGGAAAATGCAAGTTTGATACTTTCGATAATAATCATTTTATTACAATTCTTAATTTTTAATTATAAATTTTTATTGAATTTTTAATGCAAAATTTTTAAACATTAAAAATTTGTCATACGATTTTTCCATCTTTCATTTTTATAATTCGGTCTGCTTGTTTGGCGATAATTTCATCATGAGTAACTACCACGATTGTTTTTCCTTCTTTGTTTAATTCGCGCAACAGTTTCATAATTTCTATGCCGGATTTGGAATCCAGATTTCCGGTTGGTTCATCGCCCAAAATAATAAGCGGATTATTCATTAGCGCTCGTGCGATTGCCACTCTTTGTTGTTCACCGCCGGATAATTCATTGGGTTTGTGATTAATTCTTTTTTCTAATCCGACCTTTTTTAATAATTCCCGAGCTTTGTTTTTGCGGTTTTTGATTCCCGAATAAATTGCCGGCAATATTACATTATTTAGAGCTGTTGTCCGGGGTAAAAGATTAAATGTTTGAAAAACAAAACCAATTTTATCGCGTCGAATATATGCAAGCGTTGATGAGGAAGTATCTTGCGCCACTTCTTTTCCTTCTAAAAGATAATTGCCTCGAGTGGGTTTGTCTAGGCATCCTAAAATATGCATAAGAGTTGATTTTCCGCTTCCTGATGGACCCATGATTGCCACAAATTCACCGTCGTTTATGGTTAAATCTATTCCATTTATGGCATTAAATTGGGCGCTTTTGCGTCCGTATGTTTTAACCAAGTTTTCTACCTCGATTATTTTCATTGACATTATTAATTATATAATGCTTTGTATAACTTGTACAATTGATCTAAATTTTATATCACCTTTTGTTTTGATTCATTTTTTAGTAATTTATTTTTTAATTTAGATCCTCCGGCAAAACCGCCGTTGGTTCCGTCAGATCTGATAACTCGATGGCAAGGTAGGGTATAAGATTTAAGTGGCAAGGATCCAGAATGAAATAATTTATAATTTTTATTTAAAATATTTCCTACTGCTCGATATGCTCTTGGTGATCCTGCTAGTTTTGCTACTTCTTTATAGGTAAGAGTTTTTCCGCGAGGAATTTTAAAAACAACATCAATAACTTTTTGTGAAAAACTTTTTGATTGCATAACGTGGTTCTTTTATTTGATTTTTTTGACTTTTTTCTTTATTGGCAAAAATGATCTTTCTTTCATCAATTTTTATTACATTTTCCGCATCAAAAATTCTTTCTTCAAAAAAACTTTTTACATAATATTTAGTAACCTGAAAAGTTTTGTTTTCGATAGCAAAGCTATAAACTTTTCCGATTTTTTTGCCAAATTTATCTATGGCGGTCAATCCGATCAAATTAAATTTTCTTTGCAAAATCTTTTGTGCTCTTATAATTTCCGCAGGATTTATTAATGATTTTTCGCTGTTTGCGCTTATACCTTGAATATCGATATCTAAAATATCAATTTGCGACAAGAATAAATCATGGGAAAAAATAGATTTTTTATTTTTTACTAAAAAACCGAGAACCTTGGCAATATTATTGCTGGAAATTTCCACAATAATATTTGTAACTTCGCCTATCTTTTTTTCTTCTTCAAGCGACGCAATCGGCATGCCGATTAAATTGTTGGCTTGAATCAGCATAATTGAATCCTAAACTCTAAATAAATTAGAGTTTTTTAATATTACAAAGCTATGAGTTATAAGTTGCAAAAACTAAGCACGTTCAACATAACTGCCTGTACGAGTATCGATTACAATTTTATCACCGGTTTTTACAAAAATTGGTACTTTTAGAGTTGCTCCGGTGGAAATTTTAGCAGGTTTAGTGATGGCATTTTTACTGTTGCCTTTAAACCCCGGTTCGGTATAAGTTATTTCAAATGTCATTTTGATTGGCAGACTAATCGAAAGAGGATTATTTTCATAAAAAAGAATTTCTACTTCTAGTCCTTCGGTCAAAAAATTACTTTTTTCGCCGACATGTTTGGAATCCAAAGTAATTTGTTCGAAACTTAGCGGATCCATAAAATAAAAATTGTTTGTTTCTGAATAAAGATATTGATATTTTTTTCGTTCTAAAGACAATTCTTCCAATTTTTCATTGCCTTTAAAAGTTTTATCAATAATTGCGCCGTTAGTAAGGTCTTTAATTTTACTTCTTAAAATTGCTCCGCCTCGGCCGACTTTGGAATGTTCGCTCCAAATCACTTCGTATGGTTTATCGTTAAACAAAATGTTTTTGCCGGTTTTTACTTCATTTAATGAAAGCATAAATATTTATTTAATATTTTTATTTATCTTGAAACATAAGGCACAAGCGCTAAAAATCTGGCGCGTTTGATGGCTTTGCCTAGTTGTCTTTGATGTTTGGTGCATACTCCAGTGATTGATCCGGATTTAATTCTGCCCCAGTTAGTCATGAAACGTTTAAATACATCAGGTGATTTATAGTCGATATATTTTACGTTATTTTTGCAGAAATAACATTGTTTTTTACCTACATTCATATTTTCCTTTCTTTAAAATGGTATATCATCTAAATTGACATCTTCGGTTTCATTTTCTTTTTCTTCTTTTTTAATTTCCTTTTTTGGTTTTATATCTTGTTTTGGCGTAGATTCGGCAGGGCCTGCATTGCCGACATTACCAGAAATATTATCAACATTACTGCCGCTTTTTGCCTGACCTAATGCAGAAATGTGGTCGGCTACAATTTCTGTAGTATAACGTTTGACTCCGTCTTGGCCATCCCAACTTCTGGTTTGGATTCTGCCGACTACTAATGCTTTTCTGCCTTTGTATAATATTTGATTAGCTATTTCTGCTAATTTCCCCCAAGTAACAATATTATGAAATTGTGTATCTTCTTGTTTTTGTCCTTCGGCAGTTGTCCAGCGGCGATTGGTGGCAATAGAGAAAGAAGCGACTGCCTTGCCATTTGGTGTATATCTAAATTCCGGATCGCGGGTTAAATTTCCTAGAACTACTGCTTGATTAAAATCCGTCATAATAAACCTCCGTTACTCATTTAATAATTCGTCTAATTTTTCTTCTAATTTTTTAATTCTTTCTTCTTCGTTTTTGGTTTCTAATGCTTTTTCGGTTACGGCTGTAGAAGTTTCCTTTTTGGTATCTTTTTTTGTTTTTTGTTTTTTAGCAGTAGTCTTAGTCTGTTTGAGTTTTTTAGATGATGATTCTTTTGTTTTGACAATTTTAGCATCTGTTTCTTTTTGCGGTTCTTCTTTGATTGTAATTTCTTCAGTTTTTTCAGTTGGTGTTTCGCTGGCAGTTTTAGTTGCGGTTTTTGTTTTTAAAAATTTTAATTTGGCTCTGGCTTTTATTTCTTCTAGAGGTTGAGGATTTTTGACAATAATATATCTTAATATCTCTTTTTCTAATTTGAAAAGTTGAGAAATTTCATTGATATTATTTGTTTCTAAATCGAAAAAGATTGTATGATAAAAACCCGCATCTTCTTTTTTAATTGGATAGACAAAATTTTTTCTGCCTATGGAGTTTTCCCATAAGATTTTCGCCTTATTCTTTTCTAAAATGTCTTTGACTAGTTTTGTTTTTTCTTCTTCTAATACGATAAAAGTAATTTCGTACATATAAGCTTGCCTTTCTACTAATTACGGATGTTTATAAATTTTCTTATTATTTATTAATAAAAATAATTCTCTTTTTGGCCATAAGCCCCGCCATGCATTATAACAAATATAATTGTGAGCGGGGAAAAAGAATTCTTAGTTTATTATAGCAAATCAATTGCAGATTGCAATAGGTTCTATGTAATTAAAAAGTATAATAAAACTTCTCACATATTGATAAATTATGAATAAATATAGATAAATGCAGATTACAGATCCAAAAAATTGTTTATAATTCGAGAGGCCTCGGGAGTTGGGTGCAAATTTTTGATAATATAAGAGATTTTTTTATTTTTTGTATAATTATGATACAACTTTATTTTTTTCATTACATCTTCTATGCTAAGTTCCGGATGAAATTGAACACCGTAAATATTTTTTTTGTATCTAAATGATTGAATTTTGCATTTTTTACCTTGGGCAAGAATTATTGTTTTTAGTGGCAAAGTTTCTAGGCTATCATTATGTCCTTCTTGAGTATAAAAAGTTTTAGAAATGCCATTAAATAATGGATCCAAAAGACCTTGTTCAGATAGTGAAACAATAAAACTACCCACCTCTTTTTGTTTCGCGTCCTGTATGATTTTACTGCCGAGAGAGTGTGCCAAAAGCTGATGTCCGAAACAAATTCCCATGGTATGAATGTCATTTTGTAATATGTGTTGAATAAAATCTGCAATTCTATGAATCATTCTGGAAAATTGGTTCGAATATGGTTTTTTATAATGCTCGGAAAAACTAAATTGGCCAGAACCACCCAAAATTATTTTATCATCTTTGTTAATATTTTTATCGGGATGAGCAAAATATTCCGATTCATCAAAAGCATCAACAATTATTAATTTGTTTTTATATCTAGATATATGTCGTAAAAGAGATTTCTGTTCATCATTGCGAGATTCATCGGTACGAAACTGAACAAGAATAATTTTATTTATTTTGCTATTCATCTTAAATACAATTTTACAATAAAAGTGACATTTCTGTTTTAGTTTGACATTCGCTTATTAAGCGAACTAGAACTTATACATTGAACATAAATTCTACAACGTCGCCGTCTTTTACGATGTAGTCCTTGCCTTCTTGACGGAGGCGTCCGGCAGTTTTGGCGCCCTGTTCGCCGTTATATTTTATGTAGTCTTCGTAAGATATTACTTGCGCTTTGATAAAACCGCGCTCAAAATCTGTGTGAATTTTGCCGGCGGCAACTGGTGCGCTATCTCCAATTTTGATAGTCCATGCGCGCACTTCTTTGGGGCCAGCGGTCAAAAACGATTGCAGTCCGAGTGTATGATAAGCAGATTGAATCAGTCGATCAAGTCCGGATTTTTCTAACCCGAGAGTTTTTAGATATTCTATTTGTTCGTCGGCCGTTAAATCAATAAGATCTTCCTCGACTTTTGCGCTAATTACTATCAATTTTTCCGGATCATCGATAAAGTCGAGATGATATTTTTTAATAATTTCTTCCGGTGATTTATTGGCATCACTTTCCGCCACATTGGCGGCAAAAATCATGGGTTTGGTAGAAAGCATATCGTTATTCGCTGTTCGTTTATCGTCATTCGCTACGTCTTTCGTCTTTCGTTTTTCGGCTGTTTGTAAATCAGCGAGTTCGAGTTCTGTCTTGATGGTCTCAAAATCATCCTTGGGGTCAATTTTTCCTGCGACATGCATAATGTTTGAATCTTCAAAACAGCGGAGTACCATGCAAATTGCATCCACTTCGCGAATATGCGACAAAAATTTATTTCCCAACCCCTCACCCTTATGCGCTTCCTTTACTAATCCTGCGATATCAATAAATTCGACAGTTGCAGGGATTATTTTTTCCGGATGGACGATTTCTGCGAGTTTTCCGAGTCTTTCGTCCGGCACGCTTACTATTCCCACATTAGGATCAATGGTGGTAAATGCAAAATTACTCGCAGTTGCCTGGCGAGTTTTTACAAGGGCGTTAAATAAAGTGGATTTCCCAACATTGGGCAACCCGATAATTCCGATTGCGAGCGACATTTTATCCTTTCTTGTATAAGCGAAGTCCTACCGAAGCCCGCACTGAAATAACACTATGTAATAGTTTTTTCAGTAAGGACGAGGGAGGGATAAACTCATGGTTTTCTTTTTATTATTTTATATCCGTTCATTATTGCTTCGCACATAAAATTTTCCAGTAAAGAAAAATCATTTTTTGTTTGTGAGATGTTTAAATATTTCATATACAGAGTTTTGTTTTCTTCCTTAATCAAAGCAGGGGCTAAATTTTGTCTCAAAAACATTGCTTGTAAAATAAGTCTGCCTATTCTGCCATTGCCATCAGAAAAAGGATGAATTTGCTCAAAGTTACTATGAATTTTTGCGCCATGTGCGATTATGTCGTTTTTCTTTGATTGGATATTCCTGATCAAATTATTCATTAGTTCTGGCACTTTTAAATAATTTGCAGTGGCAACATTTGCCCCAACAATCCTTACTCCATGTCTACGATAAAAACCGGCATCGGGGTTAATACTATTTAACAATATTGAATGTAAGCGTAAAATCAAGGCCTCGTTAATTAGTCGCCCTTCCGCTAGATGGTTAAATAAAAATTTTAAGGCTGTCTGGTGGTTTTTAGCTTCTAATTGTTCTACTAACGTTTTATCTTTCAAGATTGTATTTTCAAAAAGGATTCCCGCGGTTTCGTTTTCGGTGAGGCTACTCCCTTCAATTTTGTTTGTATTGTAAGTTAAAGATAAGATAAATTGATTTAATATGTCATTATTGTCCATGATAATTTTCAAAACATTACCAGTTTTTTGACTTTTAGTAATTAGCAGTTGTTTTTTAGCCTCTAGAATATTAGCTGGGATTTGTTTTTGACCAGAATATTCTAAATATAGTTCATTAATTTTTTCTTCAGTTTTTTTTCTGGCCTCGGACCTATTGTTAATTAAACTATTTAACGCAACAAAAGAAATACCGATTTTGGCGGCCAGTTGTTCTTGGGTGATTCCTGCAATCCTTTTGATTAATTGTAATTTATCTGCAATTTTCATAACTTGATTATACACAACTTTATAAAGTTTGTCAATATCACAATAATTTATAAAGTTTGCTGTTTATGTCTGCCGAGCTTTAATTAATGTATTAAACGATATCGACTTGTTTATCCATCGTAGCTTTAGCGAAGTAGTGCCCGCGTTGGCAAGTCCCTGATATCAATACTTAAACTCATGGTCGGATTATATCTAAATAACCATAAATGATCAATAATTCTTTAGTATATTTATCATTGTCCTACTTTTTACGCTCCAGCGTATTTTGTAGTATATATGATTCCATTATAAAAATCCCCCTAATCGGTTAGGAGGAATTGTTTAGAAAATCTCTTTTTGTTAATTGGTACAATTTTACTAACCCTGCAATAAGGGTTAGTTGTTGTACCGGAGTGTCCAAATTATGTCCCAGGAGATAATATCCTTGGCTACAATTGGCTTCGCACCAGTCATCGGGATTTAATCCGCATCTGTCACCCGGACATGTCAGATCAATTCTTCCGGGATGGCGAACTAATGCTTCGAATCTGTCCAATGGAGAATGACATTCGCACATCGTGCTATAAGCTTTTTTCATGGAGGAGGCTATTTCTTGATTGTTTGAATTATTCGGTTGTTTGGATAGCCATCTGGAAATGTGGGGTGATAAAACTGTTCTAACCCCAAAGTCGTTCATACTCTCGAGATTTATCGAAGTTTCCAAGGCAAGAAATTGAGGGAAAACTGAATTTGTACGAGTGGTGTTGCAGTTTAGAGCGTGAAACAATATTTGTAAACTTGCACTGATTGAAAAAAATTGAGTTCTGGAGGTTTGATCAGTGATGAAATTTTTTCCGCTGCCTACAGGATATCGAATCTTCCAAGTTACCGAATTGTCCTTCTGTTCTCCTGTGACTACATTTCCAAAACCCCAATCATCGTAGATAGGCGGCACAAATTTTGGCAGGCTGAGTTTTTTTGTCATCAAATCAATTAGCTGATTGGGCAGTTTAATTATTTTTTTAACAAATTCAGCAACACTGCAAGGAACAGTAATCTGCAGGTATCTCTCATCACCATCCAGTTCATACCAAGCAGGTATAGTTTTATCGATGATTTCTTCCACGTTTTCCTCCTTTGTAAAAGATCGAAAAAACTTGTTCAAGAGACGGGAATTTTTTATCACGCTCTTTTCAATGATAATTTTTTGTATAGAGTCGGTCTCGTAATCAATAAAACCATCGTTAAACTGATAATTAGAAAATAAAGCGGATATAAATAGCTATGAATTTGCCAAGTTTGGATTGCAAGCAAAGTAAAACTGACTGCAAGTGCGTCAAGGAGATACGCAGGGAAATATTCAGTATCGGGCAGACGATAGGTTTTAACCAGTGTCGGAACCATGCCTGCGAAATCAACAATAACCGAGGCATAAATGCCTAGCGCGGGGTTATTCGTTATTTTCCAAGTTACTATTCCCACCAAAACAATCAAAAGGCACAATAAATCGTTTTTGTTCCATTTGCCCATTCCAAATTTAAAAGATAGTGCAAAAATAATCAAACATTGAACCGCGCTTGTTCCTATAAACCATATTGCCACTTTGTCGTGCTGGGCAAGCAGTGAGATGGTGCCAAGCGAGGTGATAATTAGCGACACTAATTTTGTGGTTCGGTGCGGTTTGGTTTGCCCTTTTACTATTGACCACCCATAAATACAATAGGAAACAAAAATTAAAATACTGCTGATTGTAATAAAAATATTTTGCATATACCTTTTTATAATTTATTTCAATTATGAATTATACCAAATAACAGGTATAAATCAATATCTTTAGACTAATTTATTAAGTATCGGTTTGTTATGTTTGCATAACTAATTTTGTAATATTTATTGAGATCGATTGTAGTACTTAATAAGAATAAAATCATATAGAAAAGCGGTGATTAATTATGATACATAAAGAAATGGGGGATTGGAAGGAGAAAATGGAACATTGTGACTATTGTTAGCTAAATTCAAAAATGATTTAATAACAAAAAAGTCCTGAATTTTCAGGACTTTTTTGATTCTTCCAATTTTTTCTTGAGCGGCTCCCAATAATAATCAATCCAGCCTTGAGCGATATCGTCGCAAAATTCATCAGGCACATCAGTTTGTTTATTAATATTTCATTAATTAAAGTTTATTTCGAAAATTTATTTTACACAATGGATTGTAAAATCTAATTTAGTTTAATTTTTACATTATTTGTTTTAAAATATAATTATGACGATTAACGACTATGTTCGCATTGCTAAAGTGAAAGTTGATGATATTTTTAGAGAACTCAAATCAAACTCGAATGGTTTAGATGATCAAGAAGCCAAAAACAAAAGGAAAATTTTTGGCACCAATAGTTTGGTGAAGATCGATAATAGAGGAGTAATTTTAAAATTTTTAACAACCTTAACTAATCCACTGGTTGTGACTTTGGTATTAATTTCTATAATTTCTTATTTTTTTGGTCAGAAAATTAATGCGCTTGCGATAATATTTATGGCAGTGGCAAGCGCAGTTTTGACTTTTATTCAGGAATATAATGCTTCAAAAAGTGTCGAAAAATTAAAAGAGCTTGTTAAAGTTAGAGTAAAAGTAAAAAGAAATAATATTGTAAAAGAGCTTTTAATAAAAGAGCTGGTGCCGGGTGATATTATTTTACTTTCAGCAGGAAATATTATTGCTGCTGATGTCAGATTTATTAATTCTAAAGATTTATTTGTTAACCAAGCAGCTTTGAATGGTGAATCTTTTCCAGTCAAGAAAAATCATTTTATAAGTTCAAAATCAACTTCAAATATTTTTGATCTAGAATCCATCGGTTTTATGGGTTCAAGCATAGTCAGCGGTTTTGCGGAAGCATTAGTTATTAAAACAGGAACAAATACGGAATTTGGCAGATTGACCAGCGAAATAACTAAAATAAAAAAAGAAACAAGTTTTGATCGAGGAATTAGGGATTTTACCTGGCTCATGATAAGATTAATTTTTTTCTTGATAATTTTTATTTTTCTAATTAATTCTTTATTGAAACACGATTTCCTTGAATCATTACTTTTTGCATTAGCTGTGGCAGTGGGTTTGACGCCAGAACTTTTGCCAGTGATTGTAACGGTCAATTTGTCTAAAGGCGCGATTGAAATGGCAAAGAAAAAAGTTATTATTAAAGAACTTGATTCCATTCAAAATTTTGGTGCCATGGATATTTTATGTGTTGATAAAACCGGAACCTTAACCATCAACGAAATAATTCTAATCAAACATTCTGATATTACAGGTAAAGAAAATGAAGATGTATTAAGGTTAGCGTATTTAAATAGTTATTTTCAATCGGGAATGGAAAACTTATTAGACAAAGCAATAGTGCATCATAAAAAATTTGATGTGGTAAAATTTAAAAAAATTGATGAAATCCCCTATGATTTTGAACGTAAAAAATTATCGGTGATTCTTAGAGAAGGGAAAAAATATAGTTTAGTTTCCAAAGGCGCACCGGAGGAAATACTAAAAATTTGCAAATTCTACCAAATCGGTCAAAACGTTCGACCGATTAATTTTCGCACAAGAGAGAAAATTAATGAAATATATAAAAATTATAGCCAGGATGGTTTGAGAGTTTTAACTGTTGCTTATAAAAATATCAAACAAAAGAAAATATATTCTAAGCATGATGAACGCGATTTGATTTTGGCTGGATTTGTGGCATTTTATGATCCGCCCAAATCGTCAGCGGCAAATGCGATTCAAAAATTGGAGGAATTAAATATTTCTCTCAAGGTAATATCCGGCGATAATGAGTTAGTGATAAAAAAAGTATGCGAAGAATTAAAAATGAAAAGCCGCAATATTATTACCGGATATGATATTGATAAGATAGACGATAAAGTTTTGGATAACTTAGTGGAAAAAACCAATATTTTTGCCAGAATTGATCCTTTGCAAAAAGAAAGAATAATTAAATCTTTGCAAAGGAAAAAACACATTGTTGGATATCTAGGTGATGGTATTAACGACGCGCCTTCGATCAGAACTTCGGATGTAGGAATTTCCGTTAACAATGCTACTGATGTAGCAAAAGAAACCGCTTCAATAATATTGCTGGAAAAAAGTCTCATGGTTTTAGCTGATGTAGTAGTTGAAGGAAGACGTGTTTTTGGCAATATCATTAAATATATTAAAATGGGAGCAAGTTCTAATTTTGGCAATATGTTTAGTATGGCTGGAGCCAGTATAATTCTGCCATTTTTGCCCATGACGCCAGCACAAATATTACTTAACAATTTTCTTTATGATACTTCACAGCTTTCTATCCCTACAGATAATGTCGATAAAGAATATTTAATAAAACCCAAACCGTGGAATATTGATTTTATTAAAAAATTTATCTTGTATATTGGTCCTTTAAGCTCAATTTTTGATTTTCTAACTTTTGGTATAATGTGGTTTGCTTTTGGCGCTAATGCTTCATTATTCCATACAGGTTGGTTTGTGGAATCTCTCACCACTCAAGTTTTGGTTGTACATATAATTAGAACCGACAAAATTCCTTTTGTAGAAAGTAAACCCAGCAAAGCATTATTATTCACCACTCTAGGAATTATCTTTTTAGGATGGATAATTCCTTATACTGGTCTTGGAAAATTAATTGGCTTTTCATCGCTACCGGCAAGTTTTTTTGTGATTCTGGTAGTTTTATCTTTTGTGTATTTATTATTAGTACAATGGGTCAAAAAATGGTTTAATAAAAAATTCGGATTACAATAATTCCTATTTGCAAGTTTTAGAACAGTTTTTGCAATAATTATTTTTTTCTTGTGCCCAAATTTTATCATATTCACGTTTAACTTCTTTGGAGTAGCGATCCAAATGTGCTCTAATTTCTTTATTGTTTAAAATCGTATCCGCGCCTTCATGAGTAGGATAAACATTATATTTAGCATGAACCTCGCGACTTACTTCTGGGTGATCAATCCACATGCAAGGCATATATAAATTTTCGTCATAAGGCTGACGACGTCTTAGTTCGCGAAAATAATCACTTTTCATTACTTCTAAAAGAGATTTGTTATTGATATTGTCTGCGGCAAAATGAGTAAAGATACATGGTTCAACATCTCCTTTAGGAGTAATGTGAACATAGGCTTTTCCGGCAATGCATCCGCCCACAAGCGGTGCATCGTTCCAAAAATCGATCAAAAATAATGGATATTTTTTTCTGATGAGTTTACCGCGCTTGTAAAGTAAAACTCTTTGTGTCGGTGTTGGCATAAGTTTGATATCCGGTTCTTTTCCGACCGGCATATACAAAAACCACCAAGTAATCATGGCGCCTTTGTCCACTAAAAATTTCATAAATTTATCACTGGAAATAATCTCGGCATTTTTATTTGTCACTGCCACAGAAACGCCAAAAGGGATACCGGCATTTTTTAGTTTGTCCATGGCAAGCATTATTTTTTTATAAGTTCCGGCTCCGCGACGTTCGTCAGTTTCGTGTTCCCATCCTTCAATACTAATCATGGGAGCGACATTGCCAAGTTCAAGTAATTTTTTGACAGTTTCGTCGGTTAGAAGTGCGCCGTTGGTATAAAATTGAAAATATGCGTCATTGTGTTTTTTGAAAATCTTAAATAAATGTGGGTATACCAATGGTTCACCGCCCAGAACTGTAAAAAAGCTCACACCCATTTCTTTTGCTTCGTTGATGATTTTATCAAAAGTGGCGAACGGCATATCATCTTTTTTAGTATAATTTCCTGCATAACAGCCAACGCAAGATAAGTTGCATCGCATAGTCGGACTTACCAAAATCGTTGTGGGCGCAAAAGCGCCTTGGCGTTCGATTTCATCTTTTTTATTTTGATTGATTAAAACTCCTTGGGCTATAAAATTTAATAAAAATTTGTCTTTGCAGTTTTTATCGATGTCGTTGAGTATTCTTCTTAAAAGTCTAATGGTTGGATCATTTTTTTTAATTGAATTTTTAAAATTTTTAATTGGTTCTTTGTATGTTTTTGGTGTAATTAATTCCATAAGGCTAAAAAAACGCACTAAATTTTTGTCAGAAGCAGAATTGAGGCCGTTAATAACACTTTTGATTGTACTTTTTTTGACATGGTCGGTAAATTTTTTAATTACATTTGACATGATTCTCCCTTTGATTATTAGAAAATTATATTTTATTAATTAATATATAAAAATTTTTGGCCAATTTGGATCAGGATCTATATCTAATTGTTTAATTTTATCCATAAAACCAATAATTGCAAAACTTGTAAATTTGGGATCGATATTTTTAAATTCACCGGATTTTTTTCCTTCTATCAGCGCGCGGTTAAAATATTCGATAATTTCTTTTTGAATTTTTTTGACAAGTGAGACAATGGTTTTATCGATTTTATTATTTTCCGGATACAAAAATGCAAGCATTGATTCTTTTTTTATTTCATTCAAATAAATTTGAGTCAGTTTTTTTATTTTTTCGCCAGCTGTTAAGTTTTGGCGGAAAATAATTTCAAATTTATTTTTAAGATTGGCAAAATAGTTATCAATGGTTTGAGTGAAGAGGTCAGTTTTGCTTTCAAAATAATAATAGAGCAAAGACTTTTTTATGTTTAGATAGTTGGCGATATCCTGCATGGAAATGCTAAAAAAGGAATTTTTGCATATAATTTCCCAGGATTTTTCAATAACATCTTTTTTAATTTTGTTATTTTTTTTCATTTCAGTAAAAATCATACACAAATTTGACCAATCGGTCAAATTAAAAAATAATTACAAATTTTATGATTACTTATTTAAGTAATTTAATGAATATATCGGTGGGAATATCAACGCGACCAAGTGTTTGCATTTTCTTTTTTCCTTTTTTTTGTTTTTCCCACAGTTTTCTTTTTCTGCTAACATCTCCGCCATAAAGATGTCCGGTTACATCTTTTTTTATTGCCGGAATATCTTCGCGAGCAATGATTTTACCTCCAACGGCAGCTTGAATAGAAACCTTAAACATTTGTTTGGGAAGAGACTCTTTCAGTTTGCCGACCATATTTTTGGCTTTAGAAAATAATTCATTTCTATGGACGATTTGCGCAAGTGCTTCGATCGGCTCTTGAGCAATAACAATATCCATTTTCAATAAATCTTCATCGCGATAACCAATAAATTCATAGTTTAGTGATGCGTATCCAGAGCTTGCGCTTTTTAATTTATCATAATAATTGGTGATGACATTGGCTAAAGGCGCTTCGAATTTTAGAATCACTCTTTCGCCAAAATATTCTGTGGACAAATATATTCCGCGTATTCCAACAGTTAATTCCATGATGCGGCCGATGTATTCTTGTGGAGTAATTATTTCCAGTTTGACCCATGGTTCGGAATAATAAGTTTTTCCGCCAAGTAATTTGGTTTGATAATTTACCTTTGGAGAAGTAATAATAAGATCAAGATTATATTCGCGTTCTAAACGTTCTTTGATTATTTCCAAATGCAATAGACCCAAAAATCCTAGACGAAAGCCAAAACCAAAGTTCAGGCTGTTTTCTGGTTCAAAAGTGAGTGATGAATCATTTAAAGATAATTTTTCCAGCGCTTCACGTAAATCGTTAATTTCTCCTGTTCGAAGATAAAATCCCGCGTAAACCATCGGTATTGCCTTTTTATATCCTGGCAATGGTTCGATGTTATTGTTTTGATTTTTGATATTTGCATTTTGAATTTGGACAATAGTATCGCCGACCTTGCATTGATCTAAATTTTTTAATCCCGTCATGATGTATCCGATCTCGCCAGATTTTAAAATATTACTTTTCTGATAATCCGGTGCAAAATAACCTACTTCCAAAGCTTTGTCTTGGGCGTTTGTTGCCATAAAAGATATCGTTTGATTAGGAACAACTTGTCCATCGACAATTCTTGCAAAAGCAACAATGCCGCGATATTCATCATAAAGAGAATCAAAGATTAGCGCGCGCAAAGGTTTGAGAGTATCGATTTTAGGAGGTCTGACTTTTTCAATAATTTTTGAAAATAACTTGTCAACATTTTGTCCGGTTTTGGCGGAAATCTCCAAAATTTCATGTTCGTTAATTTTTAATAATTGCGCCAGTTCTTTTTTTGTTTCTGCAACTCGTGCGTTAGGCAAATCAATCTTATTAATTGCCGGCACTATATCTAGATTTTGTTTCTGAGCTTGATATAAATTAGCCAAAGTTTGTGCTTGCACGCCTTGAGTCGCATCTACTAAAACGATAGCGCCTTCTACTGCTGCAAGTGTTCGAGAAACTTCATAGGAAAAATCAACATGGCCAGGCGTATCAATTAAATTCAGAATATATGCTGAATCTGAAGTTTGTTGGGGTTGCCAAATCATTCTTACTGGTTGTAACTTGATGGTGATTCCTCGTTCACGTTCCAAATCCATTCTATCCAAAACCTGTGCCTGCATTTTGCGGGGATTAATTGTTTGCGTCAATTCCAGCATCCGATCGGCTAGTGTTGATTTGCCGTGATCAATGTGAGCGATAATGCAAAAATTTCTAATATTAATATTTTCCATATTTAATAATTATGTTTTTGTATATTCTAGCGACTTTTCCACAAAAAATAAAGAAAAACACAAGTTGTAATGAACAAATATTATTGATACATTATTTATATAATTAATAAATATATTTAAAAGGAGGGGTTATATGACCTCAATTAGACGTAAAACAATACTCCTAGTTATCTTAGGTGTTATTTTAATAGGTTTCTCAATTTTAGTTTGGGCTCAGCAGGAGAAATTGACTAAATTATTTGGTTCGGAGGCAGTTACTATTGAACCAGCAGGCGACTGGGTGACTTTGCCAGCCGGAACAGGTGCTGATAAATCTTTTACCTGTCCTGGCCACTCGGTTGTGATCGGCATCAAAGGTTTTCCTGCCTCAGCAAGCAATGGTGTTTTTTCTGCCACCAATCCTGTTGCTTATAAATGCGGTAATGTATTTTTGAATGGGGTGCAAACAATAAAAACCCAAAGTACTCCTATGTCATGGATTACAGCGGGTGGACGAGCTTATGCAAATAATTGTCCAAGTGATACTTTTATGGATGGTTATAAAATGAATACTTCAATGAATTGCGTTAAGCTGACTGCGCCTGATGGAGCAACCGTAACAGATGTATCAGTCTTTAATGTTATTCCTGCGCCTGCTGATCCCGCCGGTCCTCCGATTAATAATCCCCTACAAGCAGTTTGTTCTAATAGTTTAGCCAAAACATTTGCTCTGAGCGGACCTGGCGATACATTCAACAATTATTTAACCTGTGAATATTTAACAAGCACCGGAGGTTCAGTGGCTTCTTCGACGCCTACGCCTTCTGCTCCGTCTCCTACTATTGCATCTTGTCCTGCACAGGGAGGATATTGCGCAAATGAACCTATACCGCCACAATACGAAGAATATGCGCCAGTGCCTTATAATCCTTGCCAGCCAAACTATAATTCTGCAAGCGGTGGTTGTGTTCCCAATCAAGTTTGTTGTGTGCCTAATAATATGACTGTAGAAGTTACGCCTACTTCGCGAAATATTTCTTCAGGTAATTCAACTACATATGACGTTAAGGTTACTTCTCAAAAATCAGATCCTATGGCTTTAAGTTTTTATTCTGCGAACAGTGATTTACCAATAACGTATAGTTTTAATCCGACAACTATTACTGATATGTCTTGTGCTCGTACTCCCGGCGGCCCTTGTGAAGGAACAAGTAAACTAACTATCAATGCTTCAGCTGGCGGTACTTCAACGCCTGCCGATACATATTATTTTAAAGTAAGATCTACTCAAACAACCTATGAAACTAATAAAAATCAATTAGTTCCTTTGTCCACGATTTTAAGCGATTCATTAAATACTGCACTAGTGGTAAATAATGCTCCTCAACAACCATTGGTTGATCTTGTTTCATCTAATCTGACCGCAACAACAGTTACTGCCAATGCTCAAATTCAATATGGCACAAGCGCCAATATTTCCATACCACAATCTTTGTACACTGCTTCGGGATTATCAGGTGGGAATTGTTCTAATAATAATTGTACAATGGATCTTGTTTCGCAACTTAAGCCTAAAGATCAGCTTACTACTATTGCCATTAATTTAACATTTCCTGCCGATTCTCAAGGTAAAACTTATGCTTTGATACTTAATGCCTCAGGAGATGGTGGAACGGCATCTGACAATCTAAATCTTTCTCCGGCGCCTGATACTGAAGCTCCAACAGCACCAACAAATGCCGTAGCCCAAGCTACCGGACAAACAACCATTCAATTATCTTGGACTGCCTCTACTGATAATGTTGGAGTGGATCATTATGAAATATTTAACGCAGATAATAATCAATTAATCGCTTCTGCAAATAATACTACTCATAATGTAGCCGGAGCTGCTTGCAATACTACATACAAATATTATATTGTCGCAGTTGATGCCGCTGGCAATCGTTCTTCGCATTCCAATACTGCCAATGCCACCACGCTTGCTTGTAATGCCAATGATTCTGAAGCGCCCTCGACACCCGCAGATCTAAAAATTTCCAATCCTACAATTGCAGGAAAAGCGCCAGATTGTTTTTCCGCAGGTCTTTCTTGGACTACATCCACCGATAATATTGGAGTGACCGGATATAATGTTTACAATGCTTCCAATGATCAACTTATTGGTACAACTCAAAATGTTAATTTCACCTTAACCGGTCTAAAAGAAAGTACTAATTTAGGTTTTTATGTTAAAGCCACTGATGCCGCCGGAAATACTTCTCAAAAATCAAATTCAGCTACTTTTACAACAGGCAAATGCGTAACAACTATGAGTGCTGTAGCAGCAACAACTTCAGGAACTGCTAGCGTAACCAATTTAGTCAAAACTGGTTCAGCTCTTTGGTTAAATATCTTAATTGCTCTATTGGCAACCGCAGCAGTTGGATATTTCCTCTTTAGAGACGAACTTTGGGGAAAAAGATAATTATCTTTTGAAAATATCAAAAAAAACACGACCTGAAATAGGTCGTGTTTTTGATAAAATTAAGATATAATAATTACAAACAAGATTTTATTTTATTATTATCAGACTAAAAATGCCTGAAAATATTAACTTATCAAATAATAATCAAAAACCAAAGGATCTTTCTGGCGAAAGTTTTTCTCTTTTGGATTTGACTAAACAAATGCCGGAAAAAAAAGAAGTTCCTGTAATTCCCCGAAATGTTACATCACAAATACCAAAAGAAACAATTCCTATTGCTCCTGTTCAAAAAATAGAAGAACAAATTACACAGTTGCCAATTCAAGAAAAAACAATAAATGAAGAGACAACTCCTATTAGTTCGTCAGAACCAAAAAAGAAGAGTGTTGTTAAGCTTATTGTATTTTGGCTCATATTTTCTGTTATAATTTTTCCGGTTTTTTATGTGATACTAAATTTTCCGGCTTTGTGGTCAAAACTTACTTTTTTTTATAAACAAAAAAACAATCAGAAACCTGCTGCGCAAAAAATTATTCCTGCCAATTCTGATGAAGAATTATTATTTTTGCAAACAGTAATGCAGTATATACCGACAAATACTCTGCCGACAAAAAAAGACCTTGGTTTGGAAAATTTAGGCAATGATCGATTATCAATTCCTAAATTGGATATAGGAGCAAATATTGTTTGGGATTCTCCGGTTGATGAACCGACAATGCTTGAAAATCTTAAACATGGTGTCGTGCATTATCAAGGAACGGCAAAACCAGGAGAAAAAGCTCAAGATGGCGAAGGCAATGTTTTTATTTCCGGACACTCATCTTATTATTGGTGGGATGATGGAAAGTATAAAACGGTTTTTGTTAATTTAGATGCTTTGGAGCCTGGGGATCAGGCCGCTATTGGCTATAAAGATGATGTTTATGTTTATAAAGTTGTCGGAAAAGAAATAATCAATAATCCTGACGATGAAAATGAGGTCAAACGTGTTTTGGCGCAAAACACTTCAAAACCAACTTTATCATTAATGACCTGTGTACCAGTTGGTACAAACGCCAAGAGACTGATCGTGAAGCTCGAACTTATAGCGCACGGTACAGATAAAGTTGAGCCAAGAACTCAAACTATTCAACATTAGGACAAGAGATCGATTTTTTACTAAAAGATTTATTTGGTTAAATAAAAATACATAAAAATCAGAAAAATTATCAACAAAAGAACTAGCAATCCAATAGACAAACTTAAACAAGAACAGTTAGTTTTGACTGTTTCGTGTTGATTTAATTCGTCAAAAAAATTATCATCATTTACTTTGTTTTTGGCCATTGTGCGCAAAAAATCTCTTGATTAAATTAATAAATTCATCGTATTGGCCCAGTTTTAATTTTCTGGAAATATATAAATATGTTAAAAGTCCTATCGCGGCAGAAATAAAAAACTGTGCCGATACCCCCCAAAACCTTGTCAGGTTAATCGCTCCGATATGAGTGATTAATAAATTTTTAAATACAAAAACAATGATTCCCATGACAATACTGGCAGCAATAATTTTTGCGATGTAGATTTGTAAATGATTTTCTTCTGGTTGAAAAGAAATCTTTTTCTTAAGAAGAAAATAAAGAGTTATAGCATTAAAGAAACTGGCTAGTGTAAAAGCCAATGCTAATCCTTGAATTTTTAACTGAGGTGTGAGGATATAAGCAAATACTATTCCTAAAACAACACTTAATATACTTACTATTGTCGGTGTTTTGGTGTCGCTCATGGCATAAAAAGCGCGGGCCAAAAGCGGAATAATGCCTTGCGGGAAAAGCGAAATCGCAAAAAATCCTAGAGTGTTGTAAGTAGCAATCGTTTGATCCCAGCCAAATTCTCCGGATCCTAAGATTAGTCTTACAATTGGTTCTCGCAATAATATTACTAAAATACTCAAGGGAATCAAAATATAAGCCACTGCTTTTATCGATTTAAAAATATGCTGTGTAAATTCGGGAATTTTTCTGGTATTAATGTGTTCTGCCAGAGTTGGAAAAATTGCTGTCGCCAAAGAAATGCCAAAAACAACAGTTGGCATTGTTTGAATATTATCTGCCAAATTAAAAATCGCTACAGAACCCGCTGCCAAAGTCGAAGCAATAGCAGTATAAACAAAAAGCATAATCTGATTTGCGCCCAGTCCGATTGTTCTTGGTATCATTAAATAAAATATTTGTCTTACAGATGAATCGGCAAAATCAAATGCAAAGTTGAATTTATAACCAATTTTTCTTAATTGCACAAATTGAATAAGCATGTGGAAAAATGCGCCGATAATTACTCCGTAAGTAACAGCATAAACATTAAATTCATTTGCCCAAAAAACAGTGGCAATAATAATGCATAAATTATAAACTAGAGGCGCTAAAGAATATACAAAAAATCTTTTGAATGAATTTAGTATCGCGCCAAAAATATAAGATAGAGTGAATAAGATCGGAGAAATTAGCAACAATCTAGATAAATTTACAGTGAGTGTTTGTTTGGCTAAATCAAACTTTGGCACAAGGATCGGCACCAAATAAGGCATTAAAAAAAATAGCGCAATTGAAGAAATTAATATAAATAGAGCCGAAATATTTAAGAATGAATTAGCGATATGCCAAGCTTTCTTAAGATTATTATTGCCATTTAAATACTTGGAAAAAATTGGTATGAAAGAAGCAGTAATCGCGCCTAAAACTAAAATATTAAATATTAGATCAGGAATTCTAAATGCCGCATAGTAAGTGTCCAGGAGATTGGTGGATATTTTTTGCGCCAAGTAATGGTCTCTTACAACTCCTAAAATATTAGAAATAAAAAGAGTAATAATTAATATTACCGTCGCTGAGCTAATGCTGTTGGCGCCGAATAATTTACCGAATCTATTTTGCATAATTCAATTTTTTTATTGCTAATTTGAGTCTTGTGATTGTTTCGTTTTTGCCAAGAATCCATAAGAGTTCGACAGGTGAAAAACTCTTTTCCAATCCGGAAAGCGCTACACGCACCGGCCAGAAAACATCGCCATTGGATAAATTATTTTCTTGAACCGTCGCTAAAAGAATATCATTTAATTTTTCTATTTTTGTCCATTGAAATTGGTTGGCAAGTTGTAAACTATGCGCAGCAAGTTGCAAACCTTTTAATGTTGTTTTTGCAGATGATTTTTTGAAGATCAAGAGGTTTTTGTCATAATCAGGCAGTTTAAAAATATAATTTGTAAGCGTGTCAAATTCTTGTAAATTATTCATCCTTGTTTTTGCCAAATCAATAATTTTTTCAGCAAAATCATGATTGTCTATTAATTTTGCAATAAATTTAGAATTTTTCGTTTCGAGTAAATTTTTTAAAATATCGCTGTTTTTTTTGGTTTTAAGATAATGGTTATTAAAATAATTTAATTTTAATAAATCAAAAATTGCTGGAGATTTGTTCACCTTTGCCAAATCAAATTTTTGAATTAGTTCTTGTAATAAAAAAAATTCCTGATTATTTTTGGGATTCCAACCCAAAAGCGCCATAAAATTTATCATCGCTTCTGGCAAATATCCAGTATGATGAAAATCTTCCGTCACCGACACAGGGTCTTTACGTTTACTCATTTTGCTTTTGTCTTGATTTAAAATTAAAGGCATGTGAGCAAATTCCGGAGTTGGCCATCCTAGCGATTTGTAAAGTATGATTTGTTGAGGAGTACTGTTGATATGATCATCGCCACGAATCACATGACTGATTTTCATTTCGTGATCGTCAATTACAGCCGCAAACATATATAAAGGAATTCCATCTTTTTTTATTAGCACAAAATCATTAAATTGAGCTGTGTCAAATTCGATGTCGCCTTTAATTAAATCGTGATATTTGATTTTTGAGATATCCTTGGTGGCAAGTTTCCAATTAAACCAAATTGCACCATCTTTTTTGTAAGCTAACTGTTTGGTTATTAATTCACTGATCCATTTTTGATATATTTCTTGACGTTTGCTTTGATAAAATATTTCTCCATCCCAAACTAATCCTAGCCACTGTAAACCGCTTATAATATCTTCAACGTATTCTTTTTTAGATCTTTTTGAGTCAGTGTCTTCGATGCGAAAAATAAATTTGCCATTATTTTTTCGAGCAAACAAAAAATTAAACAACGCTGTTCTGGCTGTGCCAATATGAAATAATCCGGTAGGAGACGGCGCAATACGAGTTATGATATTTGTTTTTTTCATCAATTAAATTTTATTTTTTTAATATCTTTATTTTATCTTAACTCTGACCGAGTTACAAGAATAAAATGCAAATAAAAAAACACGCGAATTTTACAAAAATAAAAAGACCTAAAATGTGCTTTCGGGTCTTTTTTATTTTTGATTGGGAGTAAAAATTATTTTGTAAATTGGAAAGAAGAAAGCATTGTTGAAAAATTTTGATACCATGTTTGGGTCGAACTGTCGGTTTTGGATGCAATTAAGTCATTATAAAATTGTGCAGGATTTTTCCAGACTAATCCGTTTAAACCATCATAAATACAAGCCTGGTCAGTTTGGAAATAAGTTGGATTATTGGCTGTCAATTGATCTTTTGGTAGATATGAATAGGTCAATATAATACGCACTTTATCATTATAAATTCTTGATTCTTCGGTTAATTGTACATTGCAGGCTGTTGTACTTTGCATAATTGTAAATTTCTTGCCAACAGCATTAGCTATGTTTAATTTTTGAACAGAATCATTCAAAAACCATGCGCCAACTTTGGTTGAAAGATCATTCTTTTTGATGGCTTCAATATCTTGTATTGCATGGTCGTAATCATCATTCATCGGTTGGTCGCCTATTTTATTAAGTTCTTCAACAGTTATTGAAAGTTGCGGTTTTTTTGTGTCGGAAGAGTTATTAATCGTTATGTAGTTTGGATACTTAAATGAAAAACCATATTGATCATTCGTATATGTTTTCCAATCAGTTGTTTGGGAAGTTGATGTTGTTGCAGTTGGTGTTGTAGATATTTGCGTTGAAGATTCAGTTTGTTTTTGTTGATTAAAATAATAACCAATTAGAATTCCCAATAAAAACATTAAGATGATAAACACAATCAATACAGCTAATCTCGATGTTGGTGTTTTTTGACTAAATTCTTCGTGCATTTTACCCTCCAATATTAATTTGTAAGTTTTAACGAATTTATTATATCACATTTCCAAAGCATTTATGATGTGGTTAATTTGAGGTTTATCTTGACTCATATCAACTGCCACAACATCAATTCGGATATTATTCTCTGGATAAATTTGTTCCAGACTTCGCGCTAAAAGTTTTAATTTTTTTTGTTTAAAATAATCAACATGTTCCTCAGGTAATCCCTGGTCGAAAATTGTTTTGGTTTTTACTTCCACTAAAACAATATAATCGCCATTGCGGGCGATTATATCTATTTCACCAAATTTATTTCTATAGTTTCTGTTTATGATTTGATAATTCTTGGATTCCAAAAAGTTTACTGCAATATTTTCACCATTATTTCCCAGTTTCTTTCTTTTGAACGTCATTATTTCCCTCCCCGGATTTTTTTTCTACGGTTTTTTCTTCTGGTTTTTCACCTTTAGCTTCAGCAAACTTTTGATCCAATTTTTCTTGTTCTTTCTTTTTAGCTTCTTCTTTTGCTTTAGCAGCTTCTTCTTTTTGTTTCTTTAGTTCCTCTTCTTTTTCTTGAGTTTTTTCATCCATCCAAAGAACATATTTTTTAAGTTCGCCGCGACGTTTGATTTGTTTGTCAGTTAAATTTCTTAAATAATATAATTTTGCGCGTCTATTTTTTATTTTCTTTAAAATTTCAATTTTAGTAATGGTAGGCAAATGGAGAGGGAAAGTTTTTTCTACCCCTATGCCGAAACTAATTTTACGCACTTTAAAAGTGGCATCTAAATTACTTTTTCGGTGAAGACCTACTACTATTCCTTCAAAAATCTGGATTCGTTCTTTTTTGCCTTCTTTGATTTGTTCGTAAACTTTAATAATATCTCCAGATTTGAGTTTGGGAATAGATTTTTTAGCATAATGACTTTGAAATTTTTGCATCAAATTCATAGAAAAATTTTAATTTATTTTTTTGGCAGCGGTTTTAGCTTGTGATATCACAGAAACAATTTGTCGGACAATTAATTTAGATGAGAATGAAACAACTTTTTTCTTTTTAAAATTAACAATGCCAGTTGCAACTGAATAAATAGTATGGTCTTTGCCAAGTCGAGTGTTTGTGCCATTGCGAAAATAGGTTCCACGCTGTCTTATAATGATATCGCCGGGTTTTACAGAATCACCGCCAAACTTTTTTACTCCTAAGCGTTTGGCTTGTGAATCTCTGCCCAATCTTGTTGAACCGCCGGCTTTCTTGTGTGCCATAAAATTATGAAATTATTTATATTTGGCTTAAACTAAAAACTCCAATGTGTCTTGCGACAATTTGGTAGTCTCTTTTGTATTCAAAATTACTGACCATATAATAACCTAATGAGCAAATATTGTCAATAATCATATCTAATAAACTGTTTTTACCGATTTTAGGAAAAATGCAAATTATTTTAGCATTTGGTTTAAGATTGTCTTTAAAATGACTAAAACTTTCAAGATATAATTCTTTAAGTTCGTTAAAAATTTGTTTTATTTCTTCTTCGCGCGGCATATTTTTTAAAGCCGGACCCAGAGAAGGTTCGGTGACAATGGAATCGATTTTTATTTTTAAATTATTTGGTTTTGTCGCATCATGAATAAAGATATGTTTTTGAAAATAATCCGGTTTTATTTGCAATTTAAAATTATCGTTAAGCCACTGGGAATTTTCAATAGTATTTTTAACGGCATTGGGATTAATATCCGATCCATAAACTTCTAGCCCGGAAAACAACGATTGCAGTATAATTCTTCCGGTGCCGCAGAAAGGATCATAAATAATTGTACCTTTGGAGTATTTTTCCGGCAGAGATATATTTATCATTATTTGCGCCAGTTTTGGCGGAAGCATGCCTATTTTGGCGCAAGCTTTGGGAATACCATAATCTAATTGGGAAAAGATTCTAATATTTTGTATTGCTTGAGTTTGGGCATAAATGATTTTATTGTCGGTTTTTACAATAATAATTTCCTCGCCATTTTTTGCAATAATCTTATTTTCCACTTGGGCGCTGGACAATTTTCCATCGTTTTTTCCTAAAGTAAAATTAGTTTTAATATTAGTATTCTTCAAAGATTTTTTTACGCGTTTTGACAAATCGAGAATTTTTCTTATGCCAAAATCAAAATTATAAAAACTTATGCCAAAATCTAATTTAGTTTTTTTGGTGTTTTCCAAAAAATCTATTATATAATTAAGTTCAAATTGATTTTCTGTTTTGAAAACACGGGCAATTTTAATTGTTCCGCCCAGAGTTTTGATTAATTCATTCGGTTGAAAATTCTTTTTTGTATTTACTAATAAAATATCTGGTGTTACACTCGAAAAAGAAGCATTAAATTCTAAAAAGCTTAGATAATTTTTGATTTCCATCTGGCTTAAATTTGGATGGTTCCCTAAAATAAATAAATAAGAATTTTCCATAACTCAAATTATATCTTAAAAAACTCAAATTTTCAATATTTATGAAACCTAATTTTATACATCTTCATACTCATTCACATTATTCGCTTTTGGATGGGTTGATCAAAATCAATGATTTGGTTAAAAAAGCCAAAGAATTCGGAATGCCTGCATTGGCATTAACTGACCATGGCAATATGTATGGGGCGATTGAATTTTATATGGCTGCCATGGAAAATAATCTAAAACCAATTATTGGTTGCGAAGTGTATATTGCTCCGCGCAGAATGCAGGACAAAACTCCAAGAATCGATACCAGACCATATCACTTAGTGCTTTTAGCAAAAAATCTTACAGGATACAAAAATCTGGTTAAGATTGTTACTGAGGCGCATTTAAAAGGTTATTATTACAAACCAAGAATTGACAAAGAAACCTTGGCGCAATATTCCGATGGTCTTATTGCCACCAGCGCGTGTTTGCATGGCGAAATTTCCAGATTAATTACTTCTGGAAAATACGATAAAGCTAAAAATGCCATTAGTATTTATAAAAATCTTTTTGGTGATGGTAATTTTTATCTTGAAGTTCAGCACCATCCGGAATTACCGGATCAAAAAAGAGCAAATGAATCTATCTATCGGCTTGGTGCTGAAACAAAAACCAAAATAATTGCCACTAATGATATCCATTATTTGAATTTGGATGACAAAAGCGCTCATGAAGTTTTGCTTTCTGTGCAAACCGGCAAGGATTTTGATGATAAATCGCGGCTTTCCATGATTGACACTGATCTTTCTTTTTATTCACCTGAGTATGCGCAAAAAATTTTTTCTGCTCATCCGGAAGTTTTAGAAAATACCTTAGAAATCGCTGAAAAATGTAATCTTGAACTGAAACTTGGTGATATTATTTTGCCTAAATTTTCTTTACCATCAGGTGAAACATCTTTCAGTTTTTTAAAAAAACAAGCAAAAATTGGTCTTAAAGAAAAATATCCCAATATGACACCTGAGCTCAAAAAAAGATTTGAATTTGAACTATCCGTGATCGAAAAAACAGGTTATGCAGATTATTTTCTCATAGTTGCCGATTTTATTAATTGGGCAAAAGGTAATCGTATTATTGTTGGACCCGGACGTGGTTCAGCTGCCGGTTCTATGGTTGCTTATACGCTCAACATCACAGATTTAGAACCAACTCAATATAATTTGCTCTTTGAGCGTTTTTTAAATCCTGAGCGAATTTCTATGCCAGATATTGATATCGATTTCGCTGACGATAGACGTGACGAAGTAATAAAATATGTTAAAGAAAAATATGGCGAAGATCATGTGGCGCAAATTATTACTTTTGGAACAATGGCTGCGCGCGCCGCAGTTCGCGATACCGGACGAGCCTTGGGAATGACTTATAACGAAGTAGATGTGGTGGCAAAACTTATTGACCCAAAATTATCGCTAAAAGAATCCATTCAAAAAATTCCTGAAGTAAAACTCAAGTATGATTCCGATGAACGAGTGAAAAATTTGTTAGATATGGCGCAAAAACTGGAAGGAGTGGCGCGACATGCCGGAACTCATGCCTGCGGGGTTGTGATTTCCAATGAACCATTAATTAATTATTTGCCTTTGCAAACTGCGACTAAAGGAGAAACTAATATTACCACTCAATATTCGATGAAATATGTAGAGGCAATCGGATTACTTAAGATGGACTTTTTGGGTTTATCAAATCTTACGGTGATTAAAAATTGTCTGCGTATTGTGAGAAAAATAAAAAATAAAAACATTGATATTTCCAAACTTCCTATCGACGATAAAGAAACTTATGAATTACTTTCCAAGGGCCAAACCACCGGTATCTTTCAGTTGGAATCAAGCGGCATGAAACGTTATTTAAAAATGCTTAAACCATCTGTTTTTGAAGACATAATTGCTATGTGTGCGCTATATCGCCCAGGTCCGATGGAAAATATTCCAGATTTTATTGATCAAAAACATGGCCGCAAACGCATTACTTATATTCATAAAAGCGTTGAAGAAATATTAAAACCGACCTATGGCATCATGATTTATCAGGAACAAATGATGAATATGTCGAGAATTCTAGCTGGATTCACCGGAGGCGAAGCAGACACTTTACGAAAAGGCGTGGCAAAAAAAATAAAAGCGGTATTGGATAAAATCAAGCCAAAATTTGTTGCTGGTTGCGAAAAAGTTGGCTCTATCAATAAAAAACAAACCGAAGCTTTATGGCAAGAATGGATGGCTTGGGCGAAATATGGTTTTAACAAAAGTCATGCTGCTTGTTATGCGCTTATTGCCTATCAAACTGCTTATTTGAAAGCACATTTTCCATCGGAATTTATGGCTGCGCTTCTTACGAGCGATTTTGGTAATCTTGATCGGGTAGCAATTGAAATCTCCGAATGTGAAGAGATGGGAATAAAAGTTTTGCCGCCATCAGTCAATCAATCATTTGTGGAGTTTGGCGTAGTTTCTGAAAACGGAAATATTACTTTTGGACTTTCTGCTATCAAAGGCGTTGGATACAAAGTAGCAGAGCTGATTGTGGAAAATAGAAATAAGCTTGGTAAATACAAAAATTTGGAAGATTTGGTTAAAAGATTGGGTCCAGCAGTGGTAAACAAAAAAACTATTGAGAGCTTATGTAAAGCCGGGGCTTTAGATGAATTTGCCGAAAGAAACAAAATTTTAACTGGGGTTGAAGCAATTTTAAAATATGGTTCAACTGCTCATAAACAAATTGAAAGCGGCCAAATCGGACTTTTTGAGGGTCAAATTCAAAATGCCGACAGCGATTTTAATCAGATAAGATTACCGGATATCGAAGCGGCTTCTAAAAAACAAAAACTATCTTGGGAAAGAGAATTTTTAGGTATTTATCTAAGTCAGCATCCTTTAGATGAATATAAAGCTTATCTTGCCTGCAACACTCAAAGAATTAAATCTTTGGATGAAAAAATGGCTGGTAAATCTGTTAAAATCGGCGGTATTATTACTTCGATTAAGAAAATTATCACAAAGAAAAGCGGAGAACCAATGATTTTTGCCAAATTAGAAGATACTAGCTCCAACACTGAGATATTAGTGTTTCCTAAAACTCTAAGAGAAAAACCGGAAGTTTGGCATGAAGATAATATTGTGATTATAGAAGGTGTAATTAACACTAAAGACGGAGCTGTGAAAATTTTAGCCAATAAAGTTCGAGAAATCGGTGAGCAATTAAATTTTATGAAAAATAATAATAAATTTTATATTGAACTGGCGAAAGATTCTGGCAAGGAAACGCTTTTGGCGATCAAAAAGATTATCGAAGAATGTCCCGGAACAAAAAAAGTTATTGTCAAAGTTTTTAATTATGGCGGTTACAAAGAAATCGACACCGGTAAAACTATCGATCAAACACTTGCCGAAGAAAAACTCAAAAAAATTAAAGAAATCGAAAATATGTACTAGAATTTTGCTGAATACTTTTTTGTCAAATCAGGATTTTAACATTAAGCCGCTATAGCGTGTTATTGTAGACTAATAAAATGTGGACAAATTCCAGTAATTTAATAATTACCGCAAAATATTTAAACTCCGCAAACTCAAGAATTTAACGTTGACTTTTTAAGGATAAGATGCTATATTTTAGTGTGCTTTTTTACAAAATAAGGGTGGCGACCGACGCTAGTTTGCTCAAGCGAAAAGCTTGAGTGAACAAGAAAGGAGGATGGTTCCGATGGCTAAAAAAGCATTGGCCCCGTCAAATCCCGTTACGTCCCGGGATCCTAAGGGACGTAAGTTTATGTCTATCGTGAGTGACGCCTATGATAAGGCAAGGCTAAATGAGAACGAAGCACAAGGTGTCAATGAGGCTTCTGGCCTCGCCAGCCTCGTGAGTAAATTCATTGCTGCAAATCGGCATATCAACCCGCTTACTAAAAAAGAGCAGATCGCCGCCAAGATTCTAGGTTCTAATAAGGTGATCGGCTTTCAAGATGCAATTCGCGTCTGGAATGTTGAACAACCTGGATATGAACCGACTATGCCGTTTTCTGAGGATGTGCTAAGGCTGTGCGCCAAAGAAAATAAAAAGGGCGCTGATTGGAGACTAGTCTGGATTAATGGTTTTTCTCTCCGACAGCAGCATGGAATCGCAGGCTGCAACATAAAAAAACAGCCCTGCTTTGATCCTAACTACACTCGGTGGCTCGAAGCGGCACAGAATTCATGGGCAACCCAGTCGGTAGAAGTTGGCTACCGGCTTCTCAATTTCAAAAAGAACTTCTCGGACATGACTTGGCATGATCAGAATGATGAGATCGCCAAACTTGGTGAGAAGTTTGAGCGGGCCGAAGAACAGGTTGTAGCAGAAGCCTGCCTAACGATCTTTATGGTCAAGAAGGAAAGGCTTTTAAAGAACTGGTATCACCGGGGACGTTTTCAGGCCTCCGATGGCGACAGCGTCGATGTCGGTTTCTTCGTTCAGGGCGGGTTCCGCATCAGTTATTATTGGGATCACGGTGCCTACTCCATCTTGGGTGTTGTTCTTTCTTGGAAGTCTGCATGAAACTTGTGGACTTGATTTTTATCTTTTGAATCTTTGAGCCTCCGCGCGAATTTTTGCGGAGGCTCTTTTTTTTAGAGTAAAATTATAATTTTTTTGTTCGGCCGCACAAATTAGTTAGATAATATTATTAAGATTTTTGACATAAAGTATATCTTTATCAAAGGATAATAAAATGGTAAAATTAGGATAATATCAAATAATTTTTATATATTTATGCAATATGATTTAATAATTATTGGCGGGGGGCCGGCGGCATTAACAGCTGCGATTTATGCTGGAAGAAAATTGCTAAAAACTTTGGTTTTGGCCAAAGAGCTTGGCGGTCAAGCTGCCCGGGCAGTAGGGGTGGAAAATTATCCGGGAATTTCCAAAATAAACGGGGTGGAATTAATTTTTAATATGGAGGACAAAGCCAAAAAAACAGGAGCCGAAATTGTTACTAATTGTGAGGTGGCCAAAATAATATCCAAAAACAAGAATTTTTTACTTCAAACCAATAAGGGTAATTTTGAAGGAAAAACTATCATTATTGCTTCTGGCAAAGTTCCTCGTAAGCTCAATATTCCAGGCGAACAAGAACTTACTGGCCACGGTGTAGCATATTGCGCCACTTGCGATGCGCCACTATTTAAGAATAAAATCGTTATCGTTGTTGGCGGAGGAAATGCCGCATTGCAGTCAGCGCGTGAATTATCTCGATATGCCAAAGAAATTATTTTAATGGAACGAGGAAAAGAATTTGCTGGAGACGCTTTAACTATTCAAGATTTAAAAAAAGATAGTAAAATTATTTTCGAAACTCAGGCAGAACTTTTGGAGATTAATGGCAGCAAATCTGTCGAATCGGTAAAATGTAAAATTAACAATAAAATTAAAAATATAAAAACCGATGGTGTTTTTGTGGAAATCGGATCTGTGCCGTCTAGCGATTTTACACCAGCTGATCTAAAGAAAAATTCTATTGGAGAAATCATCATTAACCATCAAAACAAATCAACCAATATTCCAGGCATTTTTGCCGCCGGAGATGTAACGAACAGTTTATATAAACAAATTATTATTGCTTCCGGCGAAGGAGCCGCCGCCGCACTATCCGTTTATGAATATTTATCGGAAAAACGATAATTAAGATAAAATTTCAATTTTTTTAGGCATAGTTCTATTTATTTTCGCCTTCTGTTTCAGCAATATCTGCTTTAGTATTTGTATACTTTTTTTGAGCTTGGGCAATTTTTTGTTCCACTTCGTATGGAGAGGCGACATTTTTAAATACTAATTCGTCTTCGATAACGCCAGAGGCGCGAATGTGCACTGAACCTAAATTGAATACTGCATTGGTAGGACCGGTTATGCGATGAGAAATAAATAAAATATTGCCTAAATTCACTTCCTGCATGTTATGAGCAAATAATCCTTCTTGAATATGGCTTATGACTCTGTGATTTGTGATTATATAAATAGTTTTGTTCCAAGTGTAATAAATAGCAATAAAATAAATCGCGCAAAATATCAATGCGAAAATTATTAGATAGTAAGCAAATTTCTCCAGTTCTAAATAATATAAAACCAGTGTCGCTATAAAAAAAACTATCACCCAAACAATAAATTTCCAAAAATACCACGGGTGTTGTTTTAGGACTAAAAGAATTTTTTCATTGTTTGAATCGTTGCCAGCTAAAATTTCTTTTGTGTTCATTTTAGATAAGGGATTACTGCTAATCCCAAAATAAATAAAATTACTAATATATAAATAACGATTTTTACAAAATTGCTATTTCCATTTTGTTCACTCATTTTTTTTAAATTTTTTAATAATTATTAATGCTAATAGTATTATACCCATTGTGGCAAAAAGCCACAAAAAAGCCAACATCTTTTCTTGAGTCTGACTTTTTAGAGCAAGCAACCCAAACAGTAGTGAAATAAAACTTAAAATCAAAACAGTTTGTTTTATGCTGAAACCGGATTTAAGGAACCGGTGGTGAAGATGTGAAGTATCGGCAGAAAAAATAGATTTTTTATTGCGGATTCTGGTAATAATTACAACTAGGGCATCAAGTATAGGAATTCCCAGCACTAAAAAAGCAGTGGCGAGTTTGGCGCCGGATATTATTGCAAAAACCGCTAAACATAATCCCAGAAAACCGCTGCCGGTATCGCCTAAAAATACTCTTGCCGGATTCCAATTTGCCGGTAGAAATCCCAAAACAGCACCAGCTAAAATTATGCAAAGAAGCGCGGTGGAAGATTGTCCTACTTTTGGATCAATTGACAGGAAAAATAATATAATAAGTGTAATAAATGAAATGCTCGGAGCCAAGCCGTCAATGCCGTCAAACCAGTTCACAACATTCATGATTAAAATTATCCACATCGGAACCAAGATATAAGTCCAATTATCCAAAATAATATTTAGTCCTCCTAAAGGATTAGTGACCCACCAAATTTTAATACCAAACGCCACGATCAAAATTCCGCAAATTACCTGACAAAATAATTTTAGCCATGGTTTGATGCCTCGAAAATCATCAATGACCCCGATTGTTAGCCAGAAGATGCTGGCGACAAGTAACCCGAATAAATTTTTGTCCATGCCAAATATTGTTTGGTCGACAAAATGCAATTTTTGAGGGGCTATTAGCCAATAACCAATTACAATTAGCCAAAAAGATATAAATATCGCAATTCCGCCGACTCGCGGGATGGGTTTGGAATGTACGTCACGGGTTCTTATTTTAGTGATTGCCCAATTATTTTTGATCGCCAATTTACTGACTAAATACGAGAGTCCCATAGAAAGAAAAACTGCTAAAATAAAAGGTATTAGATAATTCATTTTCTCTTTTTAATTTTTCCCCAATTTTTGTCATGAATTAATTTTTCCAAAAAAAGTTCATAATCAAGAATTTCATCTTTGCCAAACCAAAGTTTGATTTCTTTTTGTGCATCTTTGGTAGAGCCGGAGGCGTGAATAAGATTATATAGCGCGCGTTCCAAACCGTCTGCCATGGCATAAGATTCTAGCGAATAATCACCTCTGATTGAGCCGACATCTGAAGCGCTGGGCGCGGTTTTGCCAATAATTTTTCTGGCAATTTCCACTACATTTGGTCCTTCCCAGACCATTAACATAAATGGTCGATCCGATAAATAATCAATAAGCATTTTTAGAGTCCGCAAGCCAACTTCTCTTGGTTTTAAACCTAAATCAATTCCTTTTTCTTGATAGCTTTTTAAGGTATTAGTTCCGCATGACATCAGCCATTCTTCGGAATAATAATGTTTTTTAATTTGTTCTTTGGTGGGGGCAATCAGCTTTGCGCCGATTAATTTCATGCCTGCTTTTTCAAATCTGGAAATTATTTCTCCAACGAGATTTCTTTGTATTCCATCCGGTTTGATGCCAACCATTGTTTTTTGAATTTGCATATTGACCTTTCTATTTGATTAACTTATTCAATTTATTTTCGTTTTGATATGGTCCGATACTGGTTAATTTTAATGGATTTTGTTTTATTAATTTATGTGCTAAGCTATTTACTTCTTGGAGGGAAATTTTTTTCATTTTTTGTACAATTTCTGAAGGTTTTAAAATATCTTCGTATAATAATTCTTGTTCACCGTAAAATTCGGCAATAGAAAAAGTTGTTTCTAGGCCTAAATAAATTTTTCCTTCAATATTATCTTGCGCTTTTTGTAGTTCTTTTTGTGTAATGGTTGCGCGGGATAATTTTTTTATTTCTTCAGTAATAATTTCCACCGCTTCAATAAATCTTTTGTTATCAACTCCGGCATAAGCGACAAGCGCGCCGGTATCGGTAAAATACCATTCATCCGAGCCGACATAATAAGCCAGTCCCCGTTTTTCTCTTACTTCTGTAAATAATCTTGAGCTCATGGTTTCACCTAAAATATTGTTGATTAATTTTAGAGTGAAGCGATTTTCATTATTTCTTGCAAAAGTATTAAATCCCAAAGTCAAATGAGTTTGATCGGTTTTTTTGATTTTTAGACGCACTGAAGAATTTTTATTGATTTGGCATTTGGCAGGCGGAGAAATTTTGTGGTCGTTAAATGCGCCAAAATTATTATTGATAATTTTTTTCCAGGTTTTTGAATCAACTCCGCCAGCTATTGCGACGATACTATTTTTTGCTGAATAATGTGTTTTGAGATACTTTAAAAAATGAGTGCGATTGAGAGAACTAATAATTTTTTTAGTGCCTAGTGTACTTCTGCCTAGTGGCGTATCGCCATAAAAATGTTCTTTAGTTAAATCGATAATTTGTTTTTGCGGAATATCTTCATACATATTTATTTCTTCGGCAATCACACCTTTTTCTTTGGTGATTTCATTTTCGTCAAATTGAGAATTAATTAAAATATCAGACAAAATATCACTGGCCAGATCGATTTTATTTTTGGCGCAAGTGACAAAAAATCCCGTATATTCTTCGGAGGTAAAAGCATTATAATATGCTCCAATTGAATCAAGTTCATGGGCAATTGCAGAAGTAGAAGGTCTATTTTTTGTGCCTTTGAAAAAAAGATGTTCTAAAAAATGTGAAATCCCGTTAATATTTTTTGTTTCATAACGGCTTCCTGTGCCTACCAACACTAAAATAGTAACACTGTTAGAATTTTCCAAAGGGATATGAATTGTTTTTAAACCGTTTTTTAATGTTTGCCGAGAAAAATTTATCATAATTATGTTTCTTTTGAATTTTTTATATGTCTATAAACATATAAAATTATTCCGATCAATATTAATATTCCTATAACTAAATCAAACTTATGGAAATAATAACTTAATAATTCCCTATTTTCGCCTAATTTGCAGCCAATATATGCAAGCAGTAGACAAAATGGCAAAGATCCCAAAAATGAATAAGCAATAAATTTTTTAAAATTCATTTTGGCAATACCTGCCGGAAAAGAAATAAAGGTTCGTACAATCGGAAGAAGGCGACCAACGAAAGTTGTAATTTCTCCATGGCGTTTGAACCATTTTTCCGCTGTGTCCAAATCATGACGGGAAATTAATATATATTTGCCATATTTTTCTATTAAGGGTCTGCCGCCAACCATTCCAAGCCAATAAGAAAAAATTCCGCCAATAACACAGCCAAGAGCGCCAAAAAGGCCAGCTAGCCATAGATTAAATTGTCCAATTGATACCAAATATCCGGCAAAAGGCATAATAATTTCCGAAGGCAAGGGGATATTTGCAGATTCAATGGCCATTAGAATCACAATTCCGGCATATCCTGTTGCGGAAATTACATTGATAATCCAATTTGCTAATACACTGATTATATCGGCTATCATAAATTTAAGTTAATTTAATTTTTTTAAGTAAATCCCAAAGAGGATTAATTATATATTTTTCTAATTTATCTTTTATTAAATAAAATGCATAAGCAAGAATTATTCCTAAAATCCAACCGGCCAAAATATCAGCAGGCCAATGAAACCCGACAATAATTCGCGACATTGATATTATAATTGTTGCGGCAAGAGCTAAATTGCCGATTTTTTTATAACCGGAAAGATATAAGTATGTTGTTAAAAACGCTAAAAACAAAGCATGGTCGGACGGAAAAGCATAAGTTGGCGGATGAAAAATAATCTCACGCGCGCCGGCAAAAGTTGAAGGCCGCGGACGATTAACAACCATGCCGATAATTCTGGCAATTACCTGCCAGCTTACAACTGATGTCAAGAATAATTCCAATAAAAATTTTTGCGTTTTTTGATTTCGTTTCCAAAACCAAAAGAATATGAATAAAATTGGTACTAAATAGATTAAATATACTGCGAAAAATTTAATGATTTGGTCAAAAACTTCGTTTTGGCCGACAAATGAATTAAACCAACTAAAAATATTTTGATCAAATTTAATCATATTTTGCATATTTATATCTTATCAGAATTATTTTAAAAATAAAGTTGGCGCGATTCATCAATTTGTCGTACAATATAAATATATGAAGGATTTAGGAGGGCTTGTACGACAATATTTGGAATATTGCGAAGTGGAAAAAGGTAAATCCACCAATACAATTATTAATTATAACCATTACTTAATGCGTTTTTTGTTTTGGGCAAATAAAAATCAAATTCAAAATCCTAACGATCTAAATTTAGAAAAAATCAGACAATACAGACTTTATTTAAATCATTTTAATCAATCATCCTTAAGTAAAAAAACTCAAAATTATCATATTATTGCTTTGCGCGCATTTTTGAAATATTTAATAAAAAACGATATTGCGACTCTGGCGCCGGAAAAAATCGAGCTTTCCAAACAAAATACTCGCGAAATTAACTTTTTATCACCGGATGAATTGCAAAAAATATTTGCTGAAGTTTCCAGCAAAAATACTCGTGGATTAAGAGACAAAGCAATTTTAGAAGTTTTATTTTCCACAGGTCTTCGGGTGTCGGAATTAGTGAATCTTGATGTGGAAAAGATTAATTTCAAAAATAATGAATTTTCTGTACAAGGCAAGGGCGAAAAATCTAGAATTGTTTTTTTATCTCCCGCGGCATTGGTCGCGCTAAAAAATTATCTCAATCAACGTCGCGATAATTTTAAACCTTTATTTATCGATCATCACAAAAACATTGATCAAAACAATGACAATTCAAAGATAAACGTTCGTTTAACCGCAAGAACTATTCAAAGGATAATCAAAAAATATGCAACTTTGGCAGGTATTGCTAAAAAAGTTACGCCGCATGTAATGCGACATAGTTTTGGAACAGATTTGCTAAGAAACGGCGCCGATTTGCGCGCCGTTCAACAGTTGTTGGGTCATTCATCAATCACAACAACTCAAATATATACTCATGTCACAGATCAGCATTTGCGCGATGTACACCAAAAATTTCACGGAAAAAAATAATTATCCATGCACGGATAATTATTTTTTTTAATTTCAAATTCTATTTTTTACTTTGGAAACTATAAATAATTAGCGAAATGCCGATTATTAATGCGGCTAATCCGAGAAGCCAAATAAATGCCGCTAAGGTTGTGAAAGGAAAGGCAATCATTAAGATTCCCAAAATAATTGATATTACGCCGACTGTTCCCAATGCTCCTTTGCCGGAAAATGTTTTGGGAGCGACAAAACTTGCCCATAATTCTAAAATTCCCATTACGATTGCCCAGATGGCAACATAATATATTAAGATAACTAATGCGCTTTGTGGAAAAGCAAAAATAATCATAGCGAGTATTAAATCAAAAATACCGCCGATCAAAAACAAAGCGCCATGGTTATGTTTTTTCAAAGATGCGTATGTTGCAATACAAAATATACCGTCCAAAATAACCAAGATACCGAAGAATATCAAGAGAACTTCTACAGTAAAACCAGTGTAAAAAAATGCCACTAGCGCAAATAGGATTGCTACTAATCCGCGCAAAAAATTTGCCACGCTGTGATTGGAACTGCCACTAGCCATAAAACCCTCCTTTTATTATTTTTATTAAACCTTTGCATACATTATAGCAAATTATTTTTTTGTAAGCATTATTTAAATTTTGTCTTTTTAATCCAATATGATAATATTTAACTATTATGTATATGGATAATTATTTTAAAGGCACCGAAGATAGACCTTTTCATTTATCGGTTGGGGCGGTGATTATCGATCGGAAAAAAAGAATTTATTGTCACTATTTTCATGAATTCGAAGGCGTCAAAAATGTTCATATATTAATGCGCGAAACAATTCATCCTGGTGAATCATTAGAAGACGCGACCGAACGAGGACTATTTGAAGAATTAGGGATTAAAGCCAAATTAATTACTTATATTGGCTCGCTTGTAAGCAAGTTTCCTCGCGGCAAAATCTGGATTGAAAAAACTACCATTTATTTTTTAGTCGAACTAACGGAGATTAATAAAAGTTTGCGTAATCCTTTTGACAAAGAAAAAGACAGTATTATAAAATTGATTCCTATCGATAAACTGATGGAAATTATGAAAACTCAAAGCAAAAATTTAGTGCGTACTGATTTGGATGAATCAAAAATTTTAACCCGCGCTAAAAAATATTTCTATAAAATGGATTTGTACTAAAAACATCAATCAAAAAATCACCAGTAATAAATGGTGATTTTTTGGAGGGCCCAGTGGGGATCGAACCCACGACGCACAGCTTAAAAGGCTGTCGCTCTACCACTGAGCTATGGGCCCAAATTAAATATAATTACTATCATTATATTTGAATGACAGGCTAAATTATAAAAAAAAATCGACTAAAAGTCAATCCTATCGACAAATCTGTCATCTCTCGGTCAAATTACTCTGTCTTTTTGTTCCAGCCTGTAACGATCAAAAATATCACTGGCAATATCAGCCACCATACATGATAATTCATTAAAAATCTAGCAATTTTAGAGGTGGCATGAACATAATCTTGTCTGGCTGGATCCATGAAAAATATAATCGAAGTAATAATTAAAGCGCCATTTAAGAATGAAAAACCTAGAATTTCCAGCATGGAGCCATTTGATTTAGCCTCGATTCCGCTTTTGGCAGTAACCAGAAAAATCGTTGCCAAAAAAATAATTGTTTGAATTGTAAAAGCATTAGTATTGGAACGAATAAAAACTTGATTTAGAAATGCTTTATCGCCGGTAAAAAACTGTTGAACCGGACTAACCAAAATTGAAGCCAAAACCAAACCTACATAAATAGCAATCATCGTCACAACAGTGCGATCTCGTTGCATTAAAAATCCATAAGCAACTAAAACAATAAAAAATATTAGAATCAATAAATCCCAACTTATCGCATGTCCCATTTTCCTCCTTTTTCTTGTGGATAATTTCTGTTTGGATTAATTATAACATAAAATATCAAGCAAAAAAACCAATACACTCAACTTGTGCAAATGATTGACTAAAACGAAAATAAGGAGTATACTCTATAAGTTTATTAAATACTAAATTTTATTTTAGATAAATTATTTATGGATAAGGCAAATATTCGAAATGTAGCAATAATTGCTCATGTTGATCACGGCAAAACCACCTTGGTAGATGGTTTTTTAAAGCAATCTCATACTTTTCGCGACAACCAGGCGGAAATGAATCAAACTTTAATTATGGATTCTAACGATCAGGAACGAGAACGGGGAATCACAATACTTGCTAAAAATACAGCAGTTCACTACAAGGGCGTAAAAATTAATATTATTGATACTCCTGGACATGCTGATTTTTCTGGAGAAGTAGAAAGAACGCTAAATATGGCAGACGGTGCAATTCTTGTGATTGATGCCAAAGAAGGTCCGATGCCGCAAACCAGATTTGTTCTCAAAAAAGCATTGGAACTAGGATTAAAAATTATCGTAGTCATAAATAAAATCGATAAAAAAGATGCTCGCATAGAAGAGATCAAAGAAAAAACTGCTGACTTATTTCTGGATCTTGTCGAAGATGTTGAGCAATTGGAGTTTCCTATATATTATTCAATCGCCAAATCAGGAAAAGCTTGGGATCACGTTCCCAGTGATTTTACGGAAGATAGTGATTTGACTACAATTTTTGAGGCAATCATCAAATATATTCCTGCTCCTGTTGCTGATCCGAATGGTCCATTTCAAATGCTAGTTTCAGCGTTAGATTGGGATGATTATTTGGGTAAGTATGGTATCGGAAAAATAAACCGTGGCATAGCGCGCGAAAAAATGCCGATAACAATCTTAAATAATAATCAAAATAAAGAAAATACAAAAATCGATCAATTATTTGTTAATAATGGACTTAAACGCGAACGTGTTGCATCTGCCAGCCCAGGTGATATTATTGCAATTTCCGGATTAAAAAATATTTGTATCGGTGATACTATTGCGGATAAAAATCATCCTGAAGCGCTTCCGAGTATTTCTATTCAAGAACCAACTCTATCAATTTCTTTTTCTGCCAATACTTCTCCTTTTGCCGGTCGCGAGGGAACTTTTGTGACCAGTCGACAATTGTTGGAACGCATACAAAAAGAATTGGAAACTAACGTGTCAATGAAAATGGAGATAGAAGGTAATGCTTATATTGTTTCCGGTCGGGGAGAATTACATTTGTCAGTATTTATTGAAAATCTGCGTCGTGAAGGATATGAACTAGAAATCGGAAGACCTCGTGTTATTACAAAAGTTATTGATGGAGTGAAATGCGAACCATTGGAAGAAGTGAATATTAAAGCTTCTGCGGAATATATTAATGCAATAGTTGCCGAAATTATAAAACGCAGAGGATCAATGATTTTACAAGAAGAAATGTCTGACGGTACTGCCATGCTTATTGTTGAAATGACCACTCGCGCCACTTTAGGACTAAGAAGCGAGCTTATGAATGTATCTCGCGGAACGGCAGTGATTAATAATACATTTTTGCGTTTTGTGCCATGCGCAGGGACTTTACCAAAACTTCGCAATGGGGTACTTGTTGCTTCGGAAGATGGCAAAGCTGTTACTTATGGGTTAAACAACGCTCAAGGCCGCGGAATTACTTTTATTGAACCGCAAACCCAAGTTTATAAAGGAATGATTGTTGGATTAAATAAAAAATCTGAGGATATCTATATGAATGTTGCCAAAGAAAAGAAACTTACCAACATTCGTTCGTCAAATTCAGATATTGCAGTTATTCTAACGCCGGCAAAAATTATGTCGCTTGAAGAGTGTATTGATTTTATTGCTGAAGATGAATTGCTTGAAATTACCCCTAAAAGCTTGCGTTTAAGAAAAACTATATTAGCGCACAAATAAATTTTATAGTCCTGTTCTCTTGAGTTCTTCGAAAAGTTCGCGTTGACGGCGATTCAAACGCCGCGGAAATTTTATTTTAACAGTTACAATTAAATCTCCTCGTCCTCTTCTATGGGCCATACCTTTTCCACGAAAGCGAAAAGTTTGTCCGTCTTGAGTTCCTGACGGAATTTTTAAAGTTATGATTTCACCAGTCTCAATTCGAAAGCTGACTTCATCGCCCAAAATCGCTTGAATTAAAGTGATTTCAGCTTGAACATTGACCTGAGCAAATGCATTTCCAAAAAAACCCTCGAAAATATTTGAAAAATCAAAGCCTCCACCAGCGCCGCCGGAAAAAATATCCTCAAAATTAAAATTAGAATAATATCCGCCGCCGCCTGCATTACCTGCTCCAAATTGGTCCGATGTTGTTCCAAATTGGTCAAATTGCGCGCGCTTTTGCGGATTAGACAGAACTTGATAGGCTTCATTTACTTCTTTAAATTTCTCTGAATCTCCGCCGCGGTCAGGATGATATTTTAAAGCCAAAACTCGATATGCCTTTTTAATATCTTCCGCTGAAGCATTTTTTGCCACACCTAATATTTTGTAGTAATCTTTTGCCATAATAAAATTACATATTTTATTCATAATATTATACCCTTTAAAGGCATAATATTCAAGATTAATTATATAGGACTTATAAAATTAAATAAGATAGGTTATTTTGTTGGCAGTGGAGTGGGTGATTGTGTGATGGATGGCGTGGAAGTGGCGCTTGGAGTTGTTGTGGTTCCTGTCGGTTGATAAGTTGATCCTTGTGCAATTACGGTGCCTGTTTCATCAACTATGGTTTTATCGTTTGGATTAATTCTGACTGAATAATTTGCTCCCAGCGGATTTTTATATTCCACAAGCCACCACAGCCATCCTTTTGGTTCAGAAACAGACAAAGTTAATGTCACACTGGTATTTTCGTTATTGGCGCGGAATTCTTTGCCTTGATAATTTTCTGCAATTTGAAAAGCTTCGATATAATTTGTTCGCCAATATTTAATGTTTATTGGAGTTAAATTTTTGCCGATATAATCGTCTTTATAAACAAGTGCTCGAACGAATTTACCGGATTGTTCCGATAAAGAATATGTCCACCAATAATTTGTTTCATCTTGCGAACCGTAAGTGTATGTTTCGGTAGAATTATTTAAGGTTAAATCTTGTGGCAGTTTGACTGAAACCATGACTAATTGTGCGTTATTCTTCCACTTTTTTGCTTCTTTATCGCTAGCTTCATAGTTTGCAGTTAGTGTTGGATCAAGTGTTATGGCATCAACGGTATCAAGTGGTGCTTCGTTTAAAGTTAAGGTTGCGGTTGGTTCCGGCGAAGTAGTTGTTTGCGATGAAGTTTTTTTGCCGCATGAAGGTAGTGATAATCCAGTAAAGAAAATTACAAATATAATGATTGATAAAACAAAGAAATTATTTTTCATGTCCCTCCTAATATTTTATAGAATTGATAAATTTTTTATTTTAAAATCATTATAACACAAACGAATTTTTATTTCTTTTCTTTCTGATTGTTTTCAGTTTTTTCTTGAGATTGTTTTTCGTTTGGTTTTGCATTGGTTTGCTCGGTTTGTTTATAAAGATCAGCGCTAAGTTTTTGTAGCTTTTCCGAAAGTTCCTCAGTGGATTTTTTAATCGTTTCCGATTCGTTCTTTTCAAGAACTCCTTTTAATTTTAGAATTTGATCCTCGACTTCGCGTTTATCTTCGGGTTTTACTTTGTCGCCAGCGTCTTTTAGGGTTTTTTCTGCAAGATAAATGGTATTTTCTGCCATATTTTTTGCTTCGATTAATTCTTTACGTTTTTTATCTTCATCAGCATGAGCTTCGGCATCTTTACGCATTTTTTCAATTTCTTCTTCGGAAAGACCAGAAGATGAAGTAATGGTAATTTTCTGTTCTTTGTTGGTTGCCATATCCTTGGCGCCGACATTTAGAATTCCATTGGCATCAATATCGAAAGATACCTCAACCTGTGGAATTCCGCGCGGTGCCGGAGGAATACCAGCAAGAGTGAATCTTCCCAAAGTTCGATTGTCCTGTGCCATTTCTCTTTCACCTTGTAAAACATGAATATCTACCGAAGTCTGATTGTCGCTGGCAGTAGAAAAAATCTGTTTTTTGTTAGTAGGTATAGTGGTATTTTTATCAATTAAACGAGTCATGATTCCGCCCAATGTTTCAATGCCGAGTGAAAGCGGAGTAACATCCAAAAGCAATAAGTCTTTTACTTCTCCGCCTAAAACGCCGCCTTGAATTGCTGCTCCCAAAGCTACCACTTCGTCAGGATTAACTCCTTTAGAAGGTTCTTTGTCAAAAATTTCTTTAACAGTTTTTACTACTAAAGGCATTCTTGTCATTCCGCCAACTAAGATTACTTCAACAATATCATCTTTGCCGATTTTGGCATCTTTCATAGCAGTTTCACATGGAGCTTTGGTTTTTTCTACCAAATCACCTACTAATTGTTCCAATTTAGCGCGTGTTAATTTTATGTTTAAATGTTTGGGTCCATTAACATCAGCGGTAATGAAAGGAATATTAATATCTGCTTCTTGAGAACTGGAAAGTTCTATTTTGGCTTTTTCAGAAGCTTCTTTGACCCGTTGCAAGGCCATAGCATCTTTTTTTAAATCAATTCCTTCGGATTTTTTGAATTCATCGATAATCCAGTTCATTATTTCTTGATCAAAATCATCTCCGCCCAAATGAGTATCGCCATTTGTGGATTTGACTTCAAATACACCATCGCCGATTTCTAAAATTGTAATATCAAATGTTCCGCCGCCCAAATCATAGACTGCAATTTTTCCTTCTTTCTTTTTTTCCAAACCATAAGCAAGTGCGGCTGCGGTTGGTTCGTTGATGATGCGTTTTACATCCAATCCTGCAATTTTTCCGGCATCTTTCGTAGCTTTTCTTTGTGAATCATTAAAATAAGCTGGTACGGTAATTACTGCTTCTGTTACTTTTTCACCAAGATAACTTTCGGCATCGGTTTTTAACTTTTGTAAAATTAATGCTGAAATTTCTTGAGGCGTATAATCTTTATTTCCCATTTTTACTTTGATTCCCTCATTGGATTTTTCGATTTTATAAGAAACCATTTCTACATCTTTTTTGACTGTTTCTTCCTCAAATCTTCGACCAATGAAGCGCTTGACCGAATAAATGGTATTTTCTGGATTGGTGACTCCTTGACGCTTAGCCAAAAGACCGACCAATTTTTCATTGTTTTTATTTACCGCTACTATTGAAGGGCAGATATTTCCGCCTTCAGCTGTTGGAATTATTTTGGCTTTTCCGCCTTCCATTACTGCAACAACTGAGTTGGTTGTTCCTAAATCTATCCCAATAATTTTTCCCATTTTTTCTCCTATAAATATTAATTTATTTATATTATTGCACAATTATATTAAACCACAATATAAATATAATGTAAAGCATGCTTTACATTTTGTCAAGACCTAAACAGAACCGTATTGTCATCATTTTTCACTTTCAATGAAACAAATAATAGTAGCAATATAATAATTTACCAATTTGCTAAAAATTATCCACAAGCAAAAAACAAAATATAATGAGAGGCAGTCAAGAAAAAGTTTATGAAAGGAATAAAAATTTTGGTGGAAGTAAATTGAGTTAAATAAATATTAACTCTTGCTCACCCGTACCTTTGCGGGTCTAATAATTTGAGAACCTAATTTGTAGCCGATTTCGATAACATCGATAATGTGATCAGGTTTTATTTTATCGTTTTTTTCACAAGAAACTGCCTCATGAATATTGGGGTCAAATTCATTACCGGGTTTGGTATCGATTTGTGTTAGTCCTTCTTGATTGAGCACATCTTGCATTTGTTTTTCGATTAATCCGATGCCTTTTGTCCAATCATTATTTTTCAAATTTTCTGGAACATGTGTCGAAGCACGCTTGAAATTATCTATAATTGGCAGGAGCTTCAATATTAAATCCAAATTAGCCTGACAAATCCAATCGGCTTTTAATAGCTCGGTTTTCTTGCGGTAATTTTCAAAATCTGCTTGTGTGCGCATCCAACCAGTTTTTAAATTTTCAATCTCTTTTTTTAGATTATTAATTTCTGTTGATGATTTTTTTTCTTTGTGGTCTATATCTTTTTTTTGCGTCATTGCAAACTCCTTTGTATAATTATTTATAATTCATTATCCTAATAAAATTTGATAATAATGTCAATTTCCGTGAAATATCTAACCAAATCCAATATTTTTCTTTTTGCCGAATTTAGTTTTTTTGTCGGCATTATATTGCAAAATTATATTAATTTAAAAGATTTTTATCTTTACTTTATTATTATAGCAATTATTTTTTTGTTTATTTACTTTTTCACCAGAAAAAAATATCAATTAGTTGTATCGATATTGATTTTTTCTTTCATAGCAGGAATAATCTATTTTTCTTTCTATGCTCAAAAACATATCAATTATAATCTACCTTATGGTAAAAATATCGAATTTGAAGGTATTGTTGCGGATTACCCCGATATTCGCGAAGATAAAACAAAATTAACTGTAGTTGTGAATAAAATCTTCTCTGATCAAAATAATAACTTAATTGGACAAAAAATATTAATTGATGCGAAAAGATATCCGGAATACAAATATGGTGATAAATTATTTATTTCTGGTTTATTGGATAAACCAGGCAATTGGTCAGGTTTTGATTATGCTCAGTATCTTTCCCGTTATGATATATTTTCCATCATTGGACAAAATCAATTTAGCAGTGAAAATGCGCTTAAGATGCATTTTATCTCGTCTGGCAATGGCAATGTTTTTTATGCTTACATTTTTCAACTTCGCAATTTTTTTCAAAACAAAATCAATATTTTATTATCAGAACCTTATAGTGGATTATTATCCGGAATTTTATTTGGCAACAAAAAAAGCATTAACAATGATTTATCCAATATTCTTGTTATTGTCGGAATTTCTCACATTATTGTGGTTTCCGGATATCACGCCACTGTGATCACAAAAATATTTGGAGATTTAACGCAAAGCTGGCCTAGAAAATTATCATTTTTAGTTGGAACTTTTATACTTTTCACGTTCGTTATTTTAACCGGAGCCGTAGCTTCTGTTATTCGAGCTTCTTTAATGGCATGGTTATTTTTGTTAGCGATTATCTTGGGCAGAATGGGAAATATATTCAAAATTTTTGTTTTTACATGTCTAATCATGGTACTTTTGAACCCTTTGATTTTGCTTTACGATTTTGGGTTTCAATTGTCAGCTTTATCGGTAGTAGGTTTAATTTTCGTTACTCCATTTTTTGAAAAGAAACTTGCCAGTCTTGGCAAAATAATTTCAACAACTTTAGGAGCTACATTTGGAGCGCAAGTTATGACACTGCCAATATTAATTTACAAATTTGGCACTGTAAGTCTCATTGCGCCATTGGCTAATCTCTTAATAGTTCCTTTTACTCCTCTTGTTATGGGTATAGGATTTATAGCCATGATTTGTGCATCGATCTATTTTTGGTTAGGAGAAATTGTCATTTGGCCGGCATGGTTGATGCTCAAATATATAGTTGAATTATCAAAGTGGTTGGCGAAAATACCCAATGCATTATTAAATATCAGTTTTTTGAATAAATGGTATTATATTTTCATTATATATTTAATTATTATAGTTTTAGTCAATTATATTAATCAAAAACTTTATGCAAAAAAACTCGAAAGATAAAATTATTGATTTATGTCTTTTTTTACTTATTTCTATTTGCATATTAATCGGTATTGCAGTTTATAATAATACTGATCGCAATCTACATTTTTTTGCGTGTGATGTCGGGCAAGGTGATTCAATATACGTTCGTGATAGTAATAACTATGACATAGTAATTGACGGTGGGCCAGGCAATCAAATTTTAACTTGCCTAGGAGAACACATGCCTTTTTTTGATCGGAGTATCGAGCTGGTTGTGTTAACTCACCCGCATGCCGATCATTTAGTCGGATTAATTGAAGTTATTAAACGGTATGATATTAAAAAAATTTTAATGACTGATGCAGTTAATAATACCAGCGAATATAAAGAATTATCGAATTTGATTACAGAAAAAAATATTCCAGTGGAATTTGCCAAACAAGATCAGAAAATATCTTTGGGTAATAAATTATATTTTAATATTTATTGGCCAAGCCAGTCTTACAAAGATAAAGAAATCTCTAACTTTAATAATACTTCGATTGTTGGAAAATTAATTTATGAAAATGTAACTTTTTTATTAACCGGTGATGCTGAAAAAGAAGTGCTAAACAAAATAGTAACGCAGTATGGTAATCAATTAAAATCGGATGTTTATAAAGTTGCTCATCATGGTTCAAAAAATGCTACGAACGTTAATTTAATAAAAATTGTCAATCCAGAAATAGCTATTGTTTCAGCTGGTTTGGATAATCCCTTTGGCCACCCGAGCGATATTGCGTTAAAAGCTCTTACTGACAGCAATGTGAAAATATTTCGAACCGATCAAAATGGAACAGTCGAGATTATTTCTGATGGAATAAATTTCTGGACAAAGATTGAAAAATAGAGTTATAATAATAATTGAATAATTAACCAAATAGCCAATTAACTAATTAACTAAATACTAATTAACCAAATATCATGTCTGGACATAGCAAATGGAAACAAATTAAACATAAAAAAGGCGCGGCAGATGCCAAAAGATCCAGCCAATTTACTAAGCTCGCGCATGCAATAACTATTGCCGCCAAAACCAACAAGAATTTGGATTTGGCAGTAGAGCTTGCCAAGCGCGCTAATATGCCCAAGGAAAATATTCAACGTGCTATTGATCGCGGCACCGGAAAACTGGCAGAGACAAATATCGAAGAATTACGTTATGAATTATATGGTCCTTCGGGAATTGGAATAATTGTTAAAATATTAACTGATAACAAAAACAGATCATTATCAGAATTAAAAAGCATTTTGAATAAATTAGGTGGACGATTAGCAAATGCCGGAGCAGTTAGCTATCTTTTTGAAGAATTGGGTGTTTTGGAAATCGAAAAGAATACTTTGACTAAAACCATTGATGAAATCGAAATGGACATAATTGATTCTGGCGCCAGAGATTATAAAATAACTGATGATTTAATTTATATTTACACTGATCCTATTCAGTTAACGAACGTTAAGTCAATACTTGAATCAAAAAATATGCAAATTTCGTCTTTTGGTTTAGAACTATGTCCAAAAAACTATATCCAAGTTGAAGAAAGTAAAAAAGGAACTGTAATTAATTTGCTTACTGCTTTGGAGGAATTGGATGATGTAGACGAAGTTTATACGAACGCTGACATATAATATTGATCTAATGTATTAGTCAGATATATTAGTCAAAGATAATTTAATATTTTAAGGAGGTTTGTGAAAATATTGTCTATCGATCCAGGTTATGGACGCTGTGGCTGGGCTATTCTTGAAAAGCCGGGAAAACTAAAAATCAGCAGTTGCAATCAAGAAACGCAATTAGTTGCCTGTGATTGTATTGAAACTGAAGCAAAAAAATCTCTTCCTGATCGTTTAAAAGAAATTTATGATGCGGTAATCTATATAATTAAAAAATATCATCCTGATGAGTTGGCAATCGAGTCGCTTTTCTGGTTTAAAAATCAAAAAACTGCTTTAGCGGTAGCGCAAGCACGAGGTGTATTAATCCTTGCAGCAAAGAATTATTGTCTTTCTGTTTGCGAATATACTCCTTTACAAGTTAAAAGTGCGGTGGTAGGATATGGTAAAGCCACAAAAGAGCAAATAAGTAAAATAATTAAACTTCATTTGCGCGGGCAGGCAGTGCCAATTCAGGATGATACAGCTGATGCTGTGGCAATCGGACTAACACATTTGCAAACCAGTAAATTTAAATAAATATGCCACAATTAAGACAAAATATTATTACTGGAGATTGGGTCGTTATTGCACCGGAACGTGCCAAAAGGCCTACTGATTATATTACTGCTGATACTGTTAAAGTACAGTCAAAAACCGACTGTAATTTTTGTGTAGGAAGAAGTGCATTTGAAACAAGAATAA
>Ga0265297_10001571_pt1 | contig 52513 bp, 42 predicted proteins | sample Munlanlwell13791_FD_192502 | JGI IMG/M metagenome (GOLD analysis project Ga0265297, IMG submission 192502) | Leachate microbial communities from a municipal landfill in Southern Ontario, Canada - Leachate well 137-91 | ecosystem: Engineered > Solid waste > Landfill > Unclassified | place...
TGCGCGAGGCCAAGCTCGCCTGCCGGATCAAGCACGCCAATGTCATTGCCGTGATGGACGCGGAGCGCGACGGGAAGAGCGGGCTCTACTACATCGTCCAGGAGTTCGTGGACGGCGGCACCGTGCGCGACCTGATGAAGAAGGGGCCGCTCACCGAGGCCCAGGCGCTGGACATCGCCATCGGCGTCGCCGAAGCCCTGGCCGCCGCCGCCGAGTTCGGCATCGTCCACCGCGACATCAAGCCGGAGAACATCATGCTCACCCACAAAGGTGAGGTCAAGCTCGCCGACCTCGGCATTGCCAAGGAGCAGTCGGAGCGGGACACCGGCCTCACCCTGCCGCAGGTGATGATGGGCACGCCGGCCTACATGGCCCCAGAACAGGCGCAGGACGCCAAGAACGTCGATGCCCGGGCCGACCTCTACAGCCTCGGCGCCAGCCTCTACCACATGCTCTGCGGCGCCCCGCCCTACACTGGCGACACCGCCTTCGCCGTGCTCACCAAGGCCGTCCAGGAACCGCCGCCCGACCCGCGGGCCAAGCGCCCGGACCTCTCCGAGCCCGTCGCCCGGCTGATCCAGCGGCTGATGGCGAAGAAGAAGGAAGACCGGCCCGCGACCGCCCAGGAACTGCTCACGGAACTGAAGGGCTTGCGCAACCCCCTCCCCACCGCCGGCGACTTGCAGAAGCTGGCCCAGGAACTGATCAGCGAAGTCCGCGCCGTCCGCACGGGGACGGCGACGGCGACGGCGGTCGCGCCCGGCCGCCCGGCCGCCGCCGCTGCCACGGGCGGAACGCCGCCGCGCCAAGGGCGCCCCGCCGTCTGGCTGGCGGCGGCCGCCGCGGCGCTCGTCCTGCTGCTGGCCGCGGGGGCCGGCCTGTTCATCCTGCTCAACCGGGCGAAGGAACCGGCGGCGGAAACCGCCCAAGCGCCGGCGGCACCCACGCCCACCACCACCACGGCCACCACCGCCCCCGGCGGCACCACGCCGGCGGCCGCCACCGCCCGCCCGGCCGCCACGCCCGACCTGGCCCGGCTGCGCCGGACCGTTGACGCCCTGCTGCAACAGGCGCTGGCGGAGCAGCAACTGGCCGATCCGCGGGTGAAGGCGATCCTGGACAACCCCATGCGTTTCGTCAGCCAGAAGCTCAACGACGTGGATCCCGTGCTGGTCGCCAACGAACTGGTCGAGCAGCAGATCCCGGTCAAGGACATCCTCGTCCTGCTGGAGCCGGCCCGCGCCGGCGGAACCGCCGCCGCTGCCGCCGCCACAGCCCCGGCCGCCAAGCCGCCGCTCGCCGCCCTGCTCGTCCAAAGCCGGGCCGCGAACTTGGCCGCCGAAGCCGTCGAGTCGCTGACCGCGAACCTGGCCGCCAGCCTGACCGCCAAGGGGTTCGCCGTCATTGACCCGGCGTTCACCGCCAAGCAACTCAAGAGCCGCAGCGTGACCGACGAGGAGCTGGGGGCGGCCTCGGCCCTGCGCCTGGCCCAACTGCTCAACGCCGACTACCTCATCGTCGCCTCCCTCCGGTCGCTGAGCGCCGAAACCCGCACCTTCACGGATCCGGCCGACGGCCGCCGCCGCTCCGCCGCGACCACCACCCTGCGCCTGGCCCTCACCGTCCTGGACACCGACCGCGGCGCCACCCTCTACGGCGACACGGTCAGCGTCGCCGAGCGGACCGCGACCCTCCCCAACCTGGAAATCCAGGGCAACGACCTGCTGCCGCGGCTGCTCGACGCCGCCGCCGACAAGGTGGCCGGCAACGTCGCCGCCAGCGTCCAGCGGATCGCCGCCGCCACGCCGGCGGCCGCGACCCTCGTGGAGGCCCGCGTCACCTGCAACATCGAAGGGGCAACCATCGCGGTGGACGGCGCCGTGGCCGGCAGCGCCCCCGCCACCCTCCGGCTGCGGCCCGGCCTGCACCGGGTCTGGGTCTCCCACCCCTGGTGCGCGCCGTGGGACAAGACGGTGAACATCACGGCCGGCCAGGCCCTCGCCGTCACCCTCCTGCTCACCGACGAGGGGATCCGCAAGTTCAAGGATCTCGAAGGCTTCAAGCTGGCCATGGAACGCCTCCGCAAGTCGGGCGAAACCGACGATGCCGTCCGCCGCGCCTTGGCCGAGGGCCAAAGCGAAATGCTGAAGCAGAGCCACATCCGCTTTGACGGCGACATCGACACCCTCACCCTCGGCGCCGCCCCAGGCGAGAAGGACACGACGGACGTGAAGGTGATCAACATCCAACAGGAGACGAAAAAATGAGACGGCTGCTGACCCTCCTCGCGGCGCTGCTGCTCGGCGCCGGCGCCCAGGCCCAACTGACCCAAGGCGGCAAGGATCCGGTCGCCATCGCCCGGGTCAAGGTGCTGCCGTCGGTGGCGGAGGCGGCCAAGGCGCGCCAAGGCGAGCTGGCGCTCAAGCGCATCACCGAGACGCTCGAGGCCCAGTTCACGCCGGTGCTGAGTTCGACGCGCGTCTTCGACCTTGTGGAACGCACGCAGAAGGCCGACCTCGAACTGGAGCAGGCCTACGCCGCCGTCGCCGTTGACCCCAACGACAAGAACGCCGCGTCCGCCCTGAAGATGGCCGGCGTCCGCTTCCTGGTCATGCCCCAGGTCACGGCCTTCGAGGATCGGACGGATGTCAGCGTCTACCAGGTCTCCGGCCTGGCCAACGTCCAACGCCGCATCTACCTCGCCGCCCGGCTGCAAATCGTTGACGCCACGACCGGCAAGCTCCTCCCCGAGGCGCCGGCCGCCGAAGTCCGCCAGCTCGTCCAGATCGACCAGGACGTGAACGCCGACCGCGCCAAGTCGGACGAGTTCCTGGTCGGGGCCGCCGACGAAATGGCGCGCCAGCTCTGCTGGAAGCTGGTCGCCAGCCTGCGCCCGGCCAAGGTGCTGGCCCTCACCGGCGACCAGGTGATGATCAACCGGGGGACGGACGCCGGCTTTGCGAAAGGGCTGAAAGTCGGGATCTTTGCCACCGAAGCCGTCACGGACGAGGACACCGGCGAGATGCTGACCAACGAAGTGCCGGTCGGCAAGGCGACGGTCGTCCGCGCCGAAGCCGGCAAAAGCTTCGCCAAGGTCGAAGGCGAGAACCTTGGCATCGCCAAGGGCTGCGTGGTGCGGGCCGATCTGGAATCGCTTCCGCCACCGGCGCCAGCCGCCCCGGCGGCGCCGGCGGCACCCCTGCCGGCCGGCTCCTCCGAAAAACCGCTGCAATGGAAATGACAACCGATGCCGGCACCGCCGGCCCAGGAGGGTGAACAGATGAAAATCGTTCCACGCAAACTCTGGATCCTGGCAACGGCCGGGCTCGCGCTCGCCGCCGCGGCCGGCTGCCGCGCCCCCCAAACCGCGGGGATGGAGGCCGGCGGCACCATCAGCGCCACTCCCGAGGGCGACACCCAGATGACCAAGTTCGTGGTCATCAACAACCAGAAGCTCGCCCGCGGCCTGCAAGTCGTTGATGCCCGCCACACCTTCGCCAACGACATCCTCCACGCCAGCATCACCATCGTCGCCAAGGGCAGCCGCGACCTCCAGTTCCAGTACAAGTTCGCCTGGTTCAACGCCAACGGCATGGAAGTCGAAGCCGACCGCTACCCGTGGACGCCGGTCGTGGTCCACGGCTTCGAAAGCAAGACGCTCCAGGCGGTCGCCCCCAACCCGAGCGTCCGCGAGTTCCGCCTCAAGATCCGTCCCCTCTGAACCCAACCGCGCGATTGCCCAACCTGAGGAGGCTTGCCGATGAATGTGAATGCCCTTGCCGCGCCGCTGGCCGCGGGTGCCCTGCTGGCCCTGGCCACCGGTTGCCAGTCCACCGTGCAATATGGCGACCCGACCGCCGTCCAGTCGCTCTCCTACACTTTCAGCTCCACTGACTTGCAGATGTATGCCGCGAGCATGGTCGATTCGCTGCTGACCTTCCCGCCGATCGTCGAGGAGACGAAGAGCCGGCGCCCCGTCATCCTGGTCTCCACCATCAAGAACAAGACCACGCAGCACATCGACATGGAGGCGCTCACCGACACCGTGCGCACCAAGCTGCTCCGCTCCGGCAAGTTCCGCTTCATCGACCGCACCACCGACGACGCGGCGATCCAGGAGGTCAGGACCCAACTGGAAAGCGGCTTGGTCGATCCGGCCACCGCCGTGCGCTTCGGGCAGCAGATCGGCGCCGAGTACCTGCTCACCGGCAATTTCGCCCAGATCACCCAGGAGGCCGGCCGCACCAAGGATGTCTACTACAAGCTGACCATGAACCTCAAGAACCTGCGCACCGGCATCCTCGAATGGTCCGACGAAAAGGAGATCCGCAAGATCCGCGAGAAGCCGGTGGTCAACTGGTGACTTCGGCCAGGCCGCCCGCCCCGGCGCGCGGCGGCCTGATTTTTTTGCGTTCCCGACTTGTTCCTACGGGACAACGCATTAGTTTAGATGGAAATACGGAGCATCCCTTCAACCCTGCCCCTGCTGCTGCGGCCACTCACCGAGGAATCCACCCCATGACGAAGCGCGACTTGGCAATCCGCATCGCCCACCAGACCAACCTGAACCAGAATGACGTGATGAACGTCATCCAGCTCACGCTCGACGCCATCGTCAACGAAGTGGCCGCCGGCCGCAACGTCGAGTTCCGCAAGTTCGGCGTGTTCGAGGTGGTGGTCCGCAAGCCGCGGATCGGCCGCAACCCCAACTCGCCCCAAGACACCGTCGCCATTCCCGAACGCGTGGTCGTGAAGTTCAAGCCGGGCAAGATCATGGAAGCCAAAGTGGCCAGGATCAGCGCCAATAAGCTGAAGTGACTGGGTGCCGCCACCCGGCGGCGACGGCCATCCGGCCTTACCCCCCCCCCCTGCCCCCGGCGAGCCGGCTCCTGCCGGCTCCTTTTGCTTGCCTTCCAGGAACCACACCGCCATGTCCGACCAACTGGAACCCTTGCCCGGCACCGCCGACCTTTGGGAGCCGGAAACCAGCCAGTGGGTTTTCCTCGAGCGCCAGGCCCGCGAAATCTTCCCCCGCTACGGCTATTGCGAACTCCGCACGCCCGTGTTCGAACGCACGGAAGTGTTCGTCCGCGGCATCGGCGGCGAGACCGACGTGGTGCAGAAGGAGATGTACACCTTCACCGACCGGGGCGGGCGCAGCCTGACCCTCCGTCCCGAGGGCACCGCCGGGGTGATGCGCGCCATCGCCAACGCCGGGCTGCAGGAAGGGGAGGAGAAGCGGGTCTTCTACATCGGCCCCATGTTCCGCGGCGAACGTCCCGCCGCCGGCCGCCGCCGGCAGTTCCACCAAGTCGGCGTCGAGTGCGTCGGCAAGGCTGCCCCCGCCGTGGACGCCGAAAACATCGCCATGCTCCTGCATTACCTGGAAGCGCTCGGCATCACCAACGGCAAGCTCCTGCTCAACACCCGGGGCGCCGCCGCCGACCGCCCCGCCATGAACCAGGCGCTCCGCGAACACTTCGCGGCCCATGTCGCCAGCATGTGCCCCGACTGCCAACGCCGGTTCGAGACCAACATCTCCCGCATGCTCGACTGCAAATGCGAGCCGTGCCAAGGGCCGATCCTCGCCGCGCCGGACGTCACCGCCGTCATGGGCGAGGCGAGCAAGGCGTACTTTGCCGCCGTCCGCGCCCACCTGGACCGCCTCGGCGTCCACTACATCGTCGCTCCCCGGCTGGTGCGCGGCCTCGACTATTATGAACAGACCGTGTTCGAAGTCACCCATCACGGGCTCGGCGCCCAAAGCGCCATGGCCGGCGGCGGACGCTACCGCATCGCCCTGCCCGGCTCCGACCGCACCGTCGAAGGGGTCGGCTTCGCCTGCGGCATGGAACGGCTCCTCATGGTGCGGGAGCATCTCCGGCTTGCCGCCCATCCCGCCGCCGCCCCCCAGGTCTACCTGGTCTGCCTGGGCGAACCGGCGCTGGCCGCCGCGCTGCCCCTCGCCCAGCAGCTCCGCCACGCCGGCCTGCGCGTCCTCGCCGAAACCGCGCCCCGCAGCATGAAGGCCCAGATGCGTGCCGCCAACAAGGCCGGCGCCCGCTTCGCCCTCATCCAAGGTGACGACGAGCTGGCCAAGGGGACGCTGCTCTGCAAGGATCTCGCCGCCTCGACCCAGGAGGAAATCCCGGTGGCGGCCGCCGCCGACCGCCTGCTGGCCGCCTTGGCCTGAACCCCCGCCCAGCCGCATAGCCTGACTTATTCACGAACAGCGAACTGTAGGCACGGGCGTACCGCCCGTGGTGCGGGGTGCAGCCCCGCGCCTGGAGTCCGGCATCGGGATCGTTCCCGCCCCCTTCGCCCCCGATCCCGTAAGCGTCGCTGCTGACCCATGTTGCCCGCGGGAGCGGACGGCGGGATAGTAGGAGCCAGCCACGGCAGCCGGTGCCGGAGCTGGCTCTTTGACATTCCGGGCGGGATTCAGGCCGGCGCGGGGGAAGTGTTTTCTCCGTGGTTTCCGTGTGCTCCGCGCGAAGACCAGATTTGCCTGTCCCCTCAAGGCTGGCATCACGGGCGGCGGTGCCTTCGCCGGAATGGATGCGGACGGTCAGGCGCCGGCGGTCCGGGTCGGGGAGGAGGTCGGCGGCGCGGGCGAAGAGTTCCTGGAGCAGCGAGCGGACATCTTTTCCCCTGCCGCCGCCCCGTCCGCTCGGGGACGGGGGTGCCTTCAGCCTTCACTTGGAGCCCGGCTTCTCCACCGGCAGCCCCTGCCGGCAAAGGGGGCATTCCTCCGGCTTCCAGGTCGGGAAGGTCAGTTTCACCAGGCTTTCCATGGGCACGTCGAAGGTCGTGGCGCCGCCGCCGCGGTCAACGATCACCGCGACGCCGACCACCTCGCCCCCGTGCTGGCGCACCAAATCGATCGTCTGCTGCACCCGCCCGCCCTTGGTCACCACGTCCTCCGCCACCAGGACGCGTTCGCCCGGCCGGATCGTGAAGCCGCGGCGCAGCAGCAGGTTCGACTGCTCGTCCTTCTCGGCAAAGATGGCGCGGACGCCAAGGGCGCGGCCGACTTCCTGGCCGACCACCACACCGCCCAGCGCCGGCGAGATCACCGTCTCGACTTCCCGCCCCTGGAAGCGGGCCGCCAGGGCCGCGCACAGCTCGGCGGCAATCCGGGTGTGCTGCAAGACCAGGGCGCACTGGAAGAAATGGTCGCTGTGCAGGCCGCTGCGCAAGAGGAAATGCCCCTTGAGCAGCGCCTTGGTTTCATAGAAGGCTCGCAACGCGTCCTGTTCAGTCATGGTCGTCGTGCCTCGGGTGGTCGTGCCGCCGGGCGGCGGCGGGTGGATGGGGTTGATGGGGAAAAACGGGGTGCCGGGGTGCGGAGTCCGCACGGTCAGTCCGGGGGCGGCGGCGGCGCCGCCGCCGCGCCGGGCTCCTGGATGGCCCGGGCGAGGGCCGCCAGGAAGGTGCCCAGCACTCGGCCTTGCAGGTCGGCGGTGCCGCGGATCCCCCGGTACTCCCGCGCCAGCCGCCGGGCCTCGAGGCGCAGGTCCGGCAGGAACGGCTGCGTGTCGTCGCAGATGCGGAGTTCGCGCACCGTGAGCTGTAGCCGGTCAATGCGCAGGTCGTCGGCCCCGCCGGCGCGTGCCGCCAGGGCCAGCGCCGCGGGGGCCGCCGCCGGATCGCCGGCCGTCAGCTCCAGGCGCAGGATCGGCTTGGCCGCCCGCGGCGTCGGCGCCACGCCCGGCAACGGCCCCAGCAGGTAGGGCGAGTGCGGGTCGAGCCGGCGGATGAGCGTGTCCAGGTTGGAGACGGCGTCGGGCCGGCGTTCGACGTTGAGCCGGGCGAGATCCAGGGTCAGGGCGTGGAAACTGGGGCGGCGGTGGCGATGCCAGTCGCGCCAATTGGCGGTGAAGCGCAGCTCGGGCAGGAGCAGGAGGGCCTGCGACTCGTCGAAGCCCGGCGGGTTCCAGACGGTCACGTCCGCGATTTCAAAGCGGCCGGTGAAGGGATTGAAGCGCGTCCGCCCCGCCTCCAGGCGCAGGCCGAACTCCGTCCGCGCCGTCTCCACCAAGGCATTCCGGAGCATGCCGCCCAGGATGGGGGGCAGCGCCAGCCAGGCGAGGGCGCCGCCCAGCACGGCCAGCGCCGCCAGCACCCCTGCCGCCACCGCGATTTTCCGCCGCAGGCCCATCCCGCAACCCGTCCCTTCCCGCTGCCGCCGCTTGACGAATGGCCAAGGCCGGCTACGCTACTGCATCCCTTCCGTCTCGGCCGCCAGCCGCAAAACCCGGTCAACATACCATTGGAACCTTGGGTTGCCATGTCCACCATCTTCTCCCCCTTCCGTCCGTCACGGCTCCCGGCCGCGCTGCTTGCCGGGCTGCTGCTCCTGGCCGTGCCGCTCCCCCGCCTCGCCGCCGCGCCGCGGGATGACCGGGCGCGCGACCTCTGGATTGGCGGCTACCTCAAGTTCGAGGAGGCGGCGAAGGAGGAGAAGGCCAGCAACCAGCTCCGGGCGCTGGAGCTCTACCGGACGGCGGTCGCCGTCTTCCAGCAGGTCCAGGCCAAATATCCCGACTGGAACGTCTCCCTGCTCGACTACCGCATCCGCAACTGCCAGGCCAAGATCGCGGAATTGGAGGCCGCGGTCGCCACCCGCAACCTGGACCTGTCGAAAAGCGACCTGCTCACCCTCACCCGCACCCAGGACGCCCAGCTCAAAAGCATCTCCGGCGAACTCGCCGCCGCCAAACGCCAGCTCGCCGCCGCCCTCCAGGCCCGCGACCGGGCCCAGGCGGAGTCCGCACGCATCCTCACCCTCGCCAACCAGGCGGAAAAGCTGCTCCAGGAAAAGCAGGCGTTGCAGGACGCCCGGCTCGCCGCCGAACGCAATGCCGAACGGCTCCAGGGCGAAGTCGCCCGCCTGGAATCCGCCGCCGGCATGAAGGCGAAGGCCGAAGAACTCCAGCGCCGGCTCGACCTCGCCCGGGCCCGCCAGGCGGAGCTGGAAGCCGCGGCGGAGGAGCGGCTCGCCACCCTCCAGACCCTCAACGACAAGGGGCAGGCCCTGTCCAAGGAGGTGCAGACATTGACGGCCGCCCAGGGCAAGGCCGAGAAGGCAATCGCCGGGCTGAAGGCCGACCTGAAACGGCAGGCGGAGGAAACTACCGCCCGGGAAGAGGATCTCGACCAGGCCCGCAAGGAGCAGCGCCGCCTCACCGATCAGCTCGCGGACGAACGGAAGCTCACCGCCAAGCTGACGGCACGGCTGGAAAAGGCGGGAAAAAAGCGGGAAAAGCCGGAACAGGCCGCCACCCCGCCGGAAGCGGTCGCGGAGCAGGTGGCCCGCGAACAGCAGCTTGCCGCCCTCACCCGCCGCAATGCCGAACTGGAAGGGCAGGTGCGGACACTGACTGGGCAAGTGGCCAGCTTGCGCGTCGCCGCCGCACAACTGGAAGCCAGTGCCCAAAAGGGGCGCCAGGAGCTGGCCAGCGCCAAGGCCGCCGCCGCCAAGCCCCCACCCGCCGCCCCGGCCGCAAAACCCGCCGCCCCCGCCCCGGCCGATTCCGGGCTGCTCCAACGCTACGCGGAGAGCGTCGCCCTCAGCCGCCGCCTGGAAGAGCGGATCCGTGCCCTCGAAGCGAAGCTCAAGTCCCCGGCCGCCCCCGCCCCGGCGGACGCCGGCCGCGAAACCGCCTTGCTGGCCCAACTCGCCGCCGCCCAACAGGAACTTGCCCGCGAAAGGGCCGCCAAGGCCGCCGCCCCGGGCAGCGACGCGCTTCTGGACAAGCTCCGCCAGATGAACCGCAACCTCGACACCGAGAAGGAGCGGAGCCGCACCTTGGAAGCCGCCCTGCAACAGGCCACGGCCAAGGCCGCCAGCATCACCCCCGCCGCCCCCGCCGCCCCCGCCCCGCCCCCCGAACCGCTGCCGGCAGCCGCGCCGGTGCCCGACGACCAGCTCCGCCGCGACCGCGAAAACCAAGTCCGCGAATGGCTGCGCCAGGCCGTCGCCGCCGAGGGACAGAAGCAGAGCGAAGCCGCCGTCTGGAACTACAAGCGCGTCCTCGGCCTCCAGCCCGACCACAAGCTCGCCGCCAAACGCCTCGGCCTGCTCCTCGCCGCCGGCGGCGACCCGGAGGAAAGCAATGCCTGGCTGCGGAAGGCGTTCTACCTGGATCCGGACGACGTGGAGGTGCTCATCCCCCTCGGCTACAGCCTGGTGCGGCAAGGCAAGGCCGACCTGGCCCTCTCCATGCTCGCCCGCGCCGCCGCCCTGCGCCCCACCGACCCCCAGGTCCACCGCGCCTACGGCGTCGCCTGCAGCAGCCTTGGCTGGCTCGACGCCGCCGAAGCCCAGTTCCGCCGCACCCTGGAGATCGCCCCCGCCGATGGCGAGGCGGCCTTCAATTTGGCGGTCCTGCTCGCCACCCGGCAGCCGGAGCGCCTCAAGGAAGCCCGCGACTATTACCGCAAGGCCCGCGAACTCGGGATCCAGCCGGATCCGGGGCTTGACCGGCTCTTCGGCATTCCCTGAGCTGGGCGCCGCGCCGGCGGCCGTCAGCCGGGGTTGGGGCCGCGGTGCGGCTGCAACGCCTTCGGTGGCGGCGCTGGCGCCTGGGCGGCCGCCAGGCGGGCGCGGAACAGCTCGTAGGTGCGGCGCTGGCTGCGGGTCTCCTGGTGGGTCTGGCGGGGGACGGTGTAATGGCCGTCGGGCAGGAGGGTGCGCCCCTTGCGCCGATCCGCCAGCGGGAATTGCAGCAGGGCGTCCAGCAGCCCGCGGGCCGCGGGATCCTCCACGGGGAAGAGCAGCTCGACGCGCCGGTCCAGGTTGCGCGGCATCCAATCGGCGCTGGAGAGCCAGTATTCGGGGTTGCCGCCGTTGGCGAAGCGGTAGATGCGGCTGTGCTCCAGGAAACGGTCAACCACGCTGACCACCCGGATGTTGCCGCCATCGTCCACGCCGGGCCGCAGGCAGCAGATGCCGCGGACGACCAGCTCGACGCGGACGCCGGCCCGGGCCGCGGCCACCAAATGGTCAATGATCTCCGGATCCACCAGGGAATTGACCTTGGCGGCGATCCGCCCCGGATGCTGCGGCGTGGAGAGGCGGGCCTCGCGGTCGATCAGCTCCAGGAAGGTCTGGCGCAGGTTGAAGGGGGCGGCGGCGATCTTGCGCCAGGCGGGCGGCGCGCCGAGGCCGGTCATGACGTTGAAGAGCGACGCCACGTCCAGGCACAGGTCGGGGTCGGCCAGGAAGACGCCGATGTCGGTGTAGACCCGGGCCGTGCGGTCGTTGTAGTTGCCGGTGGCGAGATGGACATACCGGCGGATGTGCCCTTCCTCCCGACGGACGATCAACAGCGCCTTGCAGTGGATCTTGAGGCCGACCACGCCGTAGATCACATGCACCCCCGACTGCTCCAGCGAATGCGCCCACTGGATGTTGCGCTCCTCGTCGAACCGGGCGCGGACCTCGACGATGACCGTGACCTGCTTGCCGTTCTCCGCCGCCCGCTGCAAGCTCCGGATCACCGGCGAGTCACCGCTGACGCGGTAGAGGGTCTGCTTGATCGCCAGCACGCTCGGGTCGGCGGCGGCCTCCTCCAGCAGCCGCACGACCGGGTCGAACGCCTCATAGGGATGGAACAGCGGCAGGCTGCCGTTGCGGCGGATGGCGGCAAAGAGGGATTCCCCCGGTTCGAGCAGGGGCGACGGCAGGGGCGGCCATTCGGGATCCAGCAGCGCCGGCCGCCGGACCTTCTCCACGAAGGCGAAGAAGTCCGCCAGTTGCAGCCAGCCATCAATTTCATAGACCTCGGCGGGCTCGATGTTGAGCTGGCGCAGCAGCCAGGGCAGCATCGCCCCGCCGCCGCGGCACGGCAGCTCCAGGCGGATCGGCTCCCGGCGCCGGCGGTGGCGCAGCTCCGCGGTGAGCACCTTGAGCAGGTCGGCGGCGCCTTCCTCGTCCAGGCTGAAATCCATGTCGCGGGTGATGCGGAAAGGGAAGGCGTGGAGGATTTCCATGCCGGGGAAGAGCTCCCCCAAGTGGCCGAGGATCAGCTCCTCCAGCGGCACGAACCCGTTGCCGCCCCCGCCCTCCCGCGGCCGCCGGCCGTGGACGGGAATGAAGCGGGGCAGCAGCCGCGGCACCTCGACGAACGCCCGGAGCGGCCGCTTCCCCCCCGGCCGCCGCAGGCTGACCGCCAGCTCCAGGATCCCGCTGGCGAGCAGCGGGAAGGGGTGGCTCGGATCGACCGCCACCGGCGTGAGCACCGGCATCACCTCCTGCATGAAATGCTGGCGCATCGCCGCCGCCTCGGCGGGCGAGAGCTCCGCCAGCCGGCGCAGCCCGAGGCCCTGCGCGGCCAGCCCCGGCAGGATTTCCCGCGCCAGGAGCCGCTGCTGCCGCCGCAGGAGCATCTGCACCCGCCGGCGGATCCGCCGGAGCTGCTCGGCGGGGGTCAGCCCCAAGGGATCCTTCACGTCGGCCCGGGCATCCACCTGCCGGTGGAGGCCGGCGACCCGGACCATGAAGAACTCATCCAGGTTGTTGCTGAAGATGGCGATGAACTTGAGCCGCTCCAGCAGCGGCAGCGTCCGGTCGGCCGCCTCCTCCAGGACGCGGCCGTTGAACTCGAGCCAGCTCAGCTCGCGGTTGAGGAAATGGTTCGCCGCCGGGGCGGATTGAGGTTCGGTCTTGGCTGCCATGTCGGTTCCCCTGCCATTGTCCGCGAATTTCCGCCAACCCCGGCTTTTGCCCAAGGCGCCGGGAAGGCATTCCTGGCCATTCGTGGACAAGGAAGCCTTCATCCTGGCGTCCGGTCCTTCGTGCCGGCGTGGCGGCTGATTCCGGTCAGCCATTCCCCAGCACGACCTTGAGGCCGTAAAGTTCGGTGAAGAGATCGCTCTTGCGGGCGAGGCCCTGCCGTTCCAAAGTCAGGTCCCCCGCGGCCGCCACATGGAGGCTGAGCCGGTCCGCCTCCAGCTCCAGGCGCAGCTCGCCGACCTGCTGCCGGTGCGACCGGTCCAGGGCGTCCGCCAGCCGCAGCAGCGCCGCCAGCTTGGCGACCCGCACCCGGTCGGCCGGCGGCAGCGCCATGAACTCGGGATGCGAGCTGCGGGGCGAGGCCCGGCGATGGTAGCGGCAGATGAGGGCGACCAGCTCCTGCTCCCGGGGCGAGATCCCCGGCAGCTCGCTGTTGCGCACCAAGTAATAGGAGTGCTTGTGGTGCTGCCGGCTGCTGACGAAGAAGCCGGCGTCGTGGAGCCGCCCCCCCAGTTCGAGGAGCAGCCGGTCGCGGGCGCCTAGGCAGTGCAGCGGCCGCAGCTCGTCGAAGAGCCGCAGGGCCAGATGGGTGACGGCCTGGGAATGGGTGGCGTCGCAGCCGAACTTGAGCGCGAGATGGTCGGCGGCGTGGCGGATCTCGGGCAGGAAGAGATCCTCGCCACCCACGCTTTCGCGCCAGAGGTCCCGCAGCAGGGCGTCGCGCGTGCTGATCATGGGGATGATGAGGCGGTCAGCCTCGGTGATCTCGAAGAAATGCTCCAGCATGATGCAGCAGGGATCCAGCCCTTCGGCGATGACGTCATGGAGCTGGTGGCGAGCCGCGAGCTGGGCCGGGGTGATGCCGGCGATCTGGCGGCGGCGGCTGGCCAGCTCCTCCCGCGTCAGGACGGCCACCGGCCGGGAGCGGCGTCCCGCCGCCCCCAGGTCCGCCAGCGCCCGGACCGTCGCCCCCAAGGCAATGAACCGCACCGGTTCCGCGGCCTCCTCCAGCCGCGAGAGGCGGGCGACACTGTTGAGCACGGCGCCGACGAAGGGGTCGAGCAGCTCGCGCAGCCGGCTGGCGCGGAGGCCGCCCCCCAACTCCTCCTTCAGGCGCAAGGTGCCCAAGCGGATGGTCTCCGTGGCGATCAAGTGCCCCTTTTCCAGGAAGAGCACCTGGCTCACGTCCGGCCCGATCATGCACATCAAGGCGTTGCGCAGCCCCGGCGCATAGCGGCCGCGGAGCACTTGCCGGGCCGCCAGATAGGTGAGGCGGATCTCCTCCGGCTCCTCCAGGCATTCGAAGGCGATGCCGCTGATCTCCTTCAGCCGCTCGAGGAAGATGTCCCGGTTGCTCGCCTCCCGCAGGGCGCCGTTGATCACCGCCTTGCAGGTGACGGCGCCATAGTCGCGCAACAGACGGCTGAAATCCCGGGCAATCTCCCCGGCGAGGCGGATGTCGGTGGCGGGAATGGCGCCTTGGCGGTAGATGCCATAGCCGAAGGGGACCGTGCGCGTCATCCCCTCCAAGGTCTCCCAACTCCCGGCCGGGGTCACTTGCGAAATCTGGATGCGGGCCAAATGGCCGCCCATCTCGATGACCGCAAAGCTGCCGCCTGGTGCCGGCGGCGCCGCATCCGCGGAAGATTGGCCTTGCCGTTTCGCCATTGTCCACTCCCGTCTTCTCAATGGTCCAGGATGGCCGCCCCCAGCGCCACCGCGTCGTCCCCGGTCTCCGCCAGGCGGAGCACCATCTCCTGCGGATCCATGCCGAAGAGATGCCGCTCGGCGCTGCGGCGCACCAGCGGCAGCAGCTCCTTGCCGAGCGCCTCGATCACCCCGCCGCCGAGGACGACGCAGCCCGGCATCAGGATGGCCATGATGTTGGCGACGCCGATCCCGAGCATGGTCGCCCCCTTGTCGAGCACATTGCAAACCACCGGATCCCCCTGCCGGTACGCCTTGGCCAGCAGCTTGCTGCGGACATTGCGGAAATCGCCCCCGGCCACCAGCCCGGGCAACTCGCTCTTGATCCCGCGGCGGTTGATCATCTTCTCGAAGCGGCGGCCAAAGGCGGTCTTGGAGCAATAGGCCTCCAGGCAGCCGCGGTGGCCGCAGCCGCATTTCCGCCCATGGTGGCGGACGATCATGTGGCCGAACTCCCCGGCGCCCCCATTGCAGCCGCGGAAGAGCCGCCCGTCCAGCACCAGCCCGCCCCCCAAGCCGGTGCCGACAAAGAGCCCCGCCACGCTGGCAACGCCGCGCCCCGCCCCCAGCCGCGCCTCCGCGAGCACGCCGCAGTTGACATCATTGTCCAGATGCACCTCCCGCCCGAAGCGCTTGGCCAGGAGCTGGCGGACCGGCTCGTTGCGCCAGCCCAGGGCGACCGCGTGCAACACCCAGCCACGCTTCTGGTCCACCGCCCCCGGCAGCGCCACGCCGACATGCTGCACCTGCTCCCATTTGAGCCCGGCCTCGTCCAAGGCCTGCCGGCTCAGGTGGTGCATGGCATCCAGCACCCCGCCCACCCCCTCCCGCGCCGGCGTGTCGCCCTTGGCGCGCGCCAGGATCCGGCCGTCCGCCGCGTCCACCAGCACGGTGAAGATCTTCGTGCCGCCGACATCAATGCCCACTTTGCAGGCCGTCGCCATAACTTCACCTCATTGCCGCTTTCCGACCATCATAGCTCCGGCGACCGCCGCCGCAAGTCCGGCCGACGCCAAAAACCGCAACCCGCACGCAATTCTAACCGAACCGCCGCCTCTTTCCCCGCCAGTTGCAAAACTGTCCCGGCAATGATACAATAGTCATGGAGCTGAGGAAAGTGGGGAAGCTGGCTTTGGGCGGCTGCCACCCAGGGTCGCAATTGCGAAGGAGATGGGGTTATGCCTGAACTGAAGACAGGAGAACGCGCCCCGGCCTTCACCCTTTCCGACCAGTTTGGCCGGATGGTGAGCCTGGAGGGATTCAAGGGCACAAAGTTGCTCTTGTTCTTCTATTCGCGGGCCGACACGCCCGGCTGCACCGCCCAGGCTTGTGTTGTCCGTGACGCCGTTTCCGTCCTGGCCGCCAGTGGCGTGCGGGTGATGGGGGTCAGCCCTGACCGTCCGGAAACCCAACAGCGCTTCGACGAGAAGTTCAGCCTCGGTTTCCCGTTGCTGGCCGACGAGGATCATGCCGTGGCCGAATGCTACGGCGTCTGGGGCGAAAAGGACAAGGACGGCCAACACATCCAAGGCGTCCGCCATGCGGCCTTCCTGCTGGATCCGGATGGGGTGATCCTGCGCTGCTGGTACCACATCCTGCCGGCCGAGACGATCCGCCTGGCGCTGGAGTTCCTCAACGCGCCTGGTTGACCGGCTGACGCTGGCGGAAAGGGGCAGGGAAGGAGTTTGCCGGCGTCACGGCGGCGGAGTTGCCGTCACGGTGTCGCCGGGCGCGAGTTCGCCGACCCAGAGGCTGCCAGGCGCCTGCCGCTGCAACTCCCGCAGCCGTTGCCGGTCCGCCAGCGTCAGGCGGCCGCCGCCGAGCAGCAACTCCAGGCGCTGCCCCGGCTGCCCCGCCGGTGGCAGGGCGGGCAGGAAGACGTTCGCCACTCCCCAGGTGATGCCGGGGCCGGCCGCCACCTTCAGCGGGGCCAGCGCCAGCATGAACTTCGCGGCGGGCGGCCGGGCCAGGCGCGCCACCAGCAGCGTTTCCGCCGGGCCGGCGGCGCCGAGTTCCCGCAGCGGATAGAGCGTCACCGCCACCCCCATGCCGGTCGCCATGGGGTGGCGTTGGCAGCCCTGGGGCACGGGCAGGGAAAGCGCGCCAAAGTCGCGCAGGCTGGCGACGTTGAGCGCATCTTCGCTGCCGCCGGCCTGCGCCAGCGCCGCCGGCACCCGGCCCAAGCGCCGATGCAGGCGTGCGCCGGCCTCCTGGGCGTGATGGAACCGGATCACCTGGCCGGCGGTGGCCGGATAAAGCGTCCAGAGATTCGCCGGCAATTCCGCTTCGAGCTTGGCAAAGATTCCGGCCCAGGCGGGGGGCGTCCACGCCGCCACCTGCGCCGGTGCCGCGGCGAGGGCCAGGACGGCCAGGGCGGCGGCCAGCCACGGCCGCCATCCGCCGGGGCGGCAATGGGGGAGCCGGTCCGCCAGGGCCAAGGCACCCTGGGTGGCCAGGAGGAAAAGGGGCGGCAGCAGCGGCAGGTAGACCCGCGCCTCCCCCGCCGCGGTGGCCACGGCCCCCAGCAGCGGCCCGAGGACCAAGGCCAGCCCGAGCCAGGTCCACCCCCGCCGCCAACTGCCTGCCACGCCGAGGGCCGCCAGGCCGAGGACTGGCCACGGCGCCAACGCCGCCAAGGTCTGGCCGGCAAACTTCAGCCATTGCCACGGCCCGGTGATGGGCAGGCCGAAGCGGCTCCGCCCCGCCTGGAGCGCCGGCCATTCCAGGCCGAGCCAGCCCAGCATCAGCAGGCCGCCGCCGGCCAAAACCAGCCAATCCCCGCCGGCGAAGGGGATCGCGGATCGGCGTTGGCGCCGCCGCCACGCCAGGAACCGGGCACCGGCGAAGCAACCGAGCAGGAGGCCGACATACATGAAGCTGGTCGGCACGGTGAGCAGCGCCGCCGCGGCCAGCGGCACGGTGCCGGCCGCCCAGCGCCAGCCCGCGCCGCTGCCCGGCGGCTCCCGGAAGAGCCGCTCCAGGACGAGCCCCAGCGCCAGGAGCAGCGCCAACTGCAACGCATAGCCGCGCGCCGTTTGGCTGAAATGGATCAGCGCGCCGCTGCCGGCCACCAGCGCCAGCGCGAGAAGGCTGCCGGCGGCGTTCCCGGCAAAGATCCGGCGGGCCAGGAGCCCGGCCAAGAAGAGGCTGGCGGCACCGGCCAGGAACGCCGGCAGGCGGATCCGCCAGGCCATCCCCGCGCCGGGCAGATGGAGGGCCGCCCGCATGGCAAGGGTGTTGAGCGGGTGGTTGTTCGGCGTAGCGATGTCAACCAGGACTTGCCCGGCCGGCTTGGCGGTGGCCGCGTAATGCACCAAGGACCAGATTTCGTCGTATTCCAGCTCCCGTCCGGCCAGGCCGTCAAGCCGGAGGCCCAGCCCCGCCGCCAGCACCGCCGCCAGGGCCAAGGCCGGCAGCCACCACCAGCGGCGGTTCCGGGCGGGCGCCAGCGGCACGCCGGCGGTGGCAAAGCTGTTTGCGGACGACGGATTCGGAGGAACGGCGCTCATGGCGATCCCGGCCGCTGCCTTGGGGAAGTCATGCTGGACGGAAACGGCGGCAATCCTTGCCCAACCTTAACCGGGTTTGCGGACTCCGCAACCCGCGGCGGCCAGGCGCTGCCAGCACCCGGCCGGGCCGCGGCGGATTCAGATGCCCAGGCGGGCGCGGCGCTGGAGTTCGCCCAGCGTCTGGTTGCTCGCCGGGGTGTAGCCCTTGAGCGGCAGGATGCGCTCATGCACGGCGTCCACCAGCCAGTGCGGCTGCGGGAAGAACATGGTCTCCAGCTCGGCGGCGGGGCTGATCCAGTTGCGGGCGCCAAGGACGACCGGCGGCGCGTCGAGGTGGTCGAAGCAGAGCTGGGTCAGGTTGGCGGCGATGTTGTGCAGCACATTGCCGCGTTCGACGGCCTCGCTGGCCAGCAGCACCTTGCCGGTCTTCTTGACGCTCGCCACGAGCTTGTCGTAGTTCAGCGGGCAGACCGTGCGCAAATCCACGATCTCGGCATCCACGCCGTGCTTTGCCAGCTCCTTGGCGGCGTCGAGGGCCTTGTAGAGGGTCGGGCCAAAGGTGATGATCGTCAGATCCTGGCCTGCCTTCTTGACGTCCGGCTCGGCAAGGTCGATCTCGTAGTAGCCCTCGGGCACGCCGCCCGGGTGGAACAGCTCGCCCAGGTCATAGGCGGTCTGGCTTTCGAGGAACACCACCGGGTCGGTGCCGGCCAGGGCGCTGTTCATCATCCCCTTGGCGTCGTAGGGGGTCACCGGATAGACGACCTTGAGGCCGGGGATGTGGTTGAGCAGCGCCGACCATTCCTGGGAATGCTGCGCGCCGTACTTGGCGCCGACCGAGATGCGGAGGACGACCGGCATCCGGAGCACGCCGCCGGACATGGACTGCCACTTGGAAAGCTGGTTGAAGGTCTCGTCGCCGGCGCGGCCGAGGAAGTCGCAATACATCAGTTCGGCGATGGCCCGGCCGCCGGCCAGGGCGTAGCCGACCGCGGCGCCGACGATGGCGGCCTCGGAGATCGGGGAATTGAAGAGGCGGTGGTAGGGCAGCGCCTCGGTCATGCCGCGGTAGACGGCGAAGGCCCCGCCCCAGTCGCGGTTCTCCTCGCCGAAGGCCACCAGCGTCGGGTCAATGTAGAAACGGTGCATGACCGCCTCGAAAATGCCGTCGCGGACGTTGTACTGCTTCATCTTCGGATGCGCCTTGCCGGTGGCGTCCAGGGCGAAGCGGTGCTTCTCCTTGATCTGCTTGACGCGCGGGTTCTCGGCGTAGGGATGGTTGACCTCCGGCTGGCGGTCGTCGCACTTCTCCAGTTTCCGGTTGGAGAACATGACCGTGCCGAGGAACTCGGAGGTGAGCGGCTCGCGCGGCGACTTCTCCATGTCCACGGCGAGCTTGAACATCTCGTAGACCAGGCCGTCCACCCCGCCCTTCACCGCCGCCAGCCCCTCCTCGGTGGCGACCTTGGCCGCGGCCAGGCGCTTGGCGTAGGCGGGGATGGCGTCGGCGGCGACGAAGCGCTCGATCTCCTCCTTGCTGCGGTAGCTGGAGGCGTCGGAGGGCGAGTGGCCGGAAACACGGTAGGTGACGGTGTCGAGCAGCACGGGGCCGCGCCCTTCGGCGAGGATCGCCTTCTTGCGGCGGACGGCATCAACCACCGCCAGCGGATCGTAGCCGTTGACGCGCTCGGCGTGCATCTGCTCGGGGTTGACGCCGGCGCCGATGCGGGCCAGGAACTTGTAGCCCATGGTCTCCCCGCAGGTCTGGCCACCCATGCCGTAGTGGTTGTTGAAGCAGTTGAAGAGGATCGGCAGGCCGCCGCCGAGGCTCTTGTCCCACAGCTCCCGGTATTGGTCCATGCTGGCGAACTGGATCCCTTCCCAGACCGGGCCGCAGCCGAAGGAGGCGTCGCCGATGTTGCAGACCACGATGCCGCTCTTGCGGTTGGCCCGCTTGAACAGCGCCGCGCCGGGGGCGACGCTGCCGCTGCCGCCGACAATGGCGTTGTTCGGATAGATGCCGAACGGGGTGAAGAAGCAGTGCATGCTGCCGCCGGCGCCCTTGTTGAAGCCGGTTGTCTTGGCGAAGATCTCGGCGAAGGCGCCGTAGACCAGGAACTTGCGCGCCAGTTCCTTGACGCTGCCGCCGTGCCCGGCCTCGACCACCCTGAGCGTGGCGCCGCCGAAGAACTCCCGCATGACCGCCATCAGCGCCGCGTCGTCCAGCTCGCGGATCGCGGCAAGCCCCTTGGCCAGGATTTCGCTGTGGCTGCGGTGCGAGCCGAAGATGTGGTCCTCGACCTTGAGCGCAAAGGCCTGGCCGACCGCCGCCGATTCCTGCCCCATCGACAGGTGCGCCGGGCCAGCATGGTTGTAGGTGACTTCCTTGTACTTCCCCTTGATCTTGATCTCGTTCAGGGTGTTCTCGAACTCGCGCAGCAGGCACATGTCATGGTAGATCGTGACCAGCTCGTCCTTGCGGAACGTCTTGGCCTTCAACTCCTGTTCGACCGTCCGGTCATAGGCGTTGACGAGAATGTCCTGGAACTCGATCTTGCCTTTGGCAAAGATGGTTTCGGGGCGGATTTCCTGGCACTTGGGCATGGGGGGTATTCCTTTGGTTTTCCGCGCTCGCGCTCGCGCTCGATGGTCGCACTCGATCCGTTGCTTTGGTTTTTCCGCGCCCGCGCTCGCGCTCAATGGTCGCACTCGATCCGTTGCTTTGGTTTTTCCGCGCCCGCGCTCGCGCTCAATGGTCGCGCTCGATCCGTTGCTTTGGTTTTTCCGCGCCCGCGCTCGCGCTCGCGCTCGATGGTCGCACTCGATCCGTTGTTTTGCTTTTTCCGCGCTCGATGGTCGCACTCGATCCGTTGCTTTGATTGTCGAATTCTACGCCGTCATCTTGGTCAGCATGGCGGCAATGCGGTCTGCCATTGCTTTCCCGTGGGTGAGTTGGTCTTGCATGATCAATCCACACGCCGTGGCGATATCGATGCAGGCGGCACATTCAAAACATGAGCCGCGGGCGATTTCCAAAAATCGTTTCCGGTCCTCGGTGGAGCGCTTGCCATTGCCTTCGGCGATGTTCAAGACGATGGAGTACGAGGCCCGCCACAACTGGTCTCTGAAGGCGTGGTACCCAGCCATGGATTTTCCTTGTTCATGCGCCCATGCGGCGAACTGCAAGGCCACCTGATACACGTCAAGTTTTTCGTGGTCGAATGGCATGTGCCAATTCCTGACTTGCGAGATCCGCCGCAGGATTTTCGAGGGCGACAATCGAGCGCGAGCGCGAGCGCGGAAAAAGCAAAGCAACGGATCGAGGGCGACAATCGAGCGCGAGCGCGAGCGCGATTTTCGTGAGTTCAGCCCGCGTGCAGCAAGGCCACCTGATACACGTCAAGTTTTTCGTGGTCGAATGGCATGTGACAATTCCTGACTTGCGAGATCCTCCGCAGGATTTTCGAGGGCGACAATCGAGCGCGAGCGCGAGCGCGATTTTCGTGAGTTCAGCCCGCGTGCAGCACGGCCTCCTTCAGCGCCTCGCTCACCGTCGGGTGCGGGAAGATGATCTCGCGGATCTCCTCGACCCGCTGCTCGCTCTCGATCAGCGCCGCCGCCGTGGCCACGAACTCGCCGCAGCAACCCCCGATCATGTGGACGCCCAGCAGTTCGCCGTGCGCCGCGCCCACCAGCGCCTTGACGCTGCCGGACTGCCCTTCGTACTCGACCAGGAACCGCCCGGCCACCCCCATCGGCAGCAGCGCCTTCCTGTACGCCACGCCGGCTGTTTTCAGCTCCTCCTCCGTGCGGCCAACGCTGGCGACCTCGGGATGGGTGTAGACGACCGACGGCACCGCGCTGTAGCGCATCCGGTCGGGACGCCCAAACATGTTGTTCACCGCCACGATCCCCTCGCGCGTCGCGGCGTGGGCGAGCTGGCAGCGGCCGGTGACGTCGCCGCAGGCCCAGACGCCGGGAAGGTTGGTCTTCCCGAACTCGTCAGTCTTGACCCCGCGCCGGTCGAACTCCACCCCCGCCTCCTCGAGCCCGAGGCCAGCCAGCACCGGCACGCGGCCGGTGGAGTTCAGGATCCAGGTCGCCGGCCGCGTCTGTTCCTGGCCGTCCTTGTCGAGGAAGGTGAGGGTGCTGCCTTCAATCTTGGTGACCTTGCAGGAAAGGTTGAATTCGACGCCGGCCTTCTTCAGGGCGAGTTGCAGCCGGTTGGCGATCTCCTCGTCAATCACCGGGGCGATCCGCGGCAGCATCTCGACGACCGTGACCTTGGTCCCGAGTTCGGCGAAGAAGCAGGCGAACTCCAGCCCGATGACGCCACCGCCAATGACGACCAGCGATGCCGGGATCTCCTGGAGGTCGAGGATGCCGGTGGAATCCAGCACCGCCGGGCTCTCCTTCAGCCCCGGGATCGGCGGCACCGCCGGCCGGGAACCGGTGGCGAGCAGGATGTTCGCGCCTTCCAACACCTGGCCGTTGACCGCGACCTTCCCGCGGCCCGCCAGCCGCCCTTCGCCCTGGATGACCTCGACCTTGGCCTTCTGCAACATGCCGGCAATCCCCTTGGCCAAGGTCGCGACGACCTTCGCCTTGCGCGCCTGCACCTTCTTCAGGTCGAGCGTTGCGGACTCCGCACCGGCGACGCCGTAGGCCGCCGCGGCGTGGCAGTCGGCCAGGGCCCGGGCGCTGCGCAGCAAGGTCTTGGTCGGGATGCAGCCGACGTTCAGGCAGGTGCCGCCGAGCGCGTTCCTCTCGACCAGCGCGACCTTCTTCCCGAAGCGCGTCGCCGCATACGCCGCCGCCTCATACCCGCCCGGCCCGGCACCAATGACAATCAAGTCGTACATGGAACAATCCTTTCACCACGAAACCACGAAGGACACGAAGTCCAATCGAAGAGTTTTAGCCCACAAAGCTTCACAAATCCCCACCAATCACTAAAACCCACAAAACAGCACGAAGCTTTCGTGTCAATTCGTGCCAATTAGTGGTAAAAAAAAATTAGCGGACTCTTAGCGTTTATTAGCGGTTCAAGCTTCAACTTTTTGTCCGAGATTTGAAAGTTTCACCCCGCCACGGCGACCAGGTCGAAGCTTTCGAGGATTTCGCGCAGGGCCTGGAGGAACTTCGCGCCGGGCGCGCCGTCAATGACGCGGTGGTCAAGGGTCAGCGACAGGCCGATGTGCTCGGCAAACTCGACCTGGCCGGTGGCGCGGCGAACCGGCTTCAGTTCCAGGCCGCAGACGCCGAGGATCGCCACCTGCGGGGCGTTGATCACCGGCGTGAAGGAGCTGATGCCGAAGACGCCGAGGTTCGAGACGGTGAAGCTGCCGCCCGCCAAGTCATCGGGGCTGATCTTGCCCTCCTGCGCGGCCTTGGCCAGGGCCTTGGTTGCCTGCGCAAGCTGCCCCAGGGTCAGGCCTTGCGCATTGCGGATGACCGGCACCATGAGCCCCTTCGGCGTGTCGCAGGCGAAGCCGAGGTGGATCGCCGAACGGGCGTAGACCTTGCCATCAATGAAATCGGCGTTGAGCGCCGGGTGCCGCTTCAGCGCCTGGACCGCGGCGAAGTTGACCATGTCATTGAGGCTGATGTCAGCCAGGCCGAGCTTGCCTCCGCCCTCCTTCAGCCGTTTGCGCAGGGCCAGCAGCGTGGTCGCCTCGGCGGAGGCGTTGAGGGTGTACTGGGCCAGGTTCTGGAGCGACTCCACCAGGCGTGCGGCAATGAGCTTGCGGATCGGCGGCAGCGGCTTCCCTTCCTCGGCAGCCACAGCCGCGGCAGGTTGTGCGCCGCCGGCTTCGCCCGGGGGCGGAAGGGCTTCGGGCCGCCCCATGTCCGCGGCCCGCACGCTGCCGCCGAGGCCGGTGCCGCTTGCCGGCGCGGCCAGGCCGGCGGCCCGCAGCGCCGCCGCCACCGGGGTCAGCCGTGCGGACTCCGCAAAGGCCGCCCGCACGTCGGCCTCGATGATTCGCCCCCCAGCCCCGCTGCCGCTGATGGCGGGCATGACGAAGGGGTGCTCCGCGATGAACTTCTTCGCCCGCGGCGACATTGCCGCGCCGGGGCCGCCGGCGGCGGCTGCCGCCGGCGCCGGGGGGGCGGCGGGCTGGCCAGACCGGTCAGACCGGTCAGACTTGACCGGCGGCTCGGCCGGCGCCGCCGGCGCGCCCCCCGGCCGGAAGGCGGAAACGTCCTCCCCGGGGTTGCCGACCACGCCGACGGCGACTTGCACCGGCACCAGCTCGCCTTCCAGGTAGAAGCTGGCCAGCAACGTCCCCGCGACCGGCGATTCCAGCTCGAACGAGGCCTTGTCGGTCTCGATGTCGGCAATGACCTCGCCGGCGGCGACCGTCTCGCCCGGTTGCTTGCGCCATTTCGCCAGCAGGCATTCTTCGACGGTGACGCCCTGCTTGGGCATGAGGATGGGAGTGGCCATGATTGGAACCCTTTTATTTACCCACGAAACACACGAAAGGACATGAAAAATTACTGGAGTGGCTATCCTGAATTATTCACCACAAGCGCCGCGGAGCGGCACGGGCCGCCAAAGGCGGCGGCGAAGCGTCAACGCTCGATCTGCATGAAGACGGATCGAAGCGTGCCGGTTGATCAGAAAAATCTTCGCTTTGACTTCGTGTCCTTCGTGTCTTCGTGGTGAAAGTTTTAGTTTTACAGGGCACTATGGAACGCTTGTGATTATTTTTAATTTTGTTCCACCGATTGCCGATTTCGTTTTTCCATTTCGTGCCCCTTCGTGTGTTTCGTGGGCAAAAGCGTTCAAGCCAGGACGACTTCGACCCCCCGCTCCTCAAGGGCGGCGCGGAATTCGTCGCCCATGGCTTCGGTGATGAGCACGTCGAGATCCTCCAGGGTGCCGCTGCGGGCAAAGGAGGGGACGCCGAGCTTGGAGCTGTCGGCGAGGAGGAAGACCAGGTTGGCGCGGTTCATGGCCTGCTCCTTGGTGAAGGCCTCGCCGGGGTCGGTGGTGCTCATCCCCTCCTCCAAGGTGAGGCCGATGGTGCCCATGAAGGCCTTGTGGAAATGGAGGCTTTGGATGACGGGCGCGGTGAGCGGGCCGACGAGGGTGCGCGCCAGGGGGCGGAACTCGCCGCCGACCAGGATCAGGCGATGGGGCTGGGCCATGAGCACGGCGGCGGCCATGAGCGAATTGGTGACCACCGTCAAGTCGCGCTTCGCCGCCAGCAGCCGGGCCAGCATCAGCACCGTGCTGCCGCCGTCGAGATAGAGGATGTCGTGGTCATCGATCCGTTCCAGGGCGCGGGCGGCGATGCGCTCCTTGGCGGCGGCATTCTGCGCTTCCTTGGCCTGGAAGAGCGGTTCGGCGCGGGCCAGGTTCTTGACGGTGGCGCCGCCGCGGACGCGCTGGAGCAGCTTGCGTTCCTGGAGGCTGTGCAGGTCGCGGCGGATGGTGGCCGGGGAGACCCCCAGCTCGGCGGCGATGCGGGCGACGGCGAGCAGCCCGTGGCGGCGCAGCAAGTCGAGGATTTTCGTCTCCCGTTCCGCGGTCAGCAGCCGTTGGTCTGTACTCATGGGTTCGCGCACCTCCGCTCGCTTACTGAGCAAATTTAGCGCACCGACAATCAATTTCAATCAAGATTGCGCAAAAAAACCGGCGGGTGAGCCTGGCCGCCGCCGGTGCGGGGCGCTCAGGGAGTGGCGGTGGCCGCGGCCGCCGGAAAGAGCTTCTCCAAGGCGGGGAAGAGGAGCCGGGCGACGGTGTCGCGCGCCTCCAGGCTGTGGGAGGCGATTTCGACCGTGGTCTGGGCCGGGGCGGCGGGGGTGAAGAAGACGCCGACCTCGGTGGTGTCGATGCTGCCGGGGACGTGGAGGAGCATCAGCCGCTGGTTCGGGAGGTCGTTGACGAAGAGGAGCATGGATTCGGCCTGGGCGGCATCGAGCGCCGCCTGGCGGCAGATCACGAGCGGGGCGGGGAAGGTCTGGCGCACGGCTTGGCTCCGGGCCTTTTCGACGTGCTTCATGGAAGTGCCAAGGATGGCCTGGCAGCCCGTGGTGGCGAGAAGGCCCAGCGGCAAGGCGAGGAGGAGAGCGAAAAGGCGAAGGCGCCGCCGGGGATTCGCCGGTTGCCGGGTGGCGGCGCGGGCTGACGGCGGGACGGGCGGGCGGCGGCGGGCAGGCAAGGTCATCTCAGGGCTCCGGGAAGTTCCTGGCGATTAGGGCAAGAACGTAACGTAGAGAGTGGCGAAGGGAAATCAAGGCGCAAAAAAAAGGCCGGTCGGCGGACCGACCGGCAGGCGCACGCACGGGATCGCGGGGATCAGCGGGCGTAGTATTCGACGACCTTCATGATGTTGACGTTGGCCGGGATTTCCTCGGCCAGCGGCAGGCGGGCAAGGGTCACCTTGCAGCTCTCCTTGTCCAGCTCCAGGTACGGCGGCGGGACGATGTCGGTCTTCTGGGCGGCGGCCGCAATGGCGGCGGAGCGCTGCGGGTCGATGGAGACCACGCTGCCCGACTTCACTGGGAAGGACGAGCGGTTGACGACCTCGCCATTGACCCGGACATGGCGGTGGAGCACGATCTGGCGGGCGGCGAAGATGGAGGGGGCCAGGCCACTGCGGTAAATGATGGAGGCGAGGCGGGTTTCGAGGATGCGCAGGAGGTTCTCACCGGTCTGCCCCATGGCCTTTTTCGCCTTGGCGAAGAGGTATTCGAGCTGGTGCTCGGAGAGCGCATAGTGGGCGCGGAGCTTCTGTTTTTCCAGCAGCAACTGGCCGTAGGTGGAGAGCTTGCCCCTCCGGCCACCCTTGACGTTGCCGTGCTGGCCGGCGGGGAAGGGGCGCTTGGCGCTCGGGCACTTGGGGTTGCCCCAGATGCAGGAGCCGAGACGGCGGCAGAGGGTGTGCTTGGGTCCTTGACGCATGGATTTCCTCGATGGATACGGGTGATGGGCGCCGCCGAAGCCGGGGAAGCCGGCCTGTTTTCCAGATGGCTGCGTCACCGGCTACGGCGGCTGTCTCAACACGGCCGGCGACGAGTGCGTTACTATAGCGGTGATTGCGCCGGCGGCAATTGCGGCCGGCGGTTGTGGCGGCGCGGATGGCGTGCCGGCGGCCCGCGATTATAATACCCCACCGCCCGCGCATCCCCCAAAAACCACCGCCGCCCGCCCACCGCCGCCACGCTTATGCCCTTACGCTTCCACAATTCGCTGAGCCGCCGCCTGGAGGAGTTCACGCCGCTCGTCCCCGGCGAGGCCCGGCTCTACACCTGCGGCCCGACCGTCTACAACTACGCGCACATCGGCAACTTCCGCGCCTACATCTTCGAGGACCTGCTGCGGCGCACCCTCAAGGCCGCCGGCTTCCGGGTCACCCAGGTGATGAACCTGACCGACGTGGACGACAAGACGATCCGCGGCGCCCGCCAGGCCGGCGTCCCGCTGCGCGACTTCACCCAGACCTTCAAGGACGCCTTCTTCGCCGACCTGCGGACGCTGCGGATCGAGCCCGCCGAGCACTATCCCGCGGCCACCGGCCACATCCCGGAAATGGTCGCCCTCATCCAGACCTTGCTGGACAAGGGGTTCGCCTATCTGGGCGAGGACCGCTCCGTCTATTTCTCCATCGCCCGCTTCCCCGCCTACGGCCAGCTTGCCCGCCTCGACCGCGACCAGATGCGCCCCGGCGTCCGCATCAAGACTGACGAGTACGCCAAGGAAGCGATGGCGGACTTCGCCCTCTGGAAGGCGTGGGACGAGGCCGACGGCGACGTGAAGTGGGACAGCCCCTGGGGCCCCGGCCGCCCCGGCTGGCACATCGAATGCTCCGCGATGAGCATGAAGTACCTGGGGCCGAGCTTCGACCTCCACACCGGCGGCATTGACAACCTCTTCCCCCACCACGAGGACGAGATCGCCCAGAGCGAAGCCGCCAACGGCGTCCAGTTCGTCCGCTACTGGCTGCATTGCGCCCACCTCATGGTCGAGGGGGAGAAGATGTCCAAGTCCCTCGGCAACTTCTACACCCTGCGCGACGTGCTCGCCAAGGGCTGGTCCGGCCGCGAGGTCCGCTGGGCCTTGCTGGGCACCCACTACCGGCAGCAGCTCAACTTCTCCTTCCAGGGCTGCGCCGACGCCCGCGCCGCCCTCCGGCGCCTCGACGAGTTCAAGCTCCGCCTCGCGGAAGCCCGGAACTTGCCCGGCCAGGATCCCGGCGCCGTCCAGGCCCGGGCCGGCCAGGCTGGCCGCGAATTCCGCGCCGGCCTCGAGGACGACCTCAACATCTCCGCCGCCCTCGCCGCCCTCTTCAATTTCATCCGCGACGCCAACCGGCTGCTCGACCAGGGCGAACTGGCCGGCCCCGCCGCCGTGGCCGCCGCCACCGGCGCCCTCCAGGCAATGGACGCCGTGCTCGGCGTCCTCGACCTGGAAAAGGCCGGCGAGGCCGTGCCGGAAGCCATCCTGGCCCTCGCCCAGGAGCGGCAGGCCGCCCGCAAGGCCAAGGACTTCGCCCGCGCCGACGCGCTCCGCAACCAGCTCGCCGCCCAAGGCTGGCTCCTGGAGGACACTCCCCAGGGGCCGCGGGTGAGGAAAGCCGACACCGCCGGCTGATCCGTCGTGTGGGCAGCGTGGCACAGACATCCTTGTCTGTGGGGAGCGTGGCACAGGCATTTTTGCCGGTGCGCATTGCTGGGCGCCGCCCCGGGGGCAGGCTGGGCGCCGCCCCCAGGGCCGCAAGGCCGCGGCGCTTACTTCACGCTGCCGACGAAGATCAGGCCGAAGACCATGGCGAACAGCGCCACGGTCTCGACCACGCCCAAGGCCAGCAGGTTGTTGGCAAACCCCTTGTTGGTCTCGGCGAAGGAGTCGCAGCAGCCCGCGGCGGCGCGCCCCTGCATCCAGGCCGACACGCCCATCGCCAGGCCGGCGCCCACCCCCAGCGCCAGCAACGCCGGCGCGGCCAGGGCCACCGCCTCGGCGCGGGCATTGATCTGCAACATCAGGATCAGGCCGTAGATGGTCTGGGAGAGCGGCGCGCCAATGAACGCCACCAGGAGGAACGGCGCCAGCCGGTTTTGCGCGTAGCACTTCTTCCAGGCGCCGACGCCGGAAATCGCCGCCTCCCCCGCGCCCAATGCCGAGCCGGTGGCCGCCAGCCCCAGGGCCGCCGCGCCGCCAATCTTGCCGATTGCCGTCAATGTCTGTGCATCCATCTTTTCATTCTCCTCTGCGTTGGTGGTTGTCCGAGAGTCCTTGCGGGGCTGCCCCGCCGCATCACGCCTTCCGTCACGGGTGGAACGATCAGGAACCGGGCTCGAGCGGCTTCAGGGGCTTGTAGGGGACGCCGCTGAAGGTCAGCCCCAGATGCCCCGCGAACTCGAGCACGTTCAAGCGCACGCCATGCACCAGCACGCCCAAGGCGCACAGGGCCATGTTCAGGCCGTGGCCGGCAACCAGGATCAGGGCGCCGGCAAGATGCAGCAGCCCCGGCGGCAGCGGCAGGGTATGCGCCATGTTCAAGACGCTCTGCTCGATCGCCAGCCCCGCCATGCCCACGGCGAAGAGGCGGACGTAGGAGACCACGTCCACGAAACTGTTGACGATCCCCATGAGCAGCGCCCCCAGGCCGAGCCCGACCGTCTTGAACGGGTTGCGCTGGAACTCGGAAAAGAGCACCACGCCCGCCATGCCGCCGCCGTACAGCCAGAGGAGGAACGGCGGCGCGGGCTCGTTCAGGATCATCTGGCAGGCCAGGAAATAGTTGCCCCAGAGGATGCCGGCCCAGCCAAGCTGCCCCAGCGCCTTGAGCCGCGGCTTTGCCAGCAGCGCGTTCCAGAAGTGCGCCAAGGTCAGGTGGATCGCGCCCAGAAGGAAACAGAGCTTCTGCACGTGGCGCGGCTCGGCGAGCCAGGCCACCTTCAGCGGCGGATTGGCGATGTCCATGCCCAGATAGCTGCCGCTCATCACACCCCAGGCCGTGGTGGTCACCCCCAGGATCGCCATCAGCCCGAGGTAGCGCCGGGGCAGCGCCGGGAACTTCAGCTTCACCGCCACCAGCGCCAGCAGCAGCAGCAGGCCGTAGACCGCGTCGCCAATGAGCATGGCGAAGAAGATGGAGAAGAAGAGCAGGAACCAGGCGCTGATGTCCACCTCGCGGTAGCCGGGCATGACGCCGATGATGTCCAGGATCACGCGCACCGGCTGGGCCCAGCGGGCCAGCTTCAGCTTGGTCGGCACGTGCGGATCGTCCTCCGCCGGCGCCACGGTGCGCAGGGCCCAGCCGTGGGTGCGGGCTGCCACCAGGAGGGCGTCCGTCTCCGCCGCCGGCACATAGCCTTCGAGATGGACGAGCGCCCCGTGGTCGCCCATGCCGTCCCGCGCCTGGCAGAACTGGATTTCGCCTTCGAGCCGGTGCAGCTCCCGCTGGATCCGGGGCACGGCCGGCTTCATGGCCACCAGCTCGGCGCGCAGCCCGGCCAGCCGCGCCTGGGCCGCCGCCTCGCGCCGGGCGATCTCGGCCGCGGCCGTCAGCTCCGGCAACGGTGCCAGCGGCAAGGCGTCCAGAGCCACCCCCGGCTTGGCCAGCGCCAGGGCATAGGCCAGCCCCCCCCTGACGCCCAGGGGCTGCAGGGCCGCCCCCGCCGGCAGCGCCGGCGGCTGCGTCTCCGGATAGGCGCATAGCCGCACTTGGAGGCCGGCCTGGGCCAGCCGTTCCAGCAAAGTGGCATCGAAGTCGCCCCAAGGCGCCAGGAGCTGCCGGTTGCGCTGGAGCCGGACGATCTCGGCCTCCACCTGGGCGACCGTGTCAAGGAACGCCAGCACGGCGTCGGCCACTTCGCCCGCCGGCAGGCCGCCGGCCGCGTCCGCCTTGGCCGGATGCCCCTTGAGCGCAGTCAGCACCGCGACGATCCGGGCCAACCGCCCGTGCTCCGCCTGCAAGGCCGCCAGCTCCTCCGACTCGGGGGGGCGCACGGCGAGGACATGCATGGAGCCAAGTTCGCGCAGCCGCTCCACCGCCGCCTGCCGGTCCGCCGCCAGGCAGACCAGGGTCACTTGTGCCATCGGTTCAATCACGGTCGTCTGCCCCTGTTCCCATCATTGCCCGACGGCCGCGGGCAACGCCAGCGCCGCCGAATCGCGGGCCTCGCATTTGCCTTTGGCGATCTTGGCGCGGCCGACCGCGCCGGTCTGCTGGTCGCCCAAATAAATCTGGATCTTGCGGATCGCCTGTGCCGCCTCGGGGATCTTCACCTTCTCGAAGAGGTTCACCCGCTGGGTGGTGACGCGCAGCTCCTGCTCCAGCAGCCGCACCTGCTCGCGCAGCACTTCGCTCCGCAGCTCGGACTCCACCAGCCGCCGCCCCGCCGCCACCGCGTCGTCCAGCCAGGGATCGGTGGCAAAAAGGTCCACCTCCGGCTCGGCAAAGGCGAGCTTCTCGAACAGCGGCACGTCAATGCCGGCGATATTGCGGACTCCGCACTCCCACGCCGCCACCGCGAGGAATGGCGGCAGCAGCCCCTCGGCCGCCGCCGCCAGCACGGCCGACCATTGGGCGAGCTCGCCGCGGTAGGCCTGCTCCTCATGCGCCAGGGCGGCGAGCGCCTCGCGGGCCCGGCTCACTTCCAGGGTGAGCTGCTGTTTCTTGAGCTGGAGCGTCGGCAGGAAGCGCTGGAAGCGCTTCAACCCTTCGCGCCGCGCCTTCAACTCATTCTTGGTCAGCCGGACTTTCGCCATGGCGTCCTGTCATCCTTGGTGCCGCGGAAAAGGGGATGGGGCCTCAGCCCTTCGGCCAGAATTGCTGAAGGAGGTCGGACTTGATCCCGCTCTCGGCGGGCTCGAAACATTCGGCCAGGGTCTTCCACCCCAGGTCGAGCGCCGCCTCCAGGGGCAGGTTGACCTTCAGGTCCATCATCCGCGCCTCGAACAGCTTGCCGTACTTGAGCAGCTTCTGGTCCCAGCCGCTCATGCGGAAGCCCATGGATTGCTTCTCGAGCGCATCCTTGTACTCGGCGTAGAGGCGGATCATGCCGTCCATCACCGCCCGGTGGTCGGCGCGGGTCTTGCTGTTGACGAGCTGCTTGAGGCGGCTGAGGGAGCCGAACGGCTCGATGCGGCCGTTGACCAGGTAGAACTGCCCTTCAGTGATGTAGCCGGTGTTGTCGGGCACCGGATGGGTCACGTCGTCGCCCGGCATGGTGGTGACGGCAAGCACGGTGATGGAGCCGGCGCCGTCGAAGTCGACCGCCTTCTCGTAGCGTGCCGCGAGCTGGGAATAGAGGTCGCCGGGATAGCCGCGGTTGGAGGGGATCTGCTCCATGGTGATGGCGATCTCCTTGAGGGCGTCGCAGAAGTTGGTCATGTCGGTGAGCAGCACCAGGACGCGCTGCCCCTTGATGGCGAAGTTCTCGGCGACGGCCAGGGCCATGTCGGGCACCAGCAGGCATTCCACCACCGGATCGGAGGCGGTGTGGACGAACATGACCGCCTTGGAGAGCGCGCCGTGCTCGTCGAGCGTGTCGCGGAAGAAGAGGTAGTCGTCATACTTCAACCCCATGCCGCCAATGACGATCACGTCCACCTCGGCCTGCATCGCGATGCGCGCCAGCAGGTCGTTGTACGGCTCGCCGGCAATCGAGAAGATCGGCAGCTTCTGGCTCTCCACCAAGCTGTTGAAGACATCGATCATGGGGATGCCGGTGCGGATCATCCGGTGCGGGATGATGCGCTGGGCCGGGTTGACCGACGGCCCGCCGATGTCGGAGAGCTCGTCGGTCAGCCGCGGCCCGCGGTCGCGCGGCTCGCCGCTGCCGGTGAAGATGCGCCCGAGCACGGCGTCGGTGACCGGCACCTGCATCATCCGCCCGAGGAAGCGCACCTCGCTGTCGGTGGAGATGCCGCGGCTGCCGGCGAAGACCTGGAGCGAGACGCGCGTGCCGTCCAGCCGGATGACCTGGGCCAGCGACCGGCGGTCGCCCGTCCGGACCTCGGCCAGGGAACCGTAGCCGACGTCGTCCGCCTCGACGGTGATGACGTTGCCGCTGATCTGGATGATGCGATGGTAGACTTTTCTCATGCCGGAATCCTGCGTCGAAGCCGTGAAACCCGAAAGCGGAAAGGGGAAAGGGGGGCGGCGGCGGCCTGCTTACGCCTTGCCCAGCAGCGTGGCGATCGCCGCTTCCGCCGTCTGGAAGGCGGCATCGCCCATGGCGATGTAGTTCCAGTCGATGAACGTCTGGCGGAGCTGGAGGAAGAACTTGCGGGCCGCGTCCTTGTCGGCGAACTGGAACGGCCGGTCCACCACCGCCACGACCTTGGCGAAGACCCGGCGCTGGCGCTCGGCGTTGGTGGCGCCGTCGGTCTCGTCGAAGGTGTTCTGCTGGAGATAGACGGCGTCGAGGAACTCGCCCTTGAGGTAGGCGACGAAATCGTCCATCACCGTGCCTTCCTCGCCGATGACCTTCATCATCTGGTTGACCTCGGCGCCCCGGCGGAGCATGGCGCGGGCCCGCTCCAGCGCCGCGGCGTCGCCCACCCCCTGGTATTTGCTCCAGCTCTCCAGGGGATGGATCGAGGGGAAGCGGCGGGCGTTGGCGCGCTCGCGGGAGAGGCCAAGGAAGCTGCCGACGACCTTGAGGGTCGCCTGGGTCACCGGCTCCTCGAAGTTGCCGCCGGCGGGGCTGACCGCGCCGCCGATGGTGATCGAGCTGACCGTGCCGTCGTGCAGCTTCACCAGCCCGGCGCGCTCGTAGAAGTCGGCCACGCGCGATTCGAGGTAGGCTGGGAACGCCTCCTCGCCGGGGATTTCCTCCAGCCGCCCCGACATCTCGCGCAGCGCCTGCGCCCAGCGTGAGGTGGAATCGGCCAGGAGCAGGACGTGCAGCCCCATCTGCCGGTAGTACTCGGCCAGGGTCACCGAGGTGTAGATCGAGGCCTCCCGGGCCGCCACCGGCATCGAGCTGGTGTTGCAGATGATGATCGTCCGGTCGATCAGCGCCCGGCCGGTGCGCGGATCCTGGAGGTGCGGGAACTCCCGCAGGATCTCCACCACCTCGCCGGCGCGCTCGCCACAGGCGGCGACGATCACCACGTCCACCTCGGCGTTGCGGCTGATGGTGTGCTGCAAGACGGTCTTGCCCGCGCCAAAGGGGCCCGGGGTGCAGAAGGTGCCGCCCTTGGCGACCGGAAAGAAGGTGTCAATGACGCGCACGGTAGTCACCAGCGGCTCCCGCGGGAGCACTTTCTCCTGGTAGCAGGTGATCGGGATCTTGACCGGCCAGCGCTGGACCATCGTCACCTCGCGCTCCGCCCCCTGGGCGTCACGCACCTTGGCGATGGTGTCGCGCACCCCGTAGGCACCCGCCGGGGCGATCCAGCCCAGCGTCCACTCGCCGCTCCACTGGAACGGCAGCATGACCTTGTGGGTGAAGATGCCTTCCGGCACGGTGCCGAGCGTGGCCCCGGCCCGGAGCGTGGCCCCAGCCTTGGCGACGGGCGTGAAGTCCCACTTGCGGTCCGTTTGCAGCGCCTCGAGGTAGAGGCCGCGCTTGAGGAAGAAGCCCGCCTCCTCCGCCAGCCGCGGCAGCGGGTTCTGCAAGCCGTCGAACACCTGGCCGAGCAGCCCCGGGCCGAGTTCGACGGAGAGCAGCTCGCCCGAAAACTCGACCGCGTTGCCCACCTTGATCCGGCGCGTGTCCTCGAAAACCTGCAAGTCGGCCCGGTCGCCCCGGACACGGATGACCTCGCTCTTGAGCCGCTCCTCCCCCACCAGGACGTAGGCGACCTCGTTCTGGATCACGCGGCCGCCAAAGGTCGCGGTCACCATGTTGCCGTTCACGCCGGTCACCCGGCCCTGGTCACGTTCAAGCTGCATAGGATTTCCGTGTCCCGTGTTCCGTCATTCCATAAATTCCCAAAACCCAGCCGCCCTCAGGCCGCGTCATGCCCGGCGGCCCGGACGCCGGCGGCACCCGCGCCAGCCGCCTTCACGGCCGCGGCCAGGCGCTCCGCCCCCGCCTCCGGCTGCCAGCCAGCCTCCTTCTCGACCAGCAGCAGCCGCAGCCGATAGTTGACCAGCGCGTCAAAATCCATTTCGTGCCCCGGCACCAAGTCCTCCAGCCGCTGCCAGCGCAGCCGGTCCAAGGCACGTTCCCGGGCCAGCGGCGTCGGCGCCGCCAAGGCATCATCGATCTGGCGGCGCCAGCCGGGGAACACGTCGCGTTCCGCCCGCAAGTGCGGCTGAGCCTCGACCTTGAGCGTAGCCGCCCGCTTTTCCGCGATCCGGTTGCGCAGGTAGATCTCGAACTCGTCCCAGCGCCGCTGCGTCTCGCAGCAAGGCTTGCCGGCCGGCACCAGCGCCACCGCCGCCAGCGCCGCAAACTCCGCCGGTGCCAGATGCGGCTGGCAGAGGTCGAGGAAACGGGCGGAATCCACCACCGGTTTCTCCCCCAGCCGCGGCAGGGGCATGGAACTGATCAGGAAAGAGGTGAGCGAGCCAGCCACGGCAATGCCTCGGTGACGCGTCGTCGGTTGCACGGACGCCGCCGGGCGGACCGCCGCCCGGCAGCCAGGGTCAGCCAGCCGTTTCCTGCTTGAGCAGGTCGGCCAGCTTCGGATTGAGGAACTGGCTGAGCGCCTCCGCCAGCGCCGCATCGGTGAAGTCGTACACCACGTCGGTGCCATGCACCGCCAGCTTGAAGCCGCCAGCCACGCCCGGCACTGGCTTCAGCTCCACCGTTTTCTTCAAGTCGGCGCCCAGCGCCCCGAAAAAGCCGGCCGCCAGCTCCTGGCCCACCGCGGGGGAAACCTGCAGCTCGACGGCACCCCCGGCCTGGGCCAGATACCCCTTGACCACCTCGGCAAGGATGCCGGCCAGCCGTTCCGGCGCCAGCGCCTGGCCGGTCGCCGCCTTCACCACCTGCTTGAGCCGGTCCTGAAGCTGGCCGCGGAACGTCAGCAGGGTGTCGCGCGCCGCCTGGCGCAACGCCTCGCGTCCCTTGCCCACCAGCATCTCCGCCTCCTGCTTCGCCTTCGCCACCATCGCCGCCGCGGCGGCCTCGGCCTCCTTGTGGATGCGCGCCGCCTCCGCCTGGGCCTGCGCCAGCAACGCCTCCCGCTCAGCCTGCGCCTTCGCGACGCCCTCGGAGTGGATCCGTTCCAGCAAGCCCTGCAAATCGTCAGCCATGATGCGCCATCCTCACAAACGCCAGCATCCGGGAATCCGGCGGCCACCGGAGACTGATAGACAATGATTAAGGAAGGGGACGGGAAAAATAGGCAACTACCATAAGCCCGTTTTCCTGGATTTCCACATCCGCGGCAGCCGCGCGGCCGCTGGCCGGAGCGGCTATAGTTCCCGGATCATGCCTGCCCCAAGCCCCACCCCCGACCCCCTGGAAACCCCGGCCGTGCGCACCCTCGCCCCCGGCGTCGGCGTGCGCCAGGCCGTGGACAACCTCGGCTGGCTCGAACTCGCCGGCGGCCAGCTCGCCGTGGTTGACGCCCTCAGAACAGCCGGAACTGGCCCCGGAAATCGCCGCCATCCTCGCCCGCCACGCCCCCGGCCGCACCGTCGCCTGGGTGCTCAACACCCACCTGCATCCGGACCACGTGGCGCTCAACGGCTGGTTCGCATCCCGCGGCGCCCAAATCCTCAACGCCCGCACCATCCCCCTGCCGCCGGAGGGCCTGACCATCGCCGGCCGCCTGCGCTTCATCCCCCTCCCCGGCGCCCACACCCCCGAGGACGCCATCGCCTGGGATCCGGAGTCGGCAACCCTCTTCGTCGGCGACATCTTCGGCTGGGGACTGATCCCCTGGGACCGCCCCCTGACGGCGGAGACGCGCGACCGCATCGTCGCCGTCTACCAGCGCCTGCTCGCCTTCAACCCCCGCCACGTCGTCCCCGGCCATGGCCCCGTCGCCGGCCCGGATCACCTCCGCCGCTGGCTGGAGTATTTCGCCTGGCTCCAATGCGAACTCCGCACCCTCCTCGCCCGCGGCGTCCCGGAAGCCGCGCTGGTGGCTGGCGACGCCCTGCCGCCGCCCGCCGACCTGCGGGACTGGTGGCGCTTCACCCAGTGGAAGCACCGGGACAGCGTCAAGAAGGTCTGCCGCGCCCTCCGCCTCGGCCGCCTCTGACCGCCCCCCCGGCCCCGGCTGGCGCGCCGCCGCCCGCCAAGCTATAGTTACCGCCAGTAACGTTACCCGCGCGCCCCCGCCCCGGAACCAACCAGCCCCGCCATGGCCACCACCCCCGACAGCCACGCCCGCCACGAACTCGAACTGCTGCGCCACGTCGAACAGGACGCGCGCCTCAGCAACCGCCGCGCCGCCCAGAAACTCGGGGTCAGCGTCAAGCTCGCCCACGAACTGCTCAAGCGCCTGGTCACCAAGGGGCTGCTCCACGTCAACGTCATCCATTCCCGGCGCTGGGACTATTTCCTCACCCCCGCCGGCCTCGCCGAAAAGACCCGCCTGACCCTGGAATTCCTCGACTTCTCCCTCCACTTCTACCGCGAAGCCCGCAAGCGCAGCGCCCAGCTCTGCCGCGACCTCGCCGCGGCCGGCCAGCGCAACGTCGCCTTCCTCGGCACCGGCGAACTCGCCGAAATCACCTGGCTCGGCGTCCAGGAATGGGGGCTGGACCTGCGCGCCGTCTATGCCGCCGCCGCCGACCACCACCCACCCTCCTTCCTCGGCCACCCGGTCTCGCCGCCGGGCGAACTCCGCAACGACCGCAACGACGCCATCATCGTCTGCCTCTACGACCCCCGGCACCCCCTGGGCGGCCGTTTCCTGCCACCCGCGATCGCCCCCAGCCCCAAGCTCCGCTGGATCTTCGCCGCCGCCCCCGCCCAATGAGCCAAACAAGACCTTTCTTGCCCGCGAATTCCCGCGAATGCAAAGCTTTGCTCGTATCCAAGATAAAGATTCGCCTGAATTCGCGGCCAAAATTCGGCAACCGGAAATCATGACCGCCCCCACCCCCACCCCCGAGACCATCCGCATCCAGCCCACCAGCGGCTGGCGCTTCCTCGACCTGCGCGAGCTGCTGCACTACCGCGAGCTGGCCGGCTTCCTCGCCTGGCGCGACATCAAGGTGCGCTACAAGCAGACCGCCATCGGCGTCGCCTGGGTCGTCCTCCAGCCCCTGCTCATGATGCTGGTCTTCTGGCTCTTCTTCGGCAAGCTCGCCAAGCTCGACCAAACCACGGAAGGCGTCCCCTACCCCCTCTTCGCCTTGGCGGGGCTGCTGCCGTGGCAACTGTTCTCCCGCACCCTCAACGACTCGGGCAACAGCCTGGTCACCAACCAGCGGCTGATCACCAAGATCTACTTCCCCCGCCTGATCGTCCCCATCGCGACCACCCTCGCCGCCCTGCTGGACTTCGCCATCGGCCTGCTGCTGCTGGCGGGGGCTCTGCTCTACTTCAAGATCCCGCCCACCCTGCACCTGCTCTGCCTGCCGCTCTTCCTCCTGCTGATGCTGGCCACGGCGCTCGGCGTCGGCTTCTGGCTGGCGGCGCTGAACACGGAGTACCGCGACGTCATGTACGCCGTGCCCTTCCTCACCCAGCTCTGGATGTTCGTCACCCCCGTCGTCTATCCCGCCGCCCTGGTGCCGGAACGCCTCCGCTGGCTGCTGGGGCTCAATCCCATGACCGGCGTCGTCGAAGGCTTCCGCTGGTGCCTCCTCGCCGGCACCCCCCGCCCCGGCGGCGAGCTTTGGCTCTCCGCCGGCATCGCCCTCCTCCTCCTCCTCTCCGGCATCGCCTGGTTCCGCTGGCGCGAACGCACCTTCATCGACACCCTCGGCGGATAATATCGTCCACGGATTTCACGAATGGGCACGAAGTAAAATGCTGATTTATCAAAAGGAAAGTTATCGAATCATCGGGGCATGCATGGAAGTACATGCCGAACTCGGCCCTGGTTTTTTGGAGCCGGTTTACCAGGAGGCGCTGGCGGTTGTCCTGACGGAAAAAGGCGTACCGTTCGCGCGTGAAAAGGAATTGCCCATTTTCTTCCGTGGAAAAGCGCTGGCCAAACGCTACATCGCAGATTTCGTCTGTTTCGACACGATCATCGTTGAACTGAAAGCCCTTGATTGCCTTGCGGGCGAGCATGAAGCGCAGGTTCTCAACTACCTCAAGGCCACCCGCTTCAAACTCGGGTTGCTGGTCAACTTTGGAACGACGAGCCTTCAGCAGAAACGCCTGGTTCTTTGATGGGTGTCAATTCGTGAAATTCGTGGACAACCTCCCATGAACGAAATCGTGATTTCAGCAGAGAACATCGGCAAGCGCTATCGTCTCGGTGGGCGTGTCCCCTACAAGGCGCTGCGCGACACCCTCGCCGGTTTCGTGAAGACGGGGGTTCGCAACCTGCGCCACTTTTCACGGATGCCCTTCAAAAATTCGTGTCCTTCCGTGAAATTCGTGGACAAGGCCCTGGACTTCTGGGCGCTGAAGGATGTTTCCTTCGAGGTCAAGCGCGGCGAGGTCGTCGGCATCATCGGCCGCAACGGCGCCGGCAAGAGCACGCTGCTCAAGATCCTCAGCCGCATCACCGAACCGACCGAGGGGCGGATCGATCTGCATGGCCGTGTCGGCAGCCTGCTCGAGGTCGGCACCGGCTTCCATCCCGAACTGACCGGCCGCGAGAACATCTTCCTCAACGGCGCCATCCTCGGCATGAAACGCGCCGAGATCCGGCGCAAGTTCGCCGAGATCGTCGAGTTCGCCGAGACCGAGAAATTCCTGGACACCCCGGTCAAACACTACTCCAGCGGCATGTACATGCGGCTGGCGTTCAGCGTCGCCGCCCACCTGGAACCGGAGATCCTGCTGGTGGACGAAGTGCTGGCCGTCGGCGACGCCGCCTTCCAGAAGAAATGCCTCGGCAAGATGAGCGCGGTCGCCCACGCCGGCCGCACCGTCCTCTTCGTCAGCCACAACATGGCCGCAGTCGAAAAGTTGTGTGGCAATTGCTGTCTGTTGCAGGACGGAAAAATCGTCAAGACTGGGAGAACACCCGAAGTCATCCATGCGTATATGCAGCAGACGGTAATGGCGCCGCAAAACCTGTTGAGCCGAAACGACCGGAATGGGAACGGCGTGCTGCGGTTTACCGGCTTCACACTGAGAGACAGCCGGCAAAACCTCCTCCCGTCATTCCGGACAGGTTCCACTGCGATCTTTGAAATCAGCTTCATCAATCCTGGCGACATGCCCCTGCGAAACGTCAGCATCAGCCTTGGTATTGATAATTTAATGGGAGAGCGGATTGCCGTACTGGATAACGAAATGACCAATCAAATCTTTGGCGTGATCGCACGATCAGTGAAATCCATTTTAATTGAAGTTCCTAACCTACCATTGTTGCCAGGAAGATACGGGGTGACATTATTTGCCAAGGCTGGATCGGAAATTGCCGACTGGGTTCAAAATGCTGGCTCTTTTGACGTCGATAGTGGTGATTTTTTTGGCACAGGGAGACTAGCTACTGGACAGGGGCATATCGCCATCGCTCATTCCTTTCGCCTGCAGACGTAACAGGAGATGCGTAACCGCGAACAGAAGGCAGGAAAGCATCAAAATGATATTGTTCTACCCACGAACCTATTTTTGGGCTTGCCGACAACATGCCCAGGCAATCCATCTGCTGGATCTGTTCAGATCGTATCTACCTTGGCGCAAAAGCTTGAAGGCTGGACATAGTTCCCTGTCTGACGCGCAGCCGTGGATTTGTTTTGAAGCAATTCGCCACATGGCCGCTTATTTGCAGCCTGACATGCGGGTGTTCGAGTACGGCTCGGGAGGATCAACCCTGTTTTTCGCGTACCGGGCCGCCAATGTCGTCTCAATCGAACACAACCAACTTTGGTGGCAACGGGTTGCCGATGCAATCCATGCCCGACAATTCAAAAATGTTGATCTGCGGCTTATTGAGCCAGAAGGTACACGACCGCTTGACGCCGATGACTCGGATCCGGATCAATATGCTTCCAGCGATGCCGTCTACCAAGGAAAATCGTTCGTGAAATATGCCTCTGCGATTGATGTCTTTCCCGATGCGTTCTTTGACCTTATTATGCTTGATGGACGCGCCCGTCCAAGCTGCTTCAAACACGCCATCCCCAAAATTAAACCTGGCGGAATGATTGCCTGGGACAATACTGAGCGGGAAAATTATCAGAAAGCCATGAAGCTCCTTCCGCCACCGGCAGTCCGCCACGATTTTTTCGGTCCATGCCCGTATGCATTAACTTTTGCCGCCACGACGATATGGCGACTTCCTGTCATGCCGTAAACCACAGATGACGCCAATGGAAATGACATCCACCATACCAATCGTTTTATTCGCCTACGCTCGCCCCGAGCTTCTGCGCAAGACGCTGGATTGCCTTCGGGAAAATCATGTGCCCTTACTTTATGCATTCAGCGATGGGCCACGAACCCCTGACCTGAACGACTCAGTAACGCAGGTTCGCAATATCCTGCGATCCATAGACTGGTGCGAAGTTGTGCTGCGAGAACAAAAAACGAACCTGGGCTTGGGGGTTTCCATTCGCACGGGCGTTTCCGAAGTCTTGAGCAAGCATGAAATGGCTATTATCTTTGAGGATGACTTGATCTGCGTTCCCGGAACCTATGAATACCTTTGTGCGGCGCTTAGGCAGTACAAGCATGACCCGCGGGTTATGAGTGTGACCGGATGGACACATCCAAAAATCACGCCGGAGGACGTGTATGACCAACCCTATTTTGATGGGCGCGCGGAATGCTTGGCGTGGGGAACCTGGGCGCGGGCATGGAACGGCATGAAAGAAGATGCCATGACGCTTATGCGCCAATGCGAAGCCAACGGCATTGATGTCTACCGGTATGCCGCAGATTTGGTGGAGATGGCCAAAACCGAATTGCGGCGGAACATTTGGGCCGTACGGTTCCTCTATTGGCATATCCTGAATCATGGCCTTTGCCTGCGCCCACCCCATAGCATGGTTGAACACCTTGGGTTTGGCACGGGGACAAACTGTACCGCCGAGGAATTGCCGTGGTTTGTCAACCCGCCATTGCGGAGCTGTCCGCCCATCCCGACAACATGGCCCGAACCTGTCGAAAACACGCGTTGCTGGACTCTGCACCAAGCCATGTGCGGGGGAGGCCGCCCGCCGCCGCGGGCCATCCGGTCACGGGTCATGTCGCGCCTGCAAAGATATGCGCGGCGCCTGGCGTCTGCCGGAAGAGAAGGCAGCAGGCTGATCCCGCGAATCCTTCATGGCACCATCCCCCCGGTTCTGTGGAACGTGATGCGTCGCTTGCGCGAATGGTCACAAACCGCAAGCCACTCAGCACATGGATGGTCCGGCAATTATGCGACGTGGGACGAAGCCGCGGCCGACACAACGGGCTATGAAACCGGGGAAATTCTGCGCAAGGCGCTGGACGCCGAACGCAAAGTGCGCCGGGGAGAGGCGGCATTCGAGCGGGATACCGTCACCTTTGAAAAAGAGAATCATTCGTGGCCCACCCTCTCGGCTCTCCTGTATTGCGCCGCCGCATCCGAAGGCCGGTTGAGAGTCGTTGACTTTGGCGGCGCACTGGGTAGCACCTGGTCGCAATACCGGCATTTGTGGCTTGGATTGCGTGATGTTCACTGGGCCATTGTCGAACTTCCCGCCTATGTAGAAGCCGGAATGCGGCACTTGAGCGAACCCAAGCTCTCTTTTCATACATCCATTGAAGACGCACAAAGAGAAAGCAAGGCGACCATTTTCTTCTCTTCCAGTGCGATTCAATACCTTCCCGAACCGTATCGCTTCCTCAAAGAGATCTCCATGCGCGGATTTGATTTCCTCTTCCTGGATAGGATCAGCTTGACCTTGAATGATCAGGATCGGATCACCGTGCAACGCGTGAACCCCGAAATCTACACGGCCTCGTATCCATGCTGGTTTCTTTCTGAAACCAGGTTACGGGAAGCCATCGGCTCCAATTATCGGTTAACCGTTTCGTTTGCGGCGTTGGACAAGGCAAACGTACCCTCAGTGTTTCGTGGATATCTCTTTGAGCGGAAGGGCCGCAGGGAGAAGTCTCAATGAGCATGCCAACGGCAGAGGACGCGCACCTCCCATGAAGCACTATTGCACATACTTCGACCAGCATTATCTCGCCCAAGGCTTGGTGGCCTGCGAGTCCCTTTTACGGCACTCTTCCGACGCCAGCATCTGGGTTCTCTGCCTGGATGAAACAACTTATGATTACCTGGCAACGTACGCCTTGCCTTCCATATTGCCAATCCGTTTGGAAGATTTTGAAGCTGGCGATGCCGAACTGCTTGCCGCCAAGGCAAACCGTTCACGGGTGGAATATTATTTTACCTGCACACCTTCAATCATCCTGTATGTCCTGCGAAAAAACCCGGACGCCACCCTTGTAACCTATATTGACGCCGACCTGTTTTTTTTGAGCTCTACAGAGCCGTTATTCGAGGAATTCGGAAATCATTCCATTGGAATTATTGAACATCGTTTCTCTCCCGGACTCGGATCCCTGGCGGCAAATGGCCGATTCAATGTAGGCTGGCTGACTTTCCGGGCGGATCCAGCGGGAATGGCCGGCTTGCAATGGTGGCGGGAAAAGTGCAACGAATGGTGCTATGACCGCGTTGAGGAGGAACGTTTTGGCGACCAAAAGTATTTGGATCGTTTCCCCGCATTGTTCCCTAGGGTTAAGGTGTTTTCGCATCCCGGTGCAAACGTGGGACCATGGAACGTTTCAAATTCCGTTTTTACCTATCGGAAAGGGCAAGTACTGGTTGACGGACTACCGTTGATCTTTTACCATTGCCAAGGACTGCGCCGAATATGGTTGAATGTTCATGACCTTGGGTTTCGCGCCTTGAATGTTTATCCTTCGAAGATTATTGTGCGGCAAGTTCTGAAACCATATCTAATCCAAGTTTATGAGAGTGTCGCCAGAACTGGAACGGGAATGGCAAGTTTAAGGAAACGTCATACAAAGAAGAAGACTGCTCTTTCTAGTATCCGTGAATTTGCGGCATCCGTCAAGTCCTTGTTACTGGGCCAATACATTTGGCTACGGAAGTGACGGTAAAATCCATTGTTACAATCAATTACTTTGAGATTACACGATGAGCACGCTCCCTCGCATCAGCATTGTCACTCCCAGTTTCAATCAAGCTGCGTATTTGGAGAAAACGATTCAGTCAGTTTTGGAGCAAAATTATTCCAATTTGGAATACATAATCATGGATGGCGGCAGTACGGATGGCTCGGTCGAAATCATCAGGAAATACGCCACTCGCCTCGCCTATTGGCAAAGCCAACCCGATGGTGGACAAGCCGCCGCCATCAACGCCGGCTTTGCCCGCGCCACTGGCGAAATCATGAGCTGGCTGAACAGTGATGACCGGTTGTTGCCAGAAAGCTTGTCGGTAGTCAGTAGCTATTTCATCAATCATCCGCCCTGCGATTGGCTCGCCGGCGCGGGCATCCATTTTGATCACCGGAAGCGATACATTGCAACCCACCACCCACAGGAACTTATCCGGCAAAACATCCAGCAATGGGCGAAACATGGCATTTGTCAACCAAGTGTATTTTGGCGGCGGAAATTCTGGCAGGTTTCTGGCCCCTTGGATGAGCGATTGCAGTTTGCCATGGATTTTGATTTGTGGATGCGCTTTGCCGAAAAAGGCCACGGTGAAGTCATCCCGCAAGTATTGTCGGCCGCGTTGCTACATCGAGACACCAAGACAAGAACCCACGCCGAATCCATGTTCGCCGAAATGGCCCTTGTGCTTTTCAAACATGGGGAGATTGATGCCGCGCGAAAACAAATTGTCCGTGCGATTCGACCAGCATTTTTTTTAGATCGAACCTTTAGCTTTATTACCCGCAATCCACTGTATCGTCGCTGGCGTGAACGTAAAGATTCGCCACTCCCATGATTTTCGCCATCGAAGCCACCCTCGCCCAGGGCCCGGCCACCGGCTTGGGCGTCTATGTCCGCAACCTCCTGCGCGAACTGGCGCGGCAGGCGCCGACCGCTGAGTTCCTGCTGCTCCATGCCAGCCGCCGCTGGTCCGGCCCGGACTTCGGCCCCAACTGCCGCCCCGTCTCCTACTGGTGCGGCAAGCAGTCCCTGGCCATCCGCTTCCGGCTCAACGCCGTGCTGCGCCGGGAAGGGGCGGCGCTGTTCCATGCCACCTGCACCACCGGCGCGCCGCCAAGCTGCGCCGTGCCGGTCATCGCCACCGTCCATGACCTCTACCCGTTGATCGAGCCCGGGCAGTGCGCCCTGCCCTTCCGCCTTTGCTTCCGCCAGCTCTGGAACTGGACCTTGCAAAGCGCCACCGCATTCCTCGCCAATTCCGCGTTCACCGCCGCCGAATTGCAGCGCCTCGCCGGCATTCCGCCCGGACGCATCACCGTGACGCCCCTGGCGGCGGATGCCGCGCCCCGGCCACGCCGCCGGCCCACCATGGCCGGACTGCCGCCGGAACCGTTTTTCCTCTGCCTCGGCGCGGTCGAGCCGCGCAAGAACCAGCTCCGGCTCGCCGACGCCTACGCGGAACTGCTCCGGCGCGATCCCGCCGTTCCTGACCTGCTCTTCGCCGGCCCGGACCGCGGCCAGGGCGAGGCTCTGGCGGCACGGCTGCGGAGTCCGCAATTCGCCGGCAAGGCACGCTGGCTGGGGGAGGTCTCCGGAGAAGAGCGCGAAGGGTTGTATGCCGGGGCGCTGGCGTTCCTTTTCCCTTCCCGCTACGAAGGGTTTGGCCTGCCGGTGCTGGAGGCCATGCAGCGCCACCTGCCGGTGCTGGCCGCCGACATCCCACCCCTGCGCGAAGTCGCCGGCGACGCCGCCCTCTTCGCCGCACCGGAGGACACGGCCGCCTGGGCGGCGGCCATGCTCCACCTGGCCCGATCCCCGGAAACCCGCATCCGGCTGCGGGACGCCGGCCTCGACCGCGCCCGCCTTTTCTCCTGGAACCGCACCGCCGCCCAAACCCTTGCCGCCTACCAACGACTGTGCGCGCCGCCGCCGGGAGGCAGACAATGACGCCGCCGCCAAACACCATCGCGATCCTGGCCGGCCACTGGCTTGGCGACACCTTCTGGGCCACGCAGACCATTCCGGCACTGAAACGGCATTTCCCCCAGGCCAGGATCATTGTCTACACCAAGCCGTGGAGCCGCGACCTGTGGGCCGGGCTGATCCAAGACGACAACCTGCGCGCCGCGCCATGGCTGACCAGTGACCGGCGGCGGGAAAAAACGGACTTTCCGGAATGGCTCCGCCAAACCTTGGCTGCCCGCCGCGAACGCTTCGACGGCATCCTGGACTTCATGGGCAACCGCTATTCTGGCAGCTTCGCCCGGATTGCCCGCCCAGCGGCGGCCTATGGCTTCAATGGCTTCCGGATGGCTTCCTGCTTCTACTCGCGGATGGCGGTCATCCCCGCTGGCGAGCACCTTTCCCGCCGCCCCTTCCGCGTCCTGGAACTTCTGGTGGGGCAGGATGAATACCAGCGGCCGCGCCCCGTCTGTCGCCCAGCATGCTCCTTTGCCGAAGCTGCCGCCCAGGTTGGGCTTGACCCGGCGCACCCTCCAGTCGTGATCGCCCCCACGGCCGGCTGGCCGGCCAAGGAATGGCCCTTGGCCTGTTTCCGCGAACTGGCCGGCCGGCTGGCCGCCGCGGGAACGCCAATCCTGCTTCTGGGCGCCGCGGCCGACGCGGAGCGCCTGGAAAGCGTCGCCGCCGGAGCCGCTCCCGGACTGGCCCGAACCGCCGCCGGACTGCCACTGGGGCGGGTGCTGGCGCTGCTTTCCGGCTGTGCGGCATTCGTGGGCAATGATTCCGGCCCTGGCCATCTCGCGGCCGCGTATGGCCGGCCAACCAACATCCTTTTCACCGGCACCACCGACCCCGCCATCTGCGCCCCGCTCGGCCAGGACGTCCACATCTGGGACACCCGCGCGCGGGAAACCTCGCCGGAGACGATCGCCGCCGCCCTCCGGTGACGCCGCGCCCCGCTGAGCCCGCCAATTTCCGCGCCGCGCCGCCCTTGCATTTCCCGGGGCGGGCGGCATGGTATGCCCGCATTGCGCCGATCCGCGGGGCCGACCGCCAACGCCCGCGGAGCGGTCCGCCCCCGATCCCGACCGCGCCCGCTCCGGCATCCACGGCGATGCCGTCCCCCCTTGCTGATCCCCGTGTTGCGAAGGAGGCCGTCGTGAGTCTGACCATCCTGGTGTTCGCGAAACAGGTGCCGGACACGAAGAACGTGACCGGCAAGGCGATGAAGGAGGACGGCACGGTCAACCGCGCCGCCCTCCCGGCAATCTTCAATCCCGAGGACCTGGAGGCGCTGGAGACCGCGCTCCAGCTCAAGGAACGCTTCGGCGGCCGCGTGGTCGTCGCCACCATGGGTCCGCCCGCCGCCACCGCCATCCTCCGCCATGCGCTCTACATGGGGGCCGACGAGACCGCGCTGATCACCGACCGCAAGTTCGCCGGCGCCGACACCCTCGCCACCAGCTACACCCTCGCCTGCGCCGCCCGCAAAATCGGCCAGTTCGACCTCATCCTCTGCGGCCGCCAGGCCATTGATGGCGACACCGCCCAGGTCGGCCCCCAGCTCGCCGAGAAGCTCGCCCTGCCCCAGCTCACCTACGTCGTGGACGTGCTCGACATCCAGAAGGGGCGCCTCCGCGCCCGCACCCAGGTGGACGGCGGCTACGAGGTCGTGGAAACGCCGCTGCCCGCCCTGCTCACCGTCGTCGCCACCCCCACGCCGCCCCGCCCGGCCGGCGCCAAGCGGCTGATGCAGTACAAGAAGGCCGTCACCCGCTCGGAACTGCTCGCCCGCCACAGCGGCGCCACCTACGAGGACGCCACCAGCTTGGCCGACGAGGAGGGGCGGCTCCGCACCCTTGGCCTCTGGATCCATGAATGGAGCGCCGCCGACCTGGAGGCCGAGCCCGGCCGGATCGGCATGGCCGGCTCCCCGACCAAGGTCAAGGCGATCGAAAGCGTCGTGCTGACCGGGAAGAAGGACACCGTGCTCGTGCCGCCGACCGCCGAAGCCATTGGCAGCCTTGTCCACGACCTCGTCAAAGACCACATCCTGAGCTGACTTTCCAACGGGGGTTTGCAATGAGCAAGAATGCGCCCGGCAACGTCTGGGTTTTCATCGAGCAGGACGCTGGCCGGATCGCCGACGTCTCCCTGGAGCTGGTCTGCAAGGCGCGGGAGCTGGCGGACACGCTCGGCGTCAAGGTCGAGGCCATCCTCCCCGGCGCGGCCGTCGCGGCCCTGCCGCCGCGGCTGCACGAACTCGGCGCCGACAACGTCTTCCTGGCCGAGGATCCGCGGCTGAAGCACTTCTCCGCCGTCCCCTTCACCAAGGTCATTGTCGGCCTGGCCCGCCAGCACCGCCCCAACATCATCCTCTTCGGCGCCACGGTCACGGGGCGCTCCCTCGCGCCGCGGGTCGCCTCCAGCCTGCAAGTCGGCCTCACCGCCGACTGCACCGACCTCAAGATCGACCATTTCGAGGACAAGGCCAACAACCGCGTCCTGGAAAACCGGCTGATGCAGATCCGCCCGGCCTTCGGCGGCAACATCATCGCCACCATCGTCAACACCTGGGACGACCCGCAGATGGTGACGGTGCGCGAAGGCGTCATGAAGCTCGCCCCGGCCCAGCCCGGCCGCAAGGGCAAGGTCACCCCAGCCAAGGTGGAGCTCGACGCCACCGACCTGGCGGTGGCGCTGATCGAACGGGTCACCGAGGAGAAGTCGGTGGACCTCAAGGGCGCCCAGGTGATCGTCGCCGGCGGCTACGGCATGGGCTCCAAGGACGGCTTCGCCCTGGTGCGCCAGTTCGCCGAGGCCATTGGCGCCGAGGTCGCCGCCAGCCGCGCCGCGGTTGACGCGGGCTGGATCGGCCACGACCACCAGGTTGGCCAGACCGGCGTCACCGTCCGCCCCCGCCTCTACATCGCCTGCGGCATCAGCGGCTCGGTGCAGCACCGGGCCGGCATGGACCAGAGCGCCAAGATCATCGCCATCAACCAGGATCCCGCCGCGCCGATCTTCGCCATCGCCCATTACGGCATCGTCGGCCGCGTCGAGGACGTGCTCCCCAAGTTCATCAAGGCGTACAAGGGCCGCGGCTGAACGCGGCGCGAAGACGGATGCAACCAGCCTTGGCCGGCCCCGCCGCGGCGGTTCCGGCCCCAGCGAGAAAAGGGTCTGCCCATGCCGGAGAATTTCTACCAGGACAATCCCGACATCCAGTTCAACCTCTGCAATGTCGGGCTGGAACAGGTCGTCGCCCAGCGGGAGCACGGCTTCACCCAGGCCGCCACCTTCCCGGCGGCGCCCACCGACTTCGCCGACGCGCTCGACAGCTACAACAAGGTCCTCACCATGGTCGGCGAACTCTGCGGCGAGAGGATCGCCCCCCGCGCCGCCGCCGTGGACGCGGAAGGCGCCACCCTCAAGGACGGCAAGGTCGAATACGCCGCCGGCACCAAGCTCAACCTGGCGGACCTGACCAAGGCCCAGCTCATGGGGGTCATGCTCCCCCGCGAGTATGGCGGCCTCAACTTCCCCGTCACCCTCTATTCGATGATGACCGAAATGGTCTCCCGCGCCGACTGCTCCCTGCAAAACCTCTTCGGCCTCCAGGACATCGCCGAAACCATCTGCCGCTTCGGCTCCGCCGAGCAGAAGAGCCACTACCTCCCCCGCTTCTGCGCCGGCGAGGCCGACGGCGCCATGGCCCTCACCGAGCCCGAGGCCGGCTCCGACCTCCAGGCCGTCCAGCTCAAGGCGCATTTCGACCCCGCCAGCAACCAATGGCTCCTCAACGGCATGAAGCGGTTCATCACCAACGGCTGCGCCAAGGTGCTGCTGGTGCTCGCCCGCTCCGAGGAGGGGACCAAGGACGGCCGCGGCCTCTCCATGTTCGTCTGCGAAAGGGGCCCGAACCTCCTCGTCCGCCGCATCGAGGACAAGCTCGGCATCCACGGCTCGCCCACCTGCGAACTGCAGTTCAACAACGTCCCCGCCGAACTGGTCGGGGAACGCCGGCGCGGCCTGACCCGCTACGTCATGTCGCTCATGAACGGCGCCCGCGTCGCCATCAGCTCCCAGGCCCTCGGGGTCGCCGAGGCCGCCTGGCGCCAGGCCCACAAGTACGCCAAGGAACGCACCCAGTTCGGCAAGCCCATCCTCAAGTTCCCACCCGTCTATGAAATGCTCGCCCGCGACCGCGTCCTCATCCTCGCCGCCCGCACCCTGCTCTACGAAACCACCAAGTATGTGGACCTGCGCGACAACGCCGAGGAGGCCTGCAAGCGCGCCGACGGCCCCAACCCCGCCCTGCGCCAGGCCGAGAAGGCCTACACCAAGATCGCCGCCGAACTCACCCCCCTGGCCAAGGCCTTCCTCACCGAACTCGCCAACCAGGTCGCCTACAACTGCATCCAGATCCACGGCGGCACCGGCTACATGAAGGACTTCCCCGCCGAACGCCTCTACCGCGACGCCCGGATCACCAACATCTACGAAGGCACCACCCAGCTCCAGCACGTCGCCGCCATCGGCGGCGTCATGCTCCGCGTCCTCGACCCGCTGATGGACGAAATCAGCCACCTCCCCTTCGAGGGACGCCTCCGCCGACTCGCCAGCGCCGTCGACATGGCCCGCGAAAAGCTCCAGCGCGCCGTCCGCTTCGTCGAGGCCAAGAAGGATCCCGAATACCACGACCTCGTGGCCCGCCGCCTCTGCGAGATGGAGACGATCATCCTCTGCTCCTACCTCCTCCTCCGCCAGGCGCTCAAGGACAAGCCCCGCGAACTCGTCGCCGACCGCTACATCGCCGAGATGCTGCCGCAGGTCGCCCTCCATGCCGAAGTCGCCCTCCGCGGCGACCTCGCGCTGATCGACAACCACGCCACCATCCTCGCCATGTGACCCTTCCCTTTCCCGGTTCCGGCATTACCTTCCCCGCCCCTCCACCACCCGCTCCGGAACCTTGCCCATGCCCGCCGCCACCAGCCCGCCAACCACCTTCGCCGACTGGTTCAACCGCCAGCGCCGCCACCTCGCCGGCAACGGCCTCTGGCTCGACGGCGGCGAGCCGGGACGCCAGCCGCCGGCGGAGTTCGCCACCGCCCGCGTCCGCATCCTCTTCTGCCGCCTCTCAACCTACGCCGGCACAACCCCCTCGATCACCCACCGCCTGCTCTACTGGGCGGCACGCCAATGCCCCGGCGTCTATGCCGACCTCGCCTTCCTCCCGCCGGCCACCGACACCGCCTTCCTCCAGCGCGAAGGCGTCCCCTGGTGGCTCGCCACCGGCAGCAAACAGCCGCCCGCCGCCTTCGACATCGTCGCCGTCAGCCTCTCCGTCCCCCAGGAGACCATCAACCTCCCCGCCGCCCTGAAACATTCCGGGCTCCACCTCGGCGCACGCCAGCGCCTCGCCGACCCCGCCCAGCCAATCATCCTCCTCGGCGGCAACGCCGCCCCATCGGCACCATTCCTCCATGGCGACGCCGCCGGCGACGGCAGCGGCGGCCTCGTGGACGCCGTCTGCAATGGTGACGGCATCACCTTCCTCCAACGCTTCCTGGCAGAGTTCGACGCCTGGAAGCACCCCCGCCAACGCCAGGCCGACGCCAACGCCGGCGGCAAGGCCGCCTTCCTCGCCCGCCTCGCCGGCGAACTCCCCGGCCTCTACGTCCCCACCCTCTACACCCACGCCACCGCCACCGGCGCCGCCGGCACTCCCGCCCTGACCATCACCCCGGCCGCGGAGTCCGCACCCTTCCCCGTCGCCTACCGCACCGACCCGCCGGAAAGCTGGCTCGAAGGCTACGACGGCGGCTACATCCCCTTTGCCAACGAAGATTTGGAAGAGACCCTCCCCCTCGCCATCGGCTGCCACTACCGCTGCCGCTTCTGCCAGACCGGCTGGGGCCGCGGCCCGGAAACCGACTCCCCCGTCCCCGCCCTCGCCCAGGCCGCCCGCCGGCTCAAGGCCGCCACCGCCGCGTCCGACCTGAACCTGCTCGCCGCCGACGCCGCCAGCGTCCCCGCCCTCCACGAGGCGCTGGCCGCCCTCCGCCCCCTCTTCCGCCAAGTCTCCCTCAAAAGCCTCGCCGTCACCAGCCTCGCCAAGGAGGACACCGCCCGCGACTTCCTCGCCCGCCTCGACAAGCACGAGTTCTCCCTCGGCGTCGAAGGGATCAGCCACCGTCTCCGCGCCTGGCTCGGCAAACAATGCGACCCCGACGACCTCCTCCGCGTCCTCCGCACCCTCGCACCCCTCGGCCTGCGCCAGGTCAAGCTCTTCCTCATCGCCACCGGCCGCGAAACCGCGGCCGACGTCACCGAGTTCCTGGAACTGCTCGCCAACCTCCGCGCCGCCTGCCCCGCCGGCCGCTTCATCCTCAGCTTCACCCCCCTCTTCCACGCCCCCTTCACCCCCCTCCAGTTCGCCCCCATCCACCCCCCCGACCCC